>Ga0307515_10021926_pt1 | contig 11294 bp, 12 predicted proteins | sample 17_EM_MG_FD_194513 | JGI IMG/M metagenome (GOLD analysis project Ga0307515, IMG submission 194513) | Populus trichocarpa ectomycorrhiza microbial communities from riparian zone in the Pacific Northwest, United States - 17_EM | ecosystem: Host-associated > Plants > Roots > Unclassified | place... | reverse complement strand
AACCTCAGGCCTCCCAACATGTGTTCGAACCCGTCTGCCCTCCTGATTGATCTCGTCAACTCTCCTATCATGCATTGATCCGGATTCAGTTTCCGGTCCCGCGCCATCGCTCTCCAGATGTCTCGCAATCAGTCGTGTCGGATATCCAACCTCCCATTCAGGTGAGAATCCAGGCGCTCCGCACTCGCTTTTATCCTCCGAGACCTTCTCAACCTCTAAAGAAGACAGGAAATGGTGACCGCCCCAAGATTTTTCATATAACTCGTCCCATACCTCCCACAACTGAATTTGGCCGCTTAGCCCGCGTCGCTGAACGGGGACCCAATTGTTTCCAAACGGGAGATGATCTCTCGCCACGGTAGATGCAATCCACATCGTGCATTGTCCCTACATCCCGGTCCGCACCCATCGTTTCATCATCCTCATACACCAACTCAATGTCAACGGCATCCCCTTGTTCGCCTCTCAAGATTCTCCGGTACTCCGTCGGTACCCTCGCTTCGGTTGACAGCGCTGCGACACCCTTCGGATTACCACAGATGGAGGTGGAGGAGCTTGTTTTATCTTCCAATCACTCGTACTCTTGTTCGGCTCCGTATAACTCGTTTGGTTTAGTGTCACAGCTCAATGCCATATTGATGGACCTGTTTCTCCCTCCGAACCACGATATATCCCGCATGAACTGGGTCTGAGAGGGGAAGTGGGCGGCAGAGATTCCCAATGGACCAGCTGGGCGATCACCAGCTTAATGCTGATAGTCCGATCTGTCCTTCCACTGTGCTGTAGCCGTGTTTTGTGTGATCACATATGCACGGTTGGCTTGTTTCTGGGTTTTATAATCGTGGTTTTCCTCCCTTGGGCGTTGCTTGTGCAGGTTCATCTGCTTTCGTCCTGACAACAAGGCAATTGTTCTCAGTGGCAGATCCGACTGCTCGTCTTCTGCGCCCCCCGCAGAGCACATCTGGAAGGTAAGTGTTATAAAAGATATTAGGGTATACACCGATTGATATTACGGAATACAACCACGTCTGTGGTTCGAGGTACCACCCCAGTGATCTCCAGTTCGAGATGAATCTACGTTAGCGCCTCTCAACAGCGCACATGAAACACATGCCTGATTGAGCAAGGAGATCAACCTCTATCGTGCGAGATCTATCGAACATCTGGTTTATTCACTCGTATTCACACCCTGTTGGTCACAATTGGACGGTCAACTACCGAGGCCATGATGAGATGAAACACCCAACGCCGTGGAAGGTGTCAATCAGCTCGCCCACCAATGAGTCCTCCCGAAGCTATGAGGGTTAACGTTCTTGTCGTCTTACACGGATCAAAGACGTGCATCGCGAACACACACCAGACGAGACCACCAATACCTCCCCCCATTACACACACCACCTCCACCGAATACAAGCCAACCCAAATGTCAATTCGGCGTCCAGAGGTGAACATAGCGACGTCTACAACTCGAGATCCACATTCAAACACACCGATGGTAAGAATGTCAACGCCCATCCCCGGCAGACTAAATTGAGATGCAGGCGGAAGGATCAGTACCGGTGAGGGCCAGGTTACAAGTCCGCGCTCGCCTTCGCATGTCTGGTGGTGGTGCCTGGCGGAAGCAACGCAGGGCCAGTGCTTCAGTCCGCCGAAACGGTTCTATATTCGCCACCTATATGCGCATATATGTAAAAACGTCGGTCACACTTGTGCATCACGATGCACCCATTCTTCCCGAAGAACTCAGGGAGGGGTTCACCTGCTCCAGCATCAGGGTTCACGGAACAAGGGAAACCCAAACAAAGGGAGAACTCCCGATTATTCTTGGCCGTCTCAACCACCCAACGCCCCCCCCACCGCCACTCTCGCATGCCCTTCGCAATCGGGGGGGGGGGGGGGGGTGGCGAACAAAGGGCAACAAAGTGATATCCGTGCTAAATTTATTATCGGATAACTCGCAAGTTTTCATCCTCTTCGGCGGGTTAGTTGGTTTGGTTGTCAAGGTAGTGAGGACCTAGGGAGCGCCCGCGCTTGAGAATGCTGCTGCCAGTTCCAGGGTCCCAACCCCAGACAGAGATTGCGTGGTGTACGGTGTGATGGTATGAGATGAACGAAGAAGGGATACCCAGGTGATTTAATTGAGTGAGTCGATTGCGGCGACGGAGATAGGCGGACGGACGACATATTGCGCACTGCACCTTCACGACAGGCCTACAAACATCACGAATCGTCAGAAAAGGAAACCCGTGAGAGCGGCTTGGCAGGGTTCAGATTGAATCCCGCATTCTACCACTTGGTCAAGGGCATACTAGCGACTGGCATCGTTCGGAGATCAGCGAAGGGGGAAAGACAAGAACACGCACTGGCAGTGGCGTAGTGTCGAATGCCGCCCTGCTGCGAAGATGTTCCCGAGGGACACAGGAAGCACAGGTTGTGCGTTAGATAGGCGGTAAATGAGGTGGTACATTGGTTACCACGCCATGCTTTGGATTACGTGTGTATTGGTCTGGTCGAGCGTTTACATAGCAGAGAGTCGACAGGTTGCCAGTCTGGGTATACCAGAGAAGGATCCAGACTCGGTCAGACCACTAGTCCCACGGCCCTACCAGTAGGAGATTTTGCGTGCGTTTTTGGATGCGCATTCCGGTGATACCCGCCCCATTCCTTCCATGCATGGGTTAAATCGCCGAAAAGTGCTCACGGGGCTGACATTTCGAAAAATTGGTCTAGCAATATAACAATACGGGCACAGAGGGTAGGAGTGCAAAATGAATAGAAGAGAGGATAACCTGTGCCATTCCGGCCCATGAGCGTTCGGAGTCTGCCTAAAGGACGATAATAACTCCGGTGATTGCCACCCGTTGGGTGGGGATACCCTTCCACGGTCAGAGAATTCAGGGCGGTCAGATCGAGCCGTTCGACGACCGTCCAATATCCAGTGGACCCCTGCAATAACGATCTCGTCAGAGAATGAATGTTGTCCAGCGAAAACCAAACCTAAAACCCCATTCAATCCAGCGGTTTATCACCAGTGGCTACGGGCTTCACCCCCACCGTCGAGGGTCGACCAGTGCTTGGGCCGTGCTGTGGAACGACTGATCTATGACCACCCCCGTCAAGGTGGATAGGATGAAGGCCGTCCCTAAACCTGCGATGCGGACGCGTCCATCACCATGGTCTAAAGGAACGCGAGCGCTTGATCAAAATCGCCGCGTGAGGATGGGGCCTACAATCTCGAGATTTTCATAGACGATGTCAAGGCGGTGCATATAGCTCAGACCGCGAGTTACCTGCCGCAACTGGTGTCGATACCATCGGTAGCGAGGGATATGGCGATGGAGGCGTACCAGCTCCAGCCTCCCGATGTCCCGGTTGTTCCTCAGATACCCTCTGAGATTCAGATGATCCATAGGTTTAAAAACGAGGACGGAGGCGCGTTTTCGAGTGGAATGAAAGGCACGGAAATCTTGTCACTGTCATTGAGGCGACTGCACGTCAATGCTTCCTAACGTTTCATTGTACAACCTCTACCGGTAATTTTCAGTGAGCAAAATATACTGTGTAGGTGCTTCCATGACATACGTAGCTGAAGACGTACGATTGGTCCAAGTCACGTCCGGTGCAGGTACGCCCATCTGGACTTGGACTGATGTGCAGCCACTTCCTCATCGAGGATAGTGACGACCTCAGCAATTGTCATTCGTTGACCTGGCTCGACCTCCTAACACGCCTGAATCGTCCTCCACAGACGATTCGAAAGCTCGGGGTGATTGGATCGGGCTGGATGACAACCCTTCCACATGGACGACTGCCGCGACCTTGCTCTTGTTGGGGAATGGGACTTCCCCACCGAACGTCTGGCAGCGGAGTATCATCGGTGAGTTTCGTCGAGAGCGCATAACTCACCTCCCACGCCGGGACTCCAAAGGCGTAAACATTGTTCGCCATCGTGGCTCATGAGTCGGTCAAACCGAAGCGCCCATGATCAACCAGCCCCGAAGCGGCGCCGCGGTAAAACCTGTCGATGTCCACTCCAAGAGTTCTAGATGGAAGAAGGGTTACCCCAATACCCCCAGGCGAGCATGGCTATGAACACCAACGAGAATATTTAGCTGAGAACGTAGAATGTGTGTGACCAGAGTGGTAGAGATGGGCTCGCGGTCTTCATATTCTTATGGACAACATCCATCTTGTGAGGATATTCCACTGCGTGTGAAATTTCCACAAGCTAGGGTAATACGATGATCAGTAGATATGGCAAGAGAACCTACAAGTTCCCGTCTTCCTACGTGCTCGTTGTTCCGTAGATACTCTTGGAGGTTCGAGTGGTCCATGTACTTGTAGACGAGGTAGATTGGTGGATTTGGTCCAGGTGAACGACGTGGACCTCTGGTTCCTGAAGCGACTGCGGGCCAATGCCTTTTGACGGAACCTCTGCCGATGAATTTTTCAGTAATCACGACAAGACCTACAGGTTGCTACGTACCCTTAGCACAACGTAGGTTGGTAAACAACACGAGGATGGGTAGAAACGGTGACATTTGATTGCAACCTTATGGTTTCCCTTCATGTCGACGTAGGTATTGGCAACTTCACCAGCGTCCATAGGGCGGTCGCCCACGAACCCGACCGTCCCTTCTTCGATCGTGGTCCAACTGGGAGATACGATGCGGGGAATCGACCGGGAACCTCCAGTGAGCAAAAGACATTGCGGTAACACTTCAGCACCCACCGAGTAGATGGGCAAACAGCTCGATGTGGAATAGTACCTGAGTGACTTGATTGCAACCCCATTGCCATCGTTCCTCGCCCCGTCTAAGACATCCGCAAGGTCACCAGCGCCAATGGGGCGTGACCCAACGGATTTCAAGTCCCCCTACCTCAACAGCTCGCACCCGATCGAGAGGAATGGTTTGAGGTTCCGGACGGCGTTGACGAGACGCTCGGGTGGATACTTCCGCGGGTGGAGGGTGGATCTCCAATGGGAGCAACCACGGCTGGTGAGGTGCATCGTGAGTGTAGTAGGAGGGAAGACTACACCGTTCATGCGGTAACATTCGGCGTCGTTCAGAGTGCAGCAAAGAAGGAAAACTGAGGACAGTGAGTGACGCAGTATAGGAGTGGAGTGGAATCGTCTTCCTGCTGGCGTGTCGGATGTCGTCGAGGTGGTATGTGGTAAGCACAAGTCACGCGCCGTGCACGCAGCAAGTGTGAGGTTGAGAAGTCCGAAACAGACTCGATCTGACTAAACTCGGTATACATACAATATACTCTTATCTGACGTCCGAACACATGTGGTTTGGGTCAGTTTTTGCCAACTCGGCGAGAGAACGCGAGAATGCACAAGTCGTATGCTCACTCTATTCCTTTCGAGCCAGTGTGGGGCAAACCGCCGAAAAGTATGTGTGCGGCCGATATTTCGAAGAATCAGTCTGGGACTAGTATGTGAGGGGTAGGAACACAATTGAATAAGGGAGGCAACACGCTCTACTCATGAGCGTTTGTAAGCTGATACACCACTCGAGTAGCGCTGCCTTCCGTAGGTAATGACAAAATCCGAATTTCCGTACACTTCAACCAAACAAGCCACCATGCAAGTTCGGATCCGTTGTTGTCCAATCAATCATCACGGGGCAACAGCACCGCCTGGCAAGTTCTTTCCCGGAAAGTTCGCGAGCGGGCCCCTGGTGAACGTTTACTTCTGCCTCGAGTACGCCAAGGACCCCGACCGTTGGGTTGCATTGGGCGGGGTCACCCTTCCAGCACTGTTTGAGCTTGATCATTGACATCGATCATCCTCCACACGCGATCAGAGATTTCGAGGTGATGGGGTCGATTCGGAGTCGGCATTGCAACATTGAATAAACCCTTGTGGCAACACTCGCGCCAGAGAACGAAGGTCGCCCAGCGAAGACCTGGTCACGAACCCCTCCCATATAGTTTTTTATCCATGCAGTTATTTATCAAGGGAGGCTACGAACTCCGTCCTCAAGGCCTCACCTCCAAAGCCAGCACTCCGAAGGCGTACATGTCGCTGGCCTTTGTGACTCCGGCACCAGTGACCCCCACGTCGGGGGTCAATCAGTTCCAGAGCTGCGTCGTAAAACGATATCCACCGCTGGCATGGTAGAGGGGATGAAGGCCGTCCCGAAACCTGCGATGCGGACGTGTCCATCACCATCCACGAGGACATTGGTCAAGGGGGGCTTGAGCGTGTGATCGGGATCGCCGCGCATACAATTTTGAGATTGTCATGGACGATACAGAGGCGGTGCATATTCCTCAGACCGCGGACCATTTCCAGCAACTGGCGTCGAGGCGATGAAGCGACGGATATTACGATGGGAGTGTACCAGCTCCAGCATCCCGATGTCGGGGGCCAACCGTTCCACGGATGCCACGAGGTCCAGACGGCCCATAAATTTAAAAACGAGGGCAAAGGGTTGTTCCAGAGTGGGACAAACCCCAATGGGCGACACGAAACTCTTGTCATTGTCGTTGAGCCTGTGACTGCACGTCGATGGTTCCTTGATACAAACCTCGGGTAACCTTCGGTGAATAAAACACATTGCGGTGCACTCGCCACTCAAGTACTCACCAAGCGGATGGGCAAACGGCTCGACGAGGGATATTATTACACAGTTGTGGCCGTAGTGCCACCGTTCGCCAATGTCATTTCCCCAACACTGGCGTTCGTGAAAGGATGGGGCATGACTCAACGATCTTTTATCTCCCAGTCCCATCAGCGGGATTTTTCCGAATTCCTTTCCAAAACATTCCCACACGTCCACGACATCACCGAAAAGTGGGATGGCTACAAAACGGACTTTTTGTCGAAATGTCCGGAAAATGTATTTCCAGAGATGCTCGACCGAATTGCCGGAGAGAATATAAGAGTCAGCTCCTTCCCTTTTCCTCCCCTCATCCTCCCCTCATCCTCCCGTCCCCCATCCCCTGAGCCCCTCTCTCGGATCTGCTCCCTCCTTCAACCGCGCAGGTTTATCTCATCGGTGTATCCGTGAAGCATTCTACGCCTCCCTACACTGTCCCCCCCACCTAGAGCTCAAATCCTACCGTGTAAAGGGGTATGATGCCGTTGGCTGGGCTCATTGTGGGTTTCATTGGGCTTCGAGCGATTCGAACCAACCGTCAGCACTTTGGCGGCCAGGAAACCAGAAGTCTGGATCGCTGAACGTATGCTGCATCGCGCGCTCTCAGCCACTTAATCAGCCTGTACTAGGGCCTCTCTCTGGAAGAGCGACTCAGAGAACGGTGCAACGAATGTCGCATTGTGATCACGCGGCTGGCGCTCTCGTGGCATGGTGCCAACCGTTACACCGCCGATACCAACCCTTTGATTCCGGCCGTTTCCGAGATTCGTGGATTTGCCTCCGGAGGTGTGACGTGTCACGATTCTCCCTCGACGGGACCCCCGGACACTTGGTTCTTGGATGGTTCGTGCGGTCCGACGGCTGGTCGGTTTGCCGGCTCTTACCTACACGAACCGGTCAATAGCCTGAGCGCCCCGCCCCCGTTTTTGGTGTGAGTTCGCATGAGAGGGTTTTCAACAAAGGTGCTGCTTGTTTGCAAGTCTCATCGGCCATCAAGCGAAGGGCGGCAAAGTACGGAGGTTTATAAATCTCTACCAAGCCGAGCATACTGCAACCTGCAACATCGAGTGCATCTTCATGGCGGAGGAACCAGATTTTACAGGCTTCGGTGACGGTTTCCCCATTGAATGGTCTGAGGTGAGCGATTCGACCATTGATCTACTTGGCTTTTTTTTCTCAGAGTTTAGTATTTGCCCGTACCGTCCTTCAATCCGGACCTTTTCGTTTTCGAGATGCCTTTCTCCCAAAATGACCCTGGATTTATTCTCCCCTCCACTTCGCTTGACCTCGAATATCCATACAACCTCCTATTGGAGACTCCACCAGCCGGGCAATCGACCCATGGGATTGCACCGGATTCCCCCCTCGCCCCTCACGATATCCCCTACTCCTCGAGCTTTCCACCTCAAATTGCCTCACCAGTCGATGATATGGCAAGGTTCTGTGCCGTTTGTTCCACGTCAGCCCCACCACCACCGCCCATGCACGCACCTCAGGCTGCAACGTTCCCTCCTCCTGGCTGGCTTGAAATACCGCAAACGGTCTATAAGCAAAAGCAGTGGGATTTCAAACCGTTGGAACCGATTCTCTTCCACGTGAACGCTCGCCCAGGAGTGAACATGGGAGACGCTTTCCGCAAGACATTTACGGGTCTCGATGGACGGGACGACCTAATGCTGCTGCAAGACGCAAGGGTCGCCGTTTCATGCCGGTTTTCGGTATGTTTATCGTATCAACATCTACCCGACAAAAGAGCTGACGGGCTCGTATCAAGTTCCCCGGGTACCCGCGCAACAATTCACCTCAGGTAGGAATGCTTATTCGGGTTGTATTGTCACGTGTTGATTGTGATGGTAGATTTCTACAAAGAAATGGGACAAGGGCCGTGGTCCAATGATGCGCAGTGAGCTCGCACACCAGGTTGCCAGGAAGCTCAAACAATACTTGGACTCCATGACTGTAAGTTTGTGTTGTGGATAGCACCGCGTTTCCGGCGTTGCCTAAACCCGAACCGCAGACATCGCACCCCATAGATGGGTCCACAGACAAAAAATGGGAAATCGGTAAAGGGTTCATGGACCTTGACAATATGTACCTGGTACGGCTTGTATCTGTCTCCGTGGGTTCATTCCAACCCGAGATCTGGGTCGTGGACCCCACGGTGTAAGAGCTCATTGTATTTAGTCCACTGCGCGCTTCTCACGATACGAATACATTTTTTTGACCGGAATCCTACAAACCGCCGCGCGCGTCCAAGAAGCAGCAGGTTTCTGTGGGTTCCTCGTTGACTCCGCGTGTTTCAAACGTGGCATCAGTCACGTCTGGATGCCATGCGGGGCCGTGACATACCCACCAACATTTCTTCAAACGAGTAAATATTCCGTTCAACTGCGTCCGGTGATGCTTATCGGTAAACCAAATACAGGATAATAATTACCACTTCTCCGATCGAAGATCTAATACTTCACCGCCTACGATGTCACTGAGACTCGTCACAACCTCTTGGGCGGTTGGCCACCGAACCGGCCCATAGTCCTATTGAACGAACGGGACGTCGCGAAACGTTGTAAAGTATGGTGCGCGTCAGTTGGTTTATGACATCCAACCGTGGGCGGAAAGCCTACCATACACACACTCGTGCCCCCATCAACAATATAGATCGGCAGATCTCCATTTTATCCGTAGAAGGCAGAATTTATCGTAAGTCCTTCGTGTGTAGAGTTATTTTTTCGTGCCCGTGTGTTTCGCCGCTTCCGCAGTAGGCAATGGCGCGAATTTTCGTGGGCCGAAAGGAGCACGCCGTTTGGTCCCCTGGCTCAATTTTGCCGCCGTCGGGAAGCTGTGGTGACCAAGAGACACGCACCATCCACAGTAGGGGTGGACGTGAGATTACGCACAAACGCCGCACCACCAGGCTGTGGCGTGTTTGAAGCCAATCTGTACCCGTGTACTCTTTACACAACGTCTGGCATGTGTGATTTTAATGTCACTTCGAATGAGTAGTTTGCCATGGACAAACGGACGGGGGCGGTCCCTATCGTGTTAGTTCACCTGTAGGTGCTGGTGATGAAAATGCATAAGCGCTCCGTGTGCTCGAGAACGAGCGCTGGGGGGTTGTAGTGTAAAGTTCACATGACAAAGTTCCGGTGTTGGTCGCTCCAAGGGGGCTTACTTGCTTTGGTTACCCGTTCTTCAATCAGCGTTCACGAAAACGCTATTGTGGGATCTACACCCGCCGGGACCATGCTCTCACACGGAGGAGCAATCCTAGCTAGGTGGGCCGACGATTGTTAAAGTCGTTACTTTACCTGAAAGTTTTCACCCGCACAACGCAGGCTTGGTACAGGATTGACACTCTGATTGGGGTGAATATTCGGATATCTTGTAGGTAACCGTTGCTATACTTATCTCGGGTTAGAAGGCGCCAAGGTTCACTAAGAAAACAGTAGATACTGCTGCTGTTGCTGCGGGGTTAAGACGATCAGGGAGGTGGAGAACAGGGTCCGAGTAGGATGGAGGTGTTTCGTTTCCGGTTGCTTCAATGGTTGCCTTTTGCCATGGAAAACTGGGTTTCGGCCACGCCCGGCCGTGTATGCACGTGAGCCTAGATGAACATCCGGGCACTTTCAAGGAAACCGTCAGCGCCCCGTCTGTTGTCGCCGAACCGCACATCTGGACGCTAACCTTTTCCCTCGGAAACGATCTCTTCCAAACGGCCACCTACTTCAAGCCCGCAAAATGCTGGTGACGTCCCTATCCTTGCATTTTCAATTTCATTGACCTACGTTACGGGACATATACATCTCCGGCGTCACGGGTAGTCACCGAGTGGATACCTAGGATGAACGGGGGCGGAACGCCTAGGACGAATATATGCAAGCATATGAGGTGCCGAAGGTTAACGAAAACGAGGCATGTACGTAGGATCAACGGAAGCCAGGCATGCCATGGAACCCTCAACTGACCGGCGACTTTTTACCATTCCGAGTTTCACACAAATCCCTTTCTTTCTGTGTAGATGAGGTTATGCCAGAACGTGCACCGGATTTGTGGTACAGTTAGGCTTGTTCAAGGCATCTGTTTGCAGTTAGGTCGGCCAATCCCCGCCCCGAAACCTTCATCACCACCCGTGTTCGTTCGTGGTTCGGCTCGGATCTGCTCGTGCCAATGGAAACGAGGCGATTCATCATACAAGATGTGTCCCTCCACCGATCTGCTAGTGCTCGTAGTGATTCGCAGACATTCCGTCATCTCAACAGATGAAATCTTTGAATGCGAGCTATCACCCTGCCTGGTCGGAGCGCACAGCCTCAGAGGAACGGGTCGGGAACTAATGGGTGAACTCCCAGAAGCGCCAAAGCCCGGGATCAAGGTGTAAATATAAGAGCAGCTACAATCCATGGGGAGGGTCATACAACCCCGCGTTCTGGTTTGGAACACCGGCTGCGACGCCCTCCAAAAACCTACCCTTCGCTGCTGGAGACACCTCTGCCTTCTTCTATATCTCCGTCTGCCTTTTCACCCTCGCCAAACCTCCCCTTCTAGAGGCGTACGGTGAACGACGCAACATGTCATCCTACGCCGCCGACACACCAGATCAATCACAATCACTCCCACCGGAGATCGACCTCTCGCCCTTTACCGATCCCAGTACACCGCCCGAGCATCTCGTCGATGCTGTTC
>Ga0307515_10021925_pt1 | contig 11294 bp, 4 predicted proteins | sample 17_EM_MG_FD_194513 | JGI IMG/M metagenome (GOLD analysis project Ga0307515, IMG submission 194513) | Populus trichocarpa ectomycorrhiza microbial communities from riparian zone in the Pacific Northwest, United States - 17_EM | ecosystem: Host-associated > Plants > Roots > Unclassified | place... | reverse complement strand
CATTAGCACATCAAAATAATTTGAAAACATCAAAAAAAATTAAACCAAGAAAAAAAAATTATTATTTTTAAATATTTTTAAAATACAAAAATAAATGAGCTATTAACAAAAAAAAAAAAAAAAGAGATAAGTTAGGCTTTCTCTCTACTCACTTCAAATCTAAAAATTAAATGTTTGTTTGATATTATAATAATTATTTTTCTTTTCACTTATAAATATATTTAAATAATATTTTTTTAAATTTATTTTTAGTATAAACACATTAAATTAAAAACTTAAAAAATTAATTTAAAATTAAAAAAATTTAAATTTTTTAAAAATAAACTTTCAGTCCCCAACAAAGTCATTTGTTAATCCATGTGTTTTAGATTAAAAATATATTAAAATAATATTTTTTTAAAAAAATTATTTTTAAACGATTCAAAAAACAAAAGAAAAATTAAAGCTAAATAAATTCAGAACACGGTGAAAGGGCAAAGAAAAATGCTTGCACTTCGCACAAAAAGTAAATTAAACTAGACCCGAAGTCATGGTATCTTAAAGTCATGGAAGAAAAACCCTGCAGTCCAATTGAAGAAAACATGTGAACCAACTTTAGATTTCACACCACCAATATGGATGACAGGTGGAAAATAATTAGTGAAAATAAGCAAACATTATTCATCGCAGCATCAACAAAAAGTTTATTCTGGCTACACCAACAGAGGGGCATCTTCTAACCACAAGAACATGATGTAATGAAAGCATCCAGATGTTTAGCAAGCATCCTAAAACATCGTATAAAAGGGGAAAAAACTATTATCCTGTAATAAAACTTCTTTAAGGACATCACCAAGCAGTAAGTTAATGAAAATCAAGTATAAAGATGCACTTTTTTCAACGGTACCTCCTTTCACTGGAGCTACAGTATGACAGAGATGCTCATCCTTGCTGATAGAAAACAATTTAAACTTAGTGCTAGTCCTTCTAGTTGGCTTCCCTCGTGGGCTCCCAAATAGAGTGCTTCAAAAGAAAAACTGCACTTGCTTAATAGTGTCATCCATGCAAGCAAAAACACAATCCTGAACCTGAATGCATCTTTGGAGCTACCAACCTGCAAAATGGAGCAATAAAGGCATTTTCAATGACAGGCATGGAAATCAGAAATTGCAACCAGAGTTGAATAAGTCAATGTTAGATCTTTTCTGTGCAGTTTACAAGCAAGACAAACGCACACAACACCTCCGACGCACGGTTCTAGCATTGATTTAGTATTTTATGATAACTTGGTGCAGTTGTACATTGCACAGCACCGCAGGAGCTCGATTACAAGCCAAAGGTTTAGTAATCATCGTAGTTCACCATGCAAGTTATCACACATTCAGGTTCACATCCTTATTTCTACTACCCGAAGAGCATGCTGTTTCTTAATGATTCAACCATGTGAAATATCATTTTATTTCTTACTGTCTTGTTATCCAACATTCAGCTAAACATTAAGCCAATTGACGCAAACAAAAGAAAAGGATAACGGAGTTTGTTACAAGTCAAAACCCTTAAAGACTAAAAACACCCATAAGTATAAGGAAGATACCTAAAATATTCAATTTGTATTCATCCAAGTCTCACTTGCCGAAAGACTATTACAACTATTTATATAAAAAAAACTAGAAATCAAATAGAAAACCTAGAAAAAACAAATAATATTGAATACAAAAAAAAAATTAACTAAAAAAACTTTTGTAGAATAAATTATGTTCTCTCAATTTGAGATAGTGGAATGAGTTCCGAACTATTACCATATAGACTATAGTTACACTGTCATGCTCACATTTAAGCCTTTATCAATTTAATTGTGGGTATCATTTCTTCGGAACAGCTTCCAAATAATGAAAGATTAAAAACAGGTGCTAACATTGTGCTAAAACAACACTAGGTTTGCTCGACTATACAATCTCCTATCACCTAAAATATACAACGATGGTTTCATGCCCTGCTTAACTATAGTCTACAACTACCTTCTCTTCTAAAGGGCACTTCATCATTACAAATACTTGCAAAAGTAGGAATTTGACACTGGAGAAACTCAGCTTCCTCTAAGGCCACAACAAAAGCTTACAGTTGAAGAGGGGGGCAAGAAATAAGCAAAGGAAGAAATGAAATATTCATTCAGTAAAAACTATGGAAAGGATAAAAACCATTTAATTTTTTTATAGCATTTTATTCTTCTAAGAGAAGAGAATAGATTTTTCTATTGCATAGCTTACAAGCCCAAGTTTTCTCATTGAGTGATCAAACATATGGGATGGGACTATCCTAGATGAACTTATACCTTCAACCGAAAAGAAGAAGAGACTTGAGGGATAAATAAATATAAATGGATTAAAATGGATCGACTTCTACAAAGAGATTAACTAATGGATCAATTAAGCCAATGACTAGAAGTAGTGCCATTGTTATCACAGTGAAAAGAGATAATCAGGTGGGTGACAAGGAAGGTGGACCTGATAAAAAAGCTAAAATGCAGGATCGAAAAACATGGACCATATCAGTTTTTCAAGACAGATAATCAAGGATGAGAAGGATTACATCTTCTAGCATTAAGATCATCACAAAAATGGTGGTCAATAAGAAAGGGTGTGGAATTCTTACACACATGAAAAATTACACAAAACTGCCAACAAGTTTAACTCTCAATAGTTGGAAGGGTCATCAACAATACGGTGAAGCATGATAGATAGAACATGCTGTAGTGAAAAAATGTTGTCTTACATAGTCAGACTGTATTTCACTAATGTTTCTCGCATGAACATTGTATAGAGCTGTGTCTTTCTAGTTTGCTCCCGTGGTCTAATTTTTTTTTTTTCCCTGAATTCTAATTAATCATTTGGAGATAACAGCTTTCCTAGTCATTTGGACATCTCCTTAGATAGGAATCACTTGCTATTTGTTAATTCTACTGTTCTGCATTTTTGTAAAGAAGCACAACAGAATATTCGATACAAACAATTTCCTCTGTGAAACTTGCATATATAAAGGAATTCAAATAAAACAGTGCACTAACCTTTTAATTGTTTTTCAAGAATAAAAGTACAGCTGTTGCTAACTAGATTAACGTGACATCATGAACATTCTCTTCAGGTTCTAAAATCTTAAAACAGACAGATTTGCCAGAGCTAAAGCCCCTTTAATTTCATTTTTTCATGTTTTACTGTCTACAATTTCCCTTGCCTTTTGTGTTGTTCCTGTAAACAAACCTTCAACAAGTATTACTTTCTCTAATGCCAAGTTCATAGATCTTCTCATAGCACAATTGTCCACAGTAAAACAGTGCAATCTCAAACGCACCATATCATCAGCAAAGACATAAACTGATGTTTTTGATCTAATCAAGAATCTCAACCAAACTCACGAATCAGTGTTCTTAATTAAACATAAACAGTAAGCACGAATGACATATAAAGAAAAAATTCAGAATTTAAACAATGAACAAAAGATCCAGAAAAAAAAATAGAGAGGGGCAAATCAAGATCAAATCACACTTACCCAGAAAAGTGAAATTACCTGATCAATTAGCCTTGTCAGCCATATTCTTTCTAGCAGCTCTTGCATTATCATACTCAAACTTCAAAACATTCTTAATATGCGAAGTATCCTTCACATAAAACATCCTTCCAAACTTACTCTCCTCAATCACCGGAAAATATTCATAAATTACATTATTCACAACCCAAAACCAGCACGCCCCAAGAAAAATCCCTAAAGCAGCCCCAGCAAAAACCTGGGCAACCGTATGATACCCTAAATAAACTCTCGAAAACATGGTCAAAACAGCTAATGACCATGGACAAAAATTAACAGCCCATTTATTCTTAACCTGAGACAACCCAATTCCTTCAACTGTCAATAAAGTAAAATAAACAGCGAAAAAGAACATGTACTGAGAATGACTAGAAGGCCAGCCATGAGAATCACACATCTCAAGAAGTGCACAGGTTTCAGGTCGGGCTTGTTGGACAGACGATTTGATGATTTCGTTGATGAATTGGGAAATAATAAGGCCTAAAGCGAAGAACATGCAATGGAGTTCACGACGGAATACGAAGTGAGTGAAGAAACCGCCTAGGCTTATGAAGACAGGAACTAGTGAAACCCAGGCTAAGAAATGGCCTAATCGGTCACCTTTATGGTAGCGTACGTGGGTGAGAGTCACAGCTTTAAGTGGCGGATTGGGCATTTTTTTGGAGAGTTGAGAGAGATTGTTCTTCGTCTTGGGCGTTTGGTTGCAGGAGATGTGTGGAGCACGTTGAGAGCTTTTAAGAGGCAGGAAAGATCAATGGCGGAGTAACCAGGAAAGTGGAGACACGTGCGAGTAGTTTAGTTGAACTTGCCAAAAAGCCAGATCTCCTAAATGTGGTTTGTTGTTGTATTTTAAAAAATTTAAAATTAATTTTTATTTTTAAATTAATAATTTTTAATATTTTTAGATATTTTATGTGGTGATATTAAAAATAATTTTTAAAAAATAAAAAAATATTATTTTAATATATTTTTAAATAAAAAATACTTTAAAAAATAACTACAACATACTCATTCACTATGATTACATGAACATGCCATAATAGAATTTACAATTACATTTAAATATAAATATTTATTAAACCATAATCATTTTAAACTTGATTTCTCATGTAATAAATGGTATTTGTCTCTCTTCTTTTGTATAAGAAGTTTTTTTCCCTTCAAAGTTATGGAATTTTTATAATGTCTTTGAATAAGAAACCATTAAATATATACACTTATTGTATTGTAAAAAATTATTTCATTATTCTATAACTTAATTAATTACTTTTCGATTCTCATAACTCATTTTTTTATTATATTTTCTTAAGAAATAAAATTTCAAATATTATTTCAAATATCCAATCAAGAGGTTAATTATAATTTTTAAAAAATATAAAAATCACTTTTATTACATCATTTTCATTTTTCAATGAGAGGTTAGTATTTTTTTCTAAATTGATTTTATACATATTAGTAACTAATAGAATTATTTATTGGGCTTATTTGTAAGATATTACAGTTCATAAATATTTGTCTAGTTAATGTGGGATCTGAATTGGGAGTCCTACAATTCGATGGTTTCTTTAATTTTAAATTTATTTATATTCCTTATCTTTTTGTTATGATTGTTTTTTATAAGAAAAAAGATATTCACCCACATTGATCTCAATTTTAAGAATAATAAAAAATATTTTTAGAAAAAATTAATTGTTTGCTGGAATTACAGGTGTTGGAACCATAAAAAATATGTTTACTCTTCAATTGAAGTAAAATTTCAATCCAAACTCAAATGTTGATTAGGGGTAAGTAAAAAAATTAAAAAAACTGATTAAATCAAGAAAATCAGAAAGAAAAATAATTAAAAAAATCGAACTGTGAAAAAAACCGATTAAAATTTTGAAAAAACCAACCGATTTGGTTTCAGTTTTATAAACCTGCAACCGAAAAAACCGAACTGAACTAAACCTAAACCGAAAAAAAAACCGAAAAAAACCGAGTCAAACTGGAAAAACCGAGCCAAATAAAAAAACCAAGCCAAACCGGTTTGAACCGGTTTTTGTTCATAAAACAAACCGAACCGAAATTAGTTGGTTTAAATCAGTTTCGGTTTTTTTAAAAAAAATTTAATTTAATTATTTTTTTTATAAAAATTGAACCTAAAATAATTGTTTTTAATATTAATTGAAGTTGTTTTGTTACATAAAAGTTTGATTGTCAGGTCATAAAAAAAAAATTAATAAAATAAAAAAATAAATATTGTTTTATTGAATGCTTTGATTACTTGATCATCGTACTTATTTTTATTCTACCTTTTCGGAATTTATTTTGCAAGGAATTTGATGTCAAAGTCAGACATTTCCAGGGATTCCTTTCAATCTCCTCTTTTTATCATGTTATTGAAAATTAGGTAAGAGTAATTCCTATTTAATATAGCTAGTTGTGTAATTATTTTACCATTAAGAGGCAGTTGTTTCTTGTACAAATTGTTTATTAATGTGTATTATAATATTTGTTTACAATTTTGACATAAAAAAAACAATAGAAACAAAAGAGACAATACAAAGAATGAAATTGGAATAAAATTATTTATATATCTTGTGATGAACAAAACATAATAAAATATAAAAAATTATATATTTTTCTTAATATACATTGTTATTGGACTTACAAATCTAAAAAAAATAATTTGATATTTTTTTAGATTAGTTTAAATTAATAATATTATAATAATCCAAGTTATGAAACTTGAAATGACTTGACGGGTTGATTCAAGATCCGAATTGGTTCGAGTTTAAGAAAAATTAGAGGAAGGATTGACTCGATCTAATTCGGTTAAAAACCTAGATCAAGGGATAAAACATGGGTCAAAAACCATTTATTTTTTAAAAATAAAAATAAAAATAAAATTTTTTGGTCAGTCGAGATAACCCTCCCGACCGATAACTTGAACCTTTATTTTATGCTGATCTGGGTCATCTCGGGTTAATTCTCTTAACATGTGACCCAAGTCTTATCCTGGATCGATCATCGAGTCGAGATTTAAAATTATGATAATAACTATTTTTATTTTTAACTCGGGTCAATGATTAATCTCACTCGTGACTCGAGCCTTGCCTCGGATCGACTCCCGAATCAAGTTTTCAAATTATTATAATAATTTTTTTTATTCTTACACTAACCCCAGTAAACTCGACCCGTTATCCGGGTTTTATCCCGAATCGACCTCGAGTTGAGTTTTAAAATTATAATAATAATAATAATTTTTATTTTTACATATTTTAATTAAATAATTTTAGAATTAAATTTTTTTTATAAAAATATTTTATAAATAAAAAATAATGAATGTTATCTCTAAAAACATATATTATCTATACGTTTTATTTTTTAAAATAAAAATTCATTTAAAATCATTATAAAAACAATTTTTTTGATATTTGTTTTAATCTTTTAATCAAACAAATTTCTTTTTTCACTGCATCTGTCCCTTATGTCGTCCCGGAATGAACTTAGCTATAGTGAATATCCCAGTTGTTCTAGTATATTTGCCATAAAATCGCTGCAATTTGTGAAGGGGTTTTGTTTATGCTGTCTCATCATTTCTTTTTCTCTCTTCACATTCAAAAACCTCACTGAAAAATAAAAGAAAAAAGCGGCTGAAGATGGACTAACTCCTCACCAAAGAGATCCTATCAAGTCTTCAGGTTTGTCTCTCCCTTCTTTTCTTCCCTCATAAACTAGTTTTACCGTTTTCTTAAATCAGTTCCACCGCTCTGTTTGGTTGCCGAGATTTTTATTTGAAGAAATTCATAGAATCATTTCAACTAAACATATTGTTAATTTGACTCAGCACAAGGATACACACACACACACACACCATTGAATGCTCATTTATTTTTCCTGTGGGTAGTTGGGAATGTTGCGGCGAACACACACACACACACACACACACACACACACACACACCATTGAATGCTCATTTATTTTTCCTGTGGGTAGTTGGGAATGTTGCGGCGAATAGGAGCCGGCAAAATGCGGTGGCGGCGGGTAAGGAAAGGAGAGAATCGTTGGTTCGTGCTAACGTCTTTGTAGATTGGGGCCTAGTGGCGATGACATTCCTATTGAAAAGGACATGATGATTTATGAAGAGCAATGAAAACATTAATTTCTTGTTATGAAGGTGCTAATTCGTGCAGCATAACTATACTTAGCTTAAGACGATTAAAAGAAAACTAGGGATTTTAGGAGAATGTTCATGAAATGAAAACAAATTCCCCGCGCACGTTGGGTAATTTCTTATAATTTTTTCACACAGTTCAGTTGCTCCCAAAACCTTTAGCTATTTTAATATTGTTGTTATCATGAATATGCTAATTAGTACTGTGCTAATCGTCAAGGTTGTCTCGAGTCATGTGTATCAATTTCCTTTGAGATATAATTTAATTAACAGACTGCTCTGTGTCGTATCTGCAGACTGGTATCCTTCAATTCATGGCTGCTCAAGTTAAATTAGAAGCTTGTTTTGCATGTCAAGAGGAGATGAGAAATGTGGTTAATTGAAGTTTGACCAATAAAATCGTTAGATATGTTGAGAGTAGTAATGACGGACGTTATTGGAACTGAATTTAGAATTTGATAAGCTCAATGCAGGTAAACTGTTATTATTGGGAGCTGAATTTTCATATGGATATGTATCTTTAAGGATCAGGAAAATATTTGAAGAACATTTGCTTAATGTTAGTGATCTTAGCATGAATGTTATCCTAAGGAATGTATATGTAGAACTTCCTAACGGTTCTGGCGTTGAGAGACATGTATCTGAGCACTATCTGTCTTCTGTTTTCAGCCCATATCAGTCCTTTTCATGAACATGTATGCCATTGAATTTTTTGTATGCTTAATTCTGTTTTAGGGTTTTTTACCTTAAGTTCTTTTGGAATTTGTTTGAACCATCTTTATGCTTGAACCTTCAGGGGAAAAGGTGTCATGCAGAAGCTAGTTGGTGCCCTTCGGGAGCTGAGGTGTTTGCTGTCTAAATCAGAATTCCCTCCTGTTGATGCTGCTCTTAAAGCTGGAGCAATTGCCTTGCTTGTGCAATGTCTCTTATTTGGCTCTCCAGATGAACAGGTACAAAGTTGTTGTTGTTGTTGTTGTTTTGGCAGTTCCTGTAATTTGATGAACTATTCTCATACCTGCTATTGTTCAGCTCTATTAAATTATTAAAAAGAGTCATTCTCCTCAATTAAAAGGGGTCTGTTTTGGGGGGGGAGATCTCTATCCATATTAGGTTCTCATAGCCTACCAGCAGTTACATTTTTCTTTCCTAAATTGCAATGTATGTCAAATGAATGCTCAGTGCTTGTCAGAGAAAGTATTATGTTGCCTACCTGGTCTATGAACAAATTTAAAAACACATGGCTTCTAATAAGGATGTAAATTCAAACACTGATTCCTATCTTATTTGCAGTTACTTGAGGCAGCATGGAGCCTTACAAACATCGCAACAGGAAAATCAGAAGAAACAAAAGCATTACTGCCTGCATTACCGCTGTTTATTGCACATCTTGGAGGTTTGTGATGGTTGGTGTATTCTTTTTAGTGTCAAGAAATTATTTTTTCGCCTTCTTGTCTCAATACTTTATGATATAAGTATGTTGGTTTCAGTGATGTGAACCCATACTGGGACAGCAATATAAGGTTAATCCGAGTGATAATGAAAAGCCACTTTAACTTCAATAATTAAAACATTTGTTTCTTGAAATTTAATAATTCTGAAAATTATAGCCTAGTAATTCATGGGTATGTGCGTAATTTTCTTTCCTTGTTTTATCAGATAGTTGCTTGAAACTCTAGTGGATCAACATGATACTTTAGTTTTGGCATTTATAGTTGCATTTCCGTGTAGAAAAGAGTTCCTTTCCTGTGGCTGCACAGTGTGCACGGGCATTGGAAAAGTTTGTTGTTGTAGGAGAAGAGTTGAGAAGTGTTTTGCTATCTCAAGGAGCCTTACCACCTCTTGCAAGAATGATGCTGCCATACAAGGGTTCAACTGTGAGAACAGCTGCCTGGGCACTGATGAACAGCTTCTGCATTTGTGTGCACACATTTGGCTTATGATGCTATCGTAAAATTAGAACCATGTCCCAAAGATTAAACACTCTTCACACCCTTCAAGATGCTAGTTGCTCATCAACAACTCAAGAGGCACATCCCCAAGTAACTTACTTTGAGAGGCTATATGCAGGGATCTAATTTTGTTTGTTGGAAAATAAGTTCCAAGCCAGAATTTGCGAGGATCTAGTGCTTTGTGTGGTGAGATGCCTTAAATAGCTGGTGCATCATGGAACAGTTTCTTAGGTGTGATGCTAGAGAATTCCTAATGTGCAATTTCTAGGAATCCCAGTGTGATGCTGAATGGTACATCTACTTTTTTTTAATAGTTTATCTAGTTGCTTTCTAATATCTGGAAGTAGCACTAAGTTATCAATTAGTTTTCAGCAAACACAACACCTACAGCCCAACTCCCCTTAGTCATTTATCCAACTGTCATTTTGGTTATCAAAGACACCCAAAATTCTATGTACCAACTAACTTTGTGTTGAGTTTGCATATAGCCAGCATTAGAGTTTTGTGACAATTTCTGCTTCATCAGTTGTTAAGTTGTAGGCTTTCCTACACCAACTTTGAATTTCTCTGCCTTGATCAATTGAATTCCTAATGTCTTCAATTAAAGGCATTAGACATGAGCCACTCTTGTGATTTAAGTACCTATTCCACATTCAGGGTGACAGGCACATATTGCATAATGGACATTAAAGAAAGCATCACTTTTTTAAAAAATTGTCAGCAAGTGCATCGTGTGATATATTCATATGCACATCCTTGTGCTTGTGTGTTTGTTTAAATTTCATTCACAACACAACTTCAGTGTGTTTGAATGCAGGGACCAGATCCTAAAGCTGCAACGAAACTCATTAGAGTTGATGGGGTTCTAGATGCAATTCTTTGGCACTCAAGGAAAGCGTAAGTGGTGTCAATCAATCATTTTCAGTTCTGATCATCTGGGTTTCTCTATAAAAAGCTTTTGAACTTCCTTTCCTGAATTTTCTCTTAGGGCTCTTTTCTTTAAGCCTTGTGGAGGCCGAGGTCGCTGCCCATGTTTACCATCTGAGCACTATTCTTGGTCTTTTTGTTTTTTCAACCCTATTCCCTCTTCTAATGCTTGTTAAATCTATATAGATCTGACCCTTATGACCAGAGCCATAAAAAGTAAGTCCCAAAGCTTTAAGTGATATTGGTTCTTATGCCATTTGAAAAATGGCATTTAGTTGAAATTAGCTAGTTGATTAGATTTTAAGATTTGCTGGCCCTCGATGTTGATCCTGCATCCCGTCGATCATTCACAGCTCATTTTCGGTATGCAGGGTGTTGTTCCTTGGCAATCATCTTATGCGCATTATACCTTTTGCTTCATGGCATATACATGTAGCCGGCCTAGAACAGGTTTTACATCATATATGCCATAATTTTAATTCCGGTGTCTGTGATTGCTTGTTTATTTGAAGCGTGTTTCACAGTTTTCCTTTCCTTACTAGTTTCTGAAGAGCCACACTTAGAATGTACCAAACAATCAATTTTGTTTCTTGTTGATTAACTTATTAGACTTTACTTAAGAATGCAAGAATCATGATTGTAGTTCTCTTGCTGCAATTAGCAATAGTTAACTTACTAAAAAATGGTTCTGTTTTTAAGGT
>Ga0307515_10021924_pt1 | contig 11294 bp, 12 predicted proteins | sample 17_EM_MG_FD_194513 | JGI IMG/M metagenome (GOLD analysis project Ga0307515, IMG submission 194513) | Populus trichocarpa ectomycorrhiza microbial communities from riparian zone in the Pacific Northwest, United States - 17_EM | ecosystem: Host-associated > Plants > Roots > Unclassified | place... | reverse complement strand
ATAATCCCGAGCTTAGTAATTTATCAACTCAAAACATATCATTTTATTTTTTCTATTAAAACAATATCATTTCAATAAAAAAAAATATAATTTAAATTAACCTATCAATTCATGGCTCAACCCGCGCTACCAACCCTGAATCGAGTCAACTTTAAAAAATCTTGCAACAATAATTGATTCTAAAATTTATATATATATGAAAAAAATGTTAGGTGAATTTCTGATTAAAAACCAAGAAAAGGAAATATCATCATCTATCTTTTTTTTAATCCAAAATAGTCCTTTTTGTTTGATAAATTATGATACATCAAAAAGACTAATCATTAACCAGCCATTATCCATAGTGGAGAGAATGGAGAAGTTCATTTCCTCGCACCAATCATCCATGGCCTCAGGCTCAGCTGGGCAGAGAGAATCTCTGTTGAGGTCAACTTTGTCCTGACATGGGCCCCACCACAAACCCCGAAACCTTTTTTCTTCTTTTTTTTCTCTTAACCTCACCGGTTTACAGACAGCAAAAGGGCTGCACCCATCAAAATTCTTGGGACAAGTGTCACCTGTACATCCACGTGGAACAATCTTGGACGTCTATCTTCCAACGGCTATCTTGGGATGCATGTATCCACTGTCCACAGTGGACTTCTGGGCCCACCTTTGGCAGACATTTTGACAAAAAGAAAAGGTTATTCCTATGAATTGCAGAACCAAAATAATAATAATAATAATAATAATTCGAAAGTAGAAAAGAAGTTAAATTTCTTATTAAAGAAATAAAATAAAGTTGAAAGAAGAAAACAAAAGGAAGAGAAAATCATATCTTAGTCCCTATATGTTTAACAATTGATAAAAAAGTCTTCTTAATTTATAAAATCACAAACCAATCCCTTAACCTTCAATCTAACAGAGGGCCTGGATTACAATTGTTTTTAAAAATGTTGGAATTAAAAATGGAATTTCTTGAAGAAAAAGGACTAACCTGTTATTCTCTTGGAAATTCGGAAACTAAGTTAAAATCTAGTAAAAAAGAATGACTATGTTTTTTTGGAGTGGAACCCGCTTAGGATCTTTGACAGGGACACGAGTTTCATTTTTTCTGTTTCTATGTTGAGCTCTGCCGCTGAGCAGTTCTGTTCTCCTCTCCCTTTGTTAGATTCTTTTCCTTTTCCTTCTTTTGATTTATTTATGTAGCAGTCAGTAGTTGTTTTCAAGTTAAAGAGAGACTTTGTTTTCTTTTGGGTCATTTTAACGAAAGAGACTTCAAGTGTCTTCACTTTCACACCACCATCAACATGGCTTTAAGCTATAATGACACTATCACTTATCAAATTTGACAAGGTTTGATCTTCTTGTTTTTGTTTTTGAAGCTGTTGCCTTTTTTTTTTTTTTCTTTTCTGAATAGCCATGGTTCCTGCCCAGAATTAGCCAAAATAAGAATGGCTAGTTTTAGTTTTAATCCGGGTACCTCCGATGATGCTTTGGTCTTCAAGTTGCTTGTGTTTTGAGCAACTTTTTAATGGTGCAAAAGTATTGAGCTTTTGTTTGTTGGCAATACCTCATTATTTGGGTATGTGCCATTTTGTGTTGCGGTGATTGTTTTAGCTAAGTGATGAACTTGGGTTTAAGAGGTTTTGACAGATAAATCTTGGTTCTTTGAGTTTGAGTTAGTATGGAGGAGGTTGAGGAGGCACACAAGGCAGCTATCGAGAGCTGCAATAGAGTTATTGGCCTTTTGTGTCAGCCAAAGGATCAAGTTCAGGGTAGGAACTTAATGGTGGAAACTGGAGAGACTGTGTTTAAGTTCAAGAGAGTAATCTCTCTTTTGAGCACTGGTTTAGGTCATGGAAGAGTAAGGAAGTTGAAGAAGTTTAGATCATCTTTGCCTCAAAACATCTTCCTAGATAGTCCTAATTGCAAAACAATTTTAGCACCAAAACCTCTCCAGATGGTGCCTCCAAATTTTCTCGAAACCCCACTTGGTGACATGGATGCTAAGTCTAAACTTCCTGTGCAAATTGCCCAGAAAATGTTTCTTGAAAACCCAGTACTTGAATTGAACTCAAACACCAGGCCTCCCCTACAAATTGCACAAACAAAACCACCAAACTTTCAGTTTCCCCAACAACATCAGCAGATACAGAGGGTGCACTTTCAGCAACAGCAGCAACAAATGAAGTATCAGGTTGATAGGGTGTATTCTAGGAGTAATAGTGGGATAAACCTTAAGTTTGATGGGTCTACTTGCGCACCAACCATGTCGTCCACAAGATCATTCATTTCATCTCTGAGCATGGATGGTACTGTGTCTAATTTTGATGGAGATTCATTCCATTTGATTGGCATGCCTCACTCATCTGATCACATCTCACAACAAACAAGGAGGAAGTGTTCTGGTAAAGGAGAAGATGGGAATGCGAAATGTGCTAGTGGTGGTAAATGTCATTGCTCAAAGAGGAGGTAAGAGCAAAATCCCCATGTTATATTCTATGTTTGATTTTTTTGTTGATCTTGATTGTAATCACCTCTCTTTGTCTTTAGAAAACTGAGGGTGAAGAGATCCATTAAAGTTCCTGCAATTAGCAACAAGGTGGCAGACATTCCTCCTGATGAGTATTCATGGAGGAAGTATGGACAAAAGCCAATTAAGGGCTCTCCACATCCTAGGTATATCTGATTTAAGCTTCACTCTAATATCCTCCTATTTTTTTAGCTTTATGATCTGCGGTTGATCATTATGTTAGATTGTCTTAGTTTTCCTTTGTTTTGATGTGATAACAATTTACATTCCTACGAGTCGGAGGATTTTTTTCACTTTCACTTGCCAACGTTATCCGGCACAACTCTGTGCTCTGGAAAAATCAGCCGATAAATAACTTCCTAAGATTGCTGTCTTTTAGGTAGCTGATTAATTGCAGAATAAGTATCATATAGTTTATACTATTAAAAAAGTGTGAATGTTTTGCATCACTTACATTTACCTTGGTTAGCAATCAGAAATTGTCAGTGTATGCTGCTAAAGTCTGAATTGTTTAGATGAGCAAGTTTACCTGGTTTATTCAAAAATATTTGTAATGCAGGGGATACTATAAATGTAGCAGTCTGAGAGGTTGCCCAGCGAGGAAGCACGTTGAGAGATGCCTGGAAGAACCTTCAATGCTGATTGTAACCTATGAAGGTGACCATAACCATTCTAGGTTGATCTCATCGCAGTCTGCGCATACATGAAACATAGTTGATCTCTTCATTTGATCTCACTTCAAGAACTCGACTTCCAATAGTTCAAATCCAACCAGAACCATTTGGAGTTTCTTTGTGAATTACTACTGTATATAATATGTTCAGACCTGAGATGGGATATGATGGAACAGATCGTCATTCATTGACAGGGTTTTTAAGTATTTAGCTTTAGGGTTAGCCTGGTTTGAACTGCTCTTATATAGAATAGGGATCACAAATTGTAAACTTGTACTTCCTTCAAAATCCAAGTTTTATTTTTTATCATTGCATTTGCAAATCTAAGTTTGTTTCCGTGCCAGGTTTTCTTCTATTTCTTGTATGCAAAACACGACAGGATGTTTTGCGAGTATAATTTTGGCTTACATTATTGGCATGGTGATCTTCATATGTCAGCGTTTTTCGGCTCTTTTTATAAAGTAATTAACTTAATGCATGCTGTTTTATCTGTGACAAGCATTCCCTTGGCATCTACAGAGAAATAAAAAGAAGAGTTGCTCCTGACTTTACAGTGAAATAAAGAGAAAACCAGGGATCCTATTCACCTGTTTAACAACAGTGTGGCATGTTAAAAGCTTTTCCTTAATTTCCTGGTATCAAGCACAGCTTCAAACAGGTCGCCTGCTTATCCAAACCCTGACTGCCATCATTTTCATGGCTACTTGGGGAGCTTATGTTCTCAAGCAACGTGTAAACCTCTCTGAGCTGCTTTAAGCTTATTCATCACGACAGACGTTGAGCAACCTATCAGATGCACGCAGAAGAATTCATAGTAGTTAGGGAATGTCATCTCCTATAATCTGGTCAGCGTACCCTCCCTGTTGCTCTGCCAAATTCCTCATGGAGGAGAAATACAGGTAAAATAACTTGTGGAATCTTCATATTCACACTTTGGGCACCATAACTGAGTTGGCTCTCTATTTCTCGCTTAAGTTCATACGAGCAGCTCCCTCTTCTGTGAAGGAAACCAGCCCAGAAACACAAGTCACAAGGAGCATCACTAAATCTTTGTCAGAAAGAATGTTTTGCACAGCAAGTCCTAAAGTGGCAGCTTTCAAACGGAGTCCAAAGTAAAGAAAGCAACCCATCATAGCCTAGGCCCTAGAGCAATGACAGCAACTTTTCCTTTAAATCGTGCCAAACCCTGGCAATTTTGGCCCCGTGCGTAAAGCATATTTGCAACTCGGAGGTGTTTGTTTTACAGCAAATATTTTTGAAACAAACAGTAATAAATAAATAATATTTTCCAATCATCAAATAAACCACAACCACCACCGCAACCATCCACCACAACTGTCACCACCATTATCATCATGGAAACCGAACTTCCTTGCCCTAGGGAACAAAATGTATGGCTCTTTACCACACACTCATTTTGGCTGTCAACAAATGTTTACCTTGTCACCAACTCTCCAATTCTACCTTCATCCTTTACACCTATATTGGGTTAAAAAAGACATGGCTAGACACTGAAGAGGGCATGGTGCTGTGATTTGGCTAGATGGTAATCATCAATCCCTAACCTTAGGATAGCATTTCTAACTCACCGGTGGCACCTTAGCAACAGATTGTTCAGTTGTGCTCCGTATACCATTTTATTGCCTTTATTTAATATTGGAATTCGAGTTTCCCAGTGACGATTTCTTGGGATGGACAAAGCCAATTTAAACTTGATTTCGAGTAATATTAACTTTGCTTCTGCTCTTGATTAGTTCAATTTACACTTTTCTTTAGTTCAATAAGCCAAGTTTTATTGAGATGAAAACTCAGGTTCGCTGGATATAATAAGAGGAAATTTTAGGTGGATGTCCTTCAGCCAAAACGTGCACACCATAGCTATCAAACTCAATCCAACCCAAGGTGGCTGTCATCCGAAGTTCAGCCACGTCAAGGTTTTTTTTCCAACGGTTTTAAAAGTTAATCCGGATAAATTTGTATCACTTGATGAGTCAACTCACAATTTGGTTGATCCAACTAATTCTGATTTTGGGTTTAGCCATTGTCCTGACCAGTCTTTTAAAATCACCATGTTTTCCAAACACTTGATTAAAATATGAGAGTTTGAAAAGAGTAATTTGAAACAGCTTTCACTAATAATATAATTTCTAATGCAATCGCATAGCTTCCCTGGATATGCTTATGTAATCATAACAAGTTCACAAGAACAATTCATCAAAAACCTAATTAGAGAAAGAAAAAAGGTGCAGAAAAATCCACATCCACCCAAAGTAAATGCCCCATTTCACTAGAGAGGAATGAACCTGAAAGAGCGTGTTGCACCAATACCAGGTCTTCCATGCATAACGGGCTTGTAAGAAACTGAGAACCCAGAAAGATAATGGCCAATCATCTCGGGCACAATGATCATATTTGTAAGATGAGTCCTCAAGGGCTCTGGCTTCTCCCCATCTGGGGCCTCCCTTTTCTGTTCCAAGCCACCAAAAAACAGAGTAGACCACAGACTATACTCAAAATATACCATACCATGAGGGTTTAACCGGAAATTTAAAATATTCTTGTAAGGCAACTTGATTTGGGAACCAGCTTTAGAATCTCTGTTTTCTAAATGGTCACAGTTTGATGCATTTTTCACAAACAAGTCCCAAATGAAAATTCAGTGACCTGAACTGCACATACATGAATACATGCATGAAAGGGTATGGAAACAAGCACACAGAAACACCCAAAATAATTTTTGCAGAATGGTTACACTGCAGAGGCAGTCATCAGAACTCTGTTCAATTAATAGCTATACATATCATTTCTAACTTCTATTGAATAAACCAGCCCTTCTGTTATAAACTCGAGCTTCTTCTTCGATAACTTTTCAAGCACCATTATTGCAATTGCAGAGCAAACTTGATAAACACAAACAAGAGACAAAGAGTGAAGAGATAAAGAAAAGAAAACACATCCCATAATGTGAAATGAACACATGATAACACTACTCAATACCAAATTGCACAGTGTGAATTGCTATCTTATGAAGTCATAAACAAATACAGAGAGATATAGAAGAAAAGAAATTACCTTACAGCTTTACGCAATTTCTTGATCGATGTCATTGGCTTCCTCTTCACACCTCTTTGAAACCCGTCGTTGCAATAAACCCAAAACCCTAAACAAATTAAAAATAACGAGAATAAAAGCATGAGAACTAACAGCCCATCTAAAATTTCTGAACTTTCTAATCCCAAAATCTTATTACCTGCAGCCCGCTCCGGCGGGAAAGAGCTTGACAAGTACATCGGTGGACATGTCAAGGAGAGCATCTAAATCAACGCCTCTAAAACTGAACTTCTTGAAAGCTCTCTTCTTTGGCTACCCTCTCGCCACTGTTACTTCCGTCTCCACACCCACCTGACATTTATATTAAAAAAAAAAAAAGATGAGAAAGGAAGCAAGCGAGAGCAAAGGAGCGGAGATTAGAAAAAAAATTTGGACCATTTCTCGATTTGTGCGTGTCATCCTTGCGCAGGGGCCATGCTAATCTTCTCTGTATCGTTCCAATTTTATCGGATGTCCCCGAAGGGACAACTGCTATGTTTCAGCTTCGCCAATATAAACACGTCATGTGTTCTCTAACCAGACGATGTGGTATATCTAGTCCCGTTGCGACTACGCGTTTTGCTCAGTTGGGTTGGCCCTCAACTTGATTACGTGACCACCAGTAAACAATTAATGGGGCTTGACTTGGGGCGATGAAATATTTGAGCCCAGCCTTGTTTTAGGTGTCACCCGCCTGTATCTATGCCTTTTGCTAAAGGGCACAGTCACTACCCGTTTAACAAAAATTAAAATTTACTTAATTGAGTTCAAATTATATTAAAATAAGTTTAAACTATAACGTTTTTCGCTGTTCATAACGTATATTCTTTAATTTTGGTCTCAATTCTTAATATTGTGTTATTATCTTAACTTTAGGTCTTATTATGTCTATATATGATTTATTTTGAAAAATAAACACATCAGAATAAAAAATAATAAAATTTTATTAGCTTCAAAGTTGAAGGTTGTTTATGAAAACATTTACCAAATTTTAATTGTATTTCCTAGCTATGCAAATATCTTAAATAGTGTTCCTTCATTGTTTTACAATAAAAAAAAAGACATTGATATGTTTAGTTAAAAAATTAAAAATAAATATGTTTTTAAAATAATTTTAAAATAAATTTTTATATTAAAAAATACAGAGAAATAGATATTTTTATCTTTGTTATTTCCATTATTATTGTTGTCCAGCAATCCACCGCGGGTATGATAAAAAAACAATTAAAGTAAAAAGAAACATTCAAGCTTATTTAATATTTTTCTAATATTTTAAACTATATTAGAGTTAACCGAGCCAGTTTAATGGGTCCAAAAACAATATGATTTAAAAAGATATTGGATTACAACATATTACATCGATCTCAGTTAATCTTTCAAATCCGTAATCCGGGTCATGAGATCATGATAACTGTATTTAAAATAAATCAAAACAAATCATGAAACTTAATTTCAATCAATTCAATATTAAAAATTAAAATTAAAAAAAAAATTAAAATGGACCAAAACAACAAATCAAGCCAACTACAAAGTTGAAAAGTTTTTTTTGACAAACCCTTATTACAAGATCTTGATCCTTGAGATCAAAACTGTTATTTCATCAAATTTCTTGTTCTTGAACTTCATGTATCCATATCTTACATCTTTGATGATTTCCATGAACGATTTTATTCTGCTGAAGCATATCTAAACCTCGCACACACATTCAAAAACATGATTATCCAAATATAATATCATAAACTTTATGCAAATAAGATAAAACAAGAGTTTATGACAAGTTAACTTTTGAGCTCTTATTAAATACACTATAAAAAAGAAATCAAACAAAAAACAACAAGTAGTAAGAGCAGCGAACAAAGTGAAATTAAAATCCGCATATTCTACAAACACAATTGTATTTGCAACAGCTTGAAATGATAATAAGATCTCAAATGCAATCGCATATCTTCTCTGGATATGCCTCATGTAATCATCACAGGTTCACCACAACAATTCATCGAAAAACTAATTAGAGAAAGAAAAAAGGTGCAGAAAAATCCACAGCCACCCAAATTAAATGTCCCATTTCACTTGAGAGGAATGAATCTGGAAGTCTGTGTCCAGGTCTTCCATGCATAACGGGCTTGTAAGAAACTGAGAACCCAGAAAGATAACGGCCAATCATCTCGGGCACAATGATCATATTTCTAAGATGAGTCCTCAAGGGCTCTGGCTTCTCACCATCTGGGGCCTCCCTTTTCGGTTCCAAGCCACCGAAAAACAGAGTAGACCACAGACTATACTCAAAATATACCATAACATGAGGGTTTAACCAGAAATTTAAAATTTTCTTGTAAGGCAACTTGATTTAGGGGCCAGCTTTAGAATCTCTCTTTTCTAAATGGTCACAGTTTGATGCATTTATCACAAACAAGTCCCGAATGCAGCAATCTTTATCAATCACTTATTTTGTAAAGCTTCATCAACGTAAATTGAAAACTCAGTGACCTGCACATACATGCTTGCAAGCATGGAAGGGCATGGAAACATGCACACACAACATGCACACTGAAACTTGCACCCAAAATAAGTTTTGCAGAAGTTACACCACAGAGGCAGTCATCAGAACTCTATTCAATTAATAGCTATACATATCGTTTCTACCTTCTATTGAATAAACCAACCCTTCTGTTATAAAATCAAGAGCTTCTTACTTCATAGCTTCGTTAAGTTTTCAGAGTTCTTAAAAGCTTTTAAATATCCGGCAATGCATTCATTAGTATGAAATTGAAAATTAGTAAGAAAAACAAATATTAACCTATTTCTATTGTACCCATACAGGGAATATATGTGATTGAATGACTATCTGGTGCTGACTCTTAAGTAACATAATCAACAGCAAACAGCCAATAACACCGTTGGCTTCCTCTGCACACCTCTTTGAAACCTGTCGTTGCAATAAACCCAAAACCCTAAACAAATTAAAATAAACGGAAAAAAAAGCACGAGACTTAACAACCCATCTAAAATTTCTGAACTTTCTAATCCCAAAATCTTATTACCTGCAGCACGCTCTGGCGGTAAAGAGCTTGGCTACCCTCTCGCTACTGTTACTTCCGTCTCCACACCCACCTGACATTTATATTTAAAAACAAAAAAAAATTGAGAAAGTAAGCCATTGAATGAAGCAAGCGAGAGAGCAAAGGAGCAGAGATTAGAAAAAAAATTTGGACCATTTCTCGATTTGTGCGTGTCATCCTTGCGCAGGGGCCATGCTAATCTTCTCTGTATCGTTCCAATTTTATCGGATGTCCCCGAAGGGACAACTAACAGGTCTCTGCTTCGCTTACTTAAATACGTCATGTTTTCTCTAACCAGACGATGTGGGATATCTAGTCCCGTTGCGACTACGTGTTTCGCTCAGTTGGGTTGGCTCTCAACTTGATTACGTCACCACCGGTAATCTATTATTTTGGTCTCAATTCTCGATATTGTTTTATTAATTTGACTTAATGTGTTATTATTTATACTTTGTAGAAATATTTTTGGAAAAGTAACCCATATCAAAATAAAAGAACAAAAGATTATATTAGCTTCAAAGTTAAAGGTTGTTTATGAAAAACGTTTATCAAGCTTGTGTTTATTTACTATTTCACAATAGAAAAGATACAAATAATAAAGATAATAAATAATATATTTAGTTCTAGAGATAAAAATAAATATATTAAAATTTGTTTAAATAAAATATATATTATTTTATTTTGACCTTAATTCTCAATGTTTTATTATATTTTCTTTCGGTGTTACTATTTTGAATGATAGGAAACATAATATGGGGCGAGGCATGAGTTTCCTTTTCTATTTCTTGAAAATATCTATTCTTGGTCATGGAAGGTCTAAAATATTGCTTCTGTTTTATAAAATTAGGATGAAATTAGAAGGTTGTTTATGAAAAATGTTTAACCTAATTTTAGTTGTATTTTCTAGCTATACAAATAAAATCGGTAGCATTTATTTACTATTTCAAGATAAAAAAAAAAACAAAAACAATTTGGACAAAAACATATATAGTTAAAGAACAAAAACATAAAATAAATTTGTTTTTGAAACGGTTTTAAATAAATTTTTATATTTTCAAATAAAATCTATGTCCCATTGTTTTTATCTTTTTTTTCGTTTAAGAACAGTAACAACTGGCATGTTTCGGAATCAATTTAGCAAAAAACTAAATGGTTGTCCATGTTTCACTGCGGGTAGTTCATAATTAATGTACATTAATTTTGTTAAAAAAATATATATATTTGAGAGCAATATTCATGTGACCATTGCCTCATTGAAGAAACCTAAGCGGCAATTTGTTCATCCACATAAAAACATATACCAAAATGGATGGAGCTGATCGTATGAACCTTCTGCAGTGTTTTTTGATCTGTATATGGCACTCTCTTCAAGTCAAGTTGTGTTTAGCAGAATCAATGCTTATCACCAGCCATGATTTTTCTGTGAAAACTGAATATGTGCCATGTGTTTGCAGTATAGATGTTCTCCCTCCAACTTTCGAGGGACAAACGTCTATGAATAGGCAAGGAGTGGTATACAAAGCCATTAGAAGGGAGCTTCAGAGCACATCTAGATCGATGCTTGTTTTCACATGTTATCAAACATTTATAGATGAGAGAAACAGCAAGAAAGCAAAGCATGATTTCCTCAAAATCCTGTCTAGCTGATTCTAGCAAATTAACAAACGATTGATGGTCCACGAACTGCAGCCTTACCACCATACTTCACTTGGTCCATTCTATGTCATGCACTAGCCACAATTTTCAAGCCACGTGATACGAAAGCGTAAACATATACAAGAAGAAGAAGAAAATCACCAGCAGCAGCAAATTTATCAAATCACCAATCAGTCACAAATCCCAATCTCGAACACGACGATTGCAATTGCAGAGCAAACTTGATAAACACAAACAAGAGACAAAGAGTGAAGAGATAAAGAAAAGAAAACACATCCCATAATGTGAAATGAACACATG
>Ga0307515_10021923_pt1 | contig 11294 bp, 9 predicted proteins | sample 17_EM_MG_FD_194513 | JGI IMG/M metagenome (GOLD analysis project Ga0307515, IMG submission 194513) | Populus trichocarpa ectomycorrhiza microbial communities from riparian zone in the Pacific Northwest, United States - 17_EM | ecosystem: Host-associated > Plants > Roots > Unclassified | place... | reverse complement strand
GGTCACCGTCAGCAATTTACCAAGATCGAGATCACTGGTATCACATTATAATTCAAAGTTTTAAACCGAGCCGATTTATCAGCTCATAAAAGATATAAACAATGGCACACAAAAAAGGGGCCGGTAGTTCCAGAAACGGCCGCGAGTCGCATAGCAAACGTTTAGGTATCAAAATTTTCGGTGGTCAGCCCGCAATTGCAGGTAATATCATCGTTCGTCAGCGTGGTACTAAACACAACCCAGGCGTTAACGTAGGTATCGGCAGAGATCATACTTTATTCGCTTTAGTCGAAGGTATTGTAGTTTTCCGCAAAAAAGCTGATAACCGTTCATACGTTTCAGTTGTTCCGGCTACAGAAGCAGTTGCCGAAGTAGCAGCAGCGCCAGCGGTAGTTGAGGCAGCACCTGTTGCAGAAGAAGCTCCAAAAGCAAAGAAAGCAGCAGCACCAAAAGCTAAAAAAGCTGATACTGAAGAAGCAGCAGCTGAATAATTAGCAAAGCTTTATAGATGATATAAAAAATCCCCGGTCAAACTGATCGGGGATTTTTTTATTGCTTTATTGCGGTAGGAGTAAAGGAGATTGGTACTGTATAATACACTCTTACAGGTTTACCACCCACTGTTCCCGGTTTCCACTTTGGCGAGAGTTTTAAAACACGTATAGCCTCATTATCAATATCTGCATCTACCGAGCGGACGCAATAGGCATATTTTACCGCTCCATCTTTTTCAATTATCATCTTTACGAACACCGTTCCCTTAATCCCTCTTTTGAGGCAACTCGCCGGGTATCGCATATTTTTGACAAGGAACGACGAAAACTGACGCTCGCCTCCGGGAAATTCAGGTATTACATCTGCCATGCTGTAAACGGAATCTGCCCGACCTGTATTTTGGGCCTTGGCCCGATAGGTACACACTGCGATAAATACAATTAACAAGGTTAAGGTTTTTTTCATGAGCAAATGAACTTAGCAATAATGTTGAATGGTATCTATTCAATAATAAGCTTCTTCAAATAATACGTATCCGGATCAATCACAGGCATTGTTTTGCTGGTAATTGTCAGTCCCTTTTTGTCCAGGGTGTATCGCTTGGTTAGGCCATCGGCACTAATGTCAACCGGTAATGGCATGTCAATATTTTGAAGCTGGATGAGGTACTTATCGCCGCGTTTTGCAGTTACATGAACTTCGAGTTTATTAACAGAGTAAATATAGAGATCAAATAAGGGCTTCAAATCAATACCGGCTGCTTTGCTAAAATATTCCTGCACATCTGCCGTAGTAACCATGTTGCTGTAGGTGTATTTAGGACTTGTAACGAAGTTTTTTATAGTTGGGAAGAAGATAGTGTCGCCCATAATATATCTCAGCGTATGCATAAAGAAAGCACCTTTGCCGTAAATGTCGCCATTATAAGCCGCCTCTTCGTCGATATCTTTTCCTATTACCAAGGGGATTTTGTTGCCAAATGAAAGGGCAACTTGCTGGAAGTGTTTAATATAGGCTTGTTCGCCTTCCAAATCGCGTATGGGCATGGCATCACCAAAGGTGCAAATACCTTCGTGGACCCAGTAATCGGCCCAATCCTTGGCTGTTACTTTGTTGCCCCACCACTCATGGCCAAATTCGTGATGCATCAGCCAGTCAAAATCTTTGCCGCCGAGTTTGCTGTACCTGAATTTGTTGCCGTAGGCATTCATGGTTTGATGCTCCATACCCAGGTGCGGCGTTTCGGCAATGCCTATTTTCTCTTTAGCCCACGGATACTCGCCAAAATACTTTTCTTGTATGCGGATGGTTTGCTCGAAAATATCAAGGTGACGGTTGGCCTTAGCGGCATCCTCCTTTAATACATAAAACTGGATAGGCACAGTTGTTCCATTAACGGTTTTATATGGCCTGCTTACAACAGTATAATCGCCAACATTAAACAGGATACTATAGTTGTTGATGCTATAATTGGTTTTCCAATGGTAGGTAGTCTTATCGCCGCTTTTGGTTACTTTTTGCAGTAAGCCCGGACCGGCAACTACCAGGTCTTTAGGTACGGTTATCAGCATATCAACACCGTCATTTGGCTCATCCGAAGGATGATCCTTGCACGGAAAATAAAGTTTGCCCCCCGTTCCCTCGGCTGTAATGGCAACCCAGGCATGCCCGGTAGAATCTTTCGTCCAGGTGAATCCATCATCCCAGGGCGGACGACGGGCAACATGGGGCTTGCCACCATATATCACTTTAACACTGGCTTTGCCGGTAGGTAATTCCTTGGCAGTATTGATGGTGATGAGGTTGTTTTGGTAAGTATAAGGTTCTTTTTTACCATTAACCAATACGTTTCTGATCGTTAAGGAATCCAACAGATCAAAAAGTAACACCTTAGTAGGCTGCGCCATGATTACATCAATAGTGGTATAACCATCTATCGTTTTTTGAACCGGATCAACGCTTAACGCGATTGTATAATGACGCACGTCCATAATGGCTTGCTCAGGTTTGAGCTTGCCGCCGGAGGTTAGGGTTTGGGCGTTTGCTATTGTCCCGACGATCAGCGTGAATATTACAAAGAGTGTTTTCTTCATTTTGTGTTTTACTGGCCTAATGTGAAATTTATGGGAACTGTATATCCTGATCTTATAGGTTTGCCGTTTAATTTAACAGGAATCCATTTAGGTGAAAGTTTGAGCACCCTTAATGCTTCTTCGTTAAATTTATTCTGCAACCCTCTTTTTATTTCAAAATGAGTCAGGGAGCCGTTTTTTTCTACAATAAAAGAAATGATAACCCTACCTTGAACATCAAGTTGCGGGTCAGGGTTTTTTAAGTTCTTTTGCAGGAAAAGTTTAAAAGCGTCGTACCCACCTGGAAATGATGGCTGGGGTTCAATTGGGCAAATAAGAATATATTGTGTAGAATCGTTCGGTCCAATTGCCGGGATTTGTGTCTTGACAGAAATTGAGCATAACAAACCTATTAACAAAAGCAAAATACTCTTTTCCATCCTTAAATATAATTAATACTCTCTCACCAGCAAATTATCGGCAAACTGCCTTAAATACTGGCGGCGATCTTCTGAAAGGTCGATCTGATCTAACGCGTTAAAGGCCGCATCGGCGTAGGTTTGCATGGCATCTTCGGCATAATTCCTGATATCAAGTCTGTCGTAAACACCTGTTACTGCTGCAACTTTTTCTGTGGCGTTAAATTGTTCAACGCTTAGCCAGTGGTCAAGCATATTGGCGTCGTCGCCGTTAGCCAGTTCAAGCGCTTTTATCAGCAGGTATGTTTTTTTATTGGATAGAATGTCACCGCCAACCTGTTTGCCAAATTTTTCCGGGTCGCCGTAAACATCCAATATATCATCCTGCAGCTGGAAGGCGATACCCAGATTTACGCCGAAGCTGTACAGTAATTGCGCATCGGCTGATGTAGCGCCGCCAATAATTGCGCCTATTTTTAGCGTTCCCCCTAATAGTACGGCGGTTTTAAGCCGTATCATGTCCAGATACTCGTCAATCTGCACGTTATTGCGTTGCTCAAAACTCATGTCAATTTGCTGGCCTTCGCATACACCCGTGGCAGTTTCGTTAAAAACATCCATTACCCGGCGCAAAATACCATCGTCAACCTTCATCATGAATTTGTTGGCTTCTACCATCATAGCATCGCCGGATAGTATGGCTACATTGGCGTTCCATTTTTCGTGCACTGTAATTTTACCACGGCGCAAGGGAGCCTTGTCCATAATGTCATCGTGCATAAGCGTAAAGTTGTGAAATACTTCGATGGCCAGGGCCGGCTCTATCGCTTTTTCCACGTCGCCGCCAAACAGGTCGCATGCCATTAGCAACAGGGCAGGGCGCAAGCGTTTACCGCCAAGCGAAAGTATGTAGCTTATAGGTTCGTAAAGATCGGTAGGATATGCCGGAAAAGTAAGTTCGTCTACCGCCTTGTTCACCATGGCATGTAGTTCTGTAAGTTGTTTCATGTTTGTAGTTAACGGCTGATTAAGTTGATTGAGTGGGATTAAGTTGATCGAGTTAAAAATTCAACCACTCTCCTAATCACCCCAATCAACCACTCACCTAAAATATCAATCCTGCACTAACGAAAAATCAATTTGCTTCTTGGTCAAATCAACATTTTTAACCCTGATTTTTACCTCATCGCCCAGCTGGTAAGTTTTCTTTTTACGCTGACCGATGATACAATAGTTTTTTTCGTCCAAAGTATAAAAATCATCGGATATATCGCGCAGGCGAATCATGCCCTCACATTTATTTTCGATGATCTCGACATACATACCCCACTCGGTAACTCCCGAGATAATACCTGTAAAAGTATTGCCAACCTGGTCGCGCAGGTATTCTGCCTGTTTATATTTAACAGATGAACGTTCGGCATCGGCTGCTTTCTTTTCCATTTGCGAACTGTGGGAACATAACTTTTCGTAATGTTCTGCATTTACCGATTGCCCTCCGTTTAAATAATGGAAAAGCAGGCGGTGTACCATTACATCCGGGTACCGGCGAATAGGGGAGGTAAAGTGCGTATAATGATCAAACGCCAGGCCGTAGTGGCTGCTGGTTTTTGTAGTATATATCGCCTTAGCCATCGATCTGATGGCCAGTTGGGTAAGTACGTTTTGTTCTTTTTTACCTTCTACATCCTCCATCAGGAAGTTTAACGATTTTGCAGTTTCTTTATCTGATTTAGTATTTATTTTATACCCAAACCGGGCCGCAAACTGTGCAAAATTGGCCAGGGCATCGGGTTTAGGGGAATCATGCGCACGGTAAACAAATGTGTATTTGTGCTTGCCTTTACCCATTTTGCTTACATGTTCGGCCACCTTACGGTTGGCCAACAGCATAAAATCTTCAATTAGCTTATGGGCATCTGTACGTTCTTTTACATAAACTCCAATGGGCTTGCCTGTTTCATCAAGCTTAAATTTAACTTCGGTAGTTTCAAAGCTGATGGCGCCATTTTTAAATTTCCGGTCGCGCAGTTTATAAGCCAAGGCATTTAGCTTAAGAATCTCGTCTTTAAAATCACCTTCTTTGCTTTCAATTACTTCCTGAACTTCTTCATAAGTAAAGCGCCTGTCAGAGTAAATGATGGTTTTTCCGTACCATTCGGTTTGGATAAATGCATTCTCGTCCAGTTCAAAAACTGCCGAAAAGCATAGCTTTTCTTCTTTAGGGCGCAACGAGCACAGGCCATTTGAAAGGCGCTCGGGCAGCATCGGGATAACCCGATCAACCAGGTACACAGAAGTAGCACGATCGAACGCCTCTTTATCCAGGGCAGAATCGGGTGCTATATAATGCGATACATCAGCAATATGCACCCCAACTTCGTAATTGCCGTTCTCAAGTATTTTAAACGATAATGCGTCGTCAAAATCCTTGGCATCAAAGGGGTCGATAGTAAATGTGGTAATATCCCTGAAATCTCTTCGGCGGGCAATTTCCTCTTTGGTGATCACATCCGATATCTCTTCCGACTCATGTTCAACCTCGACCGGGAAGGATAACGGAAAACCATATTCGGCAAGGATGGCGTTCATCTCGGTGTCATTCTCGCCTTGTGCACCCAAAATGTGTTTTATCCTGCCAATGGGGTTTTTGGCCTCAGCCGGCCAGTCGGTAATTTCGGCAACTGCTTTTATCCCGTTTTTAGCTCCGTTTAGTTCGCTCATCGGGATAAAAATATCATGCATCATTTTACGGTCGTCCGGGATGAAAAATGCAAAACGCTCAGATAGTTTTACAATTCCGGTAAACTCCATTTTGGCGCGCTGCAATATCTCAATGATCTCGCCTTCTTTACGTTTGCCTTTACTGATGGCGTATACGTAAACTTTAACACGGTCGCCATGTAAAGCATTGCGAAGCTTGCGTGGGGCAACAAAAATGTCGCTTTCCAATTCATCGTCAGTAACTATAAATGCCGAACCGTCATTCGTCAGATCGACACGGCCCTCCATAAATGTTTTTAACTCAAGAAGTTGGAACTTGCCTGGCGAAACCTCTTTAAGTACCGATTTAAAAGCCTCGTCTTTTAGAATATCAAATATAATTTCGCGCGATTCGGGATCGCGGACGTTTAATTTTGCAGAAACCTGTTTATAATTAAGTGGCGTATTGCCGTTTTGTTCAAATACATCAAGTACCATTTGGGTAAGTACCTGAACGATAGAAGAATTATTTTTCTTTTTTTTAGACATACAAAAGTATTTGTGCTAAGATACGGAATTTTGGTGTTTGGGGGAGAAGACGAAAAAGACAGGGTTAAGGAAATTGATTTTGAATCTGAGGTTGTGAATTTGGGCAATCGACAGGAGCCCATTTTTTGAGTTAGAAACGAATGCATGCCAATCCGGCTAAATTTAATCTAATTTCACAAAATTTTGGATTGATAGGCTGCACAACTTAAGATAGTAAGAATTTGACAATGTTTTGACCAACGACAAGTGCAAAATATCGATTAGCTAAATTGCGCGAAATCTTAGTTGAATGTTAACCATGTTAAATTATAAAATGTTTATTATCAGATATTTATAAATTAAATAGCTGAAATGTGTTAAGTTATGTTAACCCAGTTTAGATGCGTTTGCCTTTGCTATCACCCCCGCGGAATCGATGCAATCAAATTCCTAGTGTATTCCTCCTTTGGCCTGTAATAAATATCGTCCGGGTAACCTGTTTCAATGATCTCGCCTTTATTCATCACCATCATCCTGTCGGATATATGTTTAATAACGGCAAGATCATGCGAGATGAAGATATAGGTAAGTTTAAACTCCTGCTGTAATTCGCGGATCAGGTTAAGCACCTGTGCCTGGACAGATACATCAAGCGCCGACACTGATTCGTCGCAGATGATAAATTTGGGCTGCAGCGCCAGCGCCCGTGCTATCACGATACGTTGCCGCTGCCCTCCTGAAAACTCGTGGGGATAACGGTTAAAATGTTCGGGTAACAGATTTACACGTTCCAGTAATTCCAACACGTGTTTTTTGCGTTTGGTATTATTTGCATAAAACTGGTGTACCTGCAAAGGCTCCATGATGGATTGACCGACGGTTAATTTAGGGTTTAAAGAGGAGTAAGGGTCCTGAAAAATTATTTGGATATTGCGCCGTACCTCACGCAGTTCATTCTTTTTTAGGCTCCGCAGATCTGCATTTTCGAAACTGATATTACCGGCTGTGGGCTCTATCAATCTCAGTATGGTACGACCTAATGTTGTTTTTCCGCAACCCGATTCACCGACCAGGCCAAGTGTTTCGCCCGGGTAAACTTCAAAACTTACATTGTTTACCGCTTTAACCACTTTTTTTGACAGACCCAACAGGCCCGTACTAACCGGGAACCAGGTTGAGAGTTGGCCGATCTTCAATAAGGGTTCTTGCTTATAAAGCGCTGTTCTTCTTGTTTCTATTTCACTTTCAGGATAATGATACAATGTCCTGATGTTTTCTATTGTGACCGCCGATTTATCTTGGATATTTTCCGCATCAAAAAAATCGGCAACTATCGGCAGTTTCTTTAAATGTTGATTTGGTGAAGGCCTGCATGCTAATAAGCCTTTAGTGTAGGGGTGACTGGGATGATCGAATAAGTCGGGCGTATTGGCCTCTTCAACAATTTCGCCTTTATACATCACCATTACCCGGTCGGCAATTTCCTTAATAACCCCCAGGTCATGCGAAATGAAAATGAGACTCATCTGGCGAGCTTTTTTAAGGCAGAGCAGCAGTTCAATAATTGTTTTTTGTACCGTTACGTCAAGCGCAGTAGTTGGCTCGTCGGCTATTAATATCTCCGGATTGCAGGATAGGGCCATAGCTATCATCACCCTTTGTTTTTGCCCACCTGAAATTTGGTGTGGATAGCTATCAAAAATTGCTTCAGGGCGGGGCAGTTGTACTTCGTTAAAAAGTTCGATAGTTTTCTTTTTGGCCTCGGCCTTGCTTAAACCCAAATGCAGCCGGATGGCCTCGGTTAACTGGAAGCCGCAGGTGAGCACCGGATTGAGTGAGGTCATGGGCTCCTGAAAAATCATGGCCATACGGTTGCCCCTGATGTGGCGCATATCGGCTTCCGATAATTTGCACAAACTTACATCGTTTAAAAGCACCTCGCCATTGATAACAGTTTTATCGGCATCTAAAAGCCGCATCAAAGCAAGCGATGTAACAGACTTACCCGAACCGGATTCGCCGACTATCCCGATAGTTTCGCCTTTTTGTAAATTAAGCGATATGTTTTTTACAGCCTTAAATAAGCCATCTGCTGTTTTAAAGCTAACCTCCAGGTTTTTTACTTTCAGCATTATTGGCCGACTATTGTTATCATCTCATCTTTTATTAAATCTTCGCCACGATAACGCCTTATCAGTTGCGCGGTGGCAACCACATCTTTTTGGCAATAAGTGCAGATCCGCTCGAGCTGATTTTCGTTCCAGTAAACATGACCTACCATGCTGCCGTCAATATCATCCTTTGGGGTGGGAATATCAAAAATGGCGGTGAGTAAATTTAAGGATGTGTAGTTTTTGTAATCGCCAAACTTCCAAAGTTCCATAGTATCCAGGTGAATAATTTCCCATGGCTTTTTACCTGCCAATTGGAGTTGAGGGGGAAATGGCAAACCATTTATTAATAACCTGCGGCAGATGTAAGGAAAATCAAACTCCTTACCATTATGCGCCACCAAAACTAAGTTAGCCGGCTGGCTAAATAGCAAACTCGAAAACCGGCCCAATAAATCCTTTTCGTCATGCCCGGCAAATGATTTCACTCTTAAGCCAACACCCTCTTTTCCTTTGGTAAAAACGCCGGCAGATATGCAAACTATTTTACCAAACTCGGCCCAGATGCCTGCACGTCCGTAATAATCTTCGGCAGATTCATCCTTACGCTGGTATTGGGTCTTTAACTCCCACAGCTTTTTAAAATGCTCCGGCACCTCATTGTGCGTACCATATTGCGGCACGGTTTCAATGTCGATTACTAGTAAATTATGTAGGTCATAATGTTCAAGCATGCCACGTTTTAATTATGCAGGCAATATAATGAATGTTTTTGTCTGGCAGGTTTTGGGCAGGGTATTTTAGGTTATACGTTTGTAATTTTTAAAGCCACCTTATTTTTTTGGGGGTTTATTTAACTGGAAACCAACGGTGAGTTGTACAGTGCCTGGGTTTGATTTATAGCTCCCAAAATCCGACGAGACTTTGAAACCGCTTATGCTTTTTAAATAGGTAGCCTCAAAACTAAACCGGTTATATTGCAGGCTTACACCGGCTGATACGCCAACGTTGATAGCAGGAACATACCGGGTATTCTTTAATTGGTTATTTACCGATGTATAATAAGGTGTGTCTGTTTTTATAGCCAAAGGTGTAAAGCTTGTGGTGCCGGTAATTTGCTTAACGGGTATGTTTATAACGGAGCCTGCTTTTAAACCCAGGTAATTATTAAGCTTGTAAACCAATTGAATAGGCACGCTTACAAAATATGCCTTACGGCTATCTGTTACCCGGATGGTTTTTCCCGAATCTACAGCGCCGCTATCGGCTTTTGCACCGTTTGCATGGGTATAGGAACCGCTGATTTTTTGTGGGTTAAGGGCCTTGGCTTGCACATTTATAGCCCATCGATCATTAAAATGATAAGTGCCATAAAGCCCGAAATTCAGATCGACGGGCAGGCTGCCATAAAAATTGCTATTTTGTTTTTGGGTTGTAAAGCTGCCAGATGCATTTACGCCCGCAAGCAGGCCCCAATCAAAATTAAAGGGGGCCGATAGTTTAGCTTTTACAACCTTTTCCTGTTTACCGTTTTTAGGTTTTTGACCTGCTTTTAGTTTTAAAAGATCTGGAGACGATTTAGTGATTTTGCCAACAATTTCGTTTACACGTGCCGAAGTTTGCTTTAGCATTCCATTGTTTCCCTTCGCGCTGGAATTTAAGATCTTATTGATTGCCGGTTTGGTGAAATAATTATTGACATCAGATTGAATACTATCAATGCCAGATACCTTGGAGTATGATTTTTGAAAGGTTACAGACAATACAGATGGTTTATAGTTACTATTGCCCTGGGTTAATCCATTTGGGGTGCTTGTTGGCATAGTGCCGCCCAATGGCTGCCTGTTACCTGTATATAAAGTTTGGGCGCTATTTGCTGCATGGCCATGTTGATCGGGTTGGTTTACCATTGTGTTTTGGCTATTTGCCAGTGTGTAAGTGCCTGTGTTTTTGCCTCCTTTTAATATACCATATGGCCCGGAATTTTTATTTGAAACAGAATTTCCGGTATTTGCTTTGATGCCGGTATTTTTGTTGACCGGCACATTTTTACCGGTCAACCCGCTATCCGGCATGTTATTATTAGCTAAGCTATCGGCGTTTGCTGGGGTGGATTTGATTTGCGGCGGGTTGTTGACCCCATAAGTTGTGCTATCGGCCTGGTTTAATGAATCAATAGTTTTTAAACTGTCGGCAATTACATGTGCTATGTGTTTTTTGATCCCATTATCAGGCTCGCTGTGCTTGATTTTATGGAAGTGACTGTATGTGTACACGCCGGTAACGAAAGTAGCCGTTGTTGATACAAGTAAAACAAGTGCTTTAAATCCTTTAGCTGCTTTTATAATTTTTGAAGCCTTAAGTACTTTATCGCTTTGCGGAATATCATGAGGTGCCGCCGACGGTAAATGTAAATCCAGGAGGTTTTGCATTTGCAGCCAGTCTGTCTGGGCGCTGTCATTAACAGGTAATTCGCTACGCTTTTGCTGCCAAAGTTTAAGGTAGTTTAGTGAGTTTTTCATTTTGCTTTTTCACTCCTTTCTTTTGGCCGGATGCTGCTTATTGATGGTTCAAGTAATTCTCTTAATTTTCTTTTTGCTTCGGCTAAATGCCAGCGGGAAGTGCCCTCGCTTATATTCAATTGTTCACTAATCTCTTTGTGGCTAAAACCATCTAAAACTGATAAATTGAAAACGGTTTGGGTGGCAAAAGGCAAAGTGCGGATGTTTTGGAGTAAGTCCTCAAAGTAAAGCTTCTCCAGCACCAACGGTGAAATAAAATGTTCATCCGGATCCAGTTCGCTTGTATTTGTTGTGTTGAATTTTAATTCCTTGCGACATAGATCAATAGCGGTGTAAATCATGATCTTCCTGATCCAGCCACCAAGCTCTCCTTTTTCTGTATCGAAAGTCTGTATCGATTGAAAAACTTTCAGGAAGCCTGTATTAAAAGCCTCTTTGGCAAGC
>Ga0307515_10021922_pt1 | contig 11295 bp, 8 predicted proteins | sample 17_EM_MG_FD_194513 | JGI IMG/M metagenome (GOLD analysis project Ga0307515, IMG submission 194513) | Populus trichocarpa ectomycorrhiza microbial communities from riparian zone in the Pacific Northwest, United States - 17_EM | ecosystem: Host-associated > Plants > Roots > Unclassified | place... | reverse complement strand
CAGCGCACCGAGACCGAGCTGCTGAAGACCCCGAATCTGGGTCGCAAGTCGCTCAACGAAATCAAGGAAGTGCTGGCTTCGCGCGGCCTGACTCTGGGCGCACGCTTGGAAAACTGGCCGCCTCAAGGCCTGGACAAGCGTTAAGCCTGTCCACTCCCGGCCGGTGAATCCACCGGCCCGCCCTCTCAGAGGGCAGAATTTTGAAAGATGGGTGGCGCGTTGACCAACGCCACCCGGTGCACCCGGCAGTACCTGATACGGCTGCCGGCATTAACGAAGTGAAAGGAATAGCACCATGCGTCACCGTAACGGCCTCCGTAAACTCAACCGTACCAGCTCGCATCGCCAGGCGATGTTGCGCAATATGTGCGTCTCGCTGCTGCAGCACGAAGCCATCAAGACCACGGTCCCCAAGGCCAAGGAACTGCGCCGCGTTGTTGAGCCCCTCATCACGCTCGCCAAGGTTCCCACGCTGGCCAACCGCCGCCTGGCGTTTGACCGCCTGCGCGACCGCGACATCGTCAGCAAGCTCTTCAACGAACTGGGCCCGCGCTTCGCCGCTCGTCCGGGCGGCTACACCCGCATCTTGAAGATGGGCTTCCGTGTTGGCGACAACGCGCCCATGGCTTTCGTCGAACTGGTGGACCGCGCCGAAGGCGAGACCGCTGGCGAAGCCGTCGAATAAGTTCAGCCCGCGCTGATCTGCAAAGCCCGCTTCTTAGCGGGCTTTTTCACGCCTGCGCTCAAGGCACGATGTCGAAGACCAGCTTGGCCGCACCGTAGTCCTGGCCGCAGTCGCCGCTGGCCGGGCAGACGGGCTTGCCCAGATAGGCGGGCTGGCGACCGGCCTGGTCACCCAGCATGCCGGCTGCCTTGGCGCCAACGGCCAGCTCGGTCAGGCCGCTGTCCACGCCAATCGTCAGCGCGGCCAGACTCCGCGGCGTGGCGGACACGATCACAAGCAGTTGCTCGGCGCCGGCCGGTTCACTGACGTCCATGGGCATGGCTGGGCCGGGCAGCGTCACGGTCTCGCCGGCCTTGATGCGGTGCTGTTTCAGCACGGCGTTAGGCATCAGCTGGATCAGCGTGCCGTCCGGGCCAAGGGCCAGCACGTGATAGTAGCCATCGCGCTCGGAGTGGACGGTGAACGACAGCCGGTCGTGGCCGATGCGCAAGCGCGTCTTCTTCGCGGCGACATCGACCTTGAAGCCGGCGCTCTGGCCGGCCAGGATGCGCTCGAAGTCGGTGCCTGGGTCGATGCTGGTCACCGCCGCCGGTGCAGGCGGCGTCGCCGCGGGCGTCGTTAGGGCGGGGTCAGCAGCGGTCGGTGCTGGCGCTGGCGGCAAGGCGACTACCGGCGGGGTGACGTCGGGCGCGCTGCGTTTGGGCGGTGTCGATGTCAGAGACAGATAGGCCACCACGCCCAATGCCACCAGGCCCAGCGCCCCCGCGCCAACGAACAGCGGCGTGCGGGAAGAGGTCCGTATCGGCGCCGCCTCGGCAATGGGTGGAGGCGTAACACTCGGCGGCACGGCGCGCGGCGCAGCGGGCGGATTTACTGGCGGAGATGGGGGCTGAAATGCGGGCGGTGGCGTTGGGGCGCCGGCCCGGATCGGTCGGATGATGGTCCGGTCGTCGTCCAACCCGAAGTCATCCGGCAGCATTGGGGCCGTGGCCGGCAGCGGCTGATCCAGCTCGGCAATCAGCTGCGCGACGCTTTGCGGCCGGTCTTCGGGCTTGACGGACAGCGCGCGGTCGATGGCGTGCAGGAAGCTGTCGCTGTACTTGCCTGCGGCCAGCTGGCGCAGCGGCACATAGGTGTCACCCATCATGCGGCCCACCGAGGGTGGCGGCGTGCGGCGCGTGATGGCGAAGTAGACGACAGCCGCAAGCGCGTAGATGTCGGTCCACGGCCCCTGCTTCATGTGCGGCACTTCGGCGTACTGCTCCAGCGGAGCGTAGCCCGGCTTGAGGATGACTGTGAGCGCCTGCGTCATGTCGCTGATGACGCGGCGCGCGGCGCCGAAGTCGAGCAGCAGCGGCCGAGTGTGCGCGCCGAGCAGGATGATGTTGTCGGGCGCGATATCTCGGTGGAAGCACTGCTCCGTGTGAATGACCTTCAGCGCCTCGGACAGCGGGCTCAGCAGGCCCCGCAGCCAGGCCTCGTCGGGCGGGCCGGGCAGGGCCTTCAGCGTGTCCTTGAGGGTGAGACCCTCGTAGAACGGCATGACCATATAGGCCGTGCCGTTGGCTTCCCAGAAGCGGTAGACCTTGACGAGGGCGCCGTGGTCGAACTGGGCCAGCAGGCGGGCTTCGTTGATGAAGCTCTTCAGGCCCGCCTCGAAGGTGTCGCGGTAGCGCTCGGCCTTGACGCTGACGTTCGTGCCCGTGCCACGCGAGGCCAGCTGCGAGGGCATGTATTCCTTCAGAGCGACCTTGCGCTGCAGGGAATGGTCCATGGCCAGGTAGACGATGCCGAAGCCGCCTTCGCCGAGCATGCGGGTCAGCTCGAACTCGGCCAGGCGGGTGCCTATGGGCAGGGAGTTGCCATCGCCCAGGGCGGCGGCGCTGCTTGCGGCGGGTACGTGGACGGATGCGGGCGCTGGTGCTGCCGCGCGCTGCGTCTTCTCGAAGGGCGCGGGGCTGGGCTGGATCTGCGTCGGCAGATCGTCGTCGGAGGCGGTCATGAGCGGGCGGGCGCGGCGCCGAACAGCAGCCGCATGTCGTCGGTTGGGGGCAGGCCGCGGGTGGCCAGCAGGCGTCGTTCGCCGGACTCGCCATCAGCCCACCAGAAGGCATGCCCGGCGGCGGCGTTGCGCCAGGCCTGGGCTTGGCCGTCGGCGATCAGGGCGACGATGGCTTCGGCGCCGGCCGCCGCGTGGGTGGACAGCGCCGTGGCGGTGGGCAGCAGTTGGGTCAGGTGACCCGGTACGTCCCAGCCGGGGCGCGGGCATTGCGCCAGCTCGGCCTCCAGCCGGTCGATGGGCCAGTCGTCCTGCAGCGCGTCGGCGGCGAGGTCGTCAAGGTCGTGCAGCCAGCTCAGCAGGGTGCGCAGCTCGGTGTCGGTGCGCGGTGCCTCGACGAGAGGCGCAATCAGCGTGAGCGGGAAGTAGCGGCCGATGCGGTCCACCGACGGCATCAGCACGCCGGCATAGGCCTGGTGGCCGAAAGGCGCGGGCAGCAGGCCCGGCATCAACACGAAGCGCCAGGTCGGGCAGGCCAAGTAGTGCTGCAGCCAGGTGTCGGGCGCCTGCTGCTGCAGTCCGGCCAGGCCGGCGGCCAGCCAGCCGTCCCAGAGGGCGATGAAGTCAGGCTCCAGCCGACGGGCGGCAAAGTCGCCCAGGCTGGGCAGCTTGCCGTGCCAACCGGGGATGACGCTGCTCACATGGCCCCCGGGCAGCGGAACTGCGAGATCTCACGCAGCCGGAAGGGGTTGAAGACGCTGGCCGCCGTCACGTCCAGGCGGGCGCGGCGGCCCTCCAGGTTGAGCAGCACGCTGAACTTCTCGGGCTGGGCGCCGGGCTGCACTTCAAAGCGCTCGAACAGGCGGAAAAGGGCCCAGGGGCCTTCGAACACCAACGGTGCGGCGAGCGCCGGCGTTGTGTTCAGCTTGATCTGTGAGGCCACGCGCGTGCTGGGCCAGGTGACCGTGGTGGCCGCGCCGCCGGGCGTGAAGACCGTGTGCTGGCCGTCGATGTCCAGGCTCAGGTCCTTGAGGCCGTCGGCCAGCTCGCCGGGGCGGATGTCGACGCGGAAGCCCGCTGCCTTGCCGCCGCTGCGGAAGAACACCTCGCGGATGCGCGCCGCGCGCTGGAACTCGACCAGCGCCGCGGACGCGGGCGGGCGCGTGCCGTCGGGCAGCGGCTTGTAGCTCCAGCTCGCCGTGCCGGTGTCCACCAGAGGCTGCAGGCGGCGCTGGAAGAAGTCATCCAGCATGCCGCCGTTGCCGAACAGCTGGCCGAAATCCTCCGGCAGCACGTCGGCGCGCGAGTTGGGCGCAAAGGGATAGCGGTTGGCGATGGCGCGCTGGCAGAACTCGGTGATGGGGCGCAGCTCGGCCGTCAGCAGGTCGCGCTCGGCGTTGCGGCCCTGGCGCTCGCCGGCATCGGCCAGCGTCTCCAGCACGCCGCGGATCAGCTCGGGCTGCTGGCCCGCCGCCGCCTTGAGCTTGGCGCCACCGCCGCCGCCTGCGGGGGGCGGCGCCTTGCTCTTCTGCGCGGCGTCGATGGCCACGAGCTGGAGGTTCAGCTCCTCGAACAGTTTGCGCGTGTCGTCGATGGGTGCGGGCGAGCCGGTGACGAGGCGCCGGTAGCTGGCGAAGTGATCGTCCACCATCTGCTCCACCGCCACGCCGCCCGCCGCTGCCGGCGCGGCTCCGCCGTCGGACAGCCGCGCCGCATCGGCCTTGGCCTGGTTCACCTTGTCGCTCAGCGCAGCCGCCGCGCCGGCCAGGCCGGTGGTGGCCGCAGGGGCCGGAACCAGCGTGGTTTCCTCGGCGACGCGCCGGGTCAGCTTGGTCAGCGGCGAGTCGGGCGAGGCGAGCAGGCGCGAGGCTTCGATGCTGCCCGCCAGGCCGCCCAGCGGCACCAGCTTGACGTCCGCCAGGTACTTGTCCCAGACCTTGATGTACTCCTCCAGGAAGAGGCGGCGCACGCGGTTGTTGAGCTGGTCGCCCAGCAGTGCGTCCTTCTGGCGCTGCGGGTCGGCCGCCACACCGAGCACCCAGCTCTCCTCGCTGGCCAGCTTGCCGGCCACGAGGGCAAGCGAGGACTGGAAGCTGCGCCGGTAGCCGTCGCGCGTGTAGAGGCCCGGGATGCCGCGCGTCAGCGGCTCGCCGCTGGCACGGGTGAAGACCTTGGCCGCATCTGGCCCGGCGGCGGAGGCCACCGAGAACTCGGGCGCGTCGCCACCTCGGCTCTGGCGCTTCAGGCGGCTGAACACGCGGTACTCCAGCGGGTAGGCCACCAGCATCTCGCGCACGCTGCTGACCAGCGTCTGGTCCATGGCCGCAATCGCCGGCGGCGCACCCAGCGCGAGCAGCGCGTCGAGGTGGGCGTCCAGTTGCTGGCGCTGTTCGGCGGTCAGGCTGCGCGCGTACTGCTGGTCCCAGTCGCTGCCGATCCAGGCGCGCAGGCCATCGGCGTCGAAGTGATTCGGCGAGTACAGCATCAGGTAGGACTTGAGCGCCTCGTAGGCGTTCTCCAGGTTGTCCTTGCTGGCGGCGCGCAGGCGCTCGTGCAGGCGCGCGGCGATGCGTGGCGCCAGCGCATGCGGCAGGGCGCGCTCGTAGCCGAGGCGGGCGCCGGCGTCGAGCTTCTTGCCCTGGTAGAGGCCGAAGGTGGCCAGCGCGGGCGGCTGGTCCACCGCAAAGCCCTCGGGCGCGGCGGCGGCTCGGGCCTGGGTGAGGGCGGTCAGCGCGACCGTCACATCGCCCTGCGGCGCCGGCGGCACGGCGGCCAGCGCCTGCTGCACCTTGGGCAAGGCGACGGCGACGTCGTCCGCATAGTTCTGGTTGCGCGTGTAGCTGACGGACCAGCCCACCAGCAACGCCACCGACAGCGCGGCCAGCGCGCCGGCACCCGACCAGTACAGCAGCTGGCGGCGGCGCTCGGCGCCCGCGTTCCAGACGCCCAGGCCGCGTTCAACGAAGACGAGGTCGTGCAGCAGCTGCAGCAGGAAGTAGCTGCGCCCCTGGCCGGCCAGGCTGGCGGACGCGCGGCGCGTCAGACCGAAGCTGCGGCCGAGCGCGCCCATGACGCGGTCGATGGGCGTGCCTTCCTGCGTGCCGCTGGTGAAGTAGACGCCGCGCACCGGCGGCGTGGCCTGCAGGCTGCCGCCCGAGGCGAACACGGTGGCCAGGAATTCACGCAGCGGGCCGCGCAGCGCGGCGAATTCCTGGTGGAAGCCGAAGGCCGCCGCGCGCCGCTGCGGGTCGCGCGTGGCCAGCATGCGCTCGGGCATGCGCTCGCCCAGGCGCTGCTCCAGGCCGGCATAGCCGGTGTCGAAGGCGGTGGTCGCGTCGGCCGTGGCGCCGTCCTGCCAGGGCAGCGTGAAGCCCCAGACCTGGTCGCGTTCTTCCTTGGGCAGGTCGGCGAAGTTCTCGTTGAAGCCGGCAATCAAGTCGACCTTGGTGACCAGCACATAGACCGGCGCGCGCACGCCCAGCTTGGTCTGCAGCTCGTGCAGGCGCTCGCGCAGCTTGGCGGCGTGCTGGGCGCGTTCTGGCGCGCCCTGTTGCAGCAGGTCCTGCACGTTGACGGTCAGCAGCACGCCGTTGATGGGCTGGCGCGGGCGGGTCTTCTTCAGCAGGCCGAGGAAGCTGTCCCAGGCCTGGGCATCGACCTTCTCGTCGGACTCCTGCAGCGTGTAGCGGCCGGCGGTGTCGATGAGCACGGCCTCGCTCGTGAACCACCAGTCGCAGTTGCGCGTGCCGCCGACGCCGCGCAGCTCCGCGCCCTGCTTGCCGTCGCCGAGCAGGAACTGCAGGCCGGCGTTCATCAGCGCCGTCGTCTTGCCCGAGCCCGGCGCGCCGATGAACATGTACCAGGGCAGCTCGTAGAGGTAAGCGCCCGGCTGCAGCACCGAGCGGCCCGATGCACCCTTGAGCCGCGTCATCGCCTCGGCAAAGCGCTCGGCCAGCACCTGGGCTTCGCGGTCGCCCGCAGCCGCGCCGCCACTCATGCCCTGGATCAACGCGGCATTGGTGCGCCGGCGCCGCCAGGCCTTCCAGACGATGCGGGCGATCCAGCCCAGCCACAGCAGGGCCAGCACCAGCACGCGCACCCAGGTCGGGTCCAGCGGGCGGCTGTCGCCGATGCCGATCAGCGGGCCGACCCACCACACCAGGGCCGACAGCACCAGCACGGCCAACGTGCCCAGCACCACGGGGCTGAGCAGCTTGGAGACGATTCGATTCATGACGTCAGTTGCCTTGAACGGCGAGCGTGATTTCGACGCGGCGGTTGCGTGCGCGACCGGCCGGCGTGGCGTTGTCGGCGACGGGGCGGCTGTCTGCCACCCCCTCGGCGCGCAGGCGCTGCCCGGTCAGCGTCGGCAGCAGCAGCTGGCGCACGGCCTCGGCGCGCTCGCGCGACAGGTCGAAGTTGGACGGGAAGCGCAGCGAGCGGATCGGCTGGTTGTCCGTGTGCCCGGTGACCGTGACCGGCCCCGGCAACTGCACCAGCGCCGCCGCGATCTCGGCCAGCAGCGGCTTCACCGCACCGGCGACCTCGGCGCTGCCGGGCTCGAAGAAGCCGTCACCGGCGATGGTGACGATGGACTTGTCCGCCAGGTCCTGCACCTGCAGGGCGCCGCGCGCGATTGCCCCCTGCAGCAGCGCAGCCAGGCGCGGCGTGGCGGCGGGCGGCGGGGGCGGCGGTGTCAGCTGGGTGGCGGCACGCACGTCCATGGCCTGCAGCGCGTCGAAGGTGGCATCGGTGCGCGCATGCAGCGACAGGCGCAGCGCGATGAACACCAGCAGCAGCAGGCCGCCAGCCAGCGCGGCCAGCACCCACAGCGGCAGGCCGTCGGCGAGCTTGGCCTGGCGCAACGCCACGCCGCGCCACTGCGGCGACAGCTCGCGCAGCGGCGGCCCGGCCTGCTCGCGCAGCAGGCTGGCCAAGCGCTCACTGACGCTGTCGAGCTGCGCCTTGCCGTTGTCGAGCACGCGGTAGCGGCCCTCGAAGCCCAGGGCCAGCACCACCTGCAGCAGCTCCAGCAACGGGCGCTGGGCGGCGACGTTCTCGGCCAGCTTGCCGAGCAGCTGGAAGACCTTCTCGCCGCCCCAGCTCTCGTTGTGGAAATGCACCAGCAGGCTCTGGCTGGACCAGGCGCCCGAGCCGCCCCAGGGTGTGCTGGATGCGCATTCGTCGATGTAGCTGCACAGGATGTAGCGCGAGGCCATTACATGCTCCTGCGCCAGCCCGCGCGCCTGCGCCTGTCGCTCGAAGCGCTTCACCGATTCGATCAGCGCAGCCCGCAGCCCCGAGGGGTTGGGATGCTGCGGCATGGCGCGCAACTGGCTGGCGGTCGACAGCAGCGGGCCGGCCAGCTGCAGCAGCGGGTTCAGGCCTTGCGGCAGCGGCAGATCATCAGGCAGCGCAGCGACCGCTGCGGCGGCAGGCGCGGGAGCCTGGGTCTGCGTGGTCGTCGTCGGCGCGGCACGCCCGGCGCCGGGCTTGATGATCGTGCGGTCCTGCTCGAACGCCGAGAAGGGGTCGTTCTCGTTCATTTGCCAGTGGCCTTCAAGGCGGGTTGGTCAGGGCGACGGTTCAGCGGATGGCCCAGAGCTCGAGTTCGAGCCCGGGGAACTCGCCGGCAATGTGCATCGCCAGGCCGCCGGAGTTTTCAAGCTGCTTCCACATCTCGTTGCCGCGGGTCTCCAGCTCGAAGTAGTTGAAGCCGGCGTGATACGGGATCTGCCGCGGCGCCACCGGCATAGGCCGCAGCGTGACGCCCGGCAGCTGCAGGTTCACCAGGTCGCGGATCTTCTCGGCCGGCCCGATCTTGACTTGCGTGGGGAAGCGCGCACGCACCGCATCGCCCGGCATCTGCGCGTTGACCGCGAGCACGAAGCTGGCGCTGCGGCGCAGCTCGGCGTCGGCAATGATGGCGACGCGCACGCCGTATTTGCGGTCCTGCAGCTCAATGGGGATGGCAGACTGCTCCATGACCATGGACAGCGACTGGCGGATGTCGGCCAGCAGCGGCTCGAAGCAGCTCGCCAGGTCGTGGTGGGCATAGGCCGGGAAGCTCGGCGGGCGGCGCTTGTCGCGAAAGCAGGCCAGCTCGCCGGCCAGCGTCAGGCACATGGCGTACAACCGCTCCGGGTGCAGCGGGCGTAGCTGCCGCGCATGATCGAACAGCGGTTCGTGGCGGTTGACGGTCTGCAGCAGCAGGAAGTCGGCGATCTCGCCCACGCCCGCCCGGCCCGGCTGGGCCAGCCGGGCCGCCAGCGCCTCGCCACGCTGGTGCAGCATGCCCAGTACCTCGCGCAGCCAGCCCTCCAGAACGACCTGCTCGCTGACCTGCAGCATCGGCGGGATGTAGCGCGTGTCCAGCACGACGCGGCCATCCGCCCGGCGCTCGACGATGCGCGCCACGCCCAGCCCGACGAAGCCGTTGCCGGCGCGGCTTTCCAGCACCAGCCGCAGGTTGAGCCGGCCGATCTGGATCGGCGCTTCGCTGAGCTTGCGAGCGTGGCCGTCGGCCACCGACAGCTCCAGCGCCCGGTAGCGCGGCGGCATGCCGGCCTGCTCGCCTTCAACATCGCTTTCGACGACGCCGGGCTCGGACCGCGCGATGGCCAGCAGCACCAGCTCGTCGCGGGTGTCGGCGGGGATGTCCAGCGCGGGCGGCGCGGGCTCGTCGTCGGGCATCGCAAACGCGAGACCGTCGCGCATGACTCCAGTGGCGCCCGTCAGAGCCAATTGACCCTGGAGCAAGGCCGGCTGGTCGATCAGCAGCGTCGCGAAGCCTTCGGGATGCAGGCTGGTGTTGGCCAGCCGGGCGTCCAGTTGACGTGAAAAGTAACGTTCCTGCTGCTGGAAATGCTGGGGCTGCAGGAACATGCCCTCCGTCCACATCACTCTGTTATGCCGGGTCATGTTGTTGAATGCAAAGGCTGGCGCTCGGAAACTGGCGGGCGGTTCAATGAATGCAGCTCACCGTGACGGTAGGCGTTTGGCGCGAACGATACACGGCGCCCGTGTCGCTGCGACAGAGGGCCGATCCCGGATACGCACATTTGAGGGTGTCGCCGGAACGCGGCGAGGGCTATGATTTGTGCACACGCGTCGCTATCCATTGCGGCTGCGCTGTGGTTGGGTTGCCCGATTCTGTGGTAACCGGCCGTGTTTGATCGGGAGTTCGCCATGTTTGTTCGCCGTCCCCTGCCTCTGTTCATCCTGGCCGCTGGTCTGTTGTCCGGCGGTGCCCTTCAGGCGCAAGAGACCGTTGAAGTCGGCAATGCCCTGCCGAGCGTCGGCGCCGTGAAGGAAGGCCTCTTCCCCGAAGACGCCTGCGAGCAGCTCGTCGCGGCCGGCTTCAAGTGCATGGGCTTCAAGCCCGCCGTGCGCTTCTCGCTGCCTGCACTGGCCTTCAAGGTCGGCTCGTCTGACATTCCCGACGGCCTGCGCAAGCAGCTGGATGTGTTTGCCGAGGCTCTCGCCAGCAAGCGCGGCAGCGGCAAGACGGTGCGCATCGAGGGCCATGCCGACGCCTCGGGTGCCAACGAGAGCAATCAGGCCCTGTCGCAAAAGCGTGCTGAAGAGGTCAAGCGCTATCTGGTGGCCAAGGGCGCCGAAGACAGCATGCTGACGGCCGTCGGCCTTGGCGCCACGGCGCCCAAGGTCAAGGGCGACCCCTTCGCGGCCGAGAATCGCCGCGTCGAGATCGGCCGCCAAGCCCCTCCCTGAGCTGCTTTAATTCCCTTGCAACGCCGCCTCCGGGCGGCGTTGTCGTTCTGGCTGCGCCAAAAGACTAGCCTCCTTCGTCGGCTAGTTGGCATTGAGCGTTGCTCAACGCCACCGCGTCTGCGCTGCGGCTTCCGGCTGCGCCGAACCCCAAGCCTCGGGCGAGGCTTGGGGTTTCAGGGGATCAGATGGTTGGTCTGGCCCGCGTCGGTGAATTCGATGACGCCGGCCCAGAGGCACATCAGCTTGTGGGTGTTGTCCAGCGCCGGGAAGTTGGCCAAGAGCACGGTAGGCGCGCCGGCGATCCACGGCGCCGGTGTGGCGGGGATGCAGGGCATGGGCGTCAGCGCGCCCATCGCGGCGGCGGTCGCGGCGGCCACGGTCGGGTTGGCCAAGCTCTTGCACACCCCGAAGGTCGGGATGTTGACCATGGGGATGTGATCCATGATGTTCGCCGCGACCTTGTTGTTGGTCATGATCGGCTTGGGCGTCGGATTCAGCGGGCTCGGTGCAGCACCCATGCTGCACTTCATCATGGAGCCCGTGCAACATTGAAATGGCATCGCAGTCTCCTCTCAGCGGTTGGGTTGACTCAGCCACAGCGCCATGGCGCTGAAGTTGTCGTAGCCGGGCTTGCCTTGCGTGGCCACGGTGACACGCCGGCGCAGTTCGTCCAGCCAGGCGCGCGGCGTGGGCGCGCTGGCCAGCGTGGCATCGAGGTCGCGGTCGTCGAGGTTCTCCCACAGGCCGTCGCTGCACAGCAGGAAACAGTCGCCCGCCGCCACTTCGGCGGGGTTGGGCAGGGTGCTGACGTCGAGTTCATCGGGCCGCGCGCCCAGCGCCGAGCGCAGTTCGCTGCGCTTGGGATGGTGACGCAGCTCGC
>Ga0307515_10021921_pt1 | contig 11295 bp, 11 predicted proteins | sample 17_EM_MG_FD_194513 | JGI IMG/M metagenome (GOLD analysis project Ga0307515, IMG submission 194513) | Populus trichocarpa ectomycorrhiza microbial communities from riparian zone in the Pacific Northwest, United States - 17_EM | ecosystem: Host-associated > Plants > Roots > Unclassified | place... | reverse complement strand
GACCCACAAAAAAAAAAAAAAAAAAAAAAAAAAAAAAAAAAGTGGAAGGAAGCAGAGGTTGGACCTGACCACATCCAACTGGAAAGTTGAGCCCCCAATTGTCAGCTCAATTTTCCTAGGGTAAGTCGTAGGGCTGTCGAGTCCCTCGCTCACCTCCTCGTGGTGCCAACTGGACGACTTTGTCGACGAACGAGCGAAATCAGCCTGGCGGTTATCCTTTATGGCGCCGCCAGTTGGTCCATGGAATGGTGAGTAGTCTCAACACTCCATTAGTGAGCACCTCTTCGCGGGTGGATCTCCTCTCTTAGTGAGAGTCTCATTTCTGGAATATCCTTTCCGTCACTCATCAAGAAGGGCTGGCAGATCAGTGACCAACAGGCCACGGGGTGAGAGCCCCCACCCTCGTCTGCCCACCCCCCTTCGCTCGCTCACTTGATTCTGGATGGAGCTGCTAGCAGGGCGTGGCAAGCGGCGCTCCTCATTGATGACCAGTTTCATTTACCATCGCCCACGTCCGGGGTTTTACTCCCTGGAAACGGGGTTTGTCCTGCTTCCTCACTCTGCAGTATCCAGCTGCGTTTACCAATTTTTCCAAATTCTGCTCGCTGTTTCAACTGACAACGAGGCATCGGGACGACTCTGGTACGGGTACCCTGTGCGCTCCCACCTCGGTTGAGCAGCCCTGGGAGTCCTTGTCTCAGGGTGAAAGAACACGTGTCCCTGCCCTTTGGGGTGGGGTTGCCCTCGTGCCCTGCCCTACAGCCCCCACCACGAGTGCCCGTGAGGGCGGCTTCTTCGGGAGTTAGCGGTCCCTGCGTGTGGCTACCTTCGGGTGTTCGGCGTTAGTGGATAGCTCTGTAATGGAGCCCAGGTGACATGCACTCCCCATTTCAAACAGCAGATCACGCTCCGGGGTGTTTGGCTTGTTCATTGGTCCGAAGGACCTTACCAAGACGTTGTCTAGGGTGCCTCCACAGAGGGAAAGTAAAAACGCCTATGATGACACGATGTGGCACACCACCAATGCCCGTTCATACACGAGTCCTGCCAGGTGGGGGGGCAATGACTGTGAATGCAGCCTTTGGGCCGTCTGGGTGGAACATGCCTAACCAAATTTGGGAACACATGACTATGCTGCCTCCACGGAGGGAAAGATGAAAATGGCTATGATGTCATGTGGGCACGGATCCCGGCCACTTCGGGAGACGGGCTGGTGCATCTCCCCCCTTAGTGCCCGTTCGTGGGAGCAGTGCTACAGTGCACGGGAGCCCAGTCTTCGTCGATGGGTGTGAATGTAGAATGACAAGCCATGGAGCTATCGGATTGTCGGGGGACCCCTACGTGAGGGGATAGAGCAATCGGTAAGAGGGGGAATTGGGTTGTAAAAACAAGCCGATAAGGCCACCCCCCTTGCCCACTCATTCTGAATTGCGCCCTCAACGCGCCCCCACCGCGAAAGCCTGTGAGGGCGGCTTCTTCAGGAGTTAGTGGTTCCTGTGTGTGGCTTCCTTTGGGTGTTGAGTGAGACTGCAGATGCGGTGGTGCGACGTTAGTTGGGTGGAACTCCAGTGGAGGTCAGGGCTCAGGTGCTGGAAGATCCCTTCAGGGGGACAGTCGAGCTCCTGAACACACGCGGTCACACTCAGCAAGGCGGAGATGGTGGATAGGTTGGGGATCCCAGACGCCTCCGGGCCAGCGAACCACCTACCACCAAACCGGAAACTACCGAGAAAGCTAGGCCTAAGGTAGCGGGCAGTGACGGCATGTTACCCCTGTATTGTCGCTTGCAGGACAAGTAATCCTGTATTGAGGCATCATGTGGGGGGAGGGCTGTTGTTCGGTGGGATCGAGGTTTCCCGCCCCTACTGGCGGCAGTCGGGGGAGTTCCCCATGTCGGTTCGAGAGGACTCATCCTCCGTCGCTGGGAACTTGGTGGGCATACCCACCCGTTTCCTGGTTAAGTTGATTCCATGGTGGTGCTCGGGCGATCTCACTCTTTTCTTATGCCACCTCCATGGAGGGAAAGAGAAAAACGGCTATGATGGAAACTGAGTGCGAGGCTGAGGAGGAGTGCCAGGGTCTCCACTCTGTTCCAGCGCACTGCGTCAGCACGAGAGTGCGGCCCGTCACTTGGCTAGCAGCATGACCGCGCCGAGGCCTTTACGGTCTCACAGTTTAGGAGTTAGAAATAGTCCGCGAGGACGCCCCTTTTACCGGGACCGGCCGACATGGAGGGCGACCTCACTTTGCTGCCCCCCCCGATCTCTCACCTCCCAAGTGGCGGCACCAAAGTGTGCCCCTCTAAGAGAGGTGAATCAGTCTTACATACCATCAAAGTGCCCCCACACGTGATTGGCACGCAGTCCCTCACATCCAGAGACAGGATCCTGCACGCACTCACGGACGATGCCTACGCCTGATCGGCTAAGACGCTCACCCCCCGATCTTAGACACGTCGTCCCCAGGACCCTTCTGCCACCCTCTGGGAGTGGGTACTACTCCCGCTGTAAGGTGGAGATAGAGGCCTCCGTATGAGCCTGCTTGCGGGCATAAGATGGAGGCCCAGGGAGGGACGTTAAAACAACTTTTGGGTGGTCCGGTACGGCTTGCCCTGTCAGCCACAGGCAGGGGTCATCACAGCCTAAGTCGGACAGGAGGCCCCCCACAGGTTTAGTGGGTATTCCACGATCGCTCCGATCACTGGCGACCCCCACACTCCCGGCCACTGAAGCCGAGACAGATCTGAATATTCTATTGGGCGCCGGGAGACCACCTCACCCATAGATGACAGAGCGGCTGTATTGGTGCCTCCAACAGGCAACGGGGTCTTAAACCAGATTCCTGCGGGTGACGGTAGGGAGAGTTCTAGAGAACAGGCGGTGCCGGATGATGGGGCATCTTCCCATAGACTCGTCAGCAGCTGGGGGCCGGGAGACCACATCCCCCCTCTGACCTTTCTTGGTGTAGGTGGCAGAGCCGCCTCCCTGACCCACAAAAAAAAAAAAAAAAAAAGTGGAAGGAAGCAGAGGTTGGACCCGACCACTACTTCCACATAGTTCCAACCAGGCAACCACTCACAAGAACTGGGGCTCGTCACCTCAGTGAGTGGGCTAAAGGTGGTCGCCGGAAGCTGGGGTTAACTGGAGGTACCAGGCCCGCGGCGCTGTGGTAGTGTTGCGGATACGGCAGCCAAGGCATGCGGTGGGGTCGTTGACACGTCAGGCTGTAAGTCCATCCTAGACTACTCCTAGGACACTTAAGGGGGACTCCTGAGCTGATGCAGGGACTCTGCCCATCGAGCAGGGGCTCTGCCCACTCAGTGGTGTTTTAGCGATAGGCAACGATAAGACTTGTAGGTGCGTTTGAAAACAACCCGAACACGTAAGTAGTCCATGTGCAGGACAGCGAGCTCCCCACTTCACCGTCGTAAGAGTCAGTGCAGTGAGCCCTAGTGTAAAGGCGCAGGATGTTAGTCTCAGCATTACTCCTGCGATGCGCATAGCCCGAATGGGTGCATGAGGTTTCCTGCCCAGTGCGAACGAAGCCCCCTGGCACCCCGTGACCCCCAGGGAGTCTGTGGAGCTGCCAGGTGTTCCTCTGTGGGATTGGGCCTGTGACCCTGGCTGGCCTCGCATTGGTCTGCTGAGGTGAGACGGCAACTGCAGTTAGGACGGGGATCCGGGCCTAGAACCGGCTAGAGCGTGCGTTCTAACCAATCACCTAGGCTCGCCGATAGGCAAATTGAACCGACCTGCCGTGGAACGGGAAACTCCGGGGGTGGAATCCCAGGGCGGGCCGTGGCAGAAACTTTATAGTAAATTGTTTCTGGCCCGAGAGGACAGAATAATCTGCCGTCGGTGAGCCCGGAATAACAATCTGGTTGCTTGTGTAAGTTGTTTCCAGGGTAGCGTGTAGCTGGCCATGAGGCCTTGCCAGCCCTGGTTTTTGAATCGGCTTTGACCATGTAATGTTTCTTGGGTGGTTAGTAGTTTACGCTTTCTGGTGTCAAATCTGGTTGCGACGTTGTAATCATGTAGGCTACCCCCTAGCAGTCCTGTAGTTAACTGTAGCAATGCAGATGTTTGTACCCTGGCGTTCAGATAGCTACATACACCTGATCCTAATAGGTAGAACACCGACATGTCGTCCCCATGACCCTTCTGCTACCCTCTGGGAGCGGGTCCTACTCCTGCTGTACGGTGGAGATAGTGGCCCTCATATGAGCCTGCTTGCAGGTGTAAGGTGGAGGCCCAGGGAGGGATGTTAAACACTTCTTGGGCGGTCCGGTACGGCATGCCCTGCCAGCCGCAGGCAGGGGTCACCATTGCCAATGTCGGACAGGAGGCCCCCCACAGGTTTAGTGGGTATTCTACAGTCCTCTGGCTGGCAGCGACCCCCACACTCCCAGCCTCTGAAGCCTTGGAGCCTCAGTCAGACACATCTGGGTGCTGGGAGACCATCTCACCCTCTTGTTCTGGCGTGAGCAGGGCTGTATTGGTACCTCCAACAGGTAACGGGGTCTTAAACCAGATTCCTGCAGGTGACAGTAGGGAGAGTTCTAGAGAACAGGCGGTGCTGGATGATGGGGCGCCACCTCCACAGAGCCATCTCTCTCGGGGCCAGGAGACCATCTCCCCTGATTGATGTGCTCTTGGATTTGGCAGCAGAGCCACCTCCCTGACCCACAAAAAAAAAAAAAAAAAAAGTGGAAGGAAGCAGATATAAAATAGCCCCCCCCTGTTGTCCTCAAGACCCTTCTTACACCCTCTGGAAGTAGGTTCCACTCCTGCTGTATGGTGGAGATAGCAGCCCTCGCTTGAGCCTGTGAAAGGGTGTATGGCGGGCGCCCAGGGAGGGACGTAAAGCCATTTAAGGGTGGTCCGGTATGGCACCCCTGCCCACCCGAGGGTAGGGGTCACCTTGCCAATGTCGGACAGGAGGCCCCCTGCAGGTTTAGTGGGTATTCCACGGTCCTCTGACCATTGGCGACCCCCACACTCCTGGCCTCTGAAGCCTTGGAGTCTCAGCTGTGAGTGTCTGGGTGCCGGGAGACCATATCACCCATTCTACCACAGCGTGGGCGGGGCTGTATTGGTACCTCCAACAGGTAACAGGGTCTTAAACCAGATTCCTGCAGGTGATGGTAGGGAGAGTTCTAGAGAACAGGTGGTGCTGGATGATGGGGTGCCACTCCTACAGAGGCATCTCACGGGGCCAGGAGACCACATCCCCCTGATTGATGGCTTCGTAGAGTCGGTGGCAGAGCCACCTCCCTGACCCACAAAAAAAAAAAAAAAAAAAAAAAAGTGGAAGGAAGCAGAGGTTGGACCGGACCACTACTTCCAGGTACAGTGAAACTTGCCTATATGTATACGTGCCTAAATGTATACCCGCCTAAGTGTATGCAAAAACTGCCAGAACAGCCTTGGTTCCATAGGGATAAATGTATACCCTTCTATTTGACTATTGTGAACAAGATTTCGTGGAATATACATATAGCCTGATGAAAGAACAAAGCAAGGCAGGGACGAAGCAGGGCTGGAGGGTCAGGATGCAATAAAAAAAATCCTTCCTGTTGGAGATAGATGTGCTGTGCACTGAGCATTGGTCTAGTCTTCCATTCCATCTCTTGTCCCCTTGATTGTTGTCACTCCCTCCATGCCTGCAACGATCCCTGGTTCTTCTCCAGCACCTGATGTGTCGGCAGCAGTCCCCACAAGACATATTCAGAAAGTAGGACGACGTACAGTTGATACAAGTCAAGATAAGGACGAATGGAAGAAAAAGGCACTATCATTCTATGACAAAATCAAAGTGCTGGATTACATGCGAGCTCATCATTTGACCCAGAAACAAACTGCTGATTACTGGCAAGAGAATGGTTACCAAGGCAGGGTTTCACAAAAGAACATCTCGATTTGGGTAAAAAACGAGGAGCGTATCCGAGGAGAGGTTGCAAAAGGTGGCACCAAGGCTGCAACTTGTCGCATCAGAGAAGTAAAGTTCCCTGAGCTTGAAGCAGCCTTGAAACTCTGGGTTGAGGGCTGTGAGGCAAAGTTGCAGCCAATCACTGGACCACTCATTGTTGCGAAGGCAGAGAGGTTGAGGGCTGCGCTGAATCTCCCTATTGACGCCCTCAAGTTCAGCAATGGCTGGGTTGATGAGTTCAAGAAGCGCCATGCACTGCAACACCATCAAAATCACAGTGAAGCTGGCTCAGTCAACCTTACCAGTGTCAAAGCGGAGCACGAACAGATGCAGCACGAGCTTTGAGGATGGGACTTGAATGATGTCTTCAACGCTGATGAGACCAGCTTCTTCTGGAAGTCCATCCAAAACAATGTTTTGTCAACCAAAGGGTTGCCTGGGAAGAAATTGGACAAAATGAGAATGTCAGTATTGGTTATGATGAATGCTACAGGTACCAAAAAGATCTGCTTGCTGTTCATGGTTATGACAAATGCCACAGGTACCGAAAAGATCCACTTGCTGTTCATAGTGACTGCAAAAAAACCACAGTGCTTTGGGAAGAGGGAGGGGCGAGATTTGGGCCTTTGGTACTTTTACAACAAGAAGGCATGGATGACGGGAGAGGTGTTTGCCAATGCATTAGAAGAGCTCGATGCAAGAATGAAGCAGACAAACCGGAAGATCCTCCTACTCCTTGACAACTTCAGTGGACACAAATGGCGTGAAGAGAAGGTCACAAACATCGAAGTTCTGTTCTTCAGTCCCAATCTCACGCCCTTCGTCCAACCAGCAGATGCTGGCATCATCCATTGCTTGAAGGCAATCTTCTGAAGACTTATGCTCTGTTGTTCATTGGGCCGTGAAGATGCAGAAGAAGAAGATATCTTCGCCATCAATCAGCTCGAGGCCATGCAGTTGTTGGAGGAGGCGTGGAAGGGTGTCAAGCAGTCAACAATCATCAACTGCTGGCAACACACCGGAATTCTTCCATCAAATGATGGGGAGGCATCCAGTAGTCGAGAAAAGACAGCCGAGCCTGAGGTTGAGGTTGAGGTTCAAGAGGCAACCAATGCTTTGCAATGATTGAACCTCTCTGTGAGCAACTGGGAAGGCAGTTGTCGGTTCCTACCAAAGCCTCGTCTTGTGGACAACATTGAGGAGCTGCTTGCAGAACCAGTTGCTCCCGAATGGGCTGAGGAGGATGCGTCAGAACTTGAACTGCTCAAACTGGTGTGTGAAAACATAATATCATTTGATGTTACACACTAATATTTCATTCAGCTGCATGAAAAGGATGAAATTGAAGAGGAACCTGCAAGTTTGGGTCCGCAAGAGCCATCACTGACAGAGTCTCTTGGCGTGATTGAAACTCTGTACAACTTAGCTCTGTTCCATGCTCACGAGCAAGAGTTTTCTGACTTGTTCCATACTCTTTTGAACATTCAGTCGCTCCTCAAAGCCAAGCAACACGGCACACTCAAGAGCTCGAAGATCACAACCTACTTTCGAAGCACAGAAACCAAAGAAAAGGAGGCTGCAAATACCAATACCGATGAAAGAGAGGTGATTTTGGTTGACTGAGCAACGCTTTTTTGCACATCCATTGATCTTGATTGTAACTCACACTTATTCGCACTTCATAATAAATGTTTTGTCTTATAGTATGTCTAAAGTAATTCTTTTACATTTTTACAAGCCCCTAAGACGTGATAAGGCCATTGCTTGGCTAGTGGTATACCTGCCTAAATGTATATGGTTTGGGTGACTCCTGACCACATACATTTAGGCAAGTTCCACTGTAGTTCCAACCGGGCAACATCCTCAACAGGGCGGCTGAAGGTGGTCAAGGTAAGTGGCTGGGGGTTGCAGAAGACCCTGGGCTCTGGCCCCCAGTCATGGTTCTTGTTGCAGGAGGTGATGGGCAGGATTCTGACCCAGGCTGCGGGCCTGGGTCTGACTGCTCATAGATACCTCCTCATCTAGGTACATAGTTACTTGTTTGGTTTTTTACCGAAATTTCCTGTACATAGTTTTAGCCCCCCAGTCACCACATCATCATGATGTGATGCCAGTGAGTAAAGGTAGGAAACCAGTGCAGGGGTCGTGCCCCCCTGTATCTGAGACTCTCTTTGCTCCATAGGATAGTGGTACCTAGGCTGGGTGATCCTGAAAAGGCGTCACCCCACCCCCTAGGGAATTAGAACACAGTGGCAGGATTTTCACTGTGACTCCCTTGGCTGCCTGCGGGCAGGACTCCTTAGCCGCTATGGCTGCTCTGGGGTCACCAGGGGTTACCAGTGATGCCCACTGAATTTTCTGGGAATTTCTTGGGAGCTTCCTCGTTTTCCGCACCTACCCCATGCGGCCTCCTTGGAGGTCCATGGATGCCCAGCTGAAGAGAGGGTGCACCATACTGTGCCCTTGACAGCATTATGCCTGGGTGGAGTCCTTGGGCATCCTTGGACTACCACCCATTCTGACCTCTCCTTGGCCATGGTTGAGTGACATGTAGAGCACAGGCTTGTGGGCCGGGCCAGTTGCACCCACCTATTGGGTATGAGGGTGTGATTGCCCCAGGAGTGCAGGAGGTTATCTAATACTTGGGACTGGCCTAATGGCCCACTCTAGTTGGGTGTCTTGGGTATGAGGGTATGTTGCGCATTGTGCACAAGGGGTTTCTAATAGCTGGGGACTGGCTGTAATGGCCTTCTCTAGCCAGGTGGCCAGTGAGAGTAGGGAGCACCCAGGGGGCATGTGCACTGCAGGTGTAGATAAATCCGTAATGGATCTTTAAATGGTAGGGTGCCTGGGGATGGGCCAGTCTAGACTGAAAGCCCTCCAGGCTGTTTGTGGAGTGTGCAGTCCGATTAAGTAATGTCTAGGCAATAGTCTATTTGCCGCAATGGTGAGCCGATGATGATATACACCTGGATCCTCCCGCGGCGGTGCTGGTGGAGGAGTACGTCAATGATGACTAAATCTGTGCTGGCATCCATGAGCCCTGAGGGTAGCCGGGTGCCTGGTAATGATGCAGAGAACCCCTACTCCCCCTGGGAGCCTTTGCGCATTTCGCCCAATGATTTTAGCCTGAGATACCTGATAATGATGAGTAAAACCCTGAGTCCCTCCAGGAGCCCTGGGGTGTTTCACCCGATGATGCTAAATCTGGTGGTCAGTGACACCGGACCCCATGAGCACATGACTCCCCATCCCATGAGGATAGGGGAGTTTTACCATAAACATTGTCTTATTGACCCTTCCCGCGCCCTCTGGGAGTGGGTTCTACTCCTGCTGTAAGGCGTGGGATAGCAGCCTCTGGGCAAGCCTGTAATGGGTGTAGCTCAGAGGCTCAGGGAGGGACATTAAACAATTTAAGGGCGGTCCGGTATGGCGTCCCAGTCCGCCTGTGGGCTGGGACCACCTTGCCAATGTCGGACAGGAGGCCCCCTGCAGGTTTAGTGGGTATTCCACAGTCCTCTGACCGCTGGTGACCCCCACACTCCCACCCTCTGAAGCTTTGGAGCCCCAATCACATACACTCGGGTGCCAGGAGACCATCTCACCCTTGTGTATGGCAGTGCGGGTGGAGCTGTATTGGAACCTCCAACAGGTAACAGGGTCTTAAACCAGATTCCTGCAGGTGACAGTAGGGAGAGTTCTAGAGAACAGGCAGTGCCAGGTGATGGGGCACTGTTTCCGCATAGGCTGTCTTCCTCGAGGGCGGGAGACCACACCCTCTGGCTGACAAGCCACCGGACTCAGCGGCAGAGCCGCCTCCCTGACCCACAAAAAAAAAAAAAAAAAAAAAAAAAAATGGGGTAAGAAGTGGAGGTTGGCCCCAACCCCTACTTCCTCATAGTGCCAGCCGGGCAATGTCGACTGGTTCAATAGCCAAAGGTGGTCTTGGATACAGTACATACATACAGTTCTAGTGTAGTTCACTTCTGCTGGCCTGGCGCTGCAGTCGTATCATCTTCCGCGGACTGGTGCCACAGTCGTATTCACCTCCAGGTGTTGAACACCTGGTTGTACCACTTCCTCTCCTTTCTAGTAATGTATGCTACACTCACCTCCTCATTTCTCCTTCACTACGTTTTTTTCTGGTTTTTTGTACATAGTTGGTCGTCAGTCGCCGCGTAAGCACCCAGGATCCAGGTAGGAAACCATGGTGCAGGTCGTGCTCCCACATCTATGAGAATCTCCTTGATCCATAGGATAGTGGTACCCGGGCTAGACGATCCTTAATGGGCGTTGTCTCACCCCCTGGGGAATCAGAACACAGCGGCATTGCCAGTGCTGCGACTCCTTTGGCTGCCTGTGGGCAGGACCTCTTAGCCGCTACGGCCGCTCTGGGGTCACCAGAGGTCACCAGTGCTGCTTGCTGATTTTCCTAGGAATTTCCTGGTCACCCATGAGGCTTCCTCAAGTTCCGCGCCTAACCCATGCGGCCTCCATGGAGGTCCGCAGATAACCAGCTGAAGAGAGGGCACACCATAATGTGCCCTTGACAGCATTGCCCCCCCATAGAGTCTGAGTCTGGGCAACTCATGTGCTTCGGCACTTGCTTGGGCCTGGACAGCCCAATGGGCTTCTCTTCAGGGCATCTGTCCGTCCCCAGTGATGGATTGAGGGGATGACGCGGCTCTGCCCTGGAGGGGCGCTTAGGTGTAGCAGGTGCGGTTGTTGCATCTGTGAATGGGGTGTCACCCCTTACAATGACAAGCTCCAAGGCCACACCAATTGGTAGGACCCCTTCAGGGATATCCGGAAGATTGGAAGCAGAACCGGTGGATCACATCTTCTCTGCTGTGGTGCTTTGTTCTCTGGGGCCAGGAGACCATTTCCCCTTAGGTGCACCCAGGGAGGTTGGCATGGCCAATGCTCTAGACGGGGTCTCACTCCCTGTTGATCAGGCACTGGAAGTCATGTGGTTAAGCAGCAATGGGGAGTCTAAACCGGGTGTCGAGGAAGAGTGCGGTGTAAGCCCCCTTCAGTGTGCCGACCATTTTATGTTTGGCCGGGGGTGTGTGAAATGATCACCAAGCTCTTGGATAGTGTCATGTATGTAGTATCAAATTTGGATATGCTGCCTCCACGGAGGGAAAGATGAAAACAGCTAGGATTCCATATTGAGTAGTGTCACAGGTGCTTTATTGCCATTGTCAAAAGGGTTGGCACAGCCCCGTCACACAACTGCCAAAAAAAAAGTCAGTCAAACGTGAATTCCTCTCGCTCAGAGTGGTTACACGCAAAACGGATGATACAATTATGATGTACAAAAATTTAGCTATCGACTTATGTATTTTTGAGTGAAATAAACAAGTT
>Ga0307515_10021920_pt1 | contig 11296 bp, 7 predicted proteins | sample 17_EM_MG_FD_194513 | JGI IMG/M metagenome (GOLD analysis project Ga0307515, IMG submission 194513) | Populus trichocarpa ectomycorrhiza microbial communities from riparian zone in the Pacific Northwest, United States - 17_EM | ecosystem: Host-associated > Plants > Roots > Unclassified | place... | reverse complement strand
TCGCGGAAAAGTACGGGTTCAAGAACATCGGGGGCACCTCAGCTGGCGCCATTGCGGCCGGGGCATCGGCCGCAGCTGAATTTGGCCGCCTCCACGACAAGCTTGACGCCTTTGCGGAGCTGGACAAGCTGCCCGGCGTGCTCAGCGCAAAGACGCAGCCTTCTGGACGCTCCAAACTCTTTTCGCTCTTCCAGCCAGCCCCGGCGTTACGGCGCCACTTTGAAGTGCTCGTGGCTGCGTTAAACAAAACGCCCGCTGCGGCCGTCCGTGGCATGGTCCGAAGCCTGCTCCTCATGCACCCGGTGCTGCTCGTCTTGGGCGTGCTCGTTGGGAGTCTTCTGCTGCTGCCAGCGGTGCTGGCGCTCGCGCCGGCGTCGACGGCATTGGCATGGACCGTAAGCGCGGCAGCTTTGGTGGTCGTGGCGCTTGTTGCGGCGCTTGCATCCCGACTAGGGGTCGTCGGCGGCTTGCTGCTTCTGATTTCGACACCCGCTTTGCTGGCGTGGCTCTTTCGGTGCTTGGTGGACGCGCCCTGGAGCTGGCGGTTGGCGGGTGTCTCCGCGGTCGTCGACGTTCTGGCGCTGGTCGTCGTCGCAGTTTTGGTTTTGCTGGTGCTGTTCCGCTTTGCCGCAACTCTGCTGGCGGGCCTCCATAGCAATGGCTACGGTTTGTGCAGTGGCCGGACCGCGTCCTGGTCGCCGAAGAACGTGCCGGGGCTCACCGACTGGCTGACGGGTTACCTCAATGAACTGGCCGGCCTACCCGCCGATGGGAAACCGCTGACGTTTGGACAACTTTGGGGCACGGACGACTACAAGGAGCCGCGTGCAATCAACCTGGAAGTGATGACCAGCGCCATCACCCAGAAGATGATCTACAGCATTCCGTTTCGCGACGGGACGCCGAGGTTCTTCTACGACCCTGACGCGTGGAGCGCGCTGTTCCCCGACAGCGTGATGGATTGGCTTGACAAGGCTGTTGCTGCTGCGCCGCAAGGGGACTCCGATGAGCCGCCATTGCCCGGCACAACGGTGGTGAACTCGGCGGGCAAGGAACTGAAGCCTTTGCCGCGACGGGCGGATCTGCCTGTTGTCGTTGCCGTGCGGATGAGCCTGAGTTTTCCAATCTTGCTTTCAGCGGTACCGCTGCACACCGTCGACTGGAGCCGCAAGGCCAACCAGGACAAGAAGAAGCAGCAAGAAGCTGCGTTCAAGGCCAACGGCGGCCAGCCGGTTCCGTCCGCCTACGAGGCTGCGAAGGTTTGGTTCTCCGACGGCGGCATTGGCAGCAACTTGCCCCTGCACATGTTCGACGCGCTTTTGCCCGGGCACCCCACCTTTGCAGTCAACCTGAAGGCTGAGCATCCGGACTTCCCGATCAAGACACCGGCAGTACCCGGCAACAGCGGGGGACGCGTCTATCTGCCGCTTGATAACAGAGGCGGACACCTGCGCTACACGCCGCCGCCGCAAGACGCTCGGCCTGCCAGCGGCCTTGTTTCCTTCCTTCTGAGCATCGTCGAAACGATGCAGAACTGGCGCGACGAAATCATGTTCCCGTACCCCGGATTTCGTGACCGCCTGGTGCAGATCAGCCAGCGTCCCACAGAGGGTGGCTTGAACCTTGATATGCCTGCGGAGAGCATCTTGGCGCTGTCCAACGCAGGCAAGATGGCCGCCGACCGGCTCGTCGACCGATTCCATCCCTCCGGTGTGGAAGGCGGGAAGGGGTGGCGCAACCACCAAACTGTTCGGCTTGGGACGTTCCTTGGGGTCATGCAGCCCGGCAGCTGCGCCCTTGAACCTTTGCTGTCACAAGGGGTGTGGGCGGCGCGCATAGCCGACATCGCAGCCTATGACGCGGCCGAAGTCGCGCTGGCCAACAAGTTCTTGCGAGGGCTTTCGACGCTGGCTGCGCTTGGCGCGCATGGGGTGTCGCTTGAGGACGGTGCACTGAGGCCGCTAGCGCAGATTCGTATTACACCTCGCATATGACCTTGGCTGACCTAGTGGCGGCGTAGGCCGCGTGGCGGTCGAATGCGAGTAGACGGTGCAAGCCGCAGGACACGCTTTGTCGATGGCTGCGGCCGTGCGGCCGCGGAGCGGTTGCTAGCGCGATGGCTAGCGATGAAACCGACCGGCTGAAACCTGCCGTAATTCCAGAGCGAGCACACCAGGCGAGGTCGCCCCTCTGTGTTTGAAGCTCCGGAGTTCCCGACTTCGACAGCCCCAGTTCCTGACTCCGTTGAGAAGTTCCTGACTCTCGCTGAGGGCCGCACAACGCTTGGGATACCCGCCGTGTGTGAAACACCAAACCTCAAGCGCCACTTCGCAAATATCCGGCAAGTCCTTATTTATGAAAGATATTTCCGGAACGGCTGTGTATTTCAACAGTCAGCTCTAAGTGCTTGATTCCATTGAAAAAACTTGTGCGCAATCTTGACCCGGGGGTTCCTGAGCCTTAAAGTGGGGAGAAGTGTTCTTTCGTGGTGAAAAGTGTCGGAAATCGTCTTTCAGGGAGCCTCCAACTTGGCGCTAGACGCCAAGGGGCGCCTGGGCGTCCCGACGCGACACCGCGAGGTGCTGCAGCTGCTCTGCCAGGGTCGGCTGACCGTCACCAAGCATCCCGACGGCTGCCTGATGCTGTTCCCACGCCCGACGTGGGAGGGCTTTCGCGACAAGGTGGCCGCGTTGCCGATGGCGGCGGCGGGCTGGAAGCGCGTCTTCCTGGGCAACGCGATGGACGTCGAGATCGACTCGGCGGCGCGCGTGCTGATCTCGCCTGAGCTGCGCCGCAGTGCCGGCCTCAAGAACGACGTGATGCTGCTGGGCATGGGCAGCCACTTCGAGCTGTGGGACGCCGAGGCCCACGCCGCCCACGAGGCCGAGGTGATGGCGGGACCGCTGCCGGACGCGCTCAAGGATTTCAGCTTCTGATGGGCGCTGACGTGACAGAACCCGCCGAGTTCCGCCACACGACCGTGCTGCTGGATGAGGCGGTGGACGGCGTGCTCGCGCGGCCGGACGGCGTTTACGTGGACGGCACCTTCGGCCGCGGTGGCCACTCGCGCGCGCTGCTGGCCAAGCTGGCGCCGGAAGGCCGGCTGATCGGCATCGACCGCGACCCCGAGGCGATTGCGGCGGCCGCGGCCATCACCGACCCGCGCTTCTCCATCGTCCATGCCGGCTTTGCCGACATGGTGGAGGAGCTGGCGGCCATCGGTGTTCATCAGGTGGATGGTGTGCTGCTGGACCTGGGTGTGTCCAGCCCGCAGATCGACAACCCGGAGCGTGGCTTCAGTTTTCGCTTCATCGGGCCGCTGGACATGCGCATGGACACGACGCGCGGCCAGAGCGCGGCGGATTTCCTTGCGCGGGCCGAAGAGCGCGAGATTGCACGGGTCATCAAGGACTATGGCGAAGAACGGTTTGCTTCACACATTGCAAAGGCGGTTGTTGCTCGCCGAGAAGCCGGTGCGCCGATCACGCGCACCGACGAGCTGCGCGAACTCGTGGCTCGCTCGGTCAAGACCCGTGAGCCCGGCCAGGACCCGGCCACGCGCACCTTTCAAGCTCTTCGGATTCATGTCAATGGAGAGCTGGAACAGCTTGATCAAGGGCTGAAGTCCGCGCTGCGCTTGCTGGCGCCGGGCGGGCGGCTGTCGATCATCAGCTTCCACTCGCTGGAAGACCGGCGCGTGAAGCAGTTCATCGCCGCGCACAGCAAGGCCGAGTTCGACCGGCGTGCGCCGTTTGCGCCGCCGCCGGAGCTGGCGCTGGTGGCCCTGGGCCGCGTCAAGCCGAGCGAGACCGAGGTGAGGGCCAACCCGCGCTCGCGCTCCGCCGTGCTGCGCGTTGCCGAACGCACGGACGCCCCGCTGAAATGATGCCCCAAAGCACACTCTGGCCGGTCCCCCGAGGGGACGGCGATGCTTGCCGGCTTGACCGGCAAGCACATCGCCATGGCGTGCCGGCTTGGGAGCGGCCCGGCGCTCGGCCCGCGAATACCGGATGCAAGGCCTGATCCCGTGGCCAAGCTCAACCTCGTCCTCATCCTCGCGGTGCTGGCCAGCGGCCTGGCGCTGGTGCACAACGCCTACGAGTCGCGCCGCCTGTTCGCCGAGCGCGACCGCATCAAGGCCGAGGGCCAGCGCCTGGCGGCCGACGCCGAGCGGCTGAAGGCCGAGCGCCATGCGCAGGCCACCAACCTGCGCGTCGAGCAGGTCGCCCGCGAGCGCCTGGGCATGCGGCTGATCTCGCCGGCCGTCGTCGCGTCGGGGGTGGCGCCGTGATGGGTTCCGGCAAGGCCAACAAGTCCGGCGCTCGCGCCCTGGGCTCGGGCCGTGGTGTCAGCTACTCGACCAGCCCGCTGCTCGCCTCCAAGACGCCGCCGTGGCGCTCGCGCTTTCTGGTCGCCCTCGTCGGCCTGGCCTTCACCGGGCTGCTGGGCCGCGCCATCTTCGTGCAGATCCTGAACAGCGACTTCTTCCGGAAGCAGGGCGAGGCGCGCTACGCGCACACGCTGGAGCTGCCGGCCAGCCGCGGCCGCATCAACGACCGCGCCGGCCAGACGCTGGCGGCCAGCGTGGCAGTGCCGTCCATCTGGGCCATCCCGAAGGAAGTGGACGCCGACCCGGCCAAGCGCCTCGAACTGGCCAAGGCGCTGGGCCTGTCGAACAAGGAGCTGGACGCCAAGCTCAACCCCGAAGCGCGCTTCGTCTGGCTGAAGCGACTGTCCGACGACGACACGGCCACGCGCGTGAAGGCGCTCGGGCTCAAGGGCGTGTTCCAGGACCGCGAGTACCGCCGCAAATATCCCGAGGGCGAGGCGGCGGCGCATGTCGTCGGCTTCACGAACGTGGAAGACCGCGGCCAGGAGGGCATAGAGCTGGCCTTCCAGAAGGAGCTGCAAGGCCGCGACGGCTCGCGCTCCGTCGTGCGCGACCGCCTGGGCCGCGTCGTCGAGGACATCGGCGATATCGTGCCGGCGGCCAACGGCCAGGACATCGACCTGTCCGTCGATTCCAAGGTGCAGTTCTTCGCCTACCAGCGCATCCGCGACGCGGTGGCGGCCAACAAGGCCAAGGCCGGCTCGGTCGTCGTGCTGGACGTGCAGAGCGGCGAGGTGCTGGCGCTGGCCAACTTCCCGAGCTACGACCCGGGCAACCGCCAGAACCTGTCCGGCGAGCAACTGCGCAACCGCGCGCTGACCGACGTCTTCGAGCCCGGCTCGACGATGAAGCCCTTCATCGCCGGCCTGTCGATGGAGACCGGCCGCACGACGCCCGAGAGCATGGTCGACACCGGCAACGGCAGGTACGCCTTCCAGGGCGCCGTCATCACCGACACGCGCGCACACGGCGTGATCCCGGTGCGCGAGGTCATCAAGTTCTCCAGCAACATCGGCGCCACCAAGCTTGCCATGCAGATGCAGCCGCGCGAGATGCACGAGATGTTCACGGCCATTGGCCTGGGCCAGCGGCCGCAGATCAACTTCCCCGGCGCCATCAGCGGCAAGCTGCGGCCCTACAAGACCTGGCGGCCCATCGAGCAGGCGACCATGAGCTATGGCTACGGCCTGTCGGCGTCGCTGTTCCAGCTGGCTCGCGCCTACACGGTGTTCGCGCGTGATGGAGAGATCGTGCCCGTCAGCATGCTGCGCCAGCCGCATGACCACGCGGTGGCCGGCATCCGCGTCTTCTCACCCAAGGTCACGCAGGATCTGCGCCTGATGCTGCAGGCTGCCGCCGGCCCCGGCGGCACGGCGCCCGATGCCCAGGTGCCGGGCTACAGCGTGGGCGGCAAGAGCGGCACCGCGCACAAGCAGGAAGGCCGCGGTTATGCGGCCCACAAATACCGCTCCTGGTTCGTCGGCCTCGCGCCCATCAGCAACCCGCGCATCGTCGTCGCCGTCATGGTCGACGAGCCGACGGCCGGCGTCTATTACGGCGGCAAGGTCGCCGGACCGGTGTTCAGCCAGGTCACCGCGCAGACGCTGCGCCTGCTGGGCGTGGCGCCCGACCTGGACGTGAAGAGCCAGATCGTTGCGAATCAAAAGGCCACGGCCGTGGAAGAAAGCTTCTGATGTTGACGCGCCTGAAATCCCCTGATGCTGCCGCCCGCTGGCTGAAAGAGTGGTGCACCGGCACGCTGCGCACCGACAGCCGCCAGGTCCAGCCCGGCGACGCCTTCATCGCCTGGCCCGGCTATGCGCGTGACGGCCGCGAGTACGTCGCCGCCGCGCTGGCCGCCGGTGCCGCCACCTGTCTGGTGGAAGACGCCGACGTCGAGCGCTTCGGCTTTGTCGACGCGCGGGTGGCCTCGCTGCCCGGCCTCAAGGCCCGCACCGGCGAGATCGCCGCCGCCTTCTTCGGTAAGCCCACCGACACGCTGGACGTCATCGCCATCACCGGCACCAACGGCAAGACCTCGTCGGCCTGGTGGATTGCGCAAGCCCTGGCCGGCTTGAACAAGCGCTGCGGCGTCGTCGGCACGCTGGGCATCGGCGAGCCGCCCAAGCTCGACTACAACGGCCTGACCACGCCCGACCCCGTGCTGCTGCAGGCCGCATTCGCCCGCATGCGCGACCAGGACTTCGCGGCCTGCGCCATCGAGGCCAGCAGCATCGGCATCGTCGAACGCCGGCTGGCCGGCACCGCCATCCGCGTGGCCGTGTTCACCAACTTCACGCAGGACCACCTCGACTACCACGGCGATATGGACGCCTACTGGGTGGCCAAGCGGGCGCTGTTCGGCTTTCCTGGCCTGCGCGCGGCGGTCATCAACCTGGACGATGCCAAGGGTGACGCGCTGGCGGCCGAGCTGGCGGCGCTGGACGTGTGGACCACCGGCGTCCAACGCCTGGACGCGCGGCTGACCGCCCGCGACCTGCACTACACCGGCGAGGGCCTGGCCTTCACGCTGCACGAGGGTGAGGAATCCATCGCCTTGCAGACCAGCCTGATCGGCGACTACAACGCCGCCAACCTGCTCGGCGTGGCCGGCGCGCTGCGGGCGCAAGGCCATGCGCTGGCCGACGTGGCGCGCGCGCTGGCCCGCGTGACGCCGGTGCCCGGCCGTATGCAGCGCGTGGGCAACGGCCGCGAGCTGCCCCAGGTCGTCATCGACTACGCCCACACGCCGGACGCGCTGGACAAGGCGCTGTCGGCGCTGCAGGGCCTGGCCAAGGCGCGCGGCGGCGAGCTGATCTGCGTGTTCGGCTGCGGCGGCGACCGTGACCGCGGCAAGCGGCCGCAGATGGGCAGCATTGCGGCGCGACTGGCGGCCCATGTCGTCGTCACGACGGACAACCCGCGCACCGAAGTGCCGGCGCAGATCCTGACCGACATCACCGCTGGCGCGCCCGCCGCCATCGTCATCGAGGCGCGCGAGGAAGCCATCCGCGCAGCGATCACGCAGGCCGGCGCGCGCGACATCGTGCTGGTCGCCGGCAAGGGCCATGAGGACTACCAGGAGGTGAACGGCGTGCGCCGGCCGTTCTCCGATGTGGGCGAGGCGCGCGCGGCGCTGCTTGAGAGGGCGGGTCTGTGACGTTCATGACCTTGGCCGAAGCCCAGGCGCTGCTGCCCGGCTCCACGCTGGTGGGCGACGGCACGACCGGCTTTTCCCGCGTGCACAGCGACACGCGCACGCTGCGTGCGGGCGACCTCTTTGTCGCGCTGCGCGGCGAGCGCTTCGACGCGAACGACTTTCTGGCGCAGGCCAAGGCCTCGGGCGCCGTCGCGGCGCTGGCCGAGCGCGGCCTGGCCGAAGCCGGCCTGCCCGGCCTGCTGGTGCCGGATGCGAAAGTGGCCCTCGGCCAGCTTGCCGCCGCATGGCGCCGCCAGCAGCAGCTGCCCGTCATCGCCGTCACCGGCAGCAACGGCAAGACGACGACGACGCAGATGATCGCGGCCATCCTGCGTGCCTGGGTGGCCGACGGTGCGCTGGCCACCGAGGGCAACTACAACAACGACATTGGCGTGCCGCTGACGCTGCTGCGCCTGCGCCATGACGACGAGGTGAGCCACCGCGCCGCCGTCGTCGAGCTGGGCATGAACCACCCCGGCGAGATCGCACCGCTGGCGGCGATGACGCAGCCGACCGTGGCCCTCGTCAACAACGCGCAGCGCGAGCACCAGGAGTTCATGGCCACCGTCGAGGCCGTGGCGCGCGAGAACGGCGCCGTGCTGGAGGCGCTGGCCGGCAGCGGCTGCGCGGTCTTCCCGGCCGACGACCCCTGCGCGCCGATCTGGTTCGAGCTGGCCGGCCCGCGACCGCACCTGACCTTTGCGCTGCATGGCGAGGCCGATGTGACCGGTGAAGCGCAGTGGCAGGGCGACGCACAGCACTGGGCGCTGGAGCTGCACACGCCCGCCGGCACGGTGCCTGTGGCGCTCTACATGGCCGGCGAGCACAACGTGCGCAATGCACTGGCCGCTGCGGCCTGCGCGCTGGCCGCCGGCGCGCCGCTGTCCGTCATCCAGCAAGGCCTGGAAGCCTTCCGCGCCGTCAAGGGCCGCAGCGAACTCAAGCGCGACGCCCGGGGCCGCACTCTCGTCGACGACAGCTACAACGCCAACCCCGACAGCGTGCGCGCCGCCATCGACGTGCTGGCCGGCCTGCCCGGCGAGGGCTGGCTCATCCTGGGTGACATGGGCGAGGTCGGCAACGACGGCCCGGCCTTCCATCGCGAGGTGGGCGCCTATGCGGCCGAGCGCGGCATCGCGCACTTCTGGACGGCCGGCGCGGCCGCCCGCGACGCGGCGGCGGCCTATGGCCCGCGCGCCCGCGCCTTCGACAGCACGGCCGCACTCATCGCGGCCCTCGACGAACAACCCGGCGCCGCAGCCCAGACCCTGGTCAAGGGCTCGCGCTTCATGAAGATGGAACAAGTGGTCGCTGCATTGCAGAAGAACGTCACCGGAGACACGCATGCTGCTTAGCCTCGCCCAGTGGCTGCAGGGTCTCTATCCCGACCTGGGGTTCCTCCGCGTCTTCCAGTACATCACCTTCCGCGCGGTGATGGCGGCCATGACGGCGCTGCTGATCGGCCTGGCCTTCGGGCCCTGGGTCATCCGCAGCCTGACGGCGATGAAGATCGGCCAGCCCATACGCGCTTACGGTGTTCAACAGCACCTGGCCAAGAGCGGCACGCCGACGATGGGCGGCGTGCTTATCCTGATCGGCATCGGCGTGTCGACGCTGCTGTGGTTCGACTGGAGCAACCGCTTCGTCTGGGTCGTCATGCTGGTGACCATGGGCTTTGGCGCCGTGGGCTGGGTGGACGACTGGCGCAAGGTCGTCGACAAGAACCCCGAGGGCATGCGCAGCCGCGAGAAGTTCTTCTGGCAGTCGCTGATCGGCCTGTTCGCCGCGCTCTACCTGGCGTTCGGCGTGTCGGAGACCAGCTTCCTGGGTGTCGTGCAACTGTTCTTCCGCTGGGTGTCCAGCGGCTTCTCGACGGAGCTGCCGCCCAGGGCCGACCTGCTCATCCCCTTCTTCAAGACCATCAGCATGCCGCTGGGCGTGTGGGGCTTCGTGGCGTTGGCCTACTTCGTCATGGTCGGCACCAGCAACGCGGTGAACTTCACCGACGGGCTGGACGGCCTGGCCATCATGCCGGTGGTGCTGGTGGGCTCGGCCCTGGGCCTGTTCGCCTACCTGACCGGATCGTCGGTGTTCGCCAGATACCTGCTGCTGCCCTACATCCCGGGTGCCGGCGAGCTGCTGATCTTCTGCGCCGCGATGGCCGGCGCGGGCCTGGCCTTCCTGTGGTTCAACGCTCACCCGGCCCAGGTCTTCATGGGCGACGTCGGCGCGCTGGCGCTGGGCGGCGGCCTGGGCACCATCGCCGTCATCACGCGCCAGGAGATCGTGCTCGGCATCATGGGCGGCATCTTCGTGGCCGAAGTGCTGAGCGTCATGCTGCAGGTCAGCTGGTTCAAGTTCACGAAGAAGCGTTTTGGCACGGGCCGACGCATCTTCAAGATGGCGCCGCTGCATCACCACTTCGAAAAGAGCGGCTGGAACGAGACGCAGGTCGTCATCCGTTTCTGGATCATCACCATGCTGCTGTGCCTCGTCGGCCTGGCGAGCTTGAAGCTGCGGTAAGCCGATGAAGCTGAGCCTGCCGCAACTCGTCGATCAGCGTGTGCTGGTGCTGGGCCTGGGTGACTCCGGCCTGGCCATGGCCCGCTGGTGCGCGAGCTTCGGCGCGCAGGTGACGGTGTGGGACTCGCGCGCGCAGCCGCCGCAGTTGACCGCGTTGGGCGACACGGCAGCATTCATCACTGGCGACCTGACGGCGGAGATCGCGGCCGGTTTCAACGCCGTGCTGAAGAGCCCGGGCCTGTCGCCGCTGGACGCGCGGCTCGCGTCCGTCTATTCGCATGGCCCCGCCGTGCGCGGCGAGCTGGACCTGTTCGCCGATGCACTGGCCGCCCTCAAGGCCCAGCACGGCTACGCGCCCGCCGTGCTCGCCATCACCGGCACCAACGGCAAGACGACGACGACCTGCATGACCGGCCTGCTCGTCGAACGCGCCGGCAAGCGCGTTGCCATCGCCGGCAACATCGGCCCGACGCTGCTGGACACGCTGACCGAGGCGCTGGCGAAAGAGCCTGATCCGGTGCCGGTCGAGACGCCGGCCGAGGTGATCGCGGCGGAGATCGAAGACGCTCCGGTCGAAGAAGTCGTGGAAGCCGAATCGGTGCTGCCCGACGAGGAAACACCGCTGCCCATAGACCCGCCGCCGCCACGCGGCCCGGTGTTCGAGACGCTGCCCGAGGTCTGGGTGCTGGAGCTGTCCAGCTTCCAGCTCGAAGGCGTCGCCAACTTCGAGCCCACGGCCGGCGCCATCCTGAATTTGACGCAGGACCACCTCGACTGGCATGGCGACATGGCCGCCTACGGCCGCGCCAAGGCACGCATCTTTGGCCGCGAGTCGGTCATCGTCGCCAACCGCGACGACGCCGAAGTCGAAGCCCTCGTGCCCGCGCCGGTGTTCGTCAAGGGTAGCCGTGGCAAGCCCGGCCGCACCGTGTCGCGACAGGTCGTGCGCTTCGGCTTGAACGCACCCAAGGCGCCAGGCGACTTCGGGCTGGTCGACGAAGGTGGCCTGACTTGGCTGGTGCGCGCCCTGGAACTGGACCCGACGATCAAGCGCAAGAAGAGCGATGACGCTGAGCCGCTCATCATCCAGCGCCTGATGCCCGCCGACGCGCTGCGCGTGCGTGGCCGCCACAACGCGGCCAACGGCCTGGCCGCGCTGGCGCTGGCCTGCGCCGCCGGCTGCG
>Ga0307515_10021919_pt1 | contig 11296 bp, 7 predicted proteins | sample 17_EM_MG_FD_194513 | JGI IMG/M metagenome (GOLD analysis project Ga0307515, IMG submission 194513) | Populus trichocarpa ectomycorrhiza microbial communities from riparian zone in the Pacific Northwest, United States - 17_EM | ecosystem: Host-associated > Plants > Roots > Unclassified | place... | reverse complement strand
GTTCCCGCCCAGCACAACGAGACGCTCGTCCGCGACCGCGGCTGCCGGCGCAGCGCTCGTCGCTGAGCGCGCCGCGGCGACGCTGCTCATCAGAGGCGGTCAGGCGATCGAGGCCTGCCGGTATGCTCGGGCCGAGGCGTATGCCCGGGCCGCTGTGCGTCTCGCAGGTGAGCTGCCGGCCACGAGCGCCGTGCGCTGCGCGGCGGAGCGCTCGCTGGGCACCGTGCTGCGGATCCTCGCGCGCCACGACGAGGCGGAGCGACACCTGAAGAACGCCGTCAGGCTGGCGCGCGCGGCGGGGCCGCTCGAGGTCGCGGCGGCGAACAACGCGCTCGGCATGCTGTTCAAGTACACCGGGCGCTGGGCCGAGGCGGTGCGGCTGTACCGCGAGGCCCTCGAGATCCTCGAGGCGGCGTTCGGCCCGCGCGACGTCCGCCTTGCGCCGGTCCTGCACAACCTTGGCGGCGTCGAGCACGCGCGCGGCCGGTTCGCCGACGGCGAGATCCACGCGCGCCGCGGCCTCGCGATCCGGCAGCGCGCGCTGGGCGCGGACGACCTCCGGGTCGCGATGGACGCCGGCGCGCTCGGCGCGCTGCTCGAGGGCCAGGGCAAGCTCGACGCGGCCGAGCGGCTGTACCGCCGCGCGCTGGGCGTGTTCGAGCGGGTCTGCGGGCCCCGGCACTACGAGGTCGCGATCGCCTGTAACAACCTCGGCGCGATCGCCCACGCACGCGGCCGCACCGCCGAGGCGATCGCGCTGTACCGGCGCGCGCTGCGGATCAAGCAGCGGCTGCTCGGGCCCGATCACCCCGACGTCGCGGTCACCCAGAACAACCTCGCAGTGCTGGCCCGGCAGCTCGGGCGCGCCGCCACCGCCCGCACGCTCTACGCACGCGCGCTCGCGACCTTCGAGCAGGCCTACGGTCCCGGGCATCGCCTCACCCGGCAATGCCGCGCCAACCTCGCGCGCCTCTAGCGGAGCGCCGTTTGCCGTCGATGAAGCGGCCGACGTGATGGACAGCGAGCGCGGCGAGCGCGGCGACGGCAACCTCGCCGTGCTGGCCCGGCAGTTCGGGCGCGCCGCCACCGCCCGCACGCTCCACGCACGCGCGCTCGCGACCTTCGAGCAGGCCTACGGTCCCGGGCATCGCCTCACCCGGCAATGCCGCGCCAACCTCGCGCGCCTGTAGCGAATCGCCGTTTGCCATCGACGAAGCGGCCGACGTGGCGGACATCGAGCGCGGCGAGCGCGGCGACGGCAACTTCGCAGTGCTGGCCCGACGGCTCGGGCGCGCCGCCACCGCCCGCACGCTCCACGCGCACGCGCTCGCGACCTTCGAGCAGGCCTACGGTCCCGGGCATCGCCTCACCCGGCAGCCGCGCCAACCTCGCGCGCCTCTAGCGAATCGCCGTTTGCCGTCGATGAAGCGGCCGACGTGGCGGACAGCGAGCGCGGCGAGCGCGGCGACGGCAACCTCGCAGTGCTGGCCCGGCAGCTCGGGCGCGCCGCCACCGCCCGCACGCTCTGCGCACGCGCGCTCGCGACCTTCGAGCAGGCCTACGGTCCCGGGCATCGCCTCACCCGGCAATGCCGCGCCAACCTCGCGCGCCTGTAGCGGATCGTCGTTTTTCGTCGACGAAGCGCCGCGCGGCGATGCAAGGCTCGGCCTTGCGCTTGCCGAAGCGCAACTTCGCCGCCGGTGTGATGTCCTCCCGGGAATGGCGCCGATCGTCTACCGTCTGGAGATGCGAAGTCTGCTCGTTGCATGTCTGGTGGCCTGCAACGTCCCGCCGGCGCGGCCCGCTGGACCTGCGGCATCTGCCGAGCCGATCGCAGCGCGCATCGATCGGATCACGCATCACCTCTTGCCGGCCGCGCGCGTGAAGGGCATGGACTGGCACCGGAACCTCGAGGATCGGATGCGCGAGCTGCCTGTCCACGGGCTCAGCATCGCCGTGTTCGAGCACCATCACCTCGCGTGGGCAAAGGGCTTCGGGCTCGAAGACGTCGAGACCAGGCGGCCGGTGACCGAGACCACGCTGTTTCAGGCCGGCTCGATCAGCAAGGCGGTCAATGCGCTCGCGGCGCTCGCGGCGGTCGAGCAGGGCAAGCTCGCGCTCGACACGCCGATCAACGACTCGTTGAGGAGCTGGAAGCTCGGCGACAACGACTTCACGCGGCAGCGCGCCGTGACGTTGCGCCAGCTGCTGAGCCACACCGCCGCGACGAACGTCCACGGCTTCCTCGGTTACCGTGCGGGCGCGCCGGTCCCGACGCTCGTGCAGATCCTCGACGGCGCGCCACCGGCGAACACCGAGAAGATCGTCGTCGACGGCACGCCCGGCAGGGAGTTCCGCTATTCGGGCGGCGGAACCTCGATCGCGCAGCTCGCGCTCGTCGATCAGATCGGCCTGCCGTACCCGGCGCTCATGACGGCGAGCGTGCTCGGGCCACTCGGCATGACCCACAGCACGTACGAGCAGCCGTTGCCGGCCGCGCGCGTACCCGAGGCCGCCGCCGGCTATCACGCGGACGGCAGCGAGGTGCCCGGCAAGCGCATCGTGTACCCGGAGATGGCGGCCGCGGGCCTGTGGACCACGCCATCGGACCTCGCGGCGTTCCTGATCGAGCTCCAGCTCGCGCGCGAGGGCAAGTCGTCGAAGATCTCGAAGCAGATCGCGATGGAGATGACGACGCCGGTGGCACACGTCGAAGGCGACGACTGGATCGCGCTCGGCCTGTACCTCATGAATCGCGACGGCGCGAAGCTGTTTGGCCACGACGGTTGGGACGAGGGGTTTCAGGCCGAAGCACTCGCGAGCCTGGACGGTGGCCATGGCGTCGTGATCATGGCGAACTCCGACAACGGCGGTGAGATCTTCTTCGACCTCGAGCGCGCGGTGTTCGCCGAGTACGGCTGGCCGATGGCGCCGGAGCTCGAGCGCGTGGCCGTCGAGCCGGCAGCGCTCGCCGGCTTCGTGGGCACGTACGGCACGCCGGGCGACCCTGTGGTCGTCACGTTCGCGAGCGGAGCGCTGTTCGCGCACCACCCGTTCGACGCGCCGGTCGAGCTCGTGCCGGTCGGGTCCGAGAAGTTCGTCGCCATGGGCGGTGACAGCACGTTCACGCTCGACCACAAGCTCGCGACGACGGCGCCGCTCGTCGCGCTCGAGGCCGGCCATCCCGACGCGGCGCTCGCCGCATGGCGGGCGGATCCGGAAGCGCTGCCCGAGCGCGCGGCGATCGGCGTCGGCCGCCATCTCCTGCAGCGCCGGCAGCCGCGGCTGGCGATCGGCGTGTTCCAGCTGGTCGCGGGCGTCTTCCCGGACTCGATGAACGCGCACGAGAGCCTTGCGGAGAGCTACGAGGCCGCCGGCGACAAGCCGCATGCGATCGCGAGCTACGAGGCCGCGCTCGCGGCGTCCGCGCGCGACAAGGTCACGCGGCCTGCGGTCAAGGACAAGGTGCGCGCGACCTGCGCCTCCGCGCTCGCGCGGCTCAACTAGATTAGCTCGGCCAGCGCTTGCTGTCGGCGAGCACGCTCGCAACGTGATCCAGGATCGCCGTCGCCCGGGCGGCGAAGTAGCGCCCGAACGCGGTGAGCACGATGCCGCGGCCGCTGCGCTCGAACAGCGGCTGACCGAGCTCGTCCTCGAGCGCCTGGATCTGCCGGCTGAGCGGAGGCTGCGAGATGCGGAGCCGCTCGGCCGCGCGCGTGACGTGCTGCTCCTCGGCCACGGCGACGAAGTATTGCAGCTGCCGCAAGCTCATCGCGCCCGATCATGCCGGAGTCCGCCACCAGCGTCGAGATCGAAATGGTATTGGACGCGGCACGACGGCGAGCACACGGTGCGCGCATGGCCATCACGATCCTGTCGCCGGCCGAGCGCGATCGGATGCGGCGCGCCGGTCGCGCGGCCGCCGCGACCCTGGCGTACGTCGGCGCACGGCTCGCGCCCGGGATGACCACCGCCGAGATCGACCGCCTGGTCCGCGCGCACACCGCCAAGCTCGGCGGCCGGCCGGCGCAGCTCGGCTACCACGGCTTTCCCGCCGCGGTGTGCATCAGCCGCAACGACATCGTGTGTCACGGCGTGCCGAGCCCGCACGTCCGGCTGGCGGACGGCGACATCGTCAACCTCGACGTCACCACCGAGCTCGACGGCTATCACGGCGACACCTCGGCGACGTTCGTGATCGGCGATGCGCCGCCGCACGCGCGCGCCCTCGTCGAGCTGGCCCGCGGCGCGCGCGACGCCGGCATCGCCGCCGCGGTGCCCGGCGCGCGGCTGGGCGATATCGCCGCCGCGATCGTGCGCCACGTCGGCCGCGCCGGCGGCATCGTCGAGGCCTACGGCGGCCACGGCATCGGCCGCGCGATGCACATGGACCCCCACGTCCCGCACGTCGGCCGCGCGCACACGGGGCACCGGCTCCGCGAGGGCATGGCGTTCACCGTCGAGCCGATGGTCAACGCCGGCTCGGCCGAGATCCGCACCGATGACGACGGCTGGACCGTGCGCACCACCGACGGCGCGCTGTCGGCGCAGTTCGAACACACCGTGTTGATCGGCGCGCGAGGCCCCGAGATCACGACCGTGCTGGACTAGCCAGCCGGGCGCGATCACGGCCGGTCGAGCGCCACGATCCAGCCGTCCCAGTCCTCCGCGAACAGCACCGTCGCGCCGAGCTCGGTCGTGTCATCGAAGTCCGAGACCAGGTAGACCGCGCCGTCGGGGCCGACCGCGAGGCCGTTGCCCAGGTCGACGTCGGCGCCGCCCAGGCCGATCGCCCAGTCGTAGGTCGGCCGGTCGCCCGGCGACAGTCGCGCCACGAACGCATCGCGCTTGCCGGTCAGCGTGATCGGACCGAACGAGATCTGCGCATCGAAGTTGCCGCCGATGATCACGGCGCCGTCGGCCGTGACGCCCACGCCCATGACATGGCTCGAGTCCTCGCCGTAGCGGAACGACCAGACATGCTCGCCATCGCCCGCGAACCGGCCCACGAGTGCATCGCCGCCGTGCGCCCGCAGCGCGGTGCCGACGCCGCCGAGCGCGAGGCTGCCCGAGAACGCGCCCCCGGCCACCCAGCCGCCGCCCGGGTACGCCGCGACCGCATACAGCGCCGCGAACTTGTTGTCGACCGGATCACCGGCGCTCCGGGCCCACCGGCACGCGAGGGTCGCGCCGGCGAGGTCGAGGATCAGCGCATCGCTCCCCTTCCCCACCGGCGACACGCGGCACGGTCCGTCCAGCACGAACGGAGCGTCGACCGTGCCGACGACCGCGATGTCCGCGCCGTTGACCGCGACGTCGGCCAGGTACACCGGGCCGGGGATCAGCTTGACCTCGGCGACCGCGCCGTCGAGGGTGCTCGCGCGCACCACGTACCCGCTGCCCGGGCTCACCGCGATCGACCGATCGCCGAACGTCGATGGGTTGCTCGACGTGCCGCCCACGACGTAGAGGTCGGTACCCGAGACCGCGACGCTGTTCGCCCAGTCGGCGCCGGCGCCGCCCCACTGCCTGGCCCACACGACGTCGCCGGTCGCGCCCGCCAGGCGCAGCACCACGATGTTGCCGAGCTCGTCGGGCGTCAGCGTGTCCTTCCCGTAGGTGACCGGCACGGTCGACCGCACCATCGAGCCCGCGACATACACATCGCCGGCGGCGTCGGTCGCGAGGCCGTTCAGGAATTCCGGAACGACGGTGGCGAGGTGCTGGGTCCACAGCACGTGACCGTCCTCCTTGGCATACTTGATGATGAACAGGTCCGGGTTGGAGTCATCGACCGGGTCGACGATGATCCATCCGCCGGCGATCACGTTGCCGTCGTGGTCGACGACCACCTTGCCGAGCAGGTCCGCCCCGGGAAACCCGACGTGCGCGACCCAGCGCGGGGCGACCCGCGCCGCGAAGTTCGCGGTCACGGCCCGGGCGCGATCCATCGTCACCGTGCATGGACGCGTGCCCAGGCAGTCGCCCGACCAGCTCGCGAACAGGTCCCTGGCGCCGGGCGCGGCGGTCAGCGTGACGGTGGTCCCGGCCTCGAACTCGCTCGCGCAGGTCGACCCGCAGTCGATCCCCGCGGGCGTCGAGATCACCGCGCCGCCGCCGGTCACCGACACCGTGAGTCTCTGCGCCGGAGTCGTGCTCTCCATTCCACCGCATCCCGCCAGGATCAGGACCGTCCAGATCGCCTTGTTCGCCACGGCGCACTCCCTCGCGAGCTCTGGGCCACATCGCCGTCGCGGAACAGCCCGGAGCTCCGCGACCGCGTCGATACTGTGCCTGGGTACACCCGCCTTCGCTCGAAGGCCAGCGACCATTCCCTATCTGGTAAGTTTCGGTACGAGCAGAATGATGCACGGAGCCGCGCGCACACCGCAGTACCCTCGCGACATGAAGAAGCCATCGACAAAGCTCCGCGGCACGCGCGCGATGCAACCACGTCCCATTGACAGCCAGACGCTCGCCAGCGTGGACGGCGGCGCGGTCTCGCCGCCGAGGCCCTGGGAGCCCGAGCAGCACAACCAGACGCTGGTTCGCGACCGCCGCCGAGCTCAGCGCCGCTCGAGCAGCAGCCGGCGGACCAGCGGGATCGGCAGCGCGCCCTGGGCGATGAACGCGTCGTGGAACTGCTTGAGCGTCGCGTGCTTCTCGCGCATGTAGTCGGCGGCGAGCTGCTGGATCTCGAGCTTGCCGAGCGTGTAATACAGATACGTCGGATTGAACGTGCCGCGACGAGCCTCGACGTAGCCATTGGCCGGCTCCTGGAAGCACTGCTCGACGAACAGCTTCGCGCCGTCGGCGACCGTCATGCCCGCGGTGTGGAGCTTGATGCCGACGACGTAGCGGCAGTCGCGCAGCAGCGCCTCGGACAGCTGGGCGAGCCGGATCTTCGGGTCTCCGCCGCCGAAGCCCTGGTCGACCATCATCTGCTCGCTGTAGTGCGCCCAGCCCTCGGCGTTGGTGCCGGCGCCGAGCAGCTTGCGGGTCTTGGTCGGATAGCGCGGGCTGTAGAGGAACTGCACGTAGTGGCCGGGGAACGCCTCGTGGACGTTGATCAGGTTGACGACCGGCGGGTTGAACAGCCGCAGATGCTCGTCCTTGTGCTTGGCGTCCCACTCGGGCTCGACCGGCTCGACGTAGTAGAACGCCTCGGTGGCGCGGGTCTCGAACGGGCCGGGCGTGTCCATCGAGGCGAACCCGGTGCCGCGCGCGTAGGGCGGCGTCTCCTCGATCCGTGGCCGGACCTCCGACGGGATCGTGACCAGGCCCTTGTCGATGACGAACTGGCGCGCCGCCTCGACGCTGCGGCGGACCGACGGCAGCAGGTCGCCCGCGGTGGGGTGGTCGTCGCCCAGGACCGCCATCACCTGCGCGGCCGACTTGCTGGCGTCGATCCGCTTCGCGGTGGCGACGAACGCGTCGCGATCCTTGCCGAGGTTTGCCTCGCCCTTGGCGAGCAGCTCGGCGAGCGGCAGCTCGACCATCTCCTCGTACCTGAGCTTCTCGAGGAACCGCGCCTCGCCGAGCGCGTAGCTGCCCTTCGAGCGCGGCAGCAGGTCGCGCTCCAGCCAGTCGACGAAGCTCTTGCTCGCCGCGACTGCGGCGGCGTTGGCGGCCGCGAACTCTGCGAGGAGCGCCGCGTCCCCGGCGGCCGCGTCGCGCGCCCAGGTGGCGACCGCGCCGGCGAAGAACCCGCTGGTGCCCTTGGCCATGATGATCGCGACGTCGGTGAACTCCTTCGGCGGATCGGCGATGTTGGCCTGCGCCGCCGCGTAGATCGCCGGCACGCCGCGCAGCCGCGCGACCATCGAGCGCAGGCGATCCTGCTTGGGCGCGAAGTCGCGCTTCATCAGCGCGTCGATCGCGCCGCCCGGCAGGCCGGCATAGACCATCGGGTTGACCGCCCACAGCCGCAGCGTCTCGAGCGACTGGAGCTCGCTCCTGATCTGCGACTCGATCGCCTGGGCGTCGATCGCGTCGTCGAAGCCGAGCGCGGCGCGATCGAGCGTACCGAGCCGGTCGAGGAAGCCGTGGAGCTCGGCGATCCGCTGCTCGATCCGGGCGCGCGATCGATCCTCGATCTGCGCGTCGTGGGCGTGAAACCCGTTGCCGACCGCGCCGGTCGGCGAGTAGCGACTGTCGGCCTCGAAGAACTCGTCGACCAGGCGGGCGAATGCCTGGCCGGAGGCGGTGGTGGGCCGGGAGGCGCCGGCCGGGGGCGCCGCGCCGCTGCAGGCGCCGAGCAAGGTGAGGACGACAGCGAGTCGGATCATCGTCGGGCAGCGTAGCAAGGCGCCGGCAGGTATCACGAACTGACGGTGCTCCAGTGGTGACAGCCACTGGCCGGCGGCCAATAGTAGCGGCGCCGGGTGAGATGTTGGGTGTATCGTCGCGGTCGATGGCCTCGACGAAGCGCACATGTGTCCTCGGGCTGGCACTGGCGCTCGCCGCCGGCTGTGGCGGCGACGAGCGCTCGAACCTCGTGGTCGAGACCCGGGTCGCCAGCCCGACCGTGACGGCGGGCGAGCCGATCGGCGCGCGCTGCGCGGTGCTCGACGCACGCGGCGAACCGGCGCTCGACGCCCACGGCGACCCGCTCACCGACAGCGTCGAGCTCACCATCACGTACCGGCACGAGAACGCGTTCTCGACCGGCGCCGACGACCAGGTCATCGCGGTGCGCGCCGGCGCGGCCACGGTGCGCTGCGCCGCGCCCGGGCTCGGCCTGGTCGACGCCACCCCCGAGGCCATCGAGATCGTCGCCGGTCCGCCGAGCCGCGTGGTCACCCAGCTCGCGCGCGGCACCGCGGCCGCCGGCGAGCTGGTCGGCGCGACCTGCTTCGCGTTCGACGCGTTCAACAACCCCGTGACCGGGTTCGAGCGCAGCCTCGCGCTGTCGCCGTCGGCCGCCGGCACCACCGCGAACGCCGAGGCGGTCAGCGCGACAGTCGCCGGCGAGTACGAGGTGTCGTGCGTCGTCACCGGCGCCGCCGACGTCGAGGACGACATCCTGGTCGTACTCCCCGCGCTGCCGAGCTCGCTGGTGATCGCGGTCGATCCCGAGCGCACGGTGTACGCGATCGACGATCAGGTGACGCTGGTCGCCGAGGCCCACGACCGGTTCGGCAACCGGGTCGACGACCTCGCGCTGGCGTACACCTCGACGCCCGGCGTGCCGTCGCCGTCCGAGGCCGAGTTCCGGTTCGGGGCCGACGGCGCGTACAGCATGTCGGCGTCGGTGACCTCGCCGACGTACCAGGACCTGCCGCTCACCGCGTCGCGCACCGTGTTCGTGAACTCGGCCGGTCCGGCGATCCAGTGCATGCGCGCCGACGCGCCGTCGCAGCCGTCCGAGGCCTACATGCTGCAGCGCGGGCCGAGCACGCTCGTGGTCCCGGTCCGCGTCACCGACGCGTTCGATGTCCAGTCGGTCACGATCAACGGCGCGCCCGCGACCTTCAACGCGAGCTCGGGGAACTACCAGGCCGGGGTCGCGGCCGGCTTCGGCATGACGTTCGCCGACGTCGTCGCGCGCGACCAGTTCGGCCGCGAGAACAGCACCACGTGCTTCGTGCTCGCCGCCGAGAGCTTCACCGCCGAGGACAGCGTCATGCCCGGCGCGATCGGCATGCGGCTCGATCCGCGGGCGATCGGCGACCCGACGCCGAGCGGGCTCGACAGCCTCAACGACATCCTGCGCACCATCCTCGGCAGCGCGCGGCTGCGCAGCCTGGTCAACACCGGGCTGGTCGGGGCCAACCCGATCAGCAACGGCAGCTGCGGCGTGTTCGCGTGCACGCCGCGGATCAACTACAACGCCGCCACGATCCAGTGGGACACGCCGTCGAGCACGCTCGCCCTGATCCCCGGCGGGCTCCAGGCCCAGATCACGCTGCCCAACGTCCGGCTGTCGGTCAACGCGTGTGGCACGACGTGCTGCATCGGCGGCTCGACCATCGCCGTCCGGGCGAGCACGATCAGCGCCACCGTGGGCTTCAGCCTGCAGCTGCAAGGCGGCGTGCTGCGCGCCGCGCTGCAGGGCACGCCGACCGTGACCGTCGGCTCGGTCGGCCTCGATGGCTCGGGGTTCTGCGGCGTGATCATCAACCTGCTCGAGGGCTTCTTCACCGGCACCGTGCGCGACGCCGTGCGCAACGCCCTGGGCAGCTTCATCAACAGCGACGTCGCGCCGCTGCTCGATCAGCTGGTGTCGAGCCTCGACATCAACACGCTCGGCCGGTCGTTCACGGTGCCCCGGCTCGGCGGCGCGGGCAACCTCGAGCTCCGGTTCGGCCTGGCGTTCTCGTCGTTCGAGGCGACGACCGCGCGCGGCCTGCTCGGCATCGGCACGCGGTTCACGCCGGCCGCCACCGGCCACAGCCGCCCCAGCCTGGGCATCCCGCGGCGCACCGCCACGCCGCTGCTCGATCCGCCCGGCACCACCACCGCGCGGCCGGTCGGAGTGTCGCTCTACGAGGGCGTGCTCAACCAGGTGCTGCACGGGCTGTGGCGCGGCGGGTTCTTCCAGGCGACGATCCAGGTCGGCTCCGCCTCGGCGACGATCGACGCGCGGCTGCCGCCGGTCGCCGCGGTCTCGGGCACCCAGGCGCAGCTGATGCTCGGCGGGATCCACGCCACGATCCGGATCCCCGGGATCATCGACACGCCGATCCCGATCCTGTTCGGCGGGCGCGCGACGGCGTCGGTCAGCCTGGTCGGCGATTCGCTCCACTTCGGCAACCTGACGCTCGCGCAGCTGTTCGTGTCGTTCCAGGTCTCGCTGACCCAGAGCCAGCGCACGGCGATGTCGAGCCTCCTGACCCAGGTGCTCCAGACCTCGCTCGCCGACGCGATCAACGACGGCCTGCCGGCGTTCCCGATCCCGAGCTTCGCGCTCCCCGCCAGCGCCGCACAGTTCGGCCTGCCCGCCGGCGCCGAGCTCGGCGTGGTCAACCCGCAGCTCTCGACCTCGGGCTCGCACTTCGTGCTGACCGGCTCGTTCGGGGTGCGGCCGTGATGCGCGCCGGGGTTCTGGTCGCGCTGGTCGCGGCCTGCGGCGCGAGCCACAAGGACACCGATCCCGCCCCCGCGGTGATCGCCGTCACCGTCGCGTCGCCGTCGCCCGGCGCCGAGCTGGTCGCCGCCGAGCACCCGACGATCGTCGTGTCCGGGACCGTCGCCACCACCGATCCCGGCCAGGGCGCGCTCGAGGCCTGGGTCAACGGCGTGCGGGTCGAGGTCGTCGCCGGCGTGTTCACCACCGAGATCACCCCCGAGGTCG
>Ga0307515_10021918_pt1 | contig 11296 bp, 9 predicted proteins | sample 17_EM_MG_FD_194513 | JGI IMG/M metagenome (GOLD analysis project Ga0307515, IMG submission 194513) | Populus trichocarpa ectomycorrhiza microbial communities from riparian zone in the Pacific Northwest, United States - 17_EM | ecosystem: Host-associated > Plants > Roots > Unclassified | place... | reverse complement strand
GAGGGCGCATCGGAAGCCGTCCATCTAGGACTCGTCAGGAACCGCGTCCAGCGTAGGCGCGCGAGCGATAGTATCCAGAACAGGAATCGAACGAACGAATCGACACGACGGACAGCCCAGTACTACCAAGATGTGAATTCCCACGACTCACCCATGATGATTAGGATGAGTTCGAGTTCCCGATGCAGCAACTATTACTAATACGGCCTGGGTTGTGGAAGTACGCGAAGAAGGACCAGTAGCCGGATGTGAAGAGAAAGGGTGGGTGTGAGAAGGCACGGGCAGAGATTGCGTTACGAATGGGGAGCACTCCGAACGGTAGGCCTCGTTGTGAACCTTCTGACGTCAGAATGGCATAGGGTACTGCACTCTTTATGAGTATTCCTCTCCTGAAAGCTCTCACCAAATACCACAAGCACATGGATAAGGCGACTAAAGACCCAACGGTGGTCGTACCCTTGCTTGATTTCGTGCCAGGAGCAGGAGATGATCTTGAGTCGATGATTTGGTTATAACCTACGCTACCATGCTTCATCATCAAGAGTGCCTTCAAGCACCAAATCATCGACTCAAGATCATCCCCTGCTCCTGGCACGAAATCAAGTGAGGGTACGACAATTTCTGGGTCTTTGGTCGTCTTATCCATGAACCTGTGGTACTTGGCGAGAGGTTTCAGGAGAGGAATTCTCATAAAGAGTGCAGTACCCAATGCCATTCTGACGTGGAAGGTTCACAACGAGGCTTACTGTTTGAAGTGCCCCCCATGTTGTACTATGGCCCGCCCCTTCTTCAACAAACTGAATCCAGACGCCTCGTGGCCCCGGTGCGATGACCCATGTCGAGGTATGGTGGCAAATGTCCCTGCTTCATCGATAAGCGACAGTGAATTGATTTCAAAAGATATACCATAACAGGGTTGTCCTTCGGGCCCGAACAGGATTCCCTATGAACCGCCCGATAGGATGATTGTGTCCGATCGCGTTTCCAGACTGCACACGCACTGTCTTCGGCGCACATATCATTCACCAATGCACCAGTTGGGAAGCTGAAAGGTTCTTCAGAGGAATGGCGAGACGTCTGGGACTCCTTCGTGCACTGGATCACTCACATCACCACCAGTAATATCGCCATTTTCATGCGCAGAGAGTCTGAATACAACATGAGTATTTGATTTGTGAACGATAAACAGGGAGACCACCAACGACTCATCTCCTTTCAGGTATCAGAAAGACTGTCACGATGTTATGGAGTGATGGAACTGAGGAGCTCTAAGAGGAATCGGTCCGTAGTAGTGGACCTATCATTATTTACATTATCACACATTCACTGACGGAGCCCCTGGGGGTACCTATCCGGTACGGAGTCGTTGTATGAAGCACGCCAATCGTTCACTGAAACTCGGCATTACTCTGAACCATTTTAAGGTCTATATGTAGATAGAATGCCGGTACCGGCTGAGTTTTGCAAAATTGTCTCCAAAGATCCTGTGGGGTCAATTTTCAAAGGCATGAACAACCATCTTGATGAGGACAAAAGAACCACCTGCCCGAGGGACAACTCAAATGAAGAGTGATCTTTTGGCCAATGGTGGAGAGGCCGAGTCGAGCGATGAGCTGAGACTGAGCGCGCTTTGGATGAACCAGCTGTGGTTTCTTGATCTGTAGCTAGGTCATATCTTAAATGTGATGACCGGGTGGGAGTAAACCGAGCAGAAGCAAGGTGTCCTTCAGCGAGTTTGATGCCGTATTTAGGTCGTTGCGAAGACGTACGGTTGCCACAACGCCTCGAAAAGGGGGGACCACCCCAGTGTATTAATGAGCGTAGGAACGATGTTCTGAGCTCGCTTAAATTCAGGTCAACAGAAAACGTTCCAGCAAGGTACGGAGGTTCCAATGGATCGAATCCGCTAACGACGTCTGAGTAAGGCGTTGAACCAATAGGAATTGAACTCCTATGTACTGGTCACAAAAGTCACGATGTGAATAAGAATAGATTGGTGAGGGCCTTCCATACAGCGGCGGTCCGCGTCGCAACTGGTGTGGCAAATTTGGGTGGCCCAAGGGAGGGTCCTTGTTCTATCATCCGGCACCAGATCAAGGTAATTGAGTGTTGACCAGTTTCCTTGGCTAAGCAGAGGGCCTCAACATTGATGGTATGGTCGAATTCTTTCGGTGACCCTGCGGTTGGCCATTCTTGCGAACATGTCCCTGCTCTTCAAATTAACGAGCTCACCTCTTGTTCTCTTTGTGATAATCAACAATTCCCCAGATCCACGAAAAGATTACTGCCTACCCAAACGCCCACGTTTGACATGGTCGCACGAAAGTTTTGCGACCCTTCGTATCATTTGCGAACATTCGCGAGATGGTATTCATATCCCTTCGAAGACGATTTCATCTGCGACCCTTGTTCGCCAAAGGCAAAATGAACTGCAACTGATCGAGCAGGCACAATCGTATTTGGTTTGTTCCTGCAGAAGCTACAGAGTCGAGCGTCATCTCTGCTTCTGGTGCACTCGGGGCGAGCACGAACCTCAAACGTGATGCTTGCAAGTTTGAAGACAGCCCTTGTGAGTGCATTCAACTAGAAGGTGTCGAACGTCTTGCTAGTTTCCATATGGGAGAACCGACCTCCAAGAAAGCAACCCCGCACCTAATAAATCTCTTGAAAGCCCTCTCCGTCGATCTGGTCCTCAGTAAGGCGTATTTCTCTCCTTCGAGTTCATGCAGCGACGAATGTGGAGGTCCCGCTATGCGCAAATATTATTAGCTGACTGTGATGGCAAGGTCACAATAGACAAACGATAGCATCCGCAGAAAGTCGTGATTTGGAGAGAGCAAAGCAACTGTCGTGGCCTGTTCCAACGACAACAGCGTCTGCGCGTCTCCATCAGATATGAATGAATTGCGTGGAGATCACGAATAACCCGATACCGTGAGCCCGTGTGCTTTGGAGGTCAAATAGTCATCAGAAAGCTCTTGAAGGTCGGGCTCTTTTCTAGGTTATTCCTTCTTGACCGGCACTAGGAACTTGAATCTCCGCGCGCACCCGGGATGTTGGAGATAGCCCTCTACATACACAACAACACAAGGGCTTCAGCGAGTGTGCACTGTAAAGGAAACAGAGGTCATTCAGACCTTGTGCTGGGGCCAAGGTCCAATTGGCTTTCCTTTGTAATTCTACCTCATATCCAACAAACAACTCCAGCTTATATTTCGAATTTGGGGCACCTTGCAAATTGATTCCTGTGTATTACCCGAAATCAGCGATATGGCCCTAAATTGAAAGAGGCATGGAGGATGATCAGTTACAATCTTATAGAACCGTTGGGGTACTCACGAGTTCATTGTCTTGGGTCCCCGAGTCGCCATATTTGACCGCTTTGCGGACCAGGATGGCGATGGTGGTTAGCCGACTGATGACAGCCGTTGAGGTCGGATCAATGGACCAGAAAATCCTGGCTTGCTCAAACACCACGCCATGAACACCACGCCATGCACATCGCGAGACACACCGTTCTCTCCGAGGTAACCGAACACGCACTCTTCCTACAATCTGTGGGTGAGAAAGTCACAGTTCCTGTGACTTTTCCTGTTGACACAGTGATCTTGATCCTACCCGGGCCCTTGTCCTGGTGTTTCAGACGACATACCTAAATTAGGCCATTCCCTCTTCCCACCACTCCGCCTATTACTCCCACGGATCGAGAGCTAGCTGAACTGACAACCCACGCGCATATCATGTCGGAATTCAAACTTGCTGCTGCTCGGTATGGCAAGGACGAAGTGCGCGTCTTCAGGGTGATCAAGCCGTCCGATCCAGGCGGCCAGCACCAGGTCGTCGAGTACAACGTCTGCCTCCTGCTCGAAGGGGACATCGAGACAAGGTGCGCAGGCTTTCTTTCCCAATTCGCCCACCTTGACGAAAATCATGATCGGGTGATGCATTGACAGCTACACACAAGCGGACAACTCATGTGTCGTCGCGACTGACTCTAGTACGTCTGCATCACGAGTACCCCTTCAGGGATTTCCCGAAACTAATCCCTCACTCCAATCAAAGTGAAGAACATCATTTACGGTACGACCCTCCATCCTCCTCACCTGGTTCACACTAATTGCTCCATCAACGGATGAACACTCAATGTTAAGCCCTTGCCAAAACCTCGCCACACGTCAGTAGCCCGGAACGATTCGCGCTGCACATCGCGTCGTTCATGGTGCAAAAGTACCCACACATCCACAAGGCCTTTGTGGACATTGAGTCACTCAAATGGTCCCGTATCCCTGTTCAGGGCATGGAGCACAAACACTCTTTTGTCCGCGACGGTGAGGAGAAACGGGTCACAAGCGTCGAGGTTGGTGGCCCATTTCCATTTCCACGGAGCCGGTCCCGGTGGTGGCCTGGCACAACTGAAAGTACTTGTGACTGACAAGGCTTTTTTTCTTTTGGTCTCCGTCGCATCACAGGTCTCTGAGCTGCAAGGAAAACAAAAGCTGGCTGTAAAAGTCACCTCGGGGTTGAATGATTTGTTTGGTATGTCAGTCAGTCCATCTATAGATTCCTCGTACAGCCTCTTTTCCGTGATCGGGCAATTTGCCTTCACCCGTTCCATACAAGGGGGGCAGCACTGACGTCATGTTCTGCTTCATCCACCCATGATCATATCAGTCCTCAAAAGCACCGGTTCCGCATTTGAGGGTTTCATTCGAGACGAATACACGACACTAAAGGGTGCGTCTCATTATATGCTATTGACACGCGCCTTCTTGTAATACCGTACCCCCCTTCACGTCGATTGGCAAAACGAATCCGCACGATCCGTGTGGTTCATTGGCCTGATCTGCTTCTTACTGAACTGATCGTCGAGCAGAAGTCAATGACCGAATCTTCTCGACGTCGGTCAATCTGAGTTATACACTCAATGTATCGGCGATAGGCGGTGTCGACGACCTCGCGCAGACCGAGGTCGAGGTCGAGTTTGATCGAGTCGCGGCAAGCGCGAAGGAGATTACCCTCGAGGTGTTTGCGACAGATGAGAGTGCGAGTGTACAGGTGCGTACATACGGAGTCATCCCTGTGTTTATTGTTTGGCATCTCCCGCTCGGACCGTTTCGTCGTTGCGTCGTTGCGTCTTCGGGACGTCCATGCAGACTGCCTGCTCTGTTCTACTCTGCTCTGCCATCCCTGCATGAAGAAGGACGAAGGATTTTCACGTTGTGCATTTCCATTTCGGGTGCGGACCGAAACAGCATGCTGCACGCGGCATCCACCACCCTCTGCTTCTTGGTTTTGGTTCGCCTTCTTTTTTCCTATTCTGCCTCGGCTGAGACGACGGGCGGGAAGGCGGTTACTGAGTTTGTGAGTTTGTGAGTGACACGGAACTGACGGGCGGCGTGCAACACGGGAGACAGGCAACGCTTTTCAAAATGGGAGAGAAGATTCTGAGCAAAAACCCGAGCGTGGGGAGCGTGAGCTACAAATTGCCAAACAGACATTACATTCGTATGTGTTCTTGTTGTTGACCATTGGTTGTCCTTGGTTACGCAAATGGGAGAAACTGATGGGATGGGAGGGGTGTCCCTACACAGCGGTCGACCTCTCGTACTTGGGCTTGGGGAACACGGAACCGGAGAATGCAGAGGTGTTCTGTCCGATTGCAGCGCCGAGGTAAGTACGTGCGGGAGGGGTGGGTTGACTGAGCTGACTGGGTGGTTGGACCCACCACAACAGTGGACTGATAACTGCGACGGTATCAAGGTATCAAGGGTGATTTGACAATGACAATCGCTAGCTGTGGAAATTGGAAATATTGATTAGCGTGACTGAATGATTGAATTGGTGAATTGGAGGATGGGATTGGAGGAAGGGATGAAATAGGCTGAATTGAATTGGTGACGTCATAATGGAGTGAATGGAAGGGGCTTTGCTTGTTGCGCGTTGGTTGTTGTGTGTGATAACAAGGAAGGAAGATGGTAGGGTTATTGCATTTATTGAGAACAGATCCGCGCCTCTCTTCTTTTCCTCAACTTAGCCCCATCCATTACCATTACCAATCCCACCACAGCCAACCGTTGGCTCCAACTCCAACTGCTCCACCACCCCACCTTGGTTCTGCTCCAGTAAACTCGACAGCGAGTACACGATCACCGCCATTCGTTCTCTTCTCTCAATCCTCAGCCCCACCACGTTTCCAAACGACTATCCCGGCTCCGACCACCGACGCCCGTCAACTCAACCCGCGCCCGGCAGACATCCATGGCCGGAGACCACAAGTGCCCCGTCTGCGGCTCGACCTTTACTCGTTCACAGCATGTTGCCCGTCATATGCGATCTCGTACGTATTCACCGTTACCAACCACCACCAGCCCAGTTGCCAGTTACCAGCTACTGGCCTGGCTACCTAGCCACCAGCTACAGCTAGCTACCAGCCGCAATTCTGACTCTACTTTCCATCTCCAGACACAGGCGATCGTCCTTACAAGTGTGTTCACTGTGGCGACCAGTTTGCTAGAAGGTACCCACTCTCGCTTTTCTCCGGATCGCGCTGTCGCTGACGTCGTCCCCTTCTCTTCCCGTCCCTCCCACTTCCCACTCGCCTCGCCTCCCACTACCTGCAGTGATCTCCTCTCTCGACACGTAAACAAGTGTCATTCAAACGACAAAAAGTCTGGTGGCCCAAGCGGCAGAGTAAGGAAACACCGTCAGCCCCAATCTCAAAATTTAAACCCAAACCCGCCCGGAGTAAACCCCCCGCCCCCGCCCCAGCCCCAGCCCGTTTTGCACCATCAACGGCAGCCCCAGTTTACGCATTCTGACCCATTCCATCCTGGTCCTGGTCCTCAGCTCTACACCCCTCATGACGCATACCCGCCCCGCGCCTTCAACTCGACCTCCCACCCATCCTCTGCTTCGGTTTCCGTAGACAACCTCTCTAGTGGCCTACCTTATGCACTCCCGACTACAGTCCCTAATTTCCCCGCCCGCATACAGAATGTCTATCTACCTGGTTACCGACAAACCACCGCAACCTCCGCAGCTCCCACCCATTTCGAAAACTCTGTAGCCAGTACGCAATCCGTAGCAGACGGAGTAGCTCTTATAAATAACCCGTGATTCCTAACACGATTCGAATTGCAGAGCACGACGATTCGGGCATTTTCGCCAACCCTCGCCAACACACCACTTTCACCGATCTGTCTACATCGCTTGCATACCCCAATAAGCACCGAGCGGGTTCCAATGGCTCCTCCGATGGCCATTCTAACACCTCGAGCAACGCAGCCTATGGAGTGTACCCTCCTGTTCACGGCTACGGCTCCGAGGGACACCCAACCAACCTCACCGCTAGTAACCCAATGTCATACATCCCCCAACCAAACCTGGAAGCACCCAATGCACCTGACGGTGGCTTCACTTCGTCGTTTGGCCACATGTCGCTTGAAGACCCCGCCGTGCTCGCCGGCGTCTCCAGTGGAGTCCCATTTTTCGACACCAACATCACGTCTCAACACCAGCCAGACCTGCACGGATTCCTCCCACCTCTACCGACCCAGGTCTTTGATTCGATGACCTGGGGCGCATCAGGTTTGGGAGGCGAACCCAATAGTTCCGATGTCACTCCGGGCACACGCGACCGCGAGGCTAACCAGCTTCGTGAGCTTTGGTCCGCGTTTCTCAGGGACCCAACGGCGAGGTTGAACCCTGATGGCACCGAGGTTCAGCGCCTCGACTTTTCAACGCCATCGCTCCATCGACGGTCGTCGTCCTACAGCGGTCCTAGCAAGCCCGGGAACAACAACAGCGGCAGCAGCGGTGGCGGTAGTGGGTATCAACAAATAAAGGCCCCGTACATGCCCGGTCCTCAGCAGCCCCTTACGGGCGGCCCCAGTGTCGTGGCTCAGCTCGAAGCGCAGGCGGCGAGGGATCAACAGCAAAGGATGCAGCAGCAGCCCAAAGCACCTCAGCTCGTCGCTCATGTCGCCTCGCACGCGAGTCCCGAGGCTCTCAAGAGCTATGAGGAGGCCGTCCTCGCACGCAAGGCCCCCACACTCAAGCTCCCTCCTAGGCTCAAAGTCCGTGATGCTGCAAACACGGCCAGCGGGAGCTCTGTCCTCCCCTCGATCTCACAGACGAACCGCTCGATCCCAGGTAATTCGGGTGGAGTAGCGAGCCTCGCGAGCGGCGCGCAGCTCCCGACTATCGCAGCTGCGAGCTCTGTCCCGCCCGGGTCGACGCCGAACCAGGGTCTCGCGGCGCTCCAGCAGCACGGCCAGCAGCACTGCCAACTGCGGCTGGTGCTGCCTATGCCCAAACCCCGCTCGAGGCCTAGCACTTCTACGGGACATTATTCGTCTGATCACTCACCCACGAGCTTGACCCATAGCGCACCGCCGACCCCGATCCATATGCACAGCGCGCTAGGGCAGTACTCGCAAGTCGACATCCAACCTGGTACCTCTGCCTCTGGTGGACTCAATGCTGGCGCCAGCAATGAATCGCGACCCTCAACGGGTGGATCCAACGCCCCCAACTCAACCTGGCAGCCCGGGTACGCAGCCCATCCGGGCTCAGGTCAGATGCTGCCCCCCACGCATATCCCGAACCCGGAGAAGCATCTGGCCGAGTATAACGCCGCGATGAGCGCCGCGCTTATCAATAGTGGCAACCCCGGCACGTCGCCTGCCTCCTCCGGGCGTCCGTCGTACAAACGCCTTGCATCCCAGATCCTCGAGAGTTCCGCTATCAAGCGCGCCCGGGACGACCTGAACAACACGAGTGCGATTGAGGACGAGGACGAGGACGAAGAGCACCACTCGCAGCAGCAACGGGAGGGCAGCACGGAATCGAACGAACCCGGATCAAGCGCCGCCGTCTCAAGTAGGGGCTCGCACTCTGGACACTCGACCTCCTTTGGGCGGGACGGGACGAGCTTTGCCGAGTACAGGAGGATGTCCGAGCCCAGCGGCGGCTCGAGGGCGTACCCACGTCCTGGCAGCTTGGTCGTTACGCATTCAAATGCCGGTCCCGGTGTGAACGAGGCGACGCGGGTCTCTCCTCCCCGTTCTGCTGCCTCTGGCGTTCGGGAAACCCCCATGCGACAAGCTTGAATCGGCTCTATAGAGAGAGTACAGGAGGTCTCAAGGATACGATCCACCTCGACCTGTACGACTTATTTCCCACCGGCACCAACCAACCTGACCCTGATTTGGCGCTAGCTTACTCGCAGGCAGGACTTTGCCTCTTTATTTAGTTTTTGTGTTCGAGCGTTGCTTTACCCCCTCATGTTTTTTTGGCATGCGACCCAAGGCAGCCAAACCATCCCTAATATTACCCCACCGCGCCCTGGAAGATTCCCCTCAACTCAAGAGGTACGCGCTCCGCCCGAGCCACCCCTTAGCTCACATTACCCCTGTTCAAACTCATCACCTAGCCCGAGTATCCAATTTGTAGCTGCTTGTCGGACTCGTGATCTTTACCTGACTGACCGATTCGTTCGAATGCGTTTTGAGAATCCCCTTTTTGTATAACTACCTAGTCGACTCAACTGACTGGTTGATTCTTCTGTTCCTGCCCGCACCCACTGTAGATCTACCCACTCATGCATTTCACGCAAAACACCTTTTATTATTATTCTTCTGCTGAGGGTCCGGTCGTGATCACGTCGTCTAAGAGAAGGACATGTGAGCAGGCGTCCGATTATGGAAACAAGAAGGGGACGAACCTATTTTGAGCACAGCTCGTACTAGCTGGGTGGCCAGCAGGTACTGTTGCCGCTTGGAAATAAGGGGGTCATACACGAATTGCTCTTTCATATCTGCAGCCAACCGAGTAAGGAATCTCGCCCAATCGGGGGAAAAATAAAAGGGGGCATCACCCACCATTGTTCCCTTTGCTCATGCAGTCAATGCCCAACTGTGAATTGCCCTCCTTGACCTGCCGACTCTTCACGTCTGTGAGGGTCTCGATTGGCGAAAGGCCGCTGTTCTCTGCCAGTGCGAGAGGTACAGCGTCCAGTGCGGCAGAGAATGCACGCATTGCGTATTGTTCAATCGTGGGGATCTATCAAGGCCAAAGGTGGGAAATCGTCGAGAACAAGGGACACGAAAAGTCACGTACCTCATCAGCTGCCTTGGCTACTGCTATTGAACAGCTGATCTCTGCGGCACCACCGCCGTATACGACACGGTTGTCCACCACGAGATTACGCACAACGCAGAGCGCGTCGTGTATTGCACGTTTTGCCTCATCTACGATCTAACAAAGCCAACAGCCAATAACCAATAGCCAACAAGGTGAGTGTGTTGTCCAGAGAAATAAGGACGGCCACCTACCATCTTATTACTCCCCCGAACGAAGATGGTCACGGCGCGTGTGTTGGCGCACTCTTCGATGACGAGCATTCGGTCCCGGGTCGTACCAAAGGACACCTCGCGTACTATACCTGCCTTGCCGAGTTTTGCCGCTGACAGGTCCTCAAAGCGGGGTACGATCCGACCGTCGGTGGCAATCGCGATCAGCTGGGGAGGGGAGGGGGAGGCGGGACACTGGATCAGACCACAAGTACGAAATACCTCAAGAAGAGGACAAATTATTGGCACACACACCTCAATCTCTGGTCCACCAACCCATCGCACAGCTGGGAGCTCATTCTGCATGAGCAAATGGTTCGCCTCGTCGTCGAACCCCCACTGGCAGATGACCAGATTAGCACCAGAGTCCTTAACTCTCTTGATCATATCCGCAAACTTTTCCTTTTCGTACTGCCGCAGCTTGGTGTACTCCTCGGCGCTGGTGATATCGAGCTTGTGCTTTGTCTTCGGGCGGGGCGGCTCAAACGGGCAAGTGAGAATGGCGAGTTTGGCGTTCTCGACCCTACGCGGCATTTGGGGGTGAGACATGTCTTTGTCCAGAAGCACACCCTTGATGAGGGTTATATCGTCGAGCGAACCACCGACTTTGCCGTCGACCTTGATCAGGTCGAAGGGGACGTCTTTGCGCTCCATATCTGCTACTTGGAGCACTGCATCGACGGCGATCTGGGCGAATTTTTCATGTGCTTTTGATACGCTATGGTAGGATCCATGAGTAAAGCCGATGAAGGGAAGGAAGGAACATGAGAGACATACATCTTAGACCCGAGACTAGTCATAGACGCCTTGAGCAAATTGGTAGTATTCTCCTTGCTGTACTCGATCGTATCGGAAATCTTGTCTAGGTGTGCAACAGCAACCGTACATGCTCGATCAAAGCCATCCGCAATACGTATAGGATGGATACCCTTGTTCAACAGAGC
>Ga0307515_10021917_pt1 | contig 11297 bp, 5 predicted proteins | sample 17_EM_MG_FD_194513 | JGI IMG/M metagenome (GOLD analysis project Ga0307515, IMG submission 194513) | Populus trichocarpa ectomycorrhiza microbial communities from riparian zone in the Pacific Northwest, United States - 17_EM | ecosystem: Host-associated > Plants > Roots > Unclassified | place... | reverse complement strand
TATTATAACCTAAATCTTAAATTAATGCTAGAAATAGATACTTCTAATAGAGTTATAGCAGGAGTCCTATTATAGTTACATCCGGACGGCAAAATGTACCCTATTACTTTCTTCTTAAAGATAATAGACCCGGCTAAGTATAACTATAAAGTATATAATAAAGAAATACTAGCTATTATTTAATTATTGTCCTAATAGCGCGCGAAGCTTAAAGGTATAAACTCTTAGATTAAGGTCTATACTAATTATAAAGCCTTAAAGTATTTTATAATAATAAAGTAGCTTACTAGCCAATAGGCTTAATAGGCTAAAATACTCTTTTAATTCTTCTTTATAATTATATACTGCCCGGGTATATAAAACTCTAAGGCTAATACTTTAACCCGGAAAGAATAGAACGTAAGCCCCTAGAATAAGCTAAAGGCGCAATATTAGACACGTGCCCTCCTCCGTCCTAAATAGCTTAACCTATATATCCTTAAGAAACTAAGCTCTAAAGAGAATAAGCTAGCACCTATAGAAGAAGAGTTCTTAGATGAGCTAATAGGATTAGTTAACCGCATTTTAACCGTAAACCGTATAGCTAAATCCCTAAAGGCCCTTCGTAACTAGGCCTTAAAAGGTAACCCTAATTTAAAAATAGAAGAAGGACTGCTTTTATACTAAGAACGGCTTATAGTTTTAGATATTAATAACCTATAGACAGAGCTAATCCGTAAGGCCCACTATTAAGTTTTAATAGCGTACCCTAGTTAGGATAAGACCCACTAACTATTAGCGCCCTATTACTATTAGCGAGGACTCCTATCTAATATAAAACAATTTATTAGAAACTGCCACGCCTATAAACACGCGGATGCCCCTAGGGATTAAACTCCTAAGTAGTTACGTCTATTGCTAGTCCTAGAACGCCCTTAGTAACATATTATAATAGACTTTAAGTTATTTCTAAAGGACGCCTACGGCTATAACGCGGCCTTTATAGTAATTAACCGACTATATAAGTAATTAGTCTCCCTTCCTTGCTTTAAGACTATAACTACGAAAAATATAGCTTACCTTTATATTAATAATATCTATTAATTCTATAGCGCTCCCGAATTAATTATCTCTAACTATAGTCCCTAGTTTATATTAAACTTCTAAAATAAATTCTACCATATCCTTAGGATTAAGATTAAGCTCTCTACCGTATTTTACTTTTAGACTAACGGCTAAACTAAGATTATAAACTAGTACCTTAACTAGCAACTACATCCCTTTATAAACTACTATTAGGATAACTAGTTAGAATTACTACCTATAATAAACTACGCGTAGCTTACGCTCCCCTATAATAGTATAGGGATATCGCCATTTAAACTGCTTAACGGGTACGCACTATAAACGTCCTTTAATTAGGATAGGCCTATTAAACCCACTATAGCTTATAAACGCCTTAGCTATAAAGAGGCCTAGGTATTTGCTAAGAGAATATATAGGGCTTAGAAGACTGCTTAAATAATTATAAAAAAGGCGTAAGAGAAGAAAGAGGCTAATATAAATTAGTATTATCGCAAAGTAGACTTTTAAGTAGGAAATAAGGTATAGGTGTTAATAAAGAACTAGAAAACCTAGAAGCTAAGCTATAAGTTAAACTACTAAATAGCTAGTCTATATAAGATTTTAGAGAAGGTAGAACACTCCTTTAGGGTTAAACTACTAGATTTAATAAAGATCCACCCTATTTTCTCCTTAAACCGATTATAAAAGGCTACGAATAACCTACTACCTAAATAGTATAACAACCCTCCGCTACCAATTTGGATTGCAAAGGATAAGAAATAGAAAGTTAAAGAGATCCTAGCAGTTAAGAAGGTCCGTAGTGTCTTAAAATATTATATAAGCTAGGTTGGCCATAATAAGGACCTAGAATAGTATTCTATATTTAATTTTAAGTACTCCCCCTATAAACTATAAGACTTCTACCTAGCCTACCTAGACCTCCTTAGACCACTAAGTAAGTTAAATAGCTGGATTAAATGCTAGGAAGAAGGGTTAGATAATTATAATAATCTAGACGATAATAAGAAACTTAGATAACGCCTAAGGGCAGGATTTTTTAAGAGGGGGGGATAATGTGACGGTGCTGGTGCGTGTTACCTGCCACATTTAACCAATTAGGATTTTCCATGCCCGACATAGAAAATCGCTATTGGCTCGCTTACCACTAGCGCCTTGGCGGCCCTCGCGACATGTCTACCTACTGCCCCTAAACGATTCTCCTTCTTCTTCTTCTCCTTAGCTTAGTATCTTTACTAGATAGCAATCCACAAGCTTCGGTTCAGAGGCATTTGTGCGAGCCGTCACACTTGACGCCTTATAAAAGCTTTATCTTTATAAGGAATAGCAGGAAGATTGTAATAGAGACGTAATTACAACTCTATTAAGGCACGAGCGACAACTTTAAAATCGACGAGGTCGGAACACCAAACAGCAATTAATTACGACGTATTTTAATATAGCCAATCGCTCAATTGCGGCTTCACGGGCGTAGATATATAATATCATTACCTAATTTTGATTTTAGGTGCATTTTACATACAAATACGGAATACAACGATACCCTTGGTATTACGATACGGTCGGCTAAATAAGTCGTATCGTTATAAGGGTTTTTGACTGTAGTAGTGGTTTTTGGCGAGGTAACGTCGCGTAGTATTAATATGCATGCGGTAACCCGATTTTAACGGCGATAATAAGGAGGTAATTATTTTAAAGGGGTTATTAGCTATAAACCTTACCAAACGTCGTTTAGCTCGTGCGTTAAGCTTTGGAGGACGTCCTGTACGTAGAGCTTTACAAAAGGGGTTACTAGGGTGTTTTCGTACTCGGCGAATGATCGATATAATCGTTAACTTTGGTAGCCCATTTTCGAGTTGTATTTTTAAGGCAGAGTAACCCATGTAATATAGGGCCCATATTACCGAAATAACCTCAGGAGGATGCTCCTGGCGATTTGTTTTCTTTTGGTGTGCCATAGTTGGTGTATAGGGTGGTAGAAGGAGGGGTAAAAAACGATCAAAGTATTGTATGGTGGTGGCTTGATCTCGTATTCGCCAAATCGACCAATGACTTTCTGTAGGTGACTGTACATGTACATAGTAATTGTAGCGAAGCCGTATGCTTAGCTGCAAGAACCTTCGCAATCGGCCTTCCTCCGCAGTGCCGTAATCTTTGTTAAATGTCGTAAGGTTTCCACCTGTACGATATTGCCACATTTCATCGACCTCTCTGCGGAGACAGCGCTGTATTCGCGTTTTGGCGGCCACAGCGGAGGTGTAGTTAAGGGGGAGAAGAGGAAGTGTACGTCTTCCAGGGCAACCAAAAAGGTCCTTGCGCGTAGCCACAGCCGTTCGCTTCGATTACAAGCGAGACTGGATGCGCGTACCGAATTTAAAATTTCGCAGCCAGAAGCCACTTCAGGCTAATTTTGGATTATCCCGGTGAACCTTCATATATCATCTTCAACCAATGAGTACTACACCTTTGGTCTGCCAGTTCCATTGAAATATTAGTAGTATAAGTATGCACTCTCCATTTTTGACTTGAACATGAATTCGAAGCAGACACAAGCCATTTTTGAAGAGACACCGTCGATATTAGGAACGCCTCAGATTTTGGATGGAGATCACCCTCCCAGAAGAACATTACAAACAACAGATTTTGGTCCATTCTATCCCATTTGATTGCTCAGAATAAAGTCTTTCTAAACCTACGCTTGACTTTTTTCTCCTTGCGTCTCTTTCCGTCTTTCCCACTCTCCACCACATCCTCCTTCCACTTTCATCATGCAGAGATTCCAAGAGACACAAGGGAGCAAAAGCAGCGCAGGTTTGCAGATACTCTCTGGGAACTTTTAAGGGGATTTTTTAGGGAGATTGGACAAGCTGAAGGATATCAGGGAGTGCTGCAGAGGTACAAATAGAATTTTCTCGTTAATATACATGGCTCAAACATATACAACAGACCTCATAGGAAAATGCGGTTCACCGGATTTCTGCTTTGGGGTTCAACGACACCGTCTCTTTGGCTGGTCCCGGCCGTCTTAAATCGGATGGCTTGAAAGTGAGTGAATCCTTCCATCACAAATACCCCAAGCAGTCAGGCACAAGTCAAAGATCCACTCCCAAGATTTACCCTCTTTCTTGTATGTCAGCAAGCGCTGCTCATCTAGAGGTTCCCATTTGATATTCATCCTTATACTGGACCGCCCTAGCTCATCTTCGCTCGAACATCTCTTCGTCGCTATGGGAATCACAATCGCTGTCGCTCAAGCCACTGTCGTCGTCACTGCTTAATTGCTGATCACGTAGAAACGCCCTACCACCAGCTCCAATCCCAAACCTATCCCCTAGTTCACTTCTCCAATTCCCCTTCCCCTCTCCAAAACTACAGCCCTTAATCTTTCCACAACCTCCCTTCCCAACCATCTCAATTTTCCGCTGCTTTCTTGTGCCCTCTCTGCCCACTCAAATAGCACCCGCAAATCCCATAGGTCATCCCTGCGCCAGCTTCTTGCCTGTGCCCTCAACACCAACCTCTCATCCACGACCGTACCATTCATATCTGTGTGAACGCTACTGTTCGGATCCAGCGGGATGATGAAGCCCACATCCGCCTTCTCAAATTCGTTAAGTGCCGGCAGCGCAAACAGCCAATCCCACATAATGCGCGCCGTGCGGGCAGCCTGTGCATCATTGAGCGCGACAAGGATCGTGCTGAAGGTGGAGCTGTGCATATCATGCGCTGAGCGGCGGCGCACGCGCATAGTCTGGTTGACCTTGAAACTCGCGAGATGGAAGAGGTTGTTTGTAAAATCGAGTGTCGCCTCCCAGTATTCCGGGTTGGCCGTCTTGATGCTAGCGATAGTGTCGAGCTCAGGCACGAGGCAGGGCGCGACAAGCGCTTTCTCGCTACCGTTTTTCAGCCTAACGGCGATGGGGACTGATACCGCGCGGTGCGTGTCGACGTCGCGAATCACAAGACAACGGGGCTCCGCAGCTAGAACCCAAAAGTGGCGGAAAGCTTGCAGGTGGGCCTTGTTATCTTGAACATCCATCGGGAAAAGGGGGTAGAAGGCGCATATCAGAGAGGCGATGGCCTTGTTAGATGTGCTGAACGTATGTGTTCCTCCAGCGATAAATAGAGCTCCAAATGCTATGTGGTCCGCCACGTGAGAACCGTAAGGCGTGTCCGGACCGACACGGCCATGAAGTGATCGCAACCTTCTGAAAACGTCCAGATCTCCTGTCCCAGCCATGACGGTGGCAGAAGCGAGCGCTACTAAATCCTGACAATTTCTTACGGCGTTTCGTGTCAGCTTAGCGTCGTATCTCAACGCGGGCAAGCGGTAAATGCGCATGAATTGATCGAGGTATTTAACGAGGAAATCTCGAACCTTGGTATCGCCACTTCCGGCATACTTGAGACTGATACTCCATAATAGGCCAGCAATTATATTAAAAAAGGGCATGTACTCGCTGCGAAGAACTTTAATATTCTTTAATTGGTGGTCATTCCGGTGTTCTGGAGGCAGGTTTTTAACAATCCATCGGTACTCCGCGCGGATGCTGTCCCACATGATAAGGTGTTTGGCAAGGGTGCGGAGGAGGAATATGTCAGGTCGGACGTAGTCAAACTGTGGGAGTGTGTCCGGGATGTCGACTTTGCGCGCCACAGCTTCGTCGTGGGTTTTCATGAATATCAGTGCAATTGCTATGACAGCACCAGCTGTGGCTTGGTCAAGGATGTGAACGATATCAACGGGCTTTGGGCCAACCGCAACTGCTAAGAGGCGCTCAACAAGGCGCATATCATGAAGGCCTCTCAAGTCTTTGCCTTTGCCTAGGTTAATGAAACCCAAAGCAAAACCTGCTGCAAGCCTATAGCCTTCGTCGCGAAGAGTGTCGGGAGATTCTGAAGGATCCGGATGATCAACATGTTCAATTTCAGACAGCATTATCTCGCTCATGCGGCGGTGTTGAGTGTTGTAATATAAGAGTCCGATACCCATAAGACCGGTTGTTTCAGTATAAGGTGAAAGGTTCAATTCCGCTGCGCCAGGGGGCAGCATACGAGTAACATGTACTGACAATAATCGGGTTACAAGTGTATCCATGGTCCCCAAATAGGATGCCGATAGTCCCAGCAGCAAGCCTACAGAGGTCATGGTATGTTTGGGAGTAAGATATTTGAACGAAAGCCATTTGGCAATCGTCTTCAGGTGACCATTGAGGCCAAGGCCCAATAGGAGGCCCGCGTGCTTATTTGTAAGTTCAGCGGGCTTGTTATACATGATCCAAGATGTGTCGATACCTTGAGCTTCACGTGAGATACTTAGGCCAGCAGCAACTCCTGCGTGGAAGAATGCCCAGCCAAATTTCTCTTCCGTATAATTCGACCGGTCTGCAGTTACAACGTTGTTCATCGGTTTCATCAGACAGGAAGTCGTGAAGCCATAAAGCGGGTATTTCTCAGTCAGTAAAGGCTTTTTACTATTATACTTGATCATGGCACTTCCAGAAGGCAGCGAAAAGGTCCGCACCATGACCCACTGCATGAGATTCTTTTGCGCGTCCAGGACGGCCGCTTCTTCCGATCGACTATCTGGTATACATTCGGCTACCGCTTGCTTCAGTGGTTCAAGCAGTTTGTAGGCCTCAAAGAAACGACGATCCTCGGAGAATATGAGGCGGGTTATCAAATGCCTTTCCACTTCAGCTGCAGACTGAAGTGGCTCCGGCTGTTCGGTGGTTTGACAAACGGAATGAACATCTCGCGTTCCTGATGGGAGATTCGATTGAACGCCAATTATATTAGTCGAGGCCTGCTGCATGTCAAGCATTGACTCTGCCGAAAATGTTGAATGGAGATCAAGATCCTCTCTTTGAACAAGCTTGAGGAGCGAGCTTGTCCATGTAGTGGGTGGACTGGTCTGACATCTCACGATGGCTTCTCGTAATGGGGCCATTGCAGCTTCGGGCAATGTCTCTAGCATTCTAATGCTTATACCAGACTGTGCCATGAACTCGACAGCCTTGACGGAGGAATCTGAGTTGGAACGGACGTTCCTGAGATATTTCCCAAGAGCAATCGTTCTTGGAGTAATCGTAGACACATATTGTTCGATATCCGGTTGCGGGCGAGGAGAGCTCTTTGGCTGTCTCATGAGCAAAGCGAGGGTTGGAAATTGCGGAGAAAGCTCTGGGTGTACTGCCCTGTTGAGCCATTCAAAAATGGAGGGAGGCGTTTCCCATGGTGCGGAAATAACATCGGCTTTCATAATTGCTATATGGCTTAGCTTCTACTCACTTATATCCAACATAATAAGAAAAAGAGATAAGGATTACGATGAAATTTGTAAGACGAGAAATCCAAGGGAATATTTATTATGCCCAGATGCGCTGGGACCTAGGTATTCCAAAGTTGACGTACATTCTTCAAAGATCCACTGATCAGCCCCTCCTCCGTCAAGGTCGTAATAGTCCCCTCGGCTCCAATTCCAAGAATCCCACTGAATCCAGTGGCCCAATTGCGCAAGGACTGGGGTAAGGTTCCCTACATCGGTCGTGGAGTAGTCTTGGGAAAGAATTTCAAGTTTCCGTTCTTCCCGCAGCAGATGAAGTGCTACCAACAATTTTGGCAGATAAAAACATCTCATATCTTGATTTTCTGGGGCAGAAATTCGTCTCCAGTGATCGTTAGCAGCTTTGCCAATGGGAGATTGTGTAAATTTGCGTGCGAAACTCGCACAAAAAGGAATAAAATCACTCTTGCCCCGTGATTGCTGGGGGATTATCTCAGAGTCCGATGAAGATCGAGCGGACGAGCAAGGCTTTGGTGGAATCATCAAGGAAGACAGCGGTTTAGGTTGCCTTATCCATGACCAGGATGCAGCTTCCCAACTCTTTGCAATAGGTCGAGTGGTTTCATGGTTCCACATCGTGTCCCATGCGGAAGGATAAGAGAGTTTAGTTGCCTTGGCCTGAGAAGTCGTTTGACGTGAGTTGGTCGCCTTCTGAGACAGTTTATTGGTGTCTGTTAGTTTTACTGAGCTTTGATCAATGAAAGGGACTGCTAGGCTAAATAGAGAAACTACTAATGCTGTCCACTCGACGTTCAGAACTTGATTTTTTAGTAACGATTTGCAAACGCTCCACCAAATTCCGATAAGTAAATCACCAACGTTATTCGGAAGGACAGCTAAACAGATTTCAAATGTTTTTGAAACAGGTACTGTGCGCGGAGCGAGCTGCAACTGGAGTCGATGCCTACTGCATTCACCGTCTAAAACGTCAAAGGTACCGCCTAGTCCAGGGGAAAGCAGCTTCTGCAGATCTCGGGGAGCACTCAACGTTCTCTTTTGCCCCGCTGATTTCCTAGATGACGGCGAATCGCTCTCGATTTTGTAAGGGTTAAAGAGCTTGAGGGGACCTAGAGCAAATCTCATAGGTAGATGTTGACCCCAACCTGTATAGAGTGAAATTACAGATTCGCCAGATTCTTCTCGACTCAAGCATAACACTCGTTCAATTCCTCGGTCAGATATTTTCAGTGCGTCGACATTTTTCGGCAGCCGCCGCGACTTTAGAAGGGTTGGAATCAGAGCATGTCGGGGAACAACATCTTTACTGTGAGGTCTAGAGATGAAGGTTGACGTAGGTAACCGCTTTCGCAAAACGGAAAACTCGCATTCTATATGGCTCTGGGTTTTTCCGTTTACAATATGAACGAAAAGTCTACGTTCATGTATTGCGCCAGAGTTGCAAGGTGCTGGTAACGTGAAAATCCTCAGGCAGTCCTATTCATTAACAATTCAGGTTAGGTTGAGGTTACTATGAAGTGCCTTAGATTGGCTAAATGGAGAATTGTCTACCTTTGCGGAATCAGTGCCACTGTACGTTGGTGCACTGGCTTTCGAGCGGTGGTCGCCAATAGGTATTTCAGCAATTTTACTCATAACAAGTTCTTTTCTCAACCCATTCATAGGACCTTGTTCGAATGCACCCCCATAGCCTCCACCAGCAAACATATCATCCAATTCGTCATAGTCGTCAAGTGTGTCATAACTGTCCTCATCCATGATACCTTCAAGAGTGTCGTCAATGGACGCACCTCCAAAACTCAATCGAGATATACTTCCTGGTGTTGACACCCTATTTCGTATTTGCGACGGACCTCCGAAGCTATTTCTATCGGCATAGCCTCCAAATGACGGTCCTCTACGAGAATTTGCGCCAAAGCTCGCACCCATGCTGGTTCGATGGGTCGCAAGATCTTGGAACGCTGATCTGTCAAAGCTTGTGGAAAGTTCGGCTCTCGAAAGGAGAGAGCTCACGCGCCTAGACTCCTTCGGCTGTCTTGAAAGATCAAAATCGGGGTCTAGTTGCGAAGCCAGTGCATCTTCTGCCGTCTGATCAGAGGCCTTATCTTTGTTCTGGTTAGTGCTCGCGTTGAACGATGCAGGAACAGTCTTGCTCCTAGCAACGCCTCCAAAGCTTTCCCTCATTCCATCACGAGCCCTCAGAGCAGGTGTTGTGGCGCCCGTACCCGGAGCAGTAGGGCCATAAGAGCTACGACGTCTTACTTTGCTGACTGGTAAAGTAGATTGGCGACGCCGGCCTACGGATGATATAGACTTGAGCTCGATGTAGGATGCGGTCCACATTGTATAAAAGTTTGTTTCGTAGTTTGCCGTTATAACCAAAATCAATGGTTTATCCCCACTCTCTCTATCGAAAGAAACCTCATTTTGTGCGGAGACATATACCAATTCCTCGGTTTTCTCAACTGGCTCCAGACTTCGATGACCAGAGCTATTGATGGCCAGCAGAGAACTTCGTTCTGGAGAAGAGACAACATTGACGACCAATCCTAGCTCTGATAACGGATCTGTGAAGGAGAAGAGCCGAGGAAGACCATCCATTGCTGGAGAAGTAGAATTCTTGATGAGATCCTTCAGAAAGAGCGCATTTGGTGTCCCCGGTTTCAGAGATTTGGTTTGCCTCACGGTGGTAAAGGATGACCCGAATCGACGATGAGGTTGAGGAAAGGATTGAGAAGAGAGAAACGAGTTCTGGGGAGCTGGTGGGAGGACTGGCGTTGGAGAAACAATTTCTGATTGGGGAATTTTCCGCTGCAGGATCAAGCCACGGGGAGCTGGAAATGCCCTCTCTACTTCAAAAGGAAGGTTAACAATATGAGTGGACCCTGACAGAAAGAATACGTGTGCTTGAGATTTGAGAAGAACGACTAAAGCTCGAGAGCGACACTCCGCTGATCCTTGAGAAGACGCATAATGGCCTGTATAGTTTGGATTGGTAGCGGGCTGTGTTCCCTGGGCAAGAGATGTCCTCAATTTCTCATTGCTTCCATTTATTATTCCCTTCTGGACCCGAGTACCAGACGTAGGAGCTTCATCAGAGGGAAACCAGGTGAGAATAGCTTGAACGACCTTCTCTTCTTCAACTTCGAAATTGAAAACTTTCCGCACAACACCACCACGGGACCAGACTACGTAGTAGTCAGTTGTGACCACCTCCTCTTCCCCATAATCCTCCGACTCATCATCGTTAAAAGTTTCCCAGGTATAGTGTTCCTCGGTTGCATCTTCGGAGAGAATAGACTCGGCGACTAGGTATGAGAGCGCGGAGGGCTTGTGGACGCCCAGTGACCGTAGAGATGCCATTTATCTGTTCGTCGTGACATGGGGAGGACGCTGGTTACAATTATTTGTTTTTGTAGAGCTTCGTGGGCGGGTCGGCGGACTCGACGAAAGAAATCGCGGGTCGACGCGTTGATTCGTTTCGCAAACAAATTGACCATTAGAGCTTGGCTTGTCTCCATCATAACCACTTCTACCACAAAATTAACCAATCCATTTCACATGACCTCTAACAAAGACTACATGGTTCAGATGAAGCCCGCAGTATCTAGGAAAGGAAAGGCAACTCAGCTTAGGTCTAGTCCCAGCCATCTCCAGCTTAGCGGAAGGTTTACTAACTACTAGTTATCTCCACACAGCTATGAGCTCCCGCACCGAGTTCATGACTCTAAAATATACCCCGTCAAAGCTCCTAATGGCTCCACTATTGTAGTATATGGCCATGATAGTGGGATTCGAATACTATGGAGGGGGGGGCGGCCAATCAAGCAGAATGTTCAGTCTAAAAACCAGCCAAAGCCGCCTCAGGTCAACGGCACGGGCAACGACAGCATCATGATCATTGATTCCGATGATGAGGAGCCTCCTGCGC
>Ga0307515_10021916_pt1 | contig 11297 bp, 3 predicted proteins | sample 17_EM_MG_FD_194513 | JGI IMG/M metagenome (GOLD analysis project Ga0307515, IMG submission 194513) | Populus trichocarpa ectomycorrhiza microbial communities from riparian zone in the Pacific Northwest, United States - 17_EM | ecosystem: Host-associated > Plants > Roots > Unclassified | place... | reverse complement strand
TAATTAACGGCCCACCTACTAGCTCTAAAGTCCACTTAGCCTAGAGCTAGAATACTAAATTGCCGCCCTAAAGCATCTTATATTTTTTTGGCGGCGCCTATAGGTTAAGGATAAATAGGAGAGGTAGTTAAGTATCTGCTTGCGCCTACGCTAGCGGGGGCGGCGCGGATATAGTAGATGGCTAAGTGGGTGGTGCGGATATAGTAGATAGCTAAGTAGGGGGTGCGGATATAGCAGACAGCTAAGTAGGGGGTGCGGATATAGTAAATAGCTAAGTAGGGGGTGCGGATATAGTAGATAGCGGAGCGGGGGGTGTAGATATAGTAGATAGCTAAGCGGGCGGTACGGATATGGTAGATAGCTAAGCAGGTGGCGCGGATATAGTAGACGTTATAGTAGATATTATAGTAGATGGTAGATATATGGACTCTATAGGCCCTATCTAGATGCCTATCTTTTCTTACTAGATCTATATAGGTGTAGGTGCGAATAATGCTAATGACCTTTCTATCTCGCTAAGGCGTTCTAAGATCGTATATACGTGTAACTAAACCCCCTTAATCTCTAAAATTGCGGCCTCATATTTTAGCTTAGCTACAGCCTTATAGGCAGGCTAGTATTTCCGTATTATTAGTTTATTTAGTGTAACTACGTTAGCTAGCAAGCTTTCTACCCGCGTAGTAAACCTCTGGTACTCCTTATAGCTAAAGAGGGAGTCCTTTTATAGGGGGTGGAGCGGGAACTGCTTATATAGGATTACTAAGTCCTGTAATAGGATTACCCTAAGTATATAGAGGAGGTATAGAAATCCTAAGCCCGTAAGGTTAAGCTATACAACCTTATTATTGGCCCTGTTTAGGTGGTAGGTCTCTATACGTTTTAGTCAGACGTTAGTCTTAGGCTATATCTTTAAGCAGAGGGCCTCCTTTGGCACCTCCTGCGCGTGAGGAAGAAAGTAGCCCTTTCCCTCTTTTAGGAAGCCGGTGATTAACCGTATAAACGTATAGGGTAGGTAGCTAAGGTAGGCTCCCGTTATTATATCCGTATTTTAGCGTCCGGCCCATCTAATTTAGGTCTCCTTAATACCGCTAAGCTTAGCGTACCAGACGCTCTGCTTATAGGCGCTATAGGTCTTCTTTTTTAAGTAAATCCCTACCCCTTAGAACATCTTCTTATTCTATTTAAACTGCGTATAATAGCTTAGCGGCCGTTACGGTACTTTAATACTGCTAGGGAAGACGTATAGGTTATAGTAGTCCTCTAGCTGCCGAAAGGATAGGAAGCTTTTAGCGCCATCTTTACCTTAGCGGTTAAAGAAGTAGAAGGCTATTATAGAGAGAGGGCAGAGGATGGGGTTAGTATTACGTATATAGCCTATATACTTAACCTTACCGTGCTAATTCTGCTTCCCCTATATTATTAATATAATTATATATAGCGCTAGCTTGTCTAGTTTAGGCCCTTTATTTTCTAGTTTAATAAGGATAAGGTTAGCAAGCTAAACATCCTATTTACTTTTACCCTAGGTAATAGTAGTATGGCCTAAGGAAAGGAATAGGTTAGAAAACAGTAGTTATATAGACTAGTAATATACGAACCTAATAAATGCTCGGCCGTAGTTTAAAGGTAAGACTTAACTAAACCCGGTATTTTAGAGCCCGTCTCCTAGTACTAAGTAATCGCCCTTTTAAGCCCTTTAACGTTGTAGCCGCTAGTAATTATAAATAGGCCTTAGTTAATAAAGTTAACGTGTTAAATCCGGTCCTTATTACGGCGGACGCTATCTAGTATCGCTAAGAGCTTTACCCCCCGCAGCGGCTATAAGGCCTTACCTTCCGATTGCTATATATAGAGCTTAGTAATAGCGGAGACGTAGCTATTTACAACTAAGTATTAGACTGTCTCGTTGAAAAGGGCGTTTAGGGCCTCCTTATCCCATATCTCTCCTTCTTCGTCCTTTATAGCTTCTTCCCCTATAGCTGCGGCTGCCCCTACGGCTGCCTTCCCCCCTAGCTGCCCTTTCGCCTTAGCTGTCTTCTGCCTCTTCTTTACCCGCTTACTATCTTTCTATATCTCTTTCTATTTTAACTTGCGTTTTTAATAGCCAGCGGCCTATAATTCTTAGTTAATAACTTACTGCTCTAGAAATAGGCAAAGCTTATCTTCTATTACCTAGGCGCCGTCCGTATTGCCTTTTAGTCTTACGCACTAGTCTTCCTACTTTTTCTACTTTAGCTTGTACGCCCTTATAGTATTCTTTAAGCGCTAGGCCTTATAAATATCCTATAGCCGCGCTGTCTGGGCCTTAAATTCGCTCTAGAGGCTATAGGGGGGGGAGGCTAGGGGGGCTTCCTTTGGCCGTAAAGTAGACCGTAGGGTAAGAAGATTCTTAAAAGACTCCATATCCGCAAAAGGTAAGGGGGAGACGCGTAAGTGTGGCATAGGTAAATAAAGCTACCGAACGCGTAAATATTACAGGAGAAGAAGAAGAGAGCTCTATATTATAGAATTAGAATTGCGGTAGGCCTTTCTATATAAAATCAGAAGCCCCGCGCGAGCCATTGCGGGCACAAAAACAGTAGAGGGTTGGAAAATAGATTATTAAGGCGACGATGAGGTTAAAGGCGCGCTAAGGCCCTCCATACTAACCCAGTACTAACCTAGGCCTCAAAAACGCGTCCGAAAAGTAGGGGCCACCACCTAGGGGGGGTGCGATATTTGGACGATATGTCGAGGGCCTTAGGGGCTCGTGCGTAACCCGAGGTTATGCCAAGCCTAACCCGGACCTCCAATACCTAAGGCCACCACTACAAATACACTGAATATATTTTTTAAGGAAGTTGGGCGAGAAGTCGTGATATAACATTATGAATGTACGTCCCTGTCCTTCCTCCATTAACCAGCTACTAATTATATAGGAAAAGCCTTTAGAGTCCTCCCCCAAATCTTCACTACCTATACGCTTTATATGTGTTCTTAACGTTAATAAGGATAAGCTAGTAGAGGATTAGCTTAAGGTTATAAGGGAGGATGTGTTATATACATTAAATAAGGTGGATTAGATACTATAGGTAATTAAACGGTTTAATTAGCGATTGTTTAGTATAGAGGCGCGTTTAAAGGCAGTAGAGGAGGGCTTAAGGATAAACGCTATTGTAAAAGCTTAGTTAGCTTTAGAGTCTTAATATTAGAGGCGTAAGGAAGTAGAGGATTAAAAATAGTTACCTAATTGTCGCCTACTAAATGAAAGTTATCTATCTCTCGTTGTTATCTCACACACAGGTGAAATATGGCTCATTTTGAAAAGGATTTTAATTGGATGGGGGTGTAGGCTATTTAGGGTCTCGCATAGCTACTTGCTAGCTACTAGGAAGCTTAATTCGCATAGCTTATAGGCTATTTTAAGTTGCTAGATAGCTGTAAGAAGCCTAGCAAAGACCCTAAATACCTAGTTATAAGCCTAATGGGCTGTAATAAAGCTAAAGTATATAGTTTCTAGCGTGAAAAAAAGGGGGATGGTGGGTGGGTAATTAATAAATAGGCCAATATTACGTTGTATGCGAGATAATAATAATGCAGCCGAGTAAATAATCTATTTAATGGAAGATACTTTGTGCCAAGCGATATATAGACATGTAATATCTATCTCTTATTGTTATTTTACACACAGGTGAAATATAGCTTATTTTGAAAAGGATTTTAATTAGATAGGGGTGTAGGCTATTTAAGGTCTCGCATAGCTACTTACTAGCTACTAGGAAGCTTAATTCGTATAGCTTATAGGCCATTTTAAGTTACTAGATAGCTGTAAGAAGCCTAGTAAAGACCCTAAATGCCCACTAGCAAAGCGCCTACGCCCATTAAAAGAAAAGTAGTTTAGTATACTTTTTAGAAAAGTGTATTAGCCGAGCTAGGCTTTAGCGCTATATACTAATAGTAGAATACCGCGCTAAAAGTGGTCATCCAACTTTAACAATGCTGCGTCGCTATCCTTGTAGTATAGCTTAACTGCGTTAGATTTCCATCGCCTAAGTAGGCCTAGCTAAGCTTTAGCGAAGCCGTAGTCCCTAGCATATTAAGCAGCGCCTTATTAGAAGGAGTAGTTAGTATAGTTATTAGGCCGTATTCTCGCGTTAAGTAGTCTAGCTTAAAGGATCGCTTAAACAAAGCCCTTTATAAATGGCTTAGTATTAAGAGTAAATAAGGGCGCTAAATCTAGTTAAGGATCCTAATTTCGAAGCCTAACTATTATAGCTACTACACACAGCGGGTCCCCTAGCTATGCTAAGATTTAAATTTTTACTCTAGAGTGCGAGGTATCCATTTTACTCTATTTAAGGTATAAAACTATTAATAATTAATCCTTTATAATGCTAATATTATTATAAGTAGCCTTTATGTAAACGAAGGCCTTTAAGTAGAGTTTAGCGGCTATATACAAAACTTTTCCCATCTAAAGGAAACCTGCAAAGGCAACGGTAAAGGCTATATTAATATTAATATCCTGCTTTAAGCGACCGCCTGTAATAATTTAAGTAAGAATATCCCGTATAATCGGTAGTTTTTCCTTCTTTTTCTATAGAAATAAGGACCTAGCCCTAGTAAGCAAGCGTTTTATAAATAGATTATTAAATACTATAATAAAGTATCTAAAGTCTATATACTTCGACTATAGTATAGAGACGTAATTGGACAAGGTTAAGGGGAAGACCTATCGCATAGTAGGCGTCCTAAAGGCACGCCGTGCGATCTACTCGCATAAGTAAGGCTTTTGGACTGGGTACGGCTGTACTAATTGCAAAGTATAGAAGGACTCCCAGCTGTTTGTTGCGGATAAGTACCTAGCTCTTGTTTTAGGTGCTAGGCCGCTCTATAGTAGTATAGCAACTAATAAGGAGGAGCTAATTATATTAGCGAAGCCGTCCGGTACTAAGAAGGGGGCAGGTTTACAGACTAATGGTATAATTAGCGAAGCATAAAGTTGGAAGCATTCTAGTGCGGGCATAGGCGAGATATCTTATTGGTTAAACCCCAAGAGAGAGCATCTGCTAGGCCGTTGTTAACACTAGGCATCCAAGAAGTAGTAATCTTAATATTGTATTGCACGGCGGCTAAGATAATAGCTTAGAGGGAGAGGTTGCCTAGTTTTTTAAGTACGGTCTTAACTAGGCCTTGTAAAGCCACGAGGCTATTTATATAGATAGAGACGGAGGCTCCTTTTTAGTTTGGCGACTATTAAGTAAAAGCCTTACTGATTACGTGTATCTCCTTTTAATTAATATAATCTTCTACCTAGTAATTAGGAGGGAGTGTTGCAAATATATTATATTATAGTAAGGTGGTTAAATATGTAGGCTAGTAGTCTAATTTGGAAGACTTATAAAAGTAGAACCTACCGTAACTAACCTGTAATAAAGCATCTGTAAAGAAATAGAATATGTCTTAATATAAGTTATCTAAAAAACGTATCCTATTGCTAATAATTAGAGACTCCCTCTATAATTAGAGGTCGTTTCTAACTTCTAAACTAAATCTCCTTAGTATATAGCGCTTTAAATGCGTAGGCTAATTTGTTATAAAGGTCTACAATAACCGCGAATATAACCTTCTGAGTTAAATAACTACTGCGCTCTATAAGAGCTGGCTAGATAATTGCTATACCTAGTAAAGAGAGAGAGAGCCGTAGTAAAGCGCCGTATTAATCTAAATAAGCGCCTTTACTTACTTTTCCTTAGAGAAGTAGATTTCTATTAACGCCGTGTTAATTATATAGCCTAATATAATAACTTTAGTACCCTTTATATCCTTTAAGTTATTTTAAGGGACTCCTAATTTGTCTATAACTTTAATATACGTTTAGGCCGTATATGCGGTATTAGTAGCGTTCTAGATAATAAAGATAAAATTATTAAAATAGTGTTTAATTGGGAAGGGTAGTTTGGCAGCAAGTATTTAATATAAACCTTTCGCGAATAAATTAAATAGAAAGGGTGCTGCCCGAAGACCGAATAATAAGCAGCATTTTTTATATATAATGCCCCTCTAGTAAAAGCCCATTAGGCGACGTGATTAAATTAAAAGGGGTATATTCTAAAAGGCATCCTTTAAGTCTCTCTTAATTAATATACAGCCGCGGCTGGCCTTACGCATATATTTAAGAATAGCGCTAACTGTAGTATATTTAAGCGCGCCGAACTTAGGTAGGATGTAATAGTTAACTAAGTCTCCTATAGGGGAAGAGAGATTATATATACGCCGCCATTTGCTATTACTTTTAGGTACTAGACCTAGAGGGGAAGTAATAATAAGAGATAAGGCGACTCGAATATGGCTAAGTGCTAGGTCTTCGGCTATCTTTTAAGAAATAATACCGGGGTCTTTAAAATAAGAAATCTAGTTCTTATAATTGCGTGCTTATAGGGAGAGATTGGAGCCGATCTCGTACCTAAAAGTAAGGATACTAACTAGGATTAAAGGAAGGTGCCCTAGGTAGTCCTTTAGAAGCGCGGCCTAGGCCTAAATCCGTAGTGGAGATAGCAAGTTAATAAGAGGGTTCGCCTGGATAAAGGGTATAAATTAAGATATTATATTGGGGCGCGGAAGTTAAATCTTAGAGGCCGTTAATAGTTGGCTACGGCCTGTGAAAACACTATAAATTGCTAGGATATTGTCCGAATCCTCTACTTTAGGACTTAGGGATTGCTATAGAGCACACTTCCTACTAGAGGCTGAATGCTAGCTACCGCATTTACTGTACCTATGCTTAAATTTATATAGATCTTCTAGGCAAGGCGTACCCTTATTAAAGTTATTATAAGTATTTGATATAAGAGGCGGCGAGGTACAAGTATCGGTCCTAGGTTTTTTTCTAGCAGCGCCTTAAATAATAAGTCCTTTCTTAAGCATTATAAAAGGCGTAGTAAAAGTATATTAAAATAAATTGGGTATAGTCTAATTAGTAGGCTCTAATTAACCATAATTTATAATAACCTAATGGTATGCTAAGGCTAAATTAAGTATTGCCCCTTTCTATATATAGAAACCTGAAAGAGATTAAATCTTATTTATAAAATATAGCATAGTAATATATAGGCCTGGGGGACATTAGCAAAGTAATAAGACGATAATAATGTAATTGGTAAAGCATTTAAAATAGATCTTAGAAGAATATAGTGGTTTTAAGTTAGCTTTTAGCGGGCCAGTCTTTAGCTAACTATTTTTTAGTATAGTAATATTGCCGCGGTGTTAGTGGCGTGCATAGGACCGTAGTCTAGCAATATTGTTAGGGTTAAAGGAGCCTTTTTATATAGCAAGAAGATCCTTTTTATAAAGACCTAAGATCTAGAGGGCAAGGTCTTATATAGCTAGAGGGAGTTTAATAGACCTACCTTCGGGCGCCTTAGGTTTACCTTAGCCTGCAGTAAGAGCATTTAATTTAGCTATTATGGCCGCGTGAACTTCTGTCTATCTTTCTATTTAAAAACGATGTGCCTTTACCTTACGAGCATCCTTATCTGCTAAGCTCTTAATCTATACTACAATAAGAAGCGCGTTTGGGTCTTCTATAAGTATATAACGGGCCGGCAGGTTACGGCGAGGGGCTAAAGGAGACGGGGTAGGCATTGTGTCTTTAGTAGCTGTAGCTTCGGAGTCGCTGCGAAGTAATTAATATGGTGAGATTAATAACTAACGACGTTAAGATCGGGTAGAAACCCCAAGGCGCTGCGTATTCAGAACGCGCGTAAACATTAAAAAAGATTAGCACGCTAACGGCATAAGATTAAGCTATCTTAATTAATGAATAGGCCAATATTACGTTGTGTGCAAGATAATAATGATGCAGCTAAGTAAACAATCCATTTAATGGAAGATACTTCGTGCCAAGCGATGTATAGACACGTGACATTAAAGCACTATAGGTAGAGAGGAAGCCTACAAGCCTCGCATTTGTATACTATTCGCCTTATCTTTGCTATAAGCTTCCTTGCGTATTTCCATCTACACATCTAGCACGTTAGTAAGCTCTTATGGTCTTACTTCTTTGTATAGCTGTTAATATAGCGGTAAGTTCGCGTTTTACACCGTCGAATCATAGGTAGTAGGGTTTTGGCAGTAACGTAGGTGTTTTTTTAATTCGTTCTATTTCTATAACCAGGCCTAACACTAGGTTTATATTGCCCGTGATTTAGTAATATTAAATAAAGAAGACGCTTAGTATCTTCCTTATTTAGGCCCGTCCGCCAGCTGCCTATAATAATAAGGTTCTATGCTAATTGTACGCGGAAGTGTTAATGGGTTTAAAGAAAGGGCTTGCTTAATATTTGGAAGATCTTCTTACTAATAATATAGGCGTTAATTATAGCTGTATTAAGCGCCTAGAAGAATAAGGGCATTTAGGTAAAAATAGTGGTAATCTAGGTAGTGTAGTAGCTTCGAAGTTAATTATGGATATTAACACCACCCATTTAGTTATTGTAGTTGATAGAGAGCCTAGGAAGCGTTAACTTCTTAATTAGATTATCGCCTTAAACGTCAGCTACCAGCTTCTTAAGAAAGGAATTATATCCTCGCGGCTGGCGCTAATCAACTTTATTAACATCCTCATCGCCGTATAAGTGAGCTGTCGTTAAGAACCGTACTAAATTCTTATCCTGCCATATAATAGAGAGCACTAAATTAGCTGCGCTAATAACTACTTCTGTAATAAAGTTAAACGGTAACCTTACCTTCCTTTTATTAGCCCTTTTATGCACCTTTAGATAGTCCTTTAAGTTTAATTAAGCCATGCCAGCTGTAGCAATTCTAAGTCGTTAAAGCACCTAGAGCAACGGAATATTCGTAAAGTAGTTATCTAAAAATAGGTAGAATCGACGGGCCTAAAGAGGGAGCTGCTGAGTGAGGTAGAGGACGCACTTAGAGATTTTTAAGAGGACGATATCTTGGTGATCTGTTTAAGTAGGAAGCCCAAAAAAGCAGCCAGGTAAGGTAAATATAAAGCTATAGCAATATCTATATTAATAAAGGCTTATTATTTTAAAGCCTTTAGGTACTAGCTTACCAGGTAATTTAATTATAGCTATAGATCGTCTAGTAAACCTTACCATCATTTTATTAAAACTAACTATAGATCCGGGTATAACGTACTTCCTAAACGCCTTACCTAGAGGAGTTGTTAACGGCTTAATTTTCTTAAAGATCTGGCGTTTAACGCCTTCTGGTGGAGGCGGTGATACATAAAAGAAGTGCTTAAGTTGCTCCTATCTTTTATGGCCCATAAATAAGCTAATTAGGTACTGAGGATATTTAAGATCCGTTACCCAAAAATCTCGCACCTAAGGAGCTTTAAAGACGCCTATATAGATAATAAGTCCTACCTAAACCATTAACTCGCCAGCAGAGGTCTCCTTCTATATCCGTAATTGTTTACCAGCGTATTATCCTAATTGGTAATATCCGCTAGCGTTTTAGGAGGCTGTATAAAGGTTTATATTAATTATAAGCTTCTTAAATATACTAAAGCTAAAAAATAGTAGAAATACTTAAATCGGCAGGTCCTATCTAGATTTACACTTACTAGACGCCATACTAATCTAATCTACTAGTATATAGTAAGCGGAGCGCTTAGTACCCTTATCTTAAGCAGAGAGATTAACAGATTTAACGCCTACATTAAAGCCGCCAATAGGCTTACTAGCACGCCGAGCGGCGAATATTAACTCTTTAGGAAGGTTAACAACTTCAAGATCTAGTTTAGGAACGGCAGCCATAGGCTCCTATGTAGTAGGAACAGTAGGAAGGCCCATTCTTGCAACTTCTTCAGCTAACAGCTCTGGTAATTTAGTCTTATCTACCTCATCTACCTTCTCCTTAGCAGTCTCACCGCGGGCCTCAAAAACAGCTTTTACTTCGTCCTCAATATCCTCCACCTGGCTGCTCGGCCGAGCCTCCTCTTGAATATCCTTACTTAGCGCCACTACCTACTATACAAGTACTGGAGCCACTAAAGCCTCTAGAGGCTGTACAACTACTGCCGCTAAGCTATCGTGTGTATACCGCGTTGCTTAGAAGGATTGTGAATAAGACTCCCATACTTAAGGTGCTTTTAGAGGCTGTGTAAACCTTAGAGCTTTTAAGGCTTTTAGGGCCTTTGGAGGCTTCGGAGCTAAAGACGCACGACGTTTTCTAGGCGGCATAAGGACGATATCTTGCTGAGGATTTAATAATTAAATAGGTAGCAATGATATCAAAGCTTTTTAATCAACTACACTACCATATATTCTATATACAGGCTTCCTAGCCACGTCGCTGCTGCTCACCGCAATATTCGTTCGAGCGTCAGAGGCGCAGACGAGGCGCCTATACCCTACCGCCGAGCAATTGCACTGACCAAGGCTTTAACACCAAGCTATATACGGTATAGAGCCTCTAGATTGGCTTAAGAGGCGTGCATATACGAAAAGTGCAAGAAATCTTGCCACATGAAGGGATAAACGTTGTAAATGTGGTGATTCTGGTAGTTTCGTACAAACGTAGTTAGTCAGCTTGCGGACCAATTGAAAATCCGCACCAATAGAATTACGTCCGAGCTTGCCAAGGTAAGCTCTTAGACGTAATTTTGCAATTTAGAAGACGGCGTAGGTTATTCTAACGCTAGCTAAAAAATCACGTCTAAGCTCGCTGAGGTAATTTGCTAAGTATAGCTAGGAGGTTTTCTTTTTATTAATAAATCTTCCTTTTAGTGTTTAGATATAGAAAATAACGGAAGTACTGTTATTTAAACTACTAGAATATATTAAGCTAAGCTATGCTCTAGCTAACCCTATAAGCGTACTCTAGTATTTATTAACCCGAGGTATAAGTGGTCTATTACTTTCCTATCCTAATTTTTAAACTTTGCCAAGCCGGCTTTTAATTAGTTAAAAAAAGTACTAAGCCGGCTTCTAATTGGTTAGAAAAAAAAGCGCGTATAGTAAGTTACGGTAGAATATATATAACAAATTGTAAGGGCGCGAAGAGACTTTAGGGAAGATTTAAAGGAATAGTATAAATTCTATCTAAATCTAAGGGTATATAGCTCTTGCTAAAAACGAGACGTTGCGTAAAGAAGGGAAAGGAATAATAAGAGAATCTTATAATTAAATAGTTAGGGGTCTTAGTGGTTAATATATACGTATATACGCACGCGGTCTTTAACAGACTTTAGTAAAATTTAATAGAACTAGTAGAACTTAGCAAAAGTCGATTAAGCTAGTAGAATTTGGCAGAATTTAGTTAAGCGTCGATTTTTACTAAAACGT
>Ga0307515_10021915_pt1 | contig 11297 bp, 14 predicted proteins | sample 17_EM_MG_FD_194513 | JGI IMG/M metagenome (GOLD analysis project Ga0307515, IMG submission 194513) | Populus trichocarpa ectomycorrhiza microbial communities from riparian zone in the Pacific Northwest, United States - 17_EM | ecosystem: Host-associated > Plants > Roots > Unclassified | place... | reverse complement strand
GGCCTGGAGTCAAGTGGAGAAGGCTACATCTGTACGACAGAAGATCGTCTCAGCCATTTCTTGGATAAGGTCACATCTCAGGTGTGTGCTCTTGCGTCCCCTACGATATCATTTTACTGACCATTGGAAAGAACCCGATAGAGTCAAAGTTGGTACCAGTTTTTCTGAGAACCTTCACGGAATGATCCAAACCATCACATCCAGGTTCGAGCGGGGGATGAACGATGCTCTGAACGCAGAAATTTCCCTCGGATCCGTCTCAAGTATCAACGACGCAGTTCAATGGCTAGGCTACACCTACTTATTTGTGCGAGCGAGGAAGAACCCGATGGCATACGGTGTGGCATTCCTCGTTTTCCGATTTTTACCAAATCTCATTCGATCTCATTCAGGGATGCTCTGGGATGACGTTGCGAATGACCCAAGGCTTGGAGTCAAGCGGAATCAACTCGTCACGAATGCAGTCCGCAGGCTGGTCGAGGCCCGGATGGTCAACTGGAACGGGTCAACCGGTACACTGCGAGCAACGGATCTGGGCAGGATTGCGGCGAAATACTATATCCGACTTGCGTCCATCGAGATTTTCAACCAGAGGTTCAAGCCTAGGATGTCGGAGGCAGACGTACTGACGATGCTCAGTCATAGCACTGAGGTGAGATTGTTCCATCCGTCAGTCTTTGCGCGTCCCTCATGTTTTTTTTGCATCTAGTTTAACCAGATCCAACTGCGAGAACAAGAAGTCAAAGAATTGGAAGCCCTTCAAAAGTATGTTCCCTGCGAAGTGAAGGTAGCGCGTCCCCCGTCCGTAGACCCTCCCCAGACCCAGGAAGGGCCCTTGAACTCCCAAGAAAAGGTCAACATATTACTCCAGTCCTATATCTCACAACACCGTCTGGAGGACTTTGCTCTCGTTTCAGACCAGGCATACGTTGCACAAAACGCTGGGAGGATTATCCGAGCGTTGTTCGAGATTGCGTTGAGCAACAAGTGGGCAAAGGTTAGCCATGTGTTGGCCGGCCTGAGCAAGATTATCGAGAAGCGCATGTGGCCGAACGTGGTTCACCCACTGAAGCAATTCAACCTTCAACCTCAGCTACTCCACAACCTCTCCCAATGGGCGGATGATTGGATGGTGGAGGATTTGGCCATGATGGACGCTGGCGAGCTTGGGCAACTCGTTCATATGAACGAGAGGCACGGTTCTGCGTTGAAGGCGGCTGCCCAGCAGTTCCCAACGGTCAAAATCACTTGGTCCCTCAGACCGCTTGGACACGACATCCTGAAAATTCCGGTCCGAGTAGAACGGCTCTTCACGTGGAATCCCAAAGCCCATGGCCCAACCGAACCGTTCTGGCTTTGGATCGAGGATGCCGAGGGATTGGAAATCGCTCAAATATTCAATCTCTCCTTCCGACCCGCGACGGAAACCGTCGAAGTGGATTTCGTCTTGTCCCTACCTGATGGACGGCCTCCTCCGAATATGGTGATCAGGTGGATTTCGGATACGTGGGTCGGGGCGGAGTCCGAAGTAGTGGTGCCATTCGAGTCCCTTGTCATGCCTGAATACGCCGAGAATCACACACTTCGATTGGACCGCCTCCCCCTCTTACATTTGAACGCGATAAAGAACCTGCTGGTACAAAATGCGTTCGCAGGCAGGGTTTCCGGGTTCAATGCCATCCAGTCCCAGGTCCTCTGGTCGCTGTTACATACCAACCTTCATTCACTCATATGTGCACCCATCGGGTGTGGGAAATCTACCCTGACACAGATATTGGCGATGTGAGTTATGGACTTTTCTGATGGCTGTTTCCAACTCTGATGGACGTTCTTTATCTCACAGGAAGACACTTCAGGAAAACACCGATGGATGGGTGCTCATAATCAGCCCACGGAGAAGCCTCGTAGCCGAAGTCGCCGCTGAGCTTCGCGAACCGTCTCATTCACTTGGTTTGCGCGTGGAAGTTTGCCAAGGCAACGAAGTTTTCAAGCTGGGGACGGGACCATCCGTTCGAATAGCCTCCGCTACGATGGTCCTCGATTCTCTCGCCGCAGGTGGCGAAAGAATCGCCTCCCTCGAGCGGCTCAAGCTGGTAATCCTCGAGAGCCTTGAGATCTTGGACGCAGACTACGAGTTGGCGATATCTGTCCTCAGGCTCAGGTGTCACGGGCTCCCTGTCCGTTTCGTTGGATCATCAGCTTCGCTGAATGACTCGGCGGATTTGGCGGCCTGGCTCCAAGTCGACAATTCCGCACTCTACAGTTTCCGGCCGACCGACCGGGACCAATCGTTCGCCATTGTCACGAAGACGTTCACGACACCGTTCTCCTCAGCGTTATTTAAAGCGATGGCGAAACCGGCCCATTCCGCGATCACATTCCATCCCGAACGACCGGTCATTGTCTTCGTCCCCTCTCGTAACCATTGTCGCTCTGTGGCCATGGATCTCATCACACAATGCGCGCTGTCTGATATCAACAACATTCGAGGGTTCGTCCCCTCCCACGTCGATCAGAACGAGCTGGAGTTCCGCATGGTGAAGTTGCAAGATCGCACCCTGGCCGACTTCGTTTTGAAGGGCATCGGGTTCTACCACACGGGGGTTGGGAAGACGGATCGAGCGCTGATGCTTCAGATGTACATCGAGGGGGTCGTTCGCGTTCTGATCGCACCCAGGCAGTCTTGTTGGACCCTCCCCGTACGCGCGGGTGTGGTGATAGTCATGGGCACTCAGCATGTTGTCTTTGGGGAGGACAAGTCCGATCGACAGGTTCGGGATTATGAACTCGAAGAGATTGCACGGATGCAGGGGCGAGCGATTAGACCAGGCCTGGACGGTCACCTTTACCTCTTCTGCCACCCGGACGCCAAAGATATGTTCGCTCGTCTCCTCAACGAGGGTTTACCCTTGGAATCATCGCTTCCCGACGCAGGCCCTCTGGTCGTGGATTGGATTCAGAAGTCGCGGGGGGCTGGTATCTCGGTCGGAAAGCAGAAGAGAAACCAAGAAGTTCATAATATTCTGTCGTGGACGTTTCTGAGGTGGCGTATAACAAGTAACCCTATACATTACGATATCAAGCGAGGCGGAAATGATTCTCTATGGCAAGCAGTGGAAAAGATCCTCTCGGAGGAGACTCCACACTGATGTACACACGTATCCCAAGAAATAAAGCAATGATGTGCTAGTTCTCCTTCTTGTTCTTCAAATACTTGGCCATGTTCTTCAATCGGTCTGCGGCGGCGCGCAAGGTGTCGAGATCCTTGCAGAAGGCGAAGCGGGCGTAGACCTCCCCAATCTTGTAGTGTTCCTCGCAGTAGAACTTTCGAAAGGCTTTAGTGCGCTGGCTTTGGTGCCGAGATGGGGACTCACCTCGCTGACCGGGATACTGGATACGCCAAGCTCGATCGCCATGAACCAGCAAGCCCTTGGGAAAGGTGAGCTTATCGGACGAGGGCATTTCCAGATGGGGAAATACGAACCTAAAGTCTCGGCCCCTGCCAAGCACAGACTCGGGGAACGGGTAATCATCAGGCATCTCAAGTTCGGATATATCCTATGCGTTCAAAAGAGCAAAGGGAGAAACGTGTTGGGTAACGTAGGGACATCGGAACAACTGGCCGACGTACCAACAGGACGAAGTAGCTGCCCTGCGGTAAGGTATACTTCATACCGAGGTCATCGAAGACCTTGACCAACGTGTCACGCCGTTCGAGATACTGTTTGTTTTGGATGGTAAAGAAGTTGTGTTGTTCGGATCGTTCGAGACCGGCAGCGGCGGCCTCCTGAAGAGGCGAGTTGGAGCAGAATACAATCCTGGTTGAAACCGCGAGGGTGGGTTTGATAATCGATTCAGGCCCGATGAGCCAACCAACGCGCCAGCCAGTGGCAGCGAACGATTCTGTTTGAATACAAATGTGAATAGGCTGGATGGCAAGGGCCGGCTGAAACTTACTCCCTGCAGAGCCAACTGTGACCGTCCTCTCCCACATCCCTGGGAGAGTTGCGATCCGCACGTGCTCCTCACTATCGTACACCAAACAATCGTACTGTATCGGAAGTTGTATCAGATCGCCCATAACCACTAGGGATGGGGATTCGTACCACTTCGTCTGACATGACCAACAAGTTAAACTCCTTTGCGAGATCCGCGATGGCTTCTATTTCCTTTCTGGTGAACACCTTCCCCACGGGGTTGTGGGGGGTGTTGAGCACGATCATCTTTGTTCTGGAAGTAATCGCGCGTCTGAAGCGGGCTTCTCAGTTCAGGGTGCACTCTCGCCACCGGGACACGAACCTTAATTCGGCAAAGTCAATTGTCCAGTCGTGTCCTGTCGGTTTATCGACACCGGCCGTGTTGGGGTGAAGAGGAACGTATACAGGAACACCTCCATTGAAAGTAACAGAGGGGAGGTACTGGTCGAAGAAGGGCTCGAAGAGGATGACTTCATCCCCATGCTCGAGGAATGCAACAAATACAGAGTATTGGCCTAGAAAAGACGCCTCGGTCAGATTCGGGATGGCTGTTACATAAGCGGGACTAACCTTCATTAGCGCCGCTGGTGACGAGAATCTCAGTGTCGACGTCGAGGCTTCGACCGAAGTCTCCCTCGTAGTGTTTTTTAATGGCCTCGCGTAGGCGAAGCCTGCCTTTGGGGTGGGAATAATGATTGGCAGGCACCGATTGCAAAGCCTCCTCAGCAGCTTCCCTGACCCAGGCGGGTGGAGCGAAGTTCATATACCCCTGACCCAGATTGATGCAATCTGGTGGAAGATTTGCGGCACTGGGACACGGAGATGTGAGTATAGGGGCCCAACTAAAGGAATGAATGTGTGACGAGGACAGACTTGTAGATCGACCAGACATCTTGGGCCAGCGCTCGACCGTCTTTCAACCGCGACGAGAAGCGGATTGGTCCACCGCTGTCGATTCCATTCATCTTGGGTGCAGCCCATGGGGTGGCCATGGACGAAAAGAGCCTGGCTGCGAAGGATCGAATCGACCTAACGAACGATTTGAGAGTCATTGGTCTACCTACTTTTTCTTCCGCTCGGCATCTTCCACCGGTTTTCTAACGCTAGCGAATTTCTCTCCCACACTCGCACCGCCCCCCTGCAGGGAATAAATCCACCAGAAATCCTCATCTCCACAGCTCCCAAATGTCGCACACGGGTTCAACACCCAAGGAGTGTTCTCGGAAGTGACGGAAATTTGCGTCCATGCTGATTCAACGACCATTTTTATGATAACTCCGGCCTCCGTGAAACCATCAAGCGGGCTCTCGGAATCTCTGTGCTCCATGCCAAACGGGAGCGACGATCTTACTCTCGAACACGGATGCAAACGAGACTTGATTCTCAGCTTCTCATGCGCACAATGCCCATCGATGGCTGGTTTTACCACTTCGTCCAGCGTGTTTTGTCCAAGTTACATAGAGTCTCCCTCGTTCCTATGGTGAGTGGGTAATCAAAGAATCTCCCACCAATGAGCGCCCGGCGCTAGCGGCTCGCTTCTCCTTCGCAACTCCGACAGTTTTTTTGTCTGTTCCCGGTCTCAATATAGGGGCAGCCGCACGGGCCTCCCTGCCCTAAGTGGCTGGTGCGTCTGGGCGACCCGTGGGGGTGGGTACCCCGGGTTTCATGGGCTTTGGATCCGTGATCGCCGCTCTTGAGCGACCCCGCCTCGCCGTCACCACGCGATTGGTCCCCGGCTGGCTCAGATATCGTGGCCAACGACACCGCCAACACGAATCACCATGTAAGTTCCAATTCCAGCCAAATTATTCTTCTATTATCGTGAAACGTTGACACAGTGCCAATCTCCTAGTCGCTGCTGGCGTGTGGTGGGATTTCTAACACCAACATAAAGCCTCTCCGTAAAGTTCACCCATACAGAGCCTGTCAGCAGAGCGATCCACCCCCTTGGTTTTATCAGGGCACCGCGTGCTAATTTGCGCCTCGTTCAACATCGTCGCCTGTTACTGGACGGGCTCATTCCCGTTCACCCTTCCATGTCGATTGGTGGGGTTATTCCCGCCCCCTTTTGAATGAACGCCTGTTTCGGCCTCCTTTCCGTTGACAGGGCCCATCATAGGGATGGCGGAGCGGTACACGTCAGCGCGAGTTTATCTTGAAACCGACGAGCGGGCACGGGTTTCTACGGGCACGTTCCACTAGAAGCTCGACATCCTCCATCGGGCTATCTCCCCCGACCGCACGTTCATCAAATGACAGTCTCCCAGCTGCCTTCAGCCTCCCGCGCAGACTTGCGAAGGCCGGAGCTATCGGATTGGGTCCCTATACCCCCACCGTCCGCCTTGCCCGTAACAAAGACCCCGCACCCTGTTGAATTGCGTAAACACAATACCCCGATGATCCGTCCCAATTGGTTACCGTAGCATCCCCTTGATTATCGGTTGACTACTGTGGGTACGCTTCCGTGAAGCAGTCAGCCAAGAACCTGATGGACCTTATCACAACCAATTACCAGTGAGCTCGCGGGGAGGGCGCCTGCATAAGTTTCACTGAATCGTGTGTTTTTTGGAAGCCCGGCATCGGAAAAACTACCATTGTGGAGCTTTGCGATCTGGTTTTGGCGGGTCTTGGCCTTGCTTGCAACGAAGAAGGTATGTAAGAACTTCCTCCCTTCCCTTAAACCGTTGTTCAGTTTCTGGTTTTGTAACTTCAGTCATGATGGAAGTGTGTTCGGAAAATCTAAAAGGAACACCAAGGCTACTCTGGACGTGACCGTAGGTAGGGCCCAATTATCGATGAGGCAAGCTTCAACGAACACACTCCCCAGCCCCCTGCTGAGCGCTCTCTTAGGCGTAATGGTTTGTGTGATGGTGGTGCAAGGTGGCCCGCACGATCCGTACAAAATAGCGGTAATCGACGCAGTCGTTGCAGGGTGAAGGCAGGGGGGTCTTGCCCCTTAGCTACGGAGACCAGATGGTGGAGATGTTCTGGGTAAGTGAGCTCGAGAAAATTTCGAGAACCGTGCTGACGTTGCAACGGAACGCAAACCCAGGTTTGGCCTGTCGATTTCAATGTGGTCGAGAACGTCCGGTTCCGATCCGAGGATTTCGACGACGAGCTGAGGGAGATTATGGACTAAAAGCTCAAAATCCAGGATCCCTATGCGATGGGCGCTGCTGAGGATGTCACCACTGACGTCCTCTCACATTCCTGGAATCGACCCAACTTCGGCAATGCCGGTGAATCGGAGAGCCTCCGTATCGCGGAGAACAACTGCCAGAAGGGGATGTCGCATCCCCCGTACCGTGTTCGATCCCCAGGATATTGTTCGAACCGCGGGTCTTTGACCCCGACTACGAACACAACATAAATGCCGCGTCGAACCTAAAGGAGTTGTTCAAAGGAGTCTTTGATGCGAAGAAATCGCCAAGAAGCTCGAAGAGTATCAGCGTATTGTACACGTACCAAAGGAGCGAGGTCGTGATCCACGAGATCTCATCCCCGTAAACTCCGTGTTCAAAGAACAGTCGGGTGCGTCTCACAATTCAGCACCACCCAGAATAGAGTCCTGATGTTTTATTACAGGCACCGGGGGAATGACCGCTGTGAGGAAGATGGGACAACTCTAATGCGACATGGGTGTCCTTTCGTCCGCCGTGGCAGAGGTGGTCGAATGTTCTGCTTAGGACCTCGTTGGTCAGTACGCTGGTCAGGCAGATCCCAAGACTAAGGGGGTTTTCGAGAAAAGGTTCGGAAAGGTTCCCTTCGTGGGTGAAGCTTGCCGATTGAGCGAAGGTCGTTTCGCCCCAGGAGCCAAGGAGAAGCTTGTTGTTATCCACGCTGGCTACGATCAAGAGATCAATCAACTTCTCCCCGTCAACCCTGGTCTTCCCTGTCGCTTCTCCAACGAGATTGTTCTCGAGAACATGTCTTCCACGGTGTGTATTGAGGTCCTCGATAAGGCGCTAGCGAAGGAGAATGTCGTGATCGATGGGTTCGCGGACCTCTCTCAGCTGAATTCATCGTTCTGTTCAACGAACTTTCGGAACTCCCCTCGTGGAGTGATGTGCGCGATGTCATTGCAACCCCCAAGAAGGTGGTTCGGACTGTGCTTGGAAACTGGTTCAGGACGAAATACTCCGGTTCTATCAAACTCATGGATTTTGACCCCTGGTCGTCTTGGCGTAACAAATCACCGATAGGAGCACACCAAAAGAACTCTCTGTATCGAGTGGGGCGTGTTCAACTCCAACGTTCGGTTCCGACCATTGGGCGGCCGTGTTTTGGCATGAATGGGGCCGATCTTTATCCCCTCAGGCTTTTCAGCCGGGGAGGTAGATGGGGAAATGGAAGTGTCGTCAGAACATTCTGTTATACCTGCCCTTCCGCGGACCGTGCGTGCGATCATCTGCCGGATTTTGGGAGGACCAATGCCTCACCTCATAACCATCGGTTGCGGCTCGAATTCATGGCGACTGGGGGTGATGTCAGGGTGGCACGATCCCTGTTACCCATCAACCTGGGGCTGCTCTGTGGGAGACTGATGGCGGATTGTGTCCCCGTGCCCGTCGTCCAAACCCCGCCTTACTTTGTTAGATCCTTCGATCCTACGAGACCATGACAGTCCACGCATTTTCCCACGTCTGTAAAACCCATCTGTGATTCCACCCAAAGGAAGTGAGTAGGTCGACACAGTAGTCATGGTAGTAGTACAAAGTACAGCCAAGAGGGAGATTTCTATGCACACAGATTAACGGACTTTGATGCAAGATGCATGATGTTTCATAGTCACGATTCTGAAAGTGTGATCCACCTGTTTGTTTATTTAATCCAGCGGTATTCTGCAGGACAGATCCCCTTTTCTTTCTCGCACCTGCCCTTCCGTCTGCCTCTCCGCATCCTCACGTCGCCCCTGTGCTCCAATCGCCGGGGCCCTATCAGCTTGGAACTGCATCCACACCGCATCGGCAACGTTGGGACCTCGTGCAACGGATTCTCGAACTTCTTGAACAGGTTCTGGCAGAGGTCTTTCTCGTGAAGCAATGTTGATGGCCTATTTGGTCGCGGCAGTAGTCTTGACAGAATATACTGCCGTCGGGGTGGTTCAATTGGTGGAGGGAGAAGTGAGTGCATGAACGACGGAGGGTTATGGGGCAGATTTCCACGGTCACAAAGGCGCTTTTGCGTAGTTCGCATGCAAGGGGGACCATCCGGAGTGGATAAGGTAGTCGGTGGCCCTGATCCTTGTTGGGGGGAGAAAGCGAATCGTCAATCGCATGTTCTCCTTGGAAATGGTAATGACATCGTGCGCATTACCCCACGAGGGGAGTTCCGGAAGCTCGTTGAGCAGAACACCGATGGTCTGGGCCCACATGAATGCAGTTTCAGCGGCATTTAATCACTGAACTGTTCTGCCAAGGCGCCTGGTCACGATGGTCTTTGTGGGCGTGTGAAGAAGCTCCGGCCATTTTCGGGTTGTATGCCATGCCAGGGCAGCCTCCTACCCGGACATGGTCCCTTCGCAGGAGGCAAAATCGGAGTGATAGGTGATTCCGACATAAATTTGAGGATGAAAACTCCCCGAAGACGACTGTGGCCCCTTATAGGCTCGCTATTGGCTGCAAATATCCGTATTGGAGGGAGAGATTCAGGTGTATGGTGGGACTTGAAAGGAGGGATTTGTGTGCATAGCTATTAGCTCGCGGCACCCAAGGATCGGCATCGGCAAATGCCGCGCTTACCGAATTTTCGGGCTGAACTCCGTGGCTTCCATCCGTTGATTCAAGACCACGTCGACCCGACCAATTACCCTTTGACGGTGTCTGCAAGCTATGGCATCGCCCGAGACAAGTCAAGGGTATGGCCGCCGCAGTCTGGATCCAAGTCTCGCTTTTTTCTGACGGTCTTGTGCAGGGTTGGGTTCTCCAGTGGCTCCCCCAGTGCCACCGATAATGACGTTACCACGCGAAATAACGCGACACTCGGGATTGAGGATGAACAGAGTATCTGGGATGATCCCACCGGACAACCTCCTGCTTTTAACAACCCCATTGATAAGTCTGATGATGATGAAGAGTTCAGTTTCCCAGGTGCTGGGGCATTGTCGACTCCCGAAACACCTTCCCCTTCCCCGCCACCCTTGAAGTCGACTTTGAATCCTGCCGCCATCCCATTCGCATTCCGACCCGCAGAAATTCCACAACCGGTAGAGATTCCCCAGGTAGAAGAGCCGGTGGAGCACCCTGAACCGACCGTTGAAATAGTTCATGTGCCCCATGCCGTGGACGATTCTGATGATGAGGAATTCCATTTCCCTGGAGCCGAGGAACTACCAGATCCTATACCTGCTCCGGTGTCTTCACCTTCGCCTCAGGAACCTGTGCAAGTCCTTTCGCCTGTCCCCGAGAATCTGCTGTCGATCGGTCCATCCAGTCTCGCAGCTACGTCTCCCACGATTACGACCCCGCCCTCTCCTGATCTCGGACCATCGTCTCAAGTCTCTACATCCGCGTCTACCCCTGTCCAATCATCCCCCATGCCCGTGATCGTCTCTCCTTCTCCGCCTTCGCCAAGTCCACCACCGCCTGCCCGACCATTGAAGCAGAAACCCACTCAGGCGCAGCTCGAAGCTCTGTACGCGGCAGCCTCTTCAAACGACTTGCAGCTCCTGCAGAACCTATTCAGGAATGCGTGCCAGAACGAGAATGTCGAAGAATTTGCACTGGCTAATGGTGCTGCGGTCAGGACCGGATTAACCGCGTTACACGCCGCCGCTAGCAGGGGTTACTTGGAAATCGTAAACTGGCGTTAGTCGATCTCCCCACCTATGTGGGCAGGCCCTGATTAACCGGTTTCTCGTTTAGTTGTCGAGGATTGTGGGGCTATGCCTGACATGGAAGACAAGGAAGGGGAGACGGCTGTACACAAAGCGGCCCTTAATGGACACTTGAAGGTTGTTCAGTATCTCCTTCCGGAAAGGGCAGACGTTCACTGCCAAGACGCCGACGGTTGGACCGCGCTTCATAACGCTTGTTCCAAGGGTTACTTGGATATTGTTCGTTGGCTTTGCGAATCTGGTGGTGCTGCTGAGGAGGTTGATGGTGTCTCTGGTGTCGATGTCCGTAGTAAGGGTGGTTGGACCCCGCTGAGTAAGTCTGAAACCTACTTTGTCATTCACGTTTACTCATTCCCTCCATTCAGTGAACGCAGCATCGAAGGGACACCTGCCCGTAGTTTTGTACTTATTGAACAAGCAGATGGCTAACCCTCTCGTCCGTAACAATTGGGGCGAAACGGCGTACGACATCGCAGCCGCAGTGT
>Ga0307515_10021914_pt1 | contig 11298 bp, 10 predicted proteins | sample 17_EM_MG_FD_194513 | JGI IMG/M metagenome (GOLD analysis project Ga0307515, IMG submission 194513) | Populus trichocarpa ectomycorrhiza microbial communities from riparian zone in the Pacific Northwest, United States - 17_EM | ecosystem: Host-associated > Plants > Roots > Unclassified | place... | reverse complement strand
AGGATGGCAGAGAGACCTCCCGCAACAGACTTGAGGAGGGGGAAGACGTCCGAGGATTCTTTCACCAAATGAATAGCCAACTTGGTTGTAGAATACGCAGTAGCCTTCCAGGTCAATTTGTGCTTGGATGTCGCCCTTTGGTCAACGGTATCATCTGAGGATCCCGTGCGGTTTCTTTTTCTTGTTCCGAAAACAGATTTGAATATATTAGGAGAGGCGTGACGTTCTGTTTTGTGCGAGGAGCGTGGTTAGATGGATCACCCGGAACAGAGTTATTTGCATACCGCCTGGTTCCTGGTTTTGAGGGGTCAAGGGACCGGACGCTGGAAAAGTCGAGGGACCGATCCCAAGATCTGGAGTTGATTCCGTGGAACGTGGTATGACAGTATCAACGTTCATTGGGTCTCCGGTGGAGCCGATGTTGGTCCTGGCTTCGCTTTGCGTCCGACGATGCTTCCATGGTAGGGTTCTGAATTTTCGCTGTTCCATACCGCTGGGTCAGTTTCGGAGAGCGTAGATGGCGGGGCGATAACAGATAGTTGGACTCGTGGCAAACGCGGGCTGGTCACGTGCGGATACCCAAGGATACTTGCTGCCCTGAATCATTCACTGAAATTCGCAAGTTGAACACATGAGGACACTTTTACATCCGCTGGTCTCCTCCCCTTCGCTCCCACAGATACCGGCATAGCCAGTGTCGTACTGTTCTTTTTTGTTCAGGTTTTGTACCACACCAGTTCTTATGTATTCAGCGCGTTGAATGGTGTCTGCGCATGGCGGATGAAGGTCCGGTCTCGCCATATGGACGTGGTAGAATTGGAGGGCGCTCCATCTGCGCGGTCAGGTGTTCTGTCGCACTAGAGCTACTTGCAGGAGATTCTGTGCGTCACCAGCGTACTCCGGGTCTCTGACAAGTACAGTAACTCTGATTTCTGTTGTCACTCGATCAAGGAATGAAACCGCGAGGATGCTCTTGCCTGCATCCGGGCAAGTGTGACCCCTATCTCACCCTCGATTGGTGATACGTACAGTACTTATGTACACATGACAATTTACAGAATGTATACGCTTCCAGGGCTTGTGCCCCCTTTCCTTCCAATCCACCTGTACGGAATGGCTGACTCTCTGAATTAGACACGTTGGCGGACGAGGCGCCGCTCGGTGGCTTGCGAAGAATTGACAAGAAGAAACCCTTTAGAACTGGCTCTCGGAATGGCGGTGAGTTTTCGCTGTCGGACGGCAGACCCCATCTAACAACAGCTTGCCATCCGGTTAAGCAGGGTGGCGCACAATCAGTGGTTAACAGGACTTCGTCGAATCGAAGCCGTTGACCCAGAAGATCCCACTGAAGGTGATTGGGGGATACCGCCTGGGGGAGGAGGTGGAAGGTCAACGTTGATGATGTCTTGGATAGAAGCTTCGAGGGCATCCACTCGAGTTGACATTTGGTTCACTGCGTAAGGTTGGGACAGGAGGAATTGGTCAGTTTGAAGAGTGCGGGGGAGAACGAGGGGAAGAGGGCACGCACTTCGTTCGAGGATTTGAGAAGAGACGTCGTCAAATTTAGCTTCGAGCTGTTCAAGTAAGGTCTCGACCTATTCCACCAAGAGAGATCCAAATCCAAACCCACACTTTAACCAACTCGCTCAAAGTAACTCAAATCAGAGACGTACGAAAGCGGTCAACTCGTGCGGACTCGAGATATCGCTCGGTGCGAGGTTCTTAGCGGCGGGCTGTTTCGTCGCGCCGTTCACGTTCGGACCTGAGCTCTTTGGAGTCTTGTTGGGACTTGGTGAGGCGGGGACGTTTAAAGGAGCTGGGCCCATCGTGAATATCACAGGATCGAAGAAAGCAAGGGATATCGATGAACAGGAAGAGGGGAGATGACGCCAGGTGGTGGCTGGCAAGATTGAAAGGGTGGTTTTAGGAACGGTTGATCCGACGGTCACTTTGACCCGGGATCCAAACAAAGTGACGAATACATCGACGGCGCAAGGGAAACAGTAAAATAAATACTAGCGTCCGTGGGGCGATGGCAGAAAACCGTAATGAGGTAGAAAGTAATAACAACAGACTCTCGGATATCAGATCGTGGACCCTCTCCCCCTCTCATCTAGGATCTGGGATTCCACACCAACACGATACGGTTTACCAGAGCGATCCTCCGTAGAACCAGTATTGGGAGACGTATTTGACGCTAATATCCTTTGTCTGGCCAAAAGTGCACTGCGAGGGACAAATTATCAGCAATCTACGTTCTCTAAACGAAAGGAGAAAAAAGCTCACTGAAGTGGGAGGTTGCCCGCCGATGGTATCGATCCTATAAACCTCATCCGCGATATCTCCAGCAACCCTTCCGACCCTCAACCAGTTGATGTTATTGGCAGGATCAACAGGAGGCACGACCGACCCAGCACCCACTCCGACGAAAAACGCGTTCTCCTGTCCTTGGAACCTCTGACTCGTCCTGAAGTCCCAAACTGGGGAAAGCCCAGATCCAGCGGCGTTAGGGATGAAGTAGTGATCGGATTGGATGACTTCAGGGGAGAGCAAGGCGGGGATAACGGCGGTAAGTTGCTGAACGGTGATTTCTGAAGACATGTTGACCCAGGCTTCGTAAAGGGGCTCTTGGATGGTCCTGAAGAGAGTTGGAGAAGAGTGGTACAAGCATGAGATGTCGTAGAGCTGTGCGACGGCTCCTGCAGCACTGAAAACATCAAAATCAGCAAACGATGATCGCGTTTTACTCGCGTCATTAGGGGTCGTCGCACTCACGTGAAGTTGTTGTTATTGGAACAGGTGTAGTTCTGGACACCGAACGCTACACCGATGGCGGTTGGGTAGCTAGAATTGGGTTGTCCCAGGACGGCGAGTTGAGCATCGGGTAAAGGGATGTCCACGCCCGACAAATCGCAATGTCCAACTTGTCCGCTATACGACCCCCAGTATCCGCTGGCGACGGCGGAGATAGCCCACTTGTGAAGAACGGATCCAACTGCAACCATGTTTTCGTAAGGAGTCGTGCAAGAGATGGAAAGGAGAGGGGGATAGGGTCCGTTAAGCGGATTTCCGGGCGTTTATATAACAAAGGTGACGCCGGGTTGACCGCGTGGGATGAACGTTTCAGCATGTCGGATAATACGGAAGCGCCTGCTGCCCGAGCCATCGATGTTCATCCAGGGGCAAGTTGGTCGGAGCTCCGGGGCAAATGTGGTCATAGCCATGGCATTCTCGGGCTCGTTCGCACAGGAGAAAAAAATGCTGCGGAGGGCGAAGGGGGGTGGGCTTGGCCAAACAAGTGCGGGATGGGTCGAAACCCTCCTCTCTGCTTTGGCCCTGCATAGGACGCCATTGTTCATGATTGGCTTCAACACTGAACAAGATAACACGATTCTCGATCACAATGGGCGGCTGTGCGCACTCGTTTTACCGGCACGGCGATAACCCCGGCCACCCCGGGGATTCATCCAGTCTCACCCCATCGTAGGCTGGCAGGCAGTGTTCATCAGAAACAAAAAGGTCCGTCGCGAGCATTTCGTTCGTCCCATTAGTCCGTCCTGCGCTTCACGGGGACCTCAGCCACCTAGCCCCTTTGCCGTCATCTTCATGATCAACATCAACACTTCGAGCACACTTCGCCGATTTTTTTCACCGGCGTTTGTTCCTGTTTCGTTGTGTGTCCTGCAGGCGTACGGATCGGTATAACCGCTCCTCAATACCCGTCTGGCCGGGGTGCACGGCAAGTAAGGGTTAGACATCGCATGAAACACGGTGTGTCGCTTGCAGGCCGACAAACCCAGAATGGTTCTTGTGCTTATCTATTTGCTTCCTCTGCGTGAAACCCACGTTTTGGTGCCTGTGACGGTGTGAACCTAGTAAAGAATGAAATACTTGCGATGATTCCACGGTTGCCGAAGTGAACCGGACAACTCCGTTATGCCTCTTCTTCCTCTTGTCAATCATCACGTGCCTCACCCAAACGCTGAAACCAACGAGTCGGAAAGATCGGTCACTGCATACTTGGCCGAGATCAGCCCAGTTCGGAACGGCCGTTTCATTCGCTCGTACCTATCTGCCGGCCCCTCGAGGAACTAACGCTTAGCTCACTTTGGAAACGATAGTATTCGCTAATCGAACTCGCGAAGGTGTCGTGGCAGCACACCAGGATCGAGAGAATGCGCTACATCTCTCGTAGATGGATACGATCTCCCCTCGGTCCATGTCGTATAGTTACCAATTCTTCCAGGCGACCAAACCCAACCCTCCACCGGAGGACTGGGACAGGCTGCAATGACATGCTTCCTGGATGTGCACATTGTTCATCAGTGAGGGGAGGGGTATTGCGGACGAAAGCATCTCCGGTCTTTCGCGCAATTCACTTGATGTGGTGTTTTACCCCAAGTTGGAATGGTTGAATTGGAAGGTCGACACACCACGCACTCTGCTATCCTCCTTCTGTCCTTTCCTCCCCCCCATTTGAAACGTGCTCATTTCTACACCCATTACACTCAGTCCAAGGCGCACGGGATCCCACAGGAGGAGCTGGTACCGCTCTTCGAGGTTGTCTCGTGTTTTCCCACTTCCCTTGAACACCTGTCCCTTAAGTGTTGCCAATGGAAAGAAGGACCTCCAAAGTGTGCGATATCCTCCCTGTTTTGCGATGCGGGCCACCACTTAGAAGCTTCAGCTCCAACGTACCTTTGTCGGAGGCAGCAGTTCACCCCTCGTACAACTTCCGGACCTACGCTCCTGGGTTGCCGTCCGCAAACGGCCTCGAATGCTTCCACCGGTCGCTTGTCTATCCCTCAAAATGGCCTTGCACTAGCAGCAGCGGTATTGAACACGAACGTCGAAGAAACACTGAAGGTCCTCATTTGTGCTGGGAACACCCTCGTCAGTCCAATGCCCTTATCTTCTGTATGCAACACCTGCCCGACAAAGACGATGGAACCGAGGTGCCAACTCGAGGGTTTGTTGACAGAGTGCTTGCCACTCCCAATGCAGGGAGGACACCAGAACGGTCACAATGGGTTCGCGGACATTTCCCGTGGCTGAAGGACTTTTCGGCCTATGGTGGTGATAGGGAAGGGGTGGCATCAATAGGCTGTGGGATTGATACGCATCCAGCTTACCCTCTTGTTCCGTCTACTAGCTGCACATCGGTGTTGCCTTGTATATTTTATGTAGAGAGATTCTTTCACATAAGATCTCTTTGTTGGCCGTTCTCGCAGTGGATGTGAAGCCACTAGGGATTGAGTATGTCCGACCAAGAGTACATTGACCGTGAGTAATGTCGGGGTGGTAGCGCCGGGATGCCGAGTGGGATTTGCCGCCTTCCGCCAGTTGCCGGCCCCACTTGGCTGAAGGCACCCACGACGATTCCGCCCCCAACATCAATCTCCGTGATTCTTCTCCTCTCTCCTGTCCATGCCGCCCCCGATCTTTGAGATCGACGAACTGTTGAGACTGGTCATCAACGAATTGGTCGAAACCAGTCCACGATCAGCCGTCGCATTCGCACTCACCTGCCGATCTCTCGAGGAACCAACGCTTAGCTCACTCTGGAAACGGCAGCGTTCGCTGCTCCAACTCGTGAAAGTGTTGCCGCAGCACACCTGGATAGAGGGAAGGGGCTATCCCAGGTCTATTGTAAGTGATCGCAATCCCCCACCTGGCCATATCCTGTATCAATTCCCCCAGGCAATCGAACACGACCCCACACCAAATGACTGGGACAGGCTGCAACGATATGCTTCCTGGATGCGCGAATTGTCCTTCCGTTGGGAAGACGGTATTACCGACGACACCCTCTCCCGTCTTTCGTGCCACTCGCCCGACGGGGTGTTATGCCCGAAGTTGGAACAGCTGGACTGGGAATTCGACCTCTCACGCGCTCCCTTATCCTTCTTCCCCCTTTTCTTCTCCTCCAATTTGAAACGCGTCACTCTCCGCACCCGTTCACCTCGATTCGAGGTTCCACCAGAGGCACTGGTATCTCTCGCCGAGGTTGTATCGTGTTTACCCTCCTCCCTTGAGCATATGTCCATTATGTGTGGCCCCGCTCCCAGGGCCCTTGAGGATACAATGTCTTCCTTTGTTTGTGGATGCGGGTCATCGCTGAGCAGTTTTGGCTCCAGCGTACCTTTGTCGGAGGCAGCCTTTCACCACCTCATGCGGCTTCCAAACCTACGCTCCTGGGTTGCCGTCCACGAACCACCTCGAACGCTTCCACCAGTCGCTTTTCCATCCCTCGAGGAACTCCATCTTGGAGGAGCGGCCCTACCGTGGATCCATCTTCTCGCGGCGCGTGGGGAGGGAGAATTCCGGAATGGCCTCGCACCAGCGCCAGCAGCAATAACGGACACAAACATCAACGGAACGTTACGAGTCCTCCATTGTCCTAGGAATACCCCCGTCGATATGATGTTATTGTCCTCTATATCGTCTTTCCGGAATTTGGTCGTTCTGTACGTGGCGAATGATTGTTGCAACGACAGGGGATCTTGTGGCTTTCGCTTGACAGACGGCGATGTGGAGGATCTTGCTGTTGCGTTGCCCTCCTTGGCATTCCTAGGGCTTGGGGGGGCATGTAGCTACAATTCCTGCCAAACCACCGTCTCGTCCCTCTTGTCGATATCCATACATTGTCTGGAACTCAGATTCTTGGAAATCCACTTCAATACCCGAACCATCGTCAGTGATATACAACGCCTACTTGATGGAGGCTCTGGGCGTGGCAAACTGAGGTGCGAACTCAGGGTCTTGATTGTTGGGCGCTTGCCACTTGGAGTGCGGGGCGATGAGGACATTGAAGCCATTGCAATGGGGTTCGCGGACATTTTCCCGGACCTGAAGGTCCTTCCGGCACACTGTCTTAATTTTGGAAGTTGGGATGGCGTGGCATACAAACTGCGGTGTTCATAGTAAACCTACGTTTTACCCAACCTCTTTACCCTATTTATCCCGTCCTGTCCAACCGCGCATCGTTTTTTTTGTGTATTTTACTTGTAGAGATTCTTTCACACATGTTATGTTTGTTGACCGTGTTCACGTTGGATCTGGAACCGCTGTGGATTTAGTACGCTGTCGGTTACATTGGCCTGGGCGGTAGGGTGCAGTGAGATTCTGAGATGCGCGAATTGTTGCCAGATAGCGCCAGGTCATTGACCTTGGCGATGGCTCAGACTCGGAGCCTGAGAGCGAGGAAGAGGAAGATAGTCAGTTGATGTCGATGAGGACTCTACCTCGCGCTCTAGATCTGCCGGGCGTTCATCTTGATTTTGAACTGGATGAGGCAGCTAACCTCGGGTCCATATTCCTCCGGAGGATGCTCTCCGAGAAGGAACCTGTAAAACCTCTCGAACAGTTATGAATAACTCGGCACATTTCTCACTGCACCCTACTGGGTGGTGTCAAGGCAGTAGCGCCGGGATGCCTCCTGCAAGCCCTGGCAATTGCCGGTGGCACCCAAACACCCACAGCAATTCTGTCCACAACGCCTTCCTCTTCTCTTTCCTGTCCATGCTACCCCCGATCTTTGAAATTGACGAACTGCTGGGGCTCGTCATCGAAGAATTGGTCGAAACCAGTCCACGAAAAGCCGTTTCATTCGCACTCACCTGCCGATCTCTCGAAGAACCGACGCTTAGCTCACTCTGGAAACGGCAGCGTTCGCTGTTCAAACTCGTGAAAGTCTTGCCGCAGCACACCTGGACCGAGGAAAAAGGCTACCCCAGATCGTAAGTGACCGCAGTTTTCCCTTGGGTCATATCCCGTACTGATTCCCCCAAGGCGATTGTACACAACCCCACGCCAAAGGACTGGGACAGGGTGCAACGATATGCTTCCTGGATGCGCGAATTGTCCCTCCGTTGGGAAGATGGCATCACCGACTACACCCTCTCCCGTCTTTTGCGCAACTCACCCGATAGGGTGTTATTCCCGAAGCTGGAACAGTTGGACTGGGAATTCGACCTCTCACGCTCTCCCTTGTCCTTCTTCCCCCTTTTCCTCTCCTCCAATTTGAAACGCGTCACTCTCCACACTCGTTCACCTCGGTTCAAGGTTCCACCGGAGGCGCTGAAATCTCTCGCCGAGGTTATATCGTGTTTACCCGCCTCCCTTGAACATCTGTCCATTATGTGTGGCCCCAGGAAAAGAACCCTTGTGGACGCGATATCTTCATTCGTTTGTCGATGCGGGTCATCGCTGAGCAGTTTTGGCTCCAGCATACCATTGTCGGACGAAGCCTTTTACCACCTCACACGACTTCCAAACTTACGTTTCTGGGTTGCTTTTCATAAACCACCCCGAACACTTTCACTGGACACTTTCCCATCCCTCGAAGATCTCAGTCTCGAAGGGGCGGCCCTACCGTAGCTCCATCTTCTCGCGGCGCGTGGGGAGGGAGAACTTCAAAATGGCCTCGCACCAGCAGCAGCAGCAATAACGAACACGAACATCAAACAAACGCTACAAGTCCTCCACTGTCCCGGGAACACCCCTGTCGATCCGATGTTATTATCTTCCATATCGTCGTTCCAGAATTTGGTCGTTCTGTGTGTGGTGAACCTTTGTTGCGACAAGGAGGGATCTTGTAGCTTTCACCTGACGGACGATGATGTGCAGGACCTTGCCGTTGCGCTGCCATTCTTGGTCGCCCTGTCGCTTGGGAGGGCGTGTAGGTTTAATGCCTGTCGGACCACCGTCTCGTCCCTCCTGTCGATATCCATACATTGTCTAGGTCTCGAACTCTTGGAGGTCCACTTCAATACCCGAACCATTACCGGTGACATACAGCGCCTGCTTGATGAAGACTCTGGACGTGGCAAACCGAGGTGTAAGCTCAGGGCTTTGCGTGTCGGGCGCTTGCCACTTGAAGTGCAGGACGAGCAGGATATTGGAACCATTGCAACGGGGTTTTTGGACATTTTCCCGAGTCTGAAATTCTTCCCGATACACTGTCTTAATTTTGGGATTTGGGAAGAGTTGGCATACATGCTGCGAAATTGACATGTCTATATTTTACCCAACATCTTTACCCTATTTATTCCGTTCCATCCAACCGCGCATCGGGTTCCGTTGTGTATTTTAGGTGTAGAGATTCTTTCAGAAAAGTTCTATTTGTTGACCGTGTTCGCGTTGGATCTGGAACCGCTAGGGGTCAAGTACGTTGCTGGGTAATATTGGCTCGGGTAGTTTCGTTGTTTTAGGGCTTCCGCCTTCTGCGAGCCTGGAGATTGCCGGTGCCACTTGGTAACTTAGCAGCGATTCTGTCCACAACGCCGGCGCCAGCCTCCGTGATTACTCTTCTCTCTCCGTGTCACACTCAGTCCTCGAGTATATATATAACGGACTGTTGGGACCAGTCGTCCACGAGCTGGTCAAACCAGTCCACGAACAGGTGTTTCGCTTGCTATCACCTACCGGTCTCCTGAGGAACCCACGCTTAGCTCGCTTTGGAAAAATAAAAACTCGTTGGCCGACCTCATGAAGGTATTGTCAAATTGCGCCTGGGTTCAAGATGAGTGCGGGGACGAAAGTATCGTAAGCGGTTGCGACTTTCCGCGGGCTGCATCCGACAGGACGTCCCCAGGCAGTCAAGTGCAACCCTTTAGCGGAGGACTGAGCCAAGTTACAACGACATGTTTCTGGGTGCAACGCCTTAACCTTCTCCCCTCTCCGCATTTGAAAAGGCCTTCTCCTCTACGCCGATCCCAATCTGTCTGACCTTCCATGGAGTCAGTTGGTAGCCCTCGTCCAGGTTATCTTTTTTTGCCGACCTCCCTCGAAGACGCACTCCTTGTGTGCGACCAAGGGAAAGAAGATCCTCTTAACGGTGTAGTGTCTTCCTTTGCTCATCGATGTGGGTCATCGCTGAGAGGTTTTTGCACTGAGGTGTCATTATCGGACACAGCGATTCACCTCCTCATGCAGCTTCCAAATTCACGCTCTTGGTTCCAAGTTACCGCCCAGGGACCCCATAGGATCGTTCCAACGTCGGTTTCTCCGCCTTAGTGACTTAGTGGCCTTACTGTGGCTTCGCCTTCTCGCGTCACACGAAAAGCGCGTGTTTCGGAATAGCTCCGCATCTGCGACATCTTGACTGCCCGAGGGGAACCATCATCAATTCCACCCTTTTATCTTTCCTCGTATGCTCCCCAAAATCTAGTCCCACTGTGCGTGCACCTGTTCCGGAGTGGACAGATGTATCTTCCCCCCGACGGACGATGATATAGAGAATCTCGCCGCTGGGTTCCCTCGCCTGATGACCCTGCAGTTCAGGCCCCTTGTCGATTCAATCCCTGCAATACCGCCGCCGCCCCCCTCGTGTCGGTACCCGTCAATTTTTTGTACATCAAAATCCTGGAGACACGCTTCAATACCCTCGAGATCGTCGGTAATATCCAACACCTGCTCGATGGAGGCTCTGGGCTTGATAAAGCCAAGTACAAGCTTTGGAACATAATGTTTGGACACTTGTCACTCGAAGTGCGTGCGAAGGACATTCAAACCGTTGCGATGGGGTTTAAGATTATTTTACTCTGCCTGACAGATTTTGTGGGTTACAATGGTCATTAGTACGAGCTGAGATCCAAATTCTGGGGGGTTGGCGGTGATGTATCTTGCGCTGACGCCGCTGCAACCCTCCCCCATGGGTAGAATATTTATAGATAGACCCCATTCTACGAGGAACTCTAAAATCCCTCCTCGGCTACAGTGCCCGGGATGACTCTAAGCGCTTTCAACATGTGCCACTTCACGGACGCAAGTTCCCTGTGTGATTCTACATGAGCTACCATGACCGACCACCACACACCCAATCGCATTTTCAAGATCAGCGAACTGACAAGGCTCATCGCCAGTCAGCTCGTCCTCATCAGCCAACAAAGCGCCGTGAATCTCGCTTGCGCGTGTCGATGCCTTGAAGAGCCCGCCCTCAGCACGTTATGGGAGACACAAGGGTCGTTGTGGATCCTTCTGGAGGTGTTGCCCGGGGAAACCTGGGATTGTCAATACCTGGGGCTAAATATACGTGCGGTGCGTAGCCTAGACGTCCTGTTGGAAGAACCGAACGCTTGACTTTTGGGATATTTTAGTTCAGGATCGTGGGGGATCCGTCGCCAGAGGCTTGGAATAGAGTACAGCGCTACGCGTCTTGGATGCACCAGGTCCGTTCGGAAACGTGGCGGGTCCTTGGGGAAGACACCTTCCGACAACTACGCCTCAATTCCCCTCCTGATGGGTGGTTCCCAGCGTTACAAGATCTGTCCTGGTGGATCACGACATCCAATCTTC
>Ga0307515_10021913_pt1 | contig 11298 bp, 13 predicted proteins | sample 17_EM_MG_FD_194513 | JGI IMG/M metagenome (GOLD analysis project Ga0307515, IMG submission 194513) | Populus trichocarpa ectomycorrhiza microbial communities from riparian zone in the Pacific Northwest, United States - 17_EM | ecosystem: Host-associated > Plants > Roots > Unclassified | place... | reverse complement strand
ATGTCCACCAGATGCCGCTCAACCTTCATGAGTCCGATTTCGAAATCGTGGTGAAGGGAATGATCGATATCTTCCCGTCCCTGGAAAGTTTTGAAAGGCACGGACAGGATTGGGATGAGCTCTCTGCGAAAATCGTGGACTTCCAGGAGAACTCGGAGTGACCGCTCTCTGTGGGTCGTCGGTGAGTGTAGCCCCGGGTTTCCACTTCACCTGATACATTTCTGAACGACGATCGAAGTGCGAACGTATACCTTCATACTGGAACTTATGTACACCGACCCAGATCTCAGTAACCAACGCCGCGGGTGTCCACTATTATCAATGTACTGATACAGAACTTCTGTCGACGTGTGAATCAACTAGTGTGTTAACATTTACCCGATAGAGGTCCCATCCTGTTGATCAGCTCATTGAGAAGTAGCGAGAACATATAAATGTAGTGTGGAACTCAGTTAACGTGCGAATAAACTGAGAAGAGAGAAACACCTCAAAGAAACAAGCAAGCGAGTTATGCTTCTACCCACATCGACGATAGCAAATGCAACATGTTCCACATAACTGCTCTAACATCTTCAAGCGTCGACTTTACTATGGCTCATCGTACATCACAAGATACGACGGTCGGATGGCATCGTTATTATATACCACGAGCTCGTCGTAATTCAATCGATCCCCGGCTTCCACCAAGGATGACCCGTCTCCCCATCAGTGTCCCGCCAAAGAACCACAGAGTGACGACGCTCATAGAATCATAACCAGTAGGTGGCTTAGTCAGGGTGGGTTTGTTGATCGTCGTTTTGTACCCCTTCCCGGAAACCGTGTTCAACAGCACCGCCTTCCAGTCGGAAGTGCAACGGTTGCGCAAATAACTATCCAATCTACAAAAACTGTTAAACAGTAGTCCCAACACACTTAACAGATACTGCACAAACTTCGACAAAGTTGCAGTTGTGTAAATCCCTGCTCCGAACCTCCCCCATCCTGTCTTCATACCGAAAAACAAGATATTGAATGAAGACTTGATACAACGCAGGGAACACGAAGAGCTCGAACGGAGCGCCGTCATTCTTTCATCTCCAACTCTGCACTTCCTCATCATCCCATGCCGTCTGCATCTCTCGCCTCCGCGGTTTTGTTTTGCGAAGCGAAGTTGTACTTGGCTTCCACTCGACCGCTGAAACCGTTCGCGTCAATCAAGATCCAAAATTGGCAATGACAACCAGGACGACAGGTGCTGCTCGTATTTTGCGAGGTTGGTTGTTGTGTTCACCATCTTGTAGACAGCGCGGACTTCGGAACATGGGGTGTCGTGCATCCATTTCTGTCGGAGCTGTGATGTAACTTAAAGAAGAAGTCAGTCGCATCGTCGAATACCAAGAAGACGCCTCTCGATTGACCGTACCTCTCGTGGTCTTCAATAGTTTCTGAAGTGTAAACAGGTGGTGGGCAAACGAAACACTCGACGGACCCAACATCCATATCTCCCATAACGATCTCATCCCCACCGTGTTCCCCACCCGATTTTCGTTAGGCTCCCGGTCTGAATAAGAGCCCGGAAGCGCGTCGGTGTTTGAATTTGAGTCTTTAGATTCGAACGCGTGACCCAGCTGCCGGCCGAGTATGATGGGAGGCTCGTTCCACTCCATGCAGGGTTTGGCGTCGTCTGCGATGAGTCCTGATTCGTGTTATTCACAATTTGCGGCACCGAACTCCCCGACGAAGTAGAATGGACAAGAGGCGGAGAAATAGGATGGGTCCTGGTGAACGGGCCGGGTCGTTTATTGCCTTCCTGATCTGAAGTACTCTTGCTTGTCGGAGGTGGAAGGTTGGATGGGTGTTTGGATGTCTCAGGGGACAGTTGATTCGATGTTGCAGAAGGTGAGGCCGTGCCCGGTGAAGTAGTAGTGAGCGTACTCCCGGAGTTGGTGGTATTCTCGAACCTGTTGACGAAAGCCTTAACTACTCCAAGCAAAACGTCGGATCCCATCCCCTAGAAAGAGCCAAGCGTGAGGACACTTACTCACCCCTGTTTTGTGCCCCGGTTGACCATCTCCCTGCATCGTTATACCAAGGCGCGCAACAACCCCTCCGTCAGTTATTGCAACTTCTACAGCTAAGAAGGGGATGGGGCGTACGGGAACTTGGGCCGCTGGTGACGATCATAATTGCACAGACTGGTTGTTAACCTGGGTTGCATTGAGTGGTTGTCGTTGTGTCGAGAGCGGTGCGGTAGAATGGGTAATGTTGAGAGCGTGGAAGGGTCGGCGTTGGATACGACCCTGGCCGCATCAGTTAAAGGACAGTATCGCATCACTGACGGTGAACCGGCGTCCAACGTCGCTACGAGTGTGCTAAACAGATACTAGGCGATCTGAAGCGCCCTTTCTGCCAAAAATCTAACTCTCCAGCCGGAGTCCTAGCCCCAGCTGCAAAATGTAGTATTTTACCGAGGTGACATATATATATCATTTGCAGCCTCAGTATGCCAGTCTCTTCACCGGCGCTAAGCACCACCCAGGCTACGTAGTACCATGACCGTCCATGACAGCACGCCTCATCACATTTTCAAGATCAGCGAACTGACGAGGCTCATCGCCAGCCAACTCGTCCTCATCAGCCGACGAAGCACCGTGAACCTTGCTTGCACATGTCGGGCCCTCGAAGAACCGACCCTCAGTACGCTCTGGGAGACACAGCGGTCGTTGTTTACCCTCCTGGAGGTCTTGCCAGAAACTCGGGAGCATCAGTGTCTGGGAACCGATATATATGTGGTACGTGGTCTTGATCCCCCGCTGGAAGGATAGAAAGCTTAAGCCCCGGTTATTTTAGCTCGAAGTCGTGGGGGATCCATCACCGAAGGATTGGAACAGAGTCAGGCGCTATGCGTCTTGGATGTGCCAAGTTTCTCTGGACTATTGGACATCCCTCGGAGAGGAAGCCTCCAACAAACTACACTCCAATTTACCTCCCGGTGGATGGTTCCCGGCATTGCAAGATTTATCTTGGTGCATGACTGAACTCAATGTCCTTTACATCGACCTATTCCTCTCCCCGCATTTGCGGAGGATTTCCATCAGCGCGGCATGGTCATGGAGGAATACCGGTGTTCCCCCTGTTATTCTTCCAACCTTGGTCTCGATCATCTTCACGTTACCGACACCGAGCCTTGAACGGATATCGGTGGACACTAGCCATCGGACGATGCCCTGGGCACACTTCAAAGACTCATTCTCTTCTGTCATTTTGCGTTGCGGATTATCGTTTACGGAATACGACTCCCCGGTTCCATTATCGAACGCCGCAATGGACCACCTGATTCAACTTCCTCACCTCCATACCTGGCGTATCCATGGTCCTCCACCTCCCTATCCCACTTCATCTCTGCCCCTCGTCTTCCCACCCCTCAGGGAACTTACACTCGGGAAAGGTGCCGCGTGCGGATGGCTTCTGCTGTTGAGGCGTTTAGAGGGCGGTGCTTCCACCACGCAAGGCGTGACACCACTGTCCAAGGCGAAGGAATTCCTGACAAGTCTGAAATTCGAAGACATGTCCGGCATCAACATCGATCCTTCTTCTGTCTCCACGATTCAATGTTTTCGGAACTTGGTCCGTCTCGACGTAGATGACAAATGCCCCAGCGGAGACGAGAGGGGTCAATGCATCTCCGAGCTGAACAACGACAACGTCACGGAACTCGCTATGGCCCTGACTCAACTGGAGTATCTTTTCCTCGGAAACCCGTGTTCCAAAAACACCTGTCTCACGACCGTCACCTGCCTCCTTCCGATCTCTGTTCATTGTAGCAAGTTGGAGGAGGTGAGCATCCACTTCAACACCACGAACATCGTCGATGATTTCAGGAACATCTTAGAGGACCCTCGATTCCAACAGCTACGCTCGCTCCCAAGGTGTCGGCTCACATTTCTGGATGCCTATCAGATGCCGCTCAGGCTTGATGAGTCCGGTTTGGAAATTGTGGCGAAGGGAATGCTCGATATATTCCCATCCCTGACAAGTTTTCAAGGGTTCAAAGGGTGTTAGGATGAGCTCTCTGGGAAAATCGCAGACTTCCGGGAGGACTCGGAGTGACCGCTCTCTGTGGGTCGTCGGTAAGTGTGGTCCCGGCTTTCCACCTCACCTGATACATTTCTGAACGACGATTGAAGCGCGAATGTATACCTCTACACTGGAACATATGTACGCCAATGCAACCGGCGCTGCCAAAAAGGCAACTATAATCGATGTACTGATGTACTAGAACCTTTGTCGACGTGTGAATCAACTATGTCAATATTTACCCGATAGAGAACCTGTCCTGGTGATCAGCTCGTCGGGAAGTAGCGAGAATATGAATGTAGTGTGGACCTCAGTCAACGTGCGAATCACCTGGGGAGAGAAAAACTTTGGGAAACAAACAAGCGAGTTGTGCGTCCATCTACGTCGACGATAACAAATGCAGTATGTTCTACATAACTACTTCAACGTCTACAAGCGTCTCGGCTTTACTGTGGTTCATCGTACATCACGAGATACGACGGCCGGATGGCGTCATTGTTATACACCACGAGCTCGTCGTAATTCAATCGATCGCCGACTTCTCCCAAGACCTGTCTCCACATCAGTGTCCCGCCAAAGAATTACAGAGAGGCGACGCTCACAGAATCATAACCAGTAGGTGGTTTAAGCAGGGTGGGTTTGTTAGCCGTCGTTTTGTACCCCTTCCCGACAACCACTGTGTTCAACAGCATCGCCTTCCAGTCTGAAGTGCAACGGTTGCGCGAATAATCATCCGATCTACCAAAACCGTTAGAATGTCCTCCCAACGTGCTTGACGGATATGGAACAAACTTTGATGAAGTTGCAGTTGTGTAAATCCCCACTCCGAACCTCCCCCATCCCGTCTTCTTACCGAAAAAAGAGATGTTGAACGAAGACTTGATGATGCAACACAGGGAGCACGAAGAGCTCGAACAAAGTGTCGTCATTCCTTCATCTCCAACTCTGCACTTCCTCGTCGTCCCGTGCCATCTGAGTTTCTCGTTTCCGCGGGTCTTGTCCCGTGAAGCAAAGTCGCGCTTGGCTTCGACTCGATCACTGTACCCGGCGCGTGCGTCAACCAACGGAAGGAATCGACGATGATCAACGAGACAGACAGATACCGCTCGTATTTTGCAAGGTTCTCTGTTGTGCTCACTATCTTGTAGACTGCACGGACTTCAGGACATTGGGTGTTGTGCAACCACCCCCGTTGGAGCTGCGATTCAGCTGAAAGCATAGGTCAGTGGCTTTATCAAATACTAAGAGGATTTTTCTCAAATAACTGACCGCTCTTGTACTTATCGTGGTCTTCTGGAACCTCCACGACCATCGGTGCCATGCGTAGGGCCTTGGTATGACAAGATTTGCAGAAGACAGTTACACCGTTCGTTGGGGCCTTGCGACAAGAGATGCAACCATAGTATCCCCACCTGCGCATTGCTCGGTGCCAGCTTCTGAGACAAGGTAGAGTTGAGAAACGCACTTCCAATGTGTCCTGGTACAGTAGTCGCTAGCGACCCCGTCTCGGTCGACATATACGGGAGATGAACACCCGGGAGTTTTGCAAGTCGGAACTAAAAAACTTTTCCGGTAAGCTGAAGATCTGTTCTTCGGTTTGACGGTTGAATTCCTGGATGTAATGCTGTCGCGATGATTCATAGATATGACGCTGTTGCGAGGATTCTCCGAAACGTGGACACCCCTCCTTGTGGATCAATGTGAGCGTCGTGCAAACGGACACTTCTACTCTCTGACAGGACGGTGAGTGTGGCGGACAGAGGGTGATCAAGGACGCCTCGTGGCCATCCCAGCCAGGATCCTATGGACAAGGATAATCAAAATCAGGGCGCCCAGCCGAATTCAGAAGCCTCACTTCACCTTCTTACGACATCACCGACAATTGAGTCAACAGGGAGTCGCGCGGCTTGAATTGCACCGGCTGTGGCTGGAGTTCAAATGTGCGCGACCCGGTTCGACGTGAGAGCGATGGATCGACGATTGTGCTGAGGACAAGGGCTGCCCTGCTGGGACCTTTCATCGACATCTCTGGCGGTGTGGATATCTTCTGATCAGGGTGTGTGAACGAGAATAGCCTCGCAAGCGAACGTGCGATGTCGTTTGTGTCCGTCGCAAACGCGATACCCTGGGGTCAAAATTTTTATGGACATCCCATGGTTACCCCGGATCAACCAACTGGCCGAGGAACCTCAAAGGGTGGGAAAAAGACGAGACGGGTAGGTTACAACTCGTGAGAGGAAATGGGTGCCGCACAAAACTTGGCTGCGTTAACATTCTTGGGGGAAACGAATCCGACAACGGTTCCGGTCTGATACAAGCCCCGGCCCCCAGTTATCCCGACCCACTAACTAAGAGAGGATACTTTAGTTTTCGTCGGAGGCAGAAATCCAAATATCTGATAATATACGCGTTGAGGCATCGTGAAAACGCCCTTCGGTATCATATATACACCCACCACCACCAGTTAGGCTTACTCTCCTCTTCTCCGTCGAGTCTGTGTTCGAAGCATAGGATTGGTGGAAATAAATTCGATGTGAGCACTGTTGTATCTTCCCTCCCGAGTATATCTTCCGTTTGGTCCAACCGCACGCCGCGGTCTCACTTGTCGTATGATACGTACTGCACATTCCTAAGTAAATACTCTTTCTGTACAAAAACTCTCCCACAGGAGCTCTGCCAATCCCAGTTGAGAAATGTAGTGCTTTACCGAACGGTGACCTTGAAGCGTCTGCAGCCCGTGCCACCTCACCGGCGCTAAATTACACAGCTTACAGGTTCTTACAGGCCACCATGACCCATGACAGCACGCCCTACCGCGTTCTCAAGATCAGCGAACTGACGAGGCACATTGCCAGCCAACTCGTCCTCATCCACAGCCGAAAAAGCGCCGTAAACCTTGCTTGCGCATGTCGATCCCTCGAAGAACCAGTCCTCAGCACGCTTTGGGAGACACAATGGTCGTTGGTTACACTCCTGAACGCCCTACCTAAAGGAACCCGGGATGTTCAGCGCCTGGAATCCGGTGAAATTCTGGTACGTAGCCTTAATTCCCCACTGGAAGGATTGAAAGTTTGAGCTCCGGTTGTTTTAGCTCAAGATTGTGGGGGATCCATCACCGGAGGATTGGAACAGAGTTTGGCGCTACGCATCTTGGATGCACCAAATCTGCGTGGAAGGGGGGATAATCCTCGAAGAGGCAACCTTGAACAAACTACGCCTCAATTCGCCTCCTGGTGGATGGTTCCCAGCGTTGCAAGATTTATCTTGGTGTATCACTGAATCCAACAGTTCTTGTGCCGACCTATTCTTCTCTCCGCATTTGAAGAGGATTTCTATCCGCGCGGCGAAGGCGTGGGACCATTTCCGTATTCCCCCCGGTATCCTACCAACTTTGGCCCCGATCATCTCCGCATTACCGACATCAAGCCTTGAACGAATGTCAGTAGGCAACATCCATCATACCATGTTGTGGGCGCATTTCAGAGACTCATTCTCTTCTGTCATTTTGCGCTGCGGGCCATCATTTACGGAATACGACTCCCCGGTCCTATTATCGAACGCCGCACTGGACCATCTGATTCACCTTCCTCACCTCCGTACCTGGCGCATCCATGGTCCTCCACCTACCTATCCCACTTCATCTTTGCCCCTCGTCTTTCCACCCCTCGAGGAACTTACACTCGGGAAAGGTGCCACGTGTGGATGGCTTCCGCTGTTGAGACGTTTAGATGAAAGTACTGCCACCCCGCAAGGCGTGACACCACTGTCCAAGGCGAAGGAATTCCTGAAAGTTCTGAAAATCGAGGACGTCTCCGGTATCAACATCAGGGCTTCTTTCGTCTCCACGGTTCAACGTTTTCGGAACTTGGTCAGCCTCCATGTAGGCGTCTACTGCCACGACGAGGGCAAGAGGGGCCAATGCATCTTCGAGCTGAACGACGGTAACATCACTGAACTCGTTATGGCCCTGACTCAACTGGAGTCTCTTCTCCTCGGATACCCGTGTTTCGAAAACACCTGTCTCACGACTGTCGCCTGCCTCCTTCCGATTTCCGTTCATTGCAGCAAGTTGAAGAAGCTGATGATCCACTTCAACACCACGAACATCGTCGACGATTTGAGGAACATCTCGGAGGACCCTCGATTCCAACAACTACGCTCGTCCCCAAGGTGTCCGCTCACGTTTCTGGATGCCTATCAGATGCCGCTCGGGCTTCATGGGTCCGACTCGGAAATCGTGGTGAAGGGAATGATCGATATCTTCCCGTCCCTGATGTCTTGTATAGGGCACAGAGAGGCGTGGGGTGGGCTCAATAGGAAAATTGCGAACATCCAAGGGGACTCGAGGTATTGGTAGGGAACCTACCATGATAGTCAGTTCGTCGAGAAGTAGCGAGGGCATAGAAATGTAGTATGGACCTCAGTCGACATATGAACGAACCCAGGAAGGAAAGAAACAAATCCAAGCGATTTAAACGTCTACATGGTCAACAATCTGGGATATTCCAAGCTCACCCGCGGCCAAATCCCCGGGACTATCCAAAAACTTAAGTAAATCTACCCACGGGTGGTCCCTAGCAGCTCCTTGGATATCCCACCAGACCGCTCCGAACGGTTAGAGAAATATCTATAGACCCTCTACGACAAACCGCAATTGATCAGCTGCTATCCTCGGTGCGTGGCTGCCCATCTGCAGGACAGCTCATTGTGAGCGCCGCCGCCGCCTGGGGGATTCGCCCAACGTCCAAAACAAGACTCAGGATTATCTCAGTCGATCAGTGAACGTACGGCCCTGTCGATGATGCTAATGAGCCACTCGACAAAAACGTGCCATCAGGTCGTCGGCCTTCTAGGGGTACGGCCGCAGGCTGGCAACAAACATAAGTGGTCTTGACGTGGTTTATTGTTGGTGTTTTCACTCTTTGAGGCTGTAGCTTCGATTTCGAGATCGCCTTTCTCTATCCACCCTTCAGGGCTCTCCATCTCCAGAATTCCTCCTCACGAGTAGCCGTGGTTCGTGCCCATGTGTACCTCCGTGATGCACAAGATGTTTCGGCGAATTCTGGGGACCAACGGGAGATTGTCGATTCTACGATGAGCGGCGATGCGGCCACTGCGGCAGGAAAGGTAGCATCCCCTGACTCTAGGAAAATGTAGTATTTTACCAAGGTGGCGTGTATAAAGCGCCCCGTGCCGCTTCACTGGCGCTAAGCTCCCCATTACAGGCCACCATGATCCATGACAGCACACCCTATCACGTTCTCAATATTAGCGAACTAGCAAGGCTCATCGCCAGTCAACTCGTCCTCACCGGCGCAGAAAAGAGCGCCGTGAATCTTGCTTGCGCATGCCGATCCTTCGAAGAACCGATCCTCAGCACGCTCTGGGAGAGACAATACTATTTTTTCACCCTCCTGAGTGTATTTCCTGAAGGAACCTGGGAGCTTGAGGAGCCGGAGCTTGGTGAAAATCTGGTACGTGACCTTAATTCCCCACTGCAAGGATTGAAAGTCTGAGCCCCAGTCACTTTAGTTCAAGATCGTGGGGGATCCATCACCAGAGGAGTGGAACAGAGTTTGGCGCCACGCATCTTGGATGCGAGAAATTTACGTGGAGGATTGGTTGCTCCTCGAAGAGGAAACCTTGAAAAAGCTACACCTCAACTCGCCTCCTGGTGGATGGTTTCCAGCGTTGCAACTTTTATCTTGGGTCATCACTGAATCCAATCTCCCATGGGCCAACCTGTTCTTCTCCCCACATTTGAAGAGCATTCTCATCTATACAGCATGGTCGTGGGACCCTATTAATATTGTTCCCCCCGCTATTTTGTCAACTTTGACCTCGATCATCTCCGCGTTACCGACATCAAGCCTTGAACTGATGTCGGTAGACGACGGTCAGCCGACGTTGGGCTGGCCATATTTCAAAGACTCGTTCTCTTCTCTCATTTTGCGTTGCGGACCATCATTTACCGACTACGACTCCCCGGTTCCATTATCGGACGCCGCACTGGACCACCTGATCCACCTTCCCTACCTCCGTACCTGGCGCATTCACGGTCCTCCACCTATCTATCCCACTTCATCTTTGCCCCTCGTCTTCCCACCCCTCAGAGAACTCACACTCGCGGAGGGTGCCACGCGCGGATGGCTTCCGCTGTTGAGACGTTTGGAGGGCGGTGCTTCCACCACGCAAGGCGTGACACCATTGTCCAAGACGAAGGAATCGCTGAAAGTTCTGACCATTGAGGAGGTCTCCGATATCAATATCGATCCTTCTTTCGTCTTCACGATTCAATGTTTTCGGAACTTGGTCCGTCTCGATGCAGGTGAATCCTGTCACTACGAATACGGCAATGGCAAATGCAACTTCAAGTTGAACAACGACCACGTCATGGAACTCGCGATGGCCTTGACTCAACTGGAGTCTCTTCTCCTCGGACGCCCGTGTTCCGAAAACACCTGTCTCACGACCGTCGCCTGCCTCCTTTCGATTTCCATTCATTGCAGCAAGCTGGAGAAGCTGGCGATCCACTTCAACACCACGAACATCATCGACGATTTGAGGAACATCTCGGAGGACCCTCGATCCCAACAGCTACGCCCACCTCAAAGGCGCCCACTCATGTCCCTAGATGTCGATCGGATGCCGCTCAGGCTTGATGAGTCCGATTTGGAAACCGTGGCGAAGGGGATGGTTGATATCTTCCCGTCCCTGAAAAGATGTAAAGGGCTCGAACGGGGTTGGGATGAGATCTCTGGGCAAATCAAGGAGCTCCAGGAGGACTCGGGGTGAACGCTCTCTGTGAGCCGTCGGTGAGTGTAGCTCCAGGTCTTCACTTCACCTGATACATTCCTGAACCACGGTTGAAGCGCGAGCGGTACCCCACATCAACCCAAGCCTCAGTAACCGGTGCTGCAAGCGTTCAATGTTATCGATGTACGGATAGAGTTAGCCGACGTATAAATCAACTGGGGAAAGAAAAGCAGAGTATCAACCAAGCGAGTGATACGGCTATCTACGGCGACGGCCGATGCAAGATGTTCTACACAACTACTCTAACATGACGTACAAGCGGCGACCTCAGCACGGTATGCCGTACGTCACAAGATAAGTACGATGGCCGGCCCATCGCGTCATTGTTGCATATCACGGGTTTGTCGTAGTTCAAACGAGCACAGACTTCTCCTAGAACCTGTATCCTCATCAGTGCTCCGCCGAAGAATTATAAAACAACAACAC
>Ga0307515_10021912_pt1 | contig 11299 bp, 14 predicted proteins | sample 17_EM_MG_FD_194513 | JGI IMG/M metagenome (GOLD analysis project Ga0307515, IMG submission 194513) | Populus trichocarpa ectomycorrhiza microbial communities from riparian zone in the Pacific Northwest, United States - 17_EM | ecosystem: Host-associated > Plants > Roots > Unclassified | place... | reverse complement strand
CAACCAGACCTTTTCCTTTTCGCTCACAACAGACCGTACCGTACCTAGTCACTTCCGCTTTCATCCCCTCGCAAGCCTTACACTCAGTCCGGCTGCGCTGCTCGCCCATCATCCCATCCTGATAATCTGCCATCTGCCAAATCCAGGCAAAAGTCAACACCCTCCAGATGGCCGAACACAACAACTCTTCACCACAAGATGAAAGTGCAGTAGACGCTGCCGCCGCACTGACTGCCGGTAATGGTGTCCCAAATCCTCAATCTGGTGTTTCCGCTTCGGCTGTCGACAACTCTCGCAAGCGACCGCGTCCGAGTAATGGCGACGACGAGGATGACGATGAGGACTCGAAACCCGGTCGCGAGCGAAGGAAAATCGAAATCAAGTTCATCCAAGACAAGTCGCGACGACACATAACTTTTTCCAAGAGAAAAGCCGGAATCATGAAGAAGGTACCTTTGAGCTAGTCCGATCTCGATCGATCTACTGGTTGTCGCGCTTGTACCCAGTGTACTGACGCGTGTTTCCGCCTCTAAATAGGCATACGAACTTTCAGTCTTGACAGGAACGCAAGTCCTTCTGCTTGTCGTTTCGGAGACCGGTTTGGTCTACACCTTCACTACTCCGAAACTCCAGCCGCTTGTCACCAAGGCAGAAGGGAAGAATCTGATCCAAGTATGTTCACTTCATGCGTAAGTGGTTGACGTCCACCAATTGATGGTATATAGGCTTGTTTGAACGCGCCAGAGCCACACACAGCGGAGAACGGTGTTGCCGAACAAGACCCGTGAGTTTTACCCAACCCTACCTTTTGCGACATCAATCCACTAACTGTACCACCCCAGTGTGGATTCACCAGAGGAACCATCACATGCCCAGTTGCCACAACAGGCTCCCGGCGGTGCAAGACCTGTTGGAATCCCCGTTGGTCCTGGTGGTGTTCCGCCCCCGTACATGAACATGCCCGAAGCACAGGCACAGGCTCAAGCCGTACAGGCTCAGGCGCAAGCTCAGGCTCAGGCCCACGCATATCAACAGTATATGCAGCAGCAGGCCCAGGTTCGAGCAGGTGGTTACATGCCGCAGCACCCAGGGCACCCTACGCAGAACGCATGACTGCCGGTCTCCTAAGTGTCACGTTGAATCACGTTGAATTGGAGGTCCTCAACAAAAAAGTTTATCGTCTGGTGTGTGGCTTTTCTATCATTTCGGGGTGCCAAGGCATTCTCGACGACTCTGTTTGTGCCCGGCGTTAACCGGTGGTGTACCTCGACTCTTTCATTCCATCCGTGAAGCCTTGTATCAGGGGTTTGCGTTACCAAATCTAATTGGAGCTTTTCGAAAGGAACGGCAGAGAGATATGATGGAGTTTTGTTTCTTTCACAGGGAATCGGAGCATCTGTGTCTTGGCCGCTGTGTACTTTTTGTCCCTCTTCTGTCTTGCTTATCTGTTGCCCTGGTTTTAACTGTTGCTTCCTTACGAGTCAGATACCTGTTCGTTATCTTTGAAATTCACTCTTTACATGTGAATCTGTACCCTTTTTTTGCTTCATCTCTGCGTCACAAATGAGGCTAAGGCTGTGTTTGTCATAAGTGTGGCTTTTTGATACGGAAAATCCGCTTTCTCTTCTAATAGTTTCTCTATACCTTAAAGGTTCGGGGGTGCAACTGTGTATTATCCCCTTGGTTCTACTTTTGTTTTCCGTGTCGTGGATGTTTGCGTGTTTGATGCAGGTGACGACAGGGCATATTGTCGTTGTGATGTCGTTTGTTCACCTTATTGCTCAGTATCTAGTCTAGTGGTAATATTAGGGGATATTATCGACGGCAAAGATAGGCGGAGAAGCGGAGAAGCGGAGGGTGGGGTCGGGTTGCGGAGCGGGCGGACTGTGTAGTACATAAACAAAACGCATCAACATCTGAAGTAAACCAACCGCTTCGGCGAGTTTTAATACGGACGAGGACACTCTCAATGTCTTGTCTTCTGAATTCATCTCGAGTTACTCAGTTTCATGAGGAATCGTGTTATCAAATAGATAATGTACTTAGGATATAGAACTTTTTGGGGTGGCTGTGCTCGCCAAACTCCAAACTGTAAAATGCCGCTGCTGCTCGTCCCGTCTGCACGCTGCAAAGGCATAAAATATTTCCGTAATAAATAGGCATCTAAATCCATATGCTGGAGTTCTACTGAACAAACTCCCTCTCTCATACGAGTCCTAAAGTTATTACGGTAGCCGTTAATACTTTACGGCATGCAAGTAGGATAGGGTCTCTTTACTACTACTTTGCTACCTATTAAAAAAGGTTTTTATAAACCATATCAAAATTCTGTTAACTCTGTCAACAATCTGAATACACTGAGTATCACCAAAACCAGAGTTAGAAGTACTTTATAAAATTTATACGGTTTTAAACTGTAGTTGCACGCAACATGACGGGCCATTGTGATGAGCATCTAATTGTCAAACACGCGCATAGTTCCATATTATCTCGCAATTACCATGTTAGTCTCTAGCCTGATAATTTATATCAAATAACCAAAACCGATTAGGCGGCAGCTCAGACATTCTATCATGCGGGGAGCCGTGATAAACTATGTCAACACCAAAGTATGGCATGCTGAGGGATGCATTGGACTGTGGGCATGAAGCTTTCAAGGAACAATACCTTGGAGCTGGAAGGAGAATCTCAAGAGAAATATAAATATTTTGGCAGTCACTTGTTACCCAGATCTAATTACTGCAAATGGCGTTGCTGTGTATTTTTCATATATTTTTATGCTGCTTTGACAGTGAAAAGCCACTTTCTAGCCTTTCAGTGATTTGTCTGAATAACGGAGTTAAGTTAAAAATAATTATTTGTTTCATGCAACATACCAGTTTAGGGTAATCGGTTAAAAAGGTAAGAGTTACCCCATAGAAAGATAACAGGAAGTGTGTATGGGAAAGGTCCATGTAAGTAGAACCTGCAACCATATTATGGCTAGAACTTATCTTAGCCTAATGCAGGGTAACAGAATGTGATGACAGCCAAAAAAAAATTCCCCACTGTGCTGTTATTTTGTTTCCCGGAAGTCCGCCAGTTTGCAAGCAAAAGTGATTTTCTGTCTCCCATTATGAGTGCCACAAGATTCCTCGGTCAGTTACAGTCACTTGCCTCTACTACTTGGTTTCGTTTGCCAGGAGTGCGGGCCTTCTCATCCACATCAATGTCCCAATTGAGGCGACGACCCTCTCCCAAAGACCTCATCACTCAATCCCGCAGAGAGCTCTCTCCCCAAACAGAACCATATTCCTCTTCTGAGCTTGCCGAGCTGAGGTCCCACTTCTCGCCAGAACAGTTATTGGCGTTGCTTGCCGGTGAGAAAGCCATAGACCGCTTCGACTTCGAGGTCAAGTCGGAGCGCCGCCGGGGCGACCCATTCGGCCTCAACTATCTTGACGACCTCTCTACCATCGATCCAGTTCTTGACTTCCCACTAACACCTGCCGGATTTGGGAAGGAGGTCATACCGCGGCAGAATGTTCCCAGTATCCATGATCCTGAGTTGAATTATTCGGAGGACGACCAAGAAGGTGACGTATTCCGGAAGCTGTCACAGCGAACGGGGATGCCGCTGAAAGAGTTGAGAAACCTGCGGACCAGGCTTATGATCTCGCATTCAGTCACAAACCAGACACGTATGGGGAAAATCCGGAAAATCTATGCTCTCGCAATAGCAGGCAATGGAAACGGTCTTTTGGGTGTGGGAGAGGGAAAGTCGGTCGAGTCTGAGGATGCCATTCGGCAAGCCACCTACATGGCAATGAGGAATATGGAACCAATTCCCAGGTACGAAGGGAGGACTATATACGGAGACGTAGAAGTGAAGGAGGGTGCTGTTGAAATGAAGCTTTTCACGAGACCGCCAGGTTATTGTCGCATATCATTTGTCAAACAGGATGTATTGCTAATTAACAGCGTTTAGGCTTCGGCGTGAGATGCTCCTCACATATCTTTGAAATGTGCCGATGTCTTGGTATTCAAGATCTTTCTGCCCGTGTTACCCGCAGTAGGAACCCGATGAACGTTATTAAGACCTTCATGAAAGCTCTTAAGAGCCAGAAGCTTCCCGAAGTCATCGCCAGAGGCCGCGGCAAGAAGTTTGTCGATGTCCGGAAGGTATACTATGGAGGTAGTGTGTAGACGAATGGAAAAGGAGTGACTGTAAAATATTTGTCTGTAATTGCCTGCATTTGCCACAAGCGACAAGATCAGACAGTTACCAGTGTCGACAAACTTGCAGGATCACCCTTCAGTCGAAACACGAGATAGTTGCTCCCATAATACTTAGCAGAAGGGAAAGCATCAGACACGTCACCAGTTTTTATCAGGTTTTACTTCTGTATCGCACGGTAATCCGGGGTTACAATATTTTACAATTATTTTTGAATGTACTACCTATCCCGTCTATTTCCATTTCATAAGAGTACAAAATAATATATGATAGAAGGGGGATTTGACGACGGTCCAAAGCTGATTGTCCTGTAGCGATACCATTTGGGTAAGCTCGCATGCCAGCCCCTCATACCACACCCAGGGAGGGGCTGGTCAATTTACTTATCGGTGTTACCCCGAGATTCACACCCCGAACTCAACACCGAAACAACACCGAAAATCAAAAAAGAAGTTTTCGGTCACTGCCTACTCTGCCAAAAAAGCCTTCATTTATTGATGTGACTCTGCAGTGCCATATTTACCCGAGTGCAGCATGACTCCCGGAGTCCAGTGAGTGTAGCATATTACTAAATTTAACATTCCAATTACTGGGGAATAGCTCAAAATACCACAGTAATACAAGATACCAACAAATATGACATGGTAAATGATTGAGTATTTAGTTGAATGGGGTAATATTGGTCAATTGAGTAGCATTAAGCATTTGTATTAATGTGGTAGGCATTTCACATTCTTGTCACAATAATGTGATAGTAACAAACGAGTATACCTACAACTACATCAGCAAAATGTAAGACAGTTTGGAAGCCATATGCAAACCTCCCAGACACTCTGCTCAATCTCACCATTTCACCCCAGTGATTCCAAATACTCTCAGACCCCTCTGAAGCTAAGAAATATGCTCTCAAATGCTACATGAGAATTCTCAGATGCTTCTGAAAGTACCTATAGTTGTGGAGGTGCATTGAACATGTGACAAAATTTGACTCATGGGATAGTCAAATTGTGGAGTGGCTGAGACCTCAGTACTGGTCTGTGGAAGCTGCAGAAGCACCTCAAACTTGTAGTCTCATGGCCATATTTCTGAAGGTCCCACAAGCCATTTCATGTATCATAATGGTCTTTGTGCAGACATTACATTAACAATCTTGAGAAGATTTGCTACATTATAGTACAGCATGTTATTTCAATCTAAGTCAATATACATATAGATATACATACGGTTGAGCTGGGAGCAGAATGGTGAAATGTTGGAGCTGGAAGGCAGTTGGCCTATCATGAACACCCTGCTGTACCAGTTCCAGTATCCAAATAGATTTGATAGGGAAAAGCAGGTCTGGCTTGAGAAGGGTAGGATGAGTGTGACAATGGATAATAGAGTACCTGGCCATAAGGAGGCACTGAAATTGTGTGAATCTACAAAATCTTGGAAAGAGGAACTAAGACCAACAGCTGGGAAAGAAAGAGTGTGTATATCATCATGTGATGATAAGATGATATCTATCTACCCTGGGGTCTCCCAAATATATAATCCCTATTGCTCAGTCCATGTCAAATATCTGTTGACCACTGTACCCCCCTCCCCCATATTGCTTAGTCCATCTCCGTATTCCCTGTATTTTGTTATGCCCCCCATGCCACTGAGCCCATTACTGGTATTACTGTGTCTCTATTTACCCCCCACTGGCATCCCCCTGTGAAACTGAGTTGCAGTGGTGTTGAGAAATGGATTTTCCCACCACTACTCCTCCATGGCCCTTTGTGCAAAGCAGATCTCATCTGTTTTGTCCAACATGAGCAAAAAAGAATTCCGTCTAGCCCGAATGGCTCCATCAGAGTGGACGCGGTCCATTATAGCCGTCAGACACATCCCAGTGGCGGCTTGCTCTGTGCTGGGCGTTAATACCACATGTCGTGTCGCATATCACCCTCACATCGCTCTTTCACTGTTTCTTCTCACTCTGTCAGTCTCCTATATTGAAAGAACATTCTGGCGTAGTGGCCAACAGTGACCATGCATCGGAATGGATTCATTGGGTATGCGCTTGCATTGGCATTGCAATGCGATGGGTGACGCTGCACAAACCTCTCCTCGCTTTCCTTCTACCTGGGCGGACATTGCAATTCTCTCTTTACTAATTATACACATGATTACAAGTCGCCAGATCTATGTGGCAATTGACAATCGATCGCTTGTTCTGTCTGTCTCCTGTCTTACTACTAGGAGCTACCTCTGGAATTACGTGCATGCAGCCGACGATGTTTCCCACTGTGAAAACTTGCAAAGGAACAGCCGCCGGTGCTTTTCTCACTTGTACAAATTTCGAGATGGGATTCAAGTTACCCGAGTTTTCAGGTAGTGTGGTGAGCACCAGGGCTAACCAGTACTCAACGAAAGTTCCATCCTCATTCAGGAGCTTGATTTTGAATAGCTGTTGCAGTTGCCACGGGAGAAGACCATTCAAGGCGCTATCACACCTCCCCAGGCATCGCTTTAGCCACACCCAGATGTTCCGTCGGTCCCCTCCATGCCAGCTCTGGCTTCCTGTGCATCGACACATCTGAGATATGCATTCACCTTCTAAATCCTCAACTTGAACCTTAATACCATGTTAAATACAGAGCTCCATTGCATAAAGTTGATCATCCGATATATACATCTTGTAACGACTCTTATGCTTGATCAACTCCTGCATGCTGTGGTTGATTGTCACACTGTGAGTCACGTCCTGCGTATTGTCCAGTAGTACTCTGAAGTCTTTGATCATAGCATCAGGATGGTTTCCATTATGGAGGTTTTAGGGTGTGATGAATTTGGGCTTCACATATGACTTGGAACTCAGGGTGGCAGCCAGATAAGCACCGGATGGGAGGACTTTGCAGGTGGCAGCGCTGTTCCCCCAACGATGAGCGAGGGCTTGATGATTGAGCTCTCTGATTGCAATGAAGAGAATGGGACGCTGCCAGGTGATTACCTGCAGCAGGTAGTTGAGATTGTGATTGGAGGCGTTCCAACTGTCCTTGAGGTTCGTTTTAAGTGCTTGCTCATGCCTCTTGGCAGAATACTGTTGCAAGGCTCTGTATCGACGAATCTGTTCGACCCAGTGAGACATCAAGTGGATCTTCGGAAAGTTGAAGTCGGCATCTAACTCCTTGGAAACATCAATCCTGTGGCTGATAGAATCCCGCCAGGCGATCATTTCGCGCCGCATCTTGGATAGCGTCCAAGGTTCCGCATTTGTTTCCTCATCTACCGTTCGCTTATTCACAAGTTCCCTGCTCAGGGCATTGGCTTTGCCTTTTGCCTTTTTGCCGGCTCTCCTGAGTAAGAAAACATCTTTGATGGTGTGAAAACGACGCAAAACGTCTTCCATGTAGCTCAAGGTTGCATAATTGTGAGATTTATATGAAGCATACATATAGAATTCTAACAATCCCAGTGTGCACTCAATTGTGTGATGGAATATGGGACGTTGAGCGGTGCTTCCTCCTCATAGAGTCTGGGTTACAACTCCAAGCAGATACTCTCTCATTTCCTGTAACTCCTTCCCATTTCATCGGGAAACTTCCTCAAATGACTTAGTTTTTTGGTGTGAGGTCATGGTAAGCAGGCACGGATACCCATATTGCATGGTACTTGTCGAGCCGTTTGTGCGTCTTCATGAAGTGGATAATCCACTCCTGGAGATGGCCAAGCATGCCAATCTGCATTTTATGGAGAAGGTTGGGCTTCAAGAGGTCGCTCACGATACATGGAATATGTCCAAAAACATTGAATCCTCGGTGAACATAGCGCGATGAGAGTTTGGCATCGGCTGCCTTGGTGTTGGCATTGCTGAGCTTTCTATATAGGTCGTGATTCCGCTGGGGGTGTTGCTTGTCAGGAGGGACATGATCTCCAAGTTTGTTCTTTGGACACTCACACAACAAACATATATGCCGCTCAAGATGGTGTACGTCCCTATACTCAGGGTCATCTCTAGACCATGCTGCTGAAACAGGTTGCAACACCTGAAGTTGCAATCTGCACAGAGCACACCGTAATACGCGCTCTCGGTGCTGAGATTGTGTTCAACGGTGAGAGGTTGCAGTACCCGCTGGAGAATCTCGTTCATCACCTCTCGGTTTGATTCCTACTGCTCATTCAGCCACTTCAGAGGCACATTGCAGTTCGTGATGGGAATCGGCAGAAAAGCGACCGTTCAGACACTGTGAGGTGAGGGCATCTGGAGGATATTCGATGATAGATTGCAAATTGTCACATATACAGGCCACTCTTTGTTGTTGCCAGCAATATTCGAGAGATGTGTTCCGTTGGACATGCAGAACATGGGAACAAGTGTATCCTGCACCCTGAGCGTTGCCTTAACATGGGTTAACACATCATCATCCTCGGGTATCTCTCCTTCCCAGTGTCTCCCACCACAAGCCCGCAGTGTGCATTGTGGTATAGAGGCGTTTCGGTAGCGCATCGCTGTTTATGCAACACTGAGGGGCGTATCTATGATGCTCCACGTAGGCTGGCGGCTGCATCCACCATCCCATGCTGCTGGTGATGTCTCGACTCCAGTATGTGATAGCCCATTGGTGATTGTCATTCCATTTCATATCCTTGAGAGTGTGTAGTTGCCACTCCCCGAGAGCCTGATCATCTGGCAACCGAGCCACAATCTTCTGGACACTATCCCCGTTTTCAAAGCTTGGGAAACGCAGAGCGGTGTGTTCTTCCTTCAGCATGTTGTCATAGTACGTCTTCATGCCTTTCTTCTTGATTGCACACTGGATATGTTTGTAATCTTCACACGTTGCTAATGGGTATTATGGATTGATATGTAGGTTTGTCTCAACGCAATCCTGGGTGTTGGGTTCCCATGGTTCAGCAATGTAATCGCTCAGCGGAGCACCGGCGCCGGGGTAGGTTCCTGGCCGCGGCAAAATGGGTGGCGGTGGCTGAGACCCCGAGTCTGTGATGTTTTCAAGCTGTTTGAGGTAGGGAAATCCATCCCAGTGTTCGACTGAATCATTGTTAGTGTTGAAAGTACGACGCAGGGCAGGTTCAAAGTGTTGGGGCGCACCGCGCATAGTCAGATTCGTCGGGCGTGCAATTTGAAGGTGTTCAGGATAGTGTTATTTGTGATGTTTGACTCACCAGCTGTCTGAGGTGAACTTCTTTCGGCATGAGAAGTCGGGGCCTCGGGAAGGGGTCTTCTCCGGCATTGTTGACCACGCCCAAGGAATGGAGTATTCACTGTAGAATGGGACGAATGGGGGTGCTGGGCCTGAGTAGTCAGGTGTGGGTGTAAGCTCACAATACTTTCAGCTAACTTGAGAGAGTTATTGAGCCTCAACACCATCACAAGGAGGTTCCTTACACGCCAGGAGTTGCAAACACCCTGCATGCGTAATGTCCCCTAATACTATGAATAATATAAGAAATGAACCCTGAGTGATGCAAAAACCTCATGATGCGTGTAATAATCAATGCCTGGCATAAATTGAATACCAAAGAGGAAACGAACAAGCCCACAACCCTTAACCCAAACGATCCTGAATACAAAAACCCTGAGCAAAAATGACACCTCCACGCGTGCCTCAATCAGTGCCTGAGATCAATAGATTACAGCAAAAGAATCTGACAAGACAAGAAGCCGACCCTAACCCGAACGCAACAATCATTGCCTCCTCTGCAACACGAGAACTGGTTCACTCCTCGCCTCCGGAGCCATCAGGGTGGGCCTTAGGGAGATGGACATATGGGAGAGGGACATCAGGGAGACTGTCGCCAGCTGCCGAGTGCCCGAGTAGCAGCTGATCCACATCTACATCCAAGGTGATTCCGGCTGCCTCAGCTTCTTGCAGAGTTGGCGTCACTGGGCAACTTTTTTGCGGCGTCAGAAACCTCAAAAACTCAAGCCGACTGAGGGGATGAGTCTCCAGAGTTTGCGGTTGTGGGCAAGCCTCCGGGCTTTGTGGCCATGGTGCAGGCGCCAGAGGTGGGAGCCGTGGGGTTTGCATGTGCATCTCCTGGCCTTGCTTAGGTAGGAGGTTTGGCTGATCATCGACCATGGTATGTACATTGTCAGCCAATGAATTTACCATCTCTCCCTGGCCAATCGTCCGAGGTTCTTTGCCATCATCCTCATCCTCATCCCCCTCCTCATCCTCATCCTCATCCCCTTCTTCTTTCTCCTCCTCCTCGTCATCTTCCTCCTCTTCATCTTCCTTCTCTTCATCGCCACCATCCCTTCATCAGCAAAATGTAATTTGGTCGCTGGGAGCCTCCAGGAGTGTGTGAGAGGAGGCGGAGTGTAAACTTAGAAGCGTCAATTTCAGGAGAGTATGAGACCCTAGGAGGGCATTCCTGCCGGCCTTTGGAGTAAATGGGACCTCTGATGACTGGTACGGGAGCACCATGGGAGTGGTTGTGATAAGTTTGGGAGCACCTGGGACTGTCGCCCAACCAATGCGGGAATCCCAAACTAACTCTGAGAGATGCCTGGGTCCTTATGGATATTCATTGGAAGGACTGCAGGCGTTATCTGAGATTCTCCGGATGTACCCCGAGCAATAAGAATACCCTCCACGTATGATGCATAGATTATTGTTCATTATCAACTTCTAAATCGTACTATAGTACCCAGCATCTCATTCAACATTCTATTGTTTGCATCCCTACATTAAGGAGAGAACCAAAGAAAATGACGAGTGATTCAAAAATGAAAGCAGGTAAAACCGAAACAATAACCCGACTAAGCGATCGGAATGATATCAATCGAACATAGTCTCAATGTCATCCACTAAATCTCCCATCTCATCAGGGCCGACAAACGCAGGAACACACAATTCATCAACGGCGCAAAGAAGCTGGAGGCGCTCCTTGTATTTCCGAATAATTCCAGCCTGGCGAGGGGGAGAAATTGAATTCCAATGTCATTTGGCTCGATTTGTGATATCTAAAAGGTTGGAATGGAGAGGTTAGCTTGCACTGAATCAAAATGGAGTTTGAAAGGGAATATGATGAATTCGGAGGAAAAAGAGGTGCGCCACCAGCAAATGAGGAGTGCCTGATGTGGAGTGCAGG
>Ga0307515_10021911_pt1 | contig 11299 bp, 6 predicted proteins | sample 17_EM_MG_FD_194513 | JGI IMG/M metagenome (GOLD analysis project Ga0307515, IMG submission 194513) | Populus trichocarpa ectomycorrhiza microbial communities from riparian zone in the Pacific Northwest, United States - 17_EM | ecosystem: Host-associated > Plants > Roots > Unclassified | place... | reverse complement strand
TTCCGCCGGAGATTCTGACCTCGATCGCCGGCATCGACGACGCAGGTCGTCTGGCGGACACCATTGCGGCACACCTGCCGCTTAAGCTTGAGAACAAGCAGTCGGTGCTGGACCTGTTTGCGGTCGACAAGCGCCTCGAAAAACTGCTTGAGCAACTCGAACACGAAGTCGACATTCTTCAGGTGGAAAAGCGCATCCGTGGCCGCGTCAAGCGCCAGATGGAAAAGAGCCAGCGCGAGTACTACCTGAACGAGCAGGTCAAGGCCATCCAGAAGGAACTCGGTGACGGCGAAGAAGGCGCCGACATGGAGGAACTGGAAAAGAAGATCGTCGCGGCCAAGATGCCCAAGGAGGCTCGCAAGAAAGTCGATGCCGAGCTCAAGAAGCTCAAGCTCATGTCGCCCATGTCAGCTGAAGCCACCGTGGTGCGCAACTACATCGACACGCTGATCAACCTGCCTTGGACCAAGAAAACCAAGATCAAGCATGACCTCAAGCACGCTGAAGAAGTGCTCAATGAGGACCACTACGGCCTAGAGAAGGTCAAGGACCGCATCCTTGAGTACCTCGCGGTGCAGCAGCGCGTCGACAAGGTAAAAGCGCCCATCTTGTGCTTGGTCGGCCCTCCTGGCGTGGGCAAGACCTCGCTCGGTCAAAGTGTGGCGCGCGCCACGGGTCGCAAGTTCGTTCGCATGGCCCTGGGCGGCATGCGCGACGAGGCAGAGATTCGCGGGCATCGCCGCACCTACATCGGCTCCATGCCGGGCAAGGTGCTGCAGAGCCTCTCGAAGGTTGGCACGCGCAATCCGCTGTTCCTGCTCGACGAGATCGACAAGCTCGGCATGGACTTCCGGGGTGACCCGTCGAGCGCGCTGCTCGAAGTGTTGGACCCGGAGCAGAACCACACCTTCAGCGACCACTATGTCGAGGTCGACTTCGACCTGTCCGACACGATGTTCATCGCGACCTCGAACTCGATGAACATCCCGCCGGCCTTGCTGGACCGGATGGAAGTGATCCGCCTGTCGGGTTACACCGAGGACGAGAAGGTCAACATCGCGACCCGGTATTTGCTGCCGAAGCAACGCAAGAACAACGGCGTGCAGGACGAGGAACTGGACGTCACCGAGTCTGCGGTGCGCGGAATCATTCGCTACTACACCCGTGAAGCCGGTGTGCGGTCGCTCGAGCGCGAGATGTCGAAGATCTGCCGCAAGGTAGTGAAGGGCATCCAGCTCAAGACCTACACCGACAAGGTGGTTGTGACCGATGAAAATCTGAACGACTTCCTCGGCGTTCGCAAGTTCAACTATGGCCAGGCCGAGAAGACCAATCAGGTCGGCCAGGTTGTGGGCCTGGCCTGGACCGAAGTCGGTGGCGATCTGCTGACCATCGAGACGGCAGTGATGCCGGGCAAGGGCAACATCATTCGCACCGGTTCGCTGGGCGATGTGATGAAGGAGTCGGTCGAAGCCGCTCGCTCAGTGGTGCGCAGCCGCGCGCGTAGGCTGGGTATCAAGGATGAGATGTTCGAAAAGCGCGACATACACATCCATGTACCCGACGGTGCGACGCCCAAAGATGGTCCGAGCGCTGGCGCGGCGATGACCACGGCCTTCGTCTCTGCGCTGACGGGCATTCCCGTTCGTGCCGATGTGGCGATGACCGGTGAAATCACGCTGCGCGGTGAGGTCACGGCCATCGGCGGCCTGAAAGAGAAGCTGCTGGCCGCTCACCGCGGTGGCATCAAGACGGTACTTATTCCTGAAGAGAACGCCAAGGACCTTCAGGACATCCCCGAGAACGTCAAGAACCACCTCGAGATCGTGCCGGTGAAGTGGATCGATCAGGTGCTCGAGGTCGCTCTTGAGTCCTTGCCGCAAGCTCTGGCGGATGAGGAGCCGCCCAAGGTCGAGGCCGTTAAAACCGACGGTCCCGTTGCGCCCGTGACATCGGAGTCCCTCAAGCATTGAAGTTGACGAGCAGGGCTTGCAAGCCCTGCTTTTTTCGGCCTATAATGCGAGCTTCGGTTGATTCTTGAAATGCTTTTAAAGCTGACAAGATTTGATCGAGGCACAAAGCGGGAGTAGCTCAGTTGGTAGAGCGCAACCTTGCCAAGGTTGAGGTCGCGAGTTCGAGCCTCGTCTCCCGCTCCAGATTTAAAAAAGGGAAGCTTCGGCTTCCCTTTTTGCCAATAATCTGCAGCCTAGGTTTCAGTTTTACGCGGCGCGATAGCAAAGCGGTTATGCACCGGATTGCAAATCCGTAGAGCCCAGTTCGACTCTGGGTCGCGCCTCCAGACATGGCTTGCACAACAAGCAGCAAAACGCCCCGACTTGTCGGGGCGTTTTGCTTTGTGGTTCGGCCCGAAGACAACTTACTCGATGGTCTGCACCGCAACAATCTTCGCGTTGCCGGGTTCGAATTCGCAGCGGTAGCTGAACTGAACCAGGTTCATGCCTGGCGCGCGCTCCACGGCCCCCACGCCTTCAAGGCTGGATCGACCCGCTGGAGCGGGCCTGAGCTTGCGTGAATCCGAGCCGAAGGCAATGCGGCCGACACGTGGATGTTTGCTCTTGAGGTTGGCGGCCACAGCGGCTTCGCAGGCCTCCGGTGACACGTTCGCCAAGTCGGGGTCCCACGGTTTTTCTGGTGCCGTGCGTGCACCGCCGGCATCGCGAAAGACGATGCCTGAGGTCGCGCCCGTCTGCGTGTTGAACGCACAGCCATACGTGAAAGGCAGCGAGGCTCCGGCGGCACTTCGGTAACGGCCCGCACCCTTGACGTCAGTGTCGTCGCCGGTAGTCGGCGTCAGCACGCGCTTGTCCTTGCTGAACTGCACTTCTTGCGCCTCTCGGCCACGCATCTCCTTGATCGTGTCGACCACGGCGGCTTCGCAGCTTTCGGCCGCCTTGTTGGCGTCGGCGGGTGCCGCAGCCTGGGCTGCGGCCGAGCCCAGCAAAAGCGATAAAAAAGCGATGGGGAAAAGTTGAGTGTTCATGTCTTTACTGCTGAGAAAAACCTGTGCCCATGTTGTCGCGTTTCGATGGCATCGGCAATAGCCGCACTCCCTGAGATGCGCGCTGCAAAGCAAGGTTCGCCTTCACCGAGGCTTCACAAACGGGTCGTGCACTTCATACCCGCTTCGCAGGCACGGGCCACTCTTCGGGACACGCCCACCATGTCGGTGCGGCGCTTCGGAGGCAAGCCCGTGTCAGCCAGTCAATCTTTGCAACAAGCCGTGCAAACAACGCACAGCGCAACCAGCCTCATCGTTCACGGCGGGGCACCTCTCTCGGGCCGGCTCGTGCCGTCGGCCAACAAGAACGCCGTGCTTCCGATCTTGTGCGCGACGCTGCTTACGCGTCAGCCGGTTCGTCTGCGTGGTGTGCCCGACATCACCGATGTGAGAAAGATCCTCGCGGTGTTCGAGCAGATCGGCAGTGAGGTCCATGCTGACTTCGAACGCGGCATCGTGGGCATTCATCACCGCAACACACTGTTCGACGAGAAGCTGCACCGCCTGCCTCAAGAGATGCGGTCGTCGATCATGCTTGTGCCGCCACTGCTTGCTCGCTTTGGCGCGGCGCGCATCGAGAACGACGTGAAAGGCTGCACGTTGGGCGTGCGTGAGATCGACCCGCATGTGGAAGTGCTGCAGCGCTTCGGCGGCCGCGTCCAGCGCAACGACGACGCCTTGATCGTTCGCAGCGACGGCCCGCTGCGTGCCACGCACCATTGGCTGGACTACGCATCCGTCACCACCACCGAGAACTTCGTGCTCTGCGCGGCACTGGCCAGCGGCACGTCGACGTTGACGAACGCCGCCTGCGAGCCGCATGTGCAGGAGTTCTGCGCCTTCATGCGCCAGCTCGGCGCACGCATCGAAGGCATCGGAACCTCTCGGCTCACCATCGAAGGCGTCGACGAACTCAGCGGGACGGAGTTCCGCTTCACTGAAGACTTCCATGAGGTCGTCACCTTCCTCGCGCTTGGTGCCATCACTGGCGGCGAGGTCGTGGTGCGCAACTCATCGCCCGAGCACTTCCCTTTGATCGACCGTTGCTTCGCCAAGTTCGGCGTGCATGTCACGCACCGTGATGGCTGGTCACACGCTCGCGTGGATGGCAAGCTGATGGTGGCCGAGCCGTTCACCGCCAACATGCTGCAGAAGATCGAGGCCGCGCCCTGGCCGTATCTGCCGGTGGACCTGCTGCCGATCTTCATCGCGCTGGGTGTGCAGGCGGAAGGCAGTGCGATGTTCTGGAACAAGGTCTACGACGGGGCGATGGGCTGGACGTCCGAACTCTCCAAATTCGGCGCGCACGCTTTCCTGTCAGACCCTCATCGCGTGATCACCTTCGGCGGCAAGCGTCTGGTGCCGGCCGAAGTCGAGAGCCCCTACATCATTCGCGTGGCGATTGCGATGCTGATGCTTGCCGCCAGCATCGACGGCCGCTCGCTGATCAAGAACGCCGCACCGATCCGCCGAGCTCACCCGCGCTTCGTCGAGAACCTGCGAGAACTCGGGGCAAACATCGAGTGGACGGGCAGGGCGTAGCCGTCAGAATCAGGCCGGAGCACTCTCATGAAGGAGCCGTCATGGCCGAGGCCTACATCGTTGCAGCCACACGCACAGCGGGAGGCCGCCGCGGCGGCCGCTTGTCGGGCTGGCACTCCGCCGACCTGGCTGCTAAAGTGCTCGATGAACTGGTGGCACGCAGCGGTGCCGACCCGGCGCTGATCGACGACGTGATCGTGGGCTGCGTAGGGCAAGCCGGCGAACAGGCGGCCAATGTCGCTCGCAACGCGGTGCTTGCGTCGACGCTGCCCGAATCCGTGCCCGGCACCTCTGTCGATCGCCAGTGCGGCTCTTCGCAGCAAGCACTGCACTTCGCGGCCCAGGCGGTGATGTCGGGCAGCATGGATGTGGTCATCGCCGCTGGTGTCGAAAGCATGAGCCGCGTGCCGATGGGCATGCCGATGACGCTGCCTGCGAAGAACGGAATGGGCTACTACGTGAGCCCGCAGATGCAGGCGCGCTACCCCGGCGTCGAGTTCAGCCAGTTCTTCGGCGCCGAAGCGATCGCCAAGAAATACGAACTCTCGAAGGACATGCTGGACGCGTACGCGTTTCAAAGCCACCAGCGCGCGATCGCGGCCATGAAGGCGCACGCGTTCGACGACGAGGTCCTTGCCGTGCCGGTGCGCATGCAAGACGGCAGCCAGGACGGCGGGCTGCATCGCGTCGACGAGGGCGTCCGCTTCGATGCGTCACTCGAGAGCATCCGCAGCGTCAAGCTCATCCAGCCCGAGGGGCGGGTCACGGCGGCCACCGCCAGCCAGATCTGCGACGGCGCCAGCGGCGTGATGGTGGTCAACGAGCGTGGGCTCAAGGCGCTGGGCGTTGAGCCCCTGGCGCGGGTGCACCACATGACGGTGATCGGCCACGACCCCGTGGTGATGCTCGAAGCGCCGATCCCCGCCACGCTGAGGGCGCTTCACAAGGCGGGAATGAGCATTGACGACATCGACCTGTTCGAAGTCAACGAAGCCTTCGCGCCCGTGCCGCTGGCGTGGTTGCAAGTGACCGGGGCCGACCCCGCTCGGCTCAACGTGCACGGTGGCGCGATTGCGCTCGGCCATCCGCTGGGCGCCTCGGGAACCAAGCTGATGACGACGCTGCTGCACGCGCTCAGGCAGCGAGGCAAGCGCTACGGCTTGCAGACGATGTGCGAGGGCGGTGGGCTGGCCAACGTCACGATCGTCGAGCGCTTGTAGCCCGAACGCTCAACGCTGGACCTGAGCTGTGCGCGGCGCGAGCCGCAGCGTCTCGCCGATGGCGATCGTTGGAAAGGCGTCGTCTGTCAAACCATGGATCTGGCGCTGCTGCGCCAGCACCCTCGGTGGCTCGTCCAGCGATTCGTCGGTCAGCTGGAAGGTGCCCCAGTGCACACCCAGTGAGCGCTTGGCGCCGAGATCGAAATGGATCTTCACGGCCTCTTCGACGTTCACGTGTTGCGAGGCCATGAACCAGCGTGGCTCGTAGGCGCCGATGGGAAGTAGCGCGATGTCGAAGCCGCCGCCTTGCGCGGGCGACTGGCGCTCGGCGAAACGCTCGCGCATGTCGGTGAAGTCGCGCGAGTAGGCAGTGTCTCCGGCGAAGAAGAGGTGGCAGTGGTCGGCGAACACCGCGAAGCCGCCCCACAGCGTGTCCATGCGGTCATTCAAGCCGCGTGCCGACCAGTGCTGGGCCGGCACCAGCATCACTTCCACTTCCACTTCGCCGCCCGGCGCGGCAATACGGTGGCTGTCCCACCAGTCGAGTTCGACAGCATTGGTGATGCCCCGTGCCGCAAGCCAAGGCTTGAGGCCCAGCGGCACGACGAACAGCGGCGGGCCGCCTGCCTGGCGGTTCAGTGCGTCGACCGAGGCACCGTCGAGGTGGTCGTAGTGGTTGTGCGAGACCATGACGAGGTCCACATGCGGCAGGTCGGCCAAAGCGACGCCGGGCGCCTGATGCCGCTTGGGGCCAGCGAAGGACATTGGCGAAGCGCGCTGCGAAAAGATCGGGTCGGTGAGCAGCGTGAGCCCGGCGAGCTGGCCCAGTACGGTGGCGTGGCCGATCCAGGTGACCGCAGGTTGCATGGCTGAGCCAGCCAGCGCATTGGCGTGCAGGAAGGCGAGGTCGGCCGCCACGTTCGGGATCGGCGTTTGCGGCGGCTTGGGCAGCCCCAGGCGCGATGCGTCCCAACGCCAGCGCAGCACCTCGGCCAGGGTCTTGGGCGTGAACTCCGTGTGGCTGTTCTGGAAACCATCGGGCCGATGGTGAGATTTGGCCGGGTCGTAGTAGGGGTTCATGTCGTCCGGGAATGAGGGCTAGGCACGCAGAGCGCCGCAGCATAGCCCGCGACGGCAATGTGAGCTCGGGGCGGGGATAGACTTGCCCCCACGATGTACGCCAAATTTTTCGGCCTGAGGCAGGAGCCTTTCTCGATCGCGCCTGACCCTCGCTACCTGTTCATGAGCGAGCGGCACCGCGAGGCCTTGGCGCACCTGCTGTACGGGTTGCGCGGTGGTGGCGGCTTCGTTCTGCTCACCGGGGAGATCGGCGCGGGCAAGACCACGGTGTGCCGCTGCTTCCTGGAGCAGATCCCCAAGCGCTGCAACGTGGCCTACATCTTCAACCCCAAGCTCACCGTCATCGAGCTGCTGAAGACGGTGTGCGACGAGTTCCGCATCCCGCTCGACCCGGCCCGGCTGCGCACCGACACCGTCAAGGAATACCTCGACCCGATCAACGAGTTCCTGCTCAAGACGCACGCCGTCGGGCAGAACAACGTGCTCATCATCGACGAGGCGCAGAACCTCTCGGCCGACGTGCTGGAGCAACTGCGCCTGTTGACCAACCTCGAGACCAGCGAACGCAAGCTGCTGCAGATCATCCTGATCGGCCAGCCCGAGTTGCGCGAGATGCTGGCCCGGCCCGAACTCGAACAGCTGGCGCAGCGGGTCACGGCGCGTTATCACCTGAAGGCTTTGTCGCCGGCCGAGAGCTCGCAGTACATCCGCCACCGGCTGGGCGTCGCGGGCTTGAGCGGTACCGTGCCTTTCGACCGCGAGGCTCGCAAGCGAATCCACCAGCTCTCGCGCGGCGTGCCCCGCCGCATCAACCTGCTGTGCGACCGCTCTCTGCTAGGCGCCTATGCCGATGGCCGCTCGCGCGTCGACCGGGCCATGGTCGACAAGGCCGCAGTCGAGGTGTTCGGCGAGGGCGATGTGGCGGTACCGCCGTCGGCCCGCGGTACGCGCGTCACCGCACTGGCCGCGGCCGCTGGCCTGCTGATCGGCGCAGCGCTGTTCGGCATCGTCGGCTGGGCGACGGACGGCTCACGCAAGCCGATGGCGACGATCACCGCGCCGGTGTCCAAGGCGGCGTCCGCGGCGGCAAGTGTGCCCCTGGCCGCCGCGAGCCAGCCTTCTGCGCCGGTGGCGGGAGCGCCGCCTGTCGATCCGGCCGCCGTTCTCAAACTCAGTCTGCACAGCGAAAGCGATGCCTGGCGCGAACTCGCACCGTGGTGGAAGGCCTCGCTGACCGAGGGTGACCCCTGCCAGGCCGCACAGCGCCAGCAGCTTCAGTGCTTCAAGAGCGACGGTGGGCTGGCACTCATCCGTCAGCTGTCACGCCCCAGCATGCTCACGCTGTACGACGATGCCGGCAAGCCGGCCTATGCGGTGCTGGTGGGCTTGAGCAGCCACACGGCCATGCTGCGCGCAGGCGGCGTCACGCAGGGGGTGAGCCTGTTGTCGCTTTCGAAGGTATGGCGCGGCGAGTTCGCCACGCTGTGGCGCGTGCCCCCGGGCTACCAGAACAAGTGGTTTGCGGGGCAGGGCGGCCCGGTGGTGGACTGGCTCGCCCTCCAGGTGGCCAAGCTGAATGGTGAACCGCCACCGGCGGGAGCGCAGAAGTTCGACGCTGCCCTGCAGGCAAAGGTCTCGGCCTTTCAACTCGCGCAAGGCCTCAAGGCGGACGGCTTGGCCGGCCCCATCACCCTGATGCAACTCAATCGCGCTGCCGGCGTGGACGAGCCCCGCCTTCAAGCCGAGCTGGCTTCCAACTGAAAGACTGAGCGATGTCCTACATCCTCGATGCCCTCAGGCGAGCCGATTCCGAGCGCGAGCGCGGCACGATTCCCAGTCTGCACACCAAAGCCGAAGCGCTGATCGATGCCGAAGACGAAGAAGGCTTCGGCAGCCGTCCGCACCCGCTGCTGTGGGCGGTGATCGGGCTGTCTGTGGTGCTCGCGAGCGTGCTGGCGTGGCAGTTCATGGGCAGCAGCCCGACCGAACCTGCGCCGATGCCAGCGTCCATCCAGGCGCCGGCTCCTGTGCCCACTCCCGCGCCTGCGCCGGTACCTGCCTCGGTCCCGCCCCCGATGGCGACGATTGCGCCCCCCACACCGCAACCCGAGCCGCCCGTCGCGATGGCGCCGGCTCGACCGGTGCCGCAGGCTCCCGTGCAAGCTGCGCCACGCAAGCAGCCAACCCGCGTCGCGGCGAAAGCCTCTGCACCGGCATCCGCCGCCGCTCCCGAGCGCCCCGTGCAAACCTTGAGCGAGCTGCCTGAAAACATCCGCCGCGAGCTGCCGCAGATCACCGTGGGTGGTGCGATGTATTCCGAGAATGCAGCGAACCGCATGCTCATCATCAACGGGCAGGTCTTTCACGAGGGCGACAAGGTCGCGGGGGAACTCGTGCTCGAGCAGATCAAGTTGAAAACGGCGGTGCTGGCCTACAAGGGCTACCGCTACGGCATCAGCTACTAAAAAAGGGGTGCGAGCCCTGAGACTCGCACCCCTGTCAGTTCACTTGGCCGGTCACTTGCTGGTCAAGTGGGCCTGCACCGCTGGCGGTGCCACCGCGTAGTGGTCGAACTGCATCGAGTACTGCGCGCGCCCTGAAGTCTGGGCCCGCAGGCTGCCGATGTAGCCGAACATCTCTGCCAATGGCACGTGCGCCTCGATCACCGCCGCGTTGCCACGGCTGTGTTGCCCGCGGATGATGCCGCGCCGGCGGTTCAGGTCGCCGATCACGTCGCCCAGATGGTCGGCAGGCGTCACCACCTCCACGGCCATCAAGGGCTCCAGCACCACCGGCGCCGCCTTCAGCGCAGCTTCACGCAGCGCGGTCACCGCCGCCAACTCGAAAGCCAGCGTCGACGAGTCGCGCTCGTGGTGGCTGCCGTCCACCAGCGTCGCCTGGAAGTCGACCAGCGGAAAGCCCGCCACCACGCCCGCTTCTGCCGCGCGGCGCACGCCGGCTTCCACTGCGGGAATGAACTCGCGTGGAATGGCGCCGCCGACGATCTGGCTCTCGAAGCGGATGCCTTCGCCGCGAGGCAAAGGCGTGAGCCGCAAGCTCAGCTCGGCGAACTGGCCGGGGCCACCGCTCTGCTTCTTGTGCACATGCCTCACCTCGATGGGCTTGGTGATCGTTTCGCGATAAGCCACTTGTGGGCGGCCTGTCGAGACGTCCACCTGGTGCTTGGTCCTCAGCTTCTCCAGCGTCACCTCCAGTTGCAGTTCACCCATGCCAGACAGAATCGTCTGGCCCGACTCGGCGTCTTGCCGAATGCGCAGGCTCGGGTCTTCCTTCACCAATGCGTGCAGGGCCTTGCCCAGGCTCTGTTGATCGGCCTGGGTCTTGGGCTCCACCGCGACGTGGATCACCGGCTCGGGAATGCTGATCTCCTCCAGCACCAGTGGGTGCTGGCGGTTGCTCAGCGTGTGACCCGTGACCGTGTCCTTCAAGCCGACGACGGCCGCGATGTCGCCCGCCTCCAGCACCTGGCGTTCCTCGTGCTTGTCGGCATGCACCTCGTACAGGCGCGACACGCGCTCGGTCTTGCCAGTGCTGGCGTTCAGCACGGTGTCGCCCGGCCGCAAGCGGCCGCGGTACACGCGCACGAACACCATCGAACCGTGGGCGTCGGTCACTACCTTGAAGGCGAGCGCCGCCAGCGGCCCGTCCGGGTCGGCTTCGGGTTGGCCGGCGACTGCGCGCACGTCCTGCGGAGACGGCAGGTAGTCGACCACGGCATCGAGCAAAGGCTGCACGCCCTTGTTCTTGAATGCCGCGCCGGCCAGCACAGGCACGAACGAGCCTGCCAGCGTGCCGGTGCGAATGCAGGCGCGCAGCTGCTCGACCGAAGGCTCTTCGCCGTTCAGGTAGGCCGCGAGGGCGGTGTCGTCTTGCTCGACCACGGTCTCGACCAAGCGCGCGCGCCAGCCCATGGCTTGCGCCATCAGCCCGGGCGGGATCGCCTGTGTCTCGTACGGTTCGCCCGCTTCGCTGCCGTGCCAAACCAGCGCCTTCATGACGAGCAGGTCCACGACGCCGCGGAACGTGTCCTCGGCGCCGATGGGCAGCTGCAGCACCAGCGGCTTCACACCCAGGCGCTCTTCCATCATCTGCACGACGCGCGGAAAATCGGCCCCCACGCGGTCGAGCTTGTTGATGAAAGCCAGGCGTGGCACGTGGTATTTGTCGGCCAGGCGCCAGTTGGTCTCGGTTTGCGGTTCGACACCGGCGACACCGTCGAACACGACGACGGCGCCATCGAGCACGCGCAGCGAACGGTTGACCTCGATGTTGAAGTCGATGTGCCCCGGGGTGTCGATCAGGTTGATCTGCGCACCCTTCCAGAACACGGTCGTGGCCGCGCTGTTGATGGTGATGCCGCGTGCGCGCTCCTGCGGGTCGAAGTCCATCGTCGTGGTGCCGTTGTGCACTTCGCCGA
>Ga0307515_10021910_pt1 | contig 11299 bp, 7 predicted proteins | sample 17_EM_MG_FD_194513 | JGI IMG/M metagenome (GOLD analysis project Ga0307515, IMG submission 194513) | Populus trichocarpa ectomycorrhiza microbial communities from riparian zone in the Pacific Northwest, United States - 17_EM | ecosystem: Host-associated > Plants > Roots > Unclassified | place... | reverse complement strand
AGTATAGCTCGCAAATGTTAATACAACCATTTATAGATCTAAGTGTTGGCTCAAAGAGAAAGTCCGACAATGAGGTGGACGTGGTGAGTGCTAGTTGACAGTACCACACCCCATCGAGCAACTCCACCGTTGTCATAAACACTTTAAACGTCCTTTTTTAGGTTTCTCTTTCCTTCGATCTGCTCAATGGTGCGCATTGCATTCCCTCACTCTGTAATTTTCATCGCTAGATCAGTTTTACCGACTCCAAAGTCAGCCCCGTGTTGCTTCGATCCGTCCTCTCTCAAAATCGGACCCTCTACTCCAACTGAGAAGAGCACACCTTCGTTGGTACTGCGCCACTGCCCAGCACAGGACCCTCACGGTCATGGCCATCGTTCATCACACTCATTTCATTTCCTTCGTCGCTCGCCTATTATGCACTCATGGCAAGTCGCGTTGGGACGGCCCTGCCTTCGAACTCGATCCAGCATCCTCGAAGCACTGCACGAGGCTCGCATATCCTCGCCTTCACTACACCGTACGTGAAGGAAGGACTTCCCACCGTCAGACAAACCATTGCTCTGCAGTGAGTGTATTGGTGCTTCGTACTGCCCCCGCTTTCTGGTGAATACCAGATCTCCCATCATCACTGCCGGTTGGGTGTTCCTTACCAGAGGCTCGTCAACGAGTTGACAATCTCAATCAACCTTCGTGGGTTCACCATGTGATAGCATTCACCTCGTCAAGGAGCTTCTCAAATGGGGGTGGGATCGCACGCCGTGGACTGGCCTCCGAACTCGTTTAACCAGTGAGCAACATTACTTTCCAAAATATGGTGGGCTGATTGTTGGTAATTTTGTTCACAGCTCGAGGGCCGCTGCTATCTTCTGCTTTGCGTTCACTACCACTCTGCAAGGTCGCTGCGGACAAGCTACTTGTTCCGAATGCCATTGATTGGCCATCGTCGCAACTGTGAACAGCCCTTGTCCAGGGTGGATTCGCTTCTCTAGGATCGGATTGGAAATCGTCACAAATTTGTGCCGTTTTTTGATATTTTTTCTTAGTAACAATTGTTAGAAATATCACAACAAGTTTTTGATGAAAATCGTCACATGTCCCTCGTGAACTACCTTGGAAAAACAACACAAGTTCGGAGAAATCTATTAATGAAATTCATCACAAGTTTGGTATGGAAAAAAACAACAGAACTTTGTGATGATTTGCAAAAATCATCACAAGTACTTCCACCAGTGAGGTCTGAGGGGCGTCTCGGCGGCCTATTCAGGCCAGCGCCAATCTAAGTACGTGAATACGCGATAGCATTCTAGGTGTCTATTTTGCAGAATGAATTGTGTACAGTTACTTCCATCGATAAGGTGCAGGGAGGACAGTCTCCCCAACCTCATTCTTCTTGAGGGCGGCCATCGATTGCTACAAGATGGGGGCCCAGAACATTCCAGAGAAAAGATTGAAGCAATAACAATCGCGCGGCGTGTGGCTAGCACACGGCTGGGAATGATGACGACGGGATGGGTCGACCCTATGCACAGGCCACGATATCTAAATAAACTGTTGTCTGCATTCACCTTCACTTCTGCAAAACATGGGCATACATTCATAAACACATGTCGGAATATTGTTGTTCTCGTTATAGTAGGTACGGTTTGAGTTTAATTCCAGTTCCTTAATATCGCTTATATACAGCCGCTTCCGCGCACTCTGATACTGGTTTCATGTTATGGCTCGGCTATTATTACTATATAAGTAGTCCTACCGTAGAAGTAGATAGAACCAGGAAGCAGGGGAGTTCATTTTCCGTCAGCACATTCCAGTGGAGACAAAGCATCCGAGCTTCTTGCTGGCGATGGCATCCTCCACTGACAGCAACGGTGCTCCATCTCCTTGAATCGTTGTATACTTCCCAAGCCGCGTTTGTTCATCTAAAATGCTAGCTTTTCCATTGTCCAACGGCATGCCGCGCCTACCCGTGCGACTTGAGAGATAGGATCGGGACAATTCCAGTCTTCATGCTAAAATAGTCGCCCCTCATCTCTAGTCCATCGTGCACTATCGGAACCCACACAGGCGATCGAGTTCCCAGACCATTGAGAGCACCACCAGCAACAGAGTCCAGTTGCACACTCTGCCCCGACGCACTCGTCTCTCGTCACCACAAACCTCGTCTCTTGCGCACTCACCGCTCGTTACTAGCACTTCACTCATCTAGACAACCAGCCCGCTATGCCACTGCGCTCGACATCCAGACCATTCTCCCACTCACCGGCTGACAGGAATATCCTCGACAATGGCCCTACTTACTCATTCCCACTATCGTCCATAACGATCATGTCGAGCCTGTTCTCGCCCCGGCCGAGTACCCTTTCTCTGCGCTGGCCGTAAATTTGGACATTTGAACAGGACAGGAAGCGGGGATAGTCCATTGGACAGCCCACCAGCTGCAATGTTGTGCAGGTAGGCCAGAGTTCTTTCACTGCGCTGCCCAGCTGCTTGGCCGTTCGGGGTGATACGTTTGATCTTGGCGTAACCCGATTCTATTCGGTGGCAAAGCTTGGTGTAGGATTCGGCGGGGGACGTGCGAAGCGTTTGGCATAGACCGGGTTACCAGACTTCTGGTGTCATATTATAATCTCCAAATGGAGATCAGCCGAGGGCCTCCAGCTCGGAGCATCCCACTTCGCCTGCTCCGAGGGTCGACGTAGACATTGTTGGCGCCCCGGGCGGCGAAGGTGACTGGGTCGATGGAGGTCCACTTAACACCGCGAGAGTCGAGAGACTTGTAGATATCTGTGCCGATCTTGATACTCGATGATACGGACGTGGTCGGCGGTACCAGCAAAAAAAGATACGAGATCACCTTGATCTCCCGCTTGGGGCAGATCCCGCTGGTGAGGACGGGCACTGGCCAGAGTCCGTGTCAGAAATGAAAGAGAGAGAGCGTGGGAACGAGCGAGGGCTCATAACATGTGGCGCTCGCCCAGGATCGAGGTCCACCGGAGGAATGGCACGTGGGAACTTGCTCAATTCCCGCCTGATAAGCGCCCGATCGGGAGTAGGCCCATGGCGGTTTGGGACAATTTATGTTGTAGGGCCTGCCGGTGGGGCCAGGGGGTGCGAATCTGTCCAAGTCAACCCACGAAACTGGGTGTCCACAGTTTTGTTCAGAAGTACTACTCATTTATGACCTTGCTACCACACTCGATATCGAGATGGTGAGAGTATGGACAGGGAAATTCAGTCTCTTCACTGTCCTGTGGACTCTAGTGAGTTATTTATGCGTTGGTCTTAACATTGCTCCTGTACCGAGCAAACTCGAAACAGAACCGCTGGTCGAAACGATATGGGGGTTCACCGCGAGCGCCTTGAAACGCTAAATCCGGGGCGATGTTAGCCGCGCAATAACATGGGCGCATCGGGCGAGTGAATCAATTGTGTTCATCTTGGAATTTCTTCCCTGCGCTTTGCAAGTAGAGGCTGCAGGTGGAGACAAAGCACTCACTGTTTTCAACATCAGCCCAATATTTCTTACCCGTCGGTAGTGCCTTGATCACCGGTGTACTATGACCACCTGAACCGCACTTTGCTGCTGCAATTCAACTAGAAAGGGTTCCACCACATCCACGCTGGCAGTGACGACGACATGATTATTTTCGCAGTCATTCGCCTCCGGGCTTCACCTCGTTAGGATATAAATCGACGTGATATACTTCGCAAGCCGTGCTGGTTCGACTAAGACGCTAGCCTTTCCATTGCCCAACGGCGTGCCCACCTTTGCGACTTGGAGAGATAGGATCGTGTTGTGGGTCGCTCGTCCTGGACAATCACAGCACTCATGCTAAAATTCTCCCTCCTCATCTCTAGTCCATCGTGTCTTATTCGGAAATCCACACAGGCAATCCAGTTTCCAACATCATCGAGAGCAGCTCGGACTGGAGTCAACCGACCTCCCTGGCACGTAATAAAACTGCACCTCAATCTTTGCTACTTCTGCATGAGGCTCTTCTATGAACCACGTTCTCTCGCATGAAGGAAGGAAACGACTCGCGGGCGGCCCGACGTATATTCACTCTCTTCACCTCTTCGCCTCTACAACACCTAACTGTTGTCCTCTCCTACAAGGCCATGGCAGTCCACTCGTGACATACTCAAGTCTGATATCATGGCGCACCCGAACACGCGCTATGTTGTGAGCACAGGCTGTCGCTATTCCTTATTCCCTCGAAGCCTCGTAAGTAAGTATATGTCATCTCCGTGTGCATACTATTCCCTATGTTTACACTCTACCGCTCTTCGCCAATTGCTGCCGCCTTTCTAAGAACAAGTACGGCCCTCGTCCCACATTCGATCCATGTATGGCCACACTTCGCGGTATCGTGAACAGCGAACTACTGTCTTATCGGCTCAAAATGCTTTACCCCACCACGTACCAGACCCACCACTTTGGGACCCACTCGAACACACATGGCGATCGACCAACCTCTACACTAGATACACCCACCCGATACACCCCACGCATTATGTCGTACGCCCCCTTCTGTGCTCTAGTTTCCACGCATGAGTCTATGGGCCCCGCGTTGGGTTCAAACCAGTGACCACTCGACACCCATCCAAGCTTTGGATGGCACAAACTGGCTCGGAAATGGAGATCGAGCTTGGGTTCCGCTAGTCCCACTCTTGCTGTTCTGTTCAGCATAGAACGGATCCGAACCACGATATCGAATCGGCGAACGGAGGGACCGACGAGGCATCTCGAGCAGCTGATTCTATCAATGGTTGATTGGGAGGTGGTTGGATGAGCCAGGAATGGTGATTCTCATTGTGTCCGTCGTGCGTTCCTGCTTCATCTCAGCATTCCCGTCGCGCAACGAGTATTCGCAGTTCGCTCTCCTGTACGCCTGATAATACAAGGTCATCTCTCAACAACACTAGAGTGCTGACTGGCATGCTCCAACGTGGCATTTTGTTGTTTATTCAGTATCCCTAGTTCCCCCCTCGCGGTGAACCTCCTACCCCGCCACGACCGTGTTCCGTAGTTCGGACACTCTGCCTCGAAGCACTCGTCCCTCGCTACTACAAATCTCTTCCACTGCACACTCACTACTCGTTGCCAGCACTCCATTCAGCCAGACAACCAACCCACTATGTCACGGCGCACTCGACAACAAAGACCATTCTCCCGCTCATCAGCCGATAGTAATACCCTTGACAACTATCTACTTGCTCACTCTTACACTCGCCCACGACGATCAAGTCAAACCTCTCCCCGCCCCCAATTTTCTTGGCGACTTTCTGGGACTCCTCTGCGCCTGTGGTCTCGCCCTCCTCTTCGCTTCGCTCCTCGTCCTACTCGTCAGAGGCAATTCAAACAATAGCAAGGTGTTCGGTGAGCAGCAGTCGTGGCTAACTAGCTACCAACGGCGGTTCGGTCTGAGTGAGAAGGAACGCGAATGGTCCATACGCTCGCAATCGAGATACTATGGATATTCACCGTCCAGAGGAACGTCATGGGTTCCCCGGCTTCGGTCACCGTCACCGCCCAGCCCAGTCATCACCAGTGCACGGTGTTTCCACAAAGGGTATTTGGTGCGCATATATCGCTTGGTCCCTATTCCTCACTTTATCTATGTGCTCCTCGACCGTCCATCTCGCTGATACTCGACCTCATGGCCCTACCACCGTCGCTTACGAGTCCATCACCCACACAAGCTTCTTTGGCAGCACTCATGCTATCTATCGCGGAGCTGATCATGCGCCGACATAACGGTCTCGCCTTCTTTCGTTTCCCATTTGTCAACTCGCGCTTTCTGATTGGGTTTTTTTTCCCCGATGACGCTCTGAATCAACCTTCATCATCGCCTCCGCCGCACCCACGTCGACACGTATTAGTCGCCGTTATCGCTGTGTCAACCACTGGCCATCATTCTTCCTCTTCTTCCAAACACCACCCGAGTCCATAATTATTTGTCCACGACAGCAACCCAAGTCACAGTCACCAGCACCATTGCGAACGCTGCTACGACTATGACCCTTCCAGACGTCACTTGGTCGTTGTCATAGCCTTGTTCGCGTATGCCATCGTGAGCCACGACAACTCTACGGTCACCTCGAATCGACAGCCTACGCTCGCTCAATATTTGTCGGTTGCCAGAAGTATGGGGATCAAGTGAACGTAGGAACTATGCCACACGGTGTAAATGCGAGGGATGTCCGTACCACCCACTGCGAATCCATTACCGACCATTTCATGTCCTGCGTACCGTCAGTCCCTCGTCCGCCCGTTCGTCCGTATATATACTTTATTGCGTAGGAATGAGCTATCCATCCTCTCGTGTTTCCTAGATTTGCTCATCGTTGACGGATGCTCAGAACTTGGGACACTCAGTATGCTTACCTGTGACTATTCCGCCGGGCTCGTCTTATACTCGGTACAGATCCTAATGTCAATGTTTCATTTTTCTGCTCCTCTTCTTGTCGCTCATGGACCCCTTCCCCCCCTTGATGATCAGGCCTGAGTGCTGTACGTAATACGCCACCCGTCCAGCGTCCACCTTGATTTTCTGTATCATCTACTTGGCTTCCCTTTTGTTATCCTTGATAGATACAACGCTCTAAGTTGTGCTATGTCCCGTGGCCGAGGTTATGGTTGAAGTAGATGTTTTCAAGGGTAAATCTGTTCATCAGTTGGCTCCAAATAGTTGGAAGCTCTGTTGCTTACCATAAAATGTGGTGGAGATCCTCTTAAAATCCAAATGAAAGCACCGAACAATCCGATTGAAAGCAAAACGTAGTATTACAGCTGAACAGCAAAGAGCTAGTGCTCCTGATCTACCATTTGTACAAGACCGTTCACATGGATGCAGTGATTGCGACTGTTTTGGCGTATGTATTGGCGACTGTAAACGATTTCCACCATTTCACATAGCGCGGTTGGTGTCCAACTACCTGGTCAATGAAGTCGGATGCTTCTGAGAAGGAATTAAACTCGATCCCGACTTCCACACTCCTGATATCTTGCCATACTCCATGCTCCGATGTCCCACAAAACACAAAATCCATCAAGGAATCTCTCCCCAACCCCTGGGGAACAAAAATATCAAGGTATTGCAAACAGGAAAGATTGAATAATAAATCACGTAATGAATTGAACGCTGCCAAATCAAAGGTCTGGAATGAACGCGGGGACCAGCGAAGGATTCGGACATTTGAACAGGAGAGGAAACGGAGATAGTCCATTGAACAGTGAAACAAACTCAATGTCGTGCAAGCAGGCAGGTCCACCTGCAACCCTTCATGCCTAGAAAGGCTCTCGGGTTCGTGAGGTGGTCGAAAAACCCTGAACTCTCTCAGGGCTTCGAAGGTCCTCCCGAGCATCCAAAGTGGTGCTGAATAACTCAGTTCAAGCCACTGGAGAGTATGAGTCAATGGTAAGTCAAGGTTCAGGGAATATTCAGGAATGGACCCTCCCGAAGTTTGTAGCCTCTTGATTTGTTCCAGGTAGGGCAACATAAGGATTTCATGATTAGAATAGCAGGTGATCTCAAGATGCCGGAGCTGCCTAAAGAGGACAGTGGAATGGAGTGGGAATAATGGAATATCAGGAAACCCAATGGCCAGATGTCGTGTGATTATTGCCCTGACAATCACTGCGTCATGTATTTTACTTGATATTCCAATGTGCTTATTTAGATAGTCGGTGGAAGTGTAATCAACCGCAATGTCATCCATGCTCCCTCTCCCCTCCCATACTTTCAAATGCTCCAAAGGGGGGGTCAGATATGCCCTAGTCCATCCAATAACTCTAAGGAATGGGAAATTATCAAGGCGCTCAGACTGAGAAAAGCCCTTGGGGCACTGTATGTGCAGGAATTTCAGGTGCGGGAGGATATTGGCATTCCAGGTTTGAGAGGAGCACCACTCCTCCCACCATTTATCACAATTACTCCATGTGTGCCATGCAGGCCATTCATTTGTAGATGGTTTTGCGGCCAGGGCCTCAAGAAAGCTTTGGAAGGACGATGAGGGATGAGTAATGGATAAGGCCAACTCTTGTAGAGGGATCAAATACTTCACTACCTTCATTAACACTTGTTCACTGCACTGAAATGTGAGGTGTAGAGTAGTGAGGTTGGAAATCCTTCCATTTACTCTGCATAGATGCTGTAGGTGTCGACAGACCCTCTGCTCATTGCAATCATGAGATCTGAGGTCCATTTCTCTCATCTCAGGAACTTGGAAATGTTGAGCTGTGGTCATTGGATGACCATGATATGCCAATATCTTGCAAGATGGCAGCTGCACCTCATGCTGCTGGATTTGCTGCCAATGACGAGGAAGGAGGACTGCACACTCCTCAAGGCATGGGAATTGTCGCCCAGCCATCCATTGGACTGAACAGGCTCTAAGCTGCAGTTTCCGAAGAGTACAGAGAAGAGGCAGATTGGTATTAGGCTCGTAAAATGGGAGACGAAGATGATCAGCCTCAAATGTCTGAAGCTGGGTAAAAGTAGGAAGAAGAAACTCGAATGGCTCATTCATATCTCTGCCATTGACAATGAGCACTATGAGATTCTTCAAAACAGGAAACCAATGGGGTTGGAGAAAATGGGTGCTGGCGAATGGGGAATGGAGTCTCATCTCACAGAGAGGAGCTTCGGTTGGAACAAGATTGAGCAGATGAGCAAATGATGGAGAATGCATACATCCAGCTTCTACGTGTAGCACCTTCAACACATTCATTGAGCTTGCGACTTGAAAGCCAAGCGGACTAGCCGCATTCTCAGGAGGAAATGAGGAAATTGTAAGCTCATGCCACTGACGAGTACGTGCAATAGCATCCTGTAGTGCAGCAAGTGGCAGAGCATTGGATGACAGCTGGCCATCTCGCTGGGTGTCAATAATAATCTTCTTCGGATATGCTCTCTGCAACCAAATAGCAACCCGTTCCCTCTCGGTCCAGGTTCCAACCCTCAGCGTGGACCATAAGCTGGGCAATGTGGTGATAACAGACCTCCAGTAGCGACAAACAGAAGCCAATTGACCAGATTTCATTTGATTCGATTCAATGCAATATAGGAAGATCTCTCGCATAAGTTCCATAGGAAGGTAGGTATTAATAGTTTTGCGGACCGGACGCATACGTCGCCGGACATGTTGAGCAATGGCCAGGTCCAGAAGGTCAAGGTCAATGGCGGACATATCCTGAACGTTGATGGGTTTTTCTGAGTAAGATGGTGGCGAGGACACGGTTTGGAGAGGAGAAATTGATGGTGAAGCGCTGAACTTGGGCGGGGTAATTGAGAGTAGAGCGATGACTGGAGTGCGGCGTGCAGTGCTTCAAGAGCGAGGTAGTAAGTGGCTTAGGGACTGACCAGCGTGGTGGTGAGACAAGTAGCGCAGGCGTATTATATTTGACGAATCTGGGAACCCCCCTCGCGGTGCTTCTTTCACGCCCCTGCTTCGCGGGTTACAACACCGAGGTCTTTTGCAAACGGTTCAGATTCTGGCCAGCTGACTGCTCCAATGAATCCAGAATCAACACGGGCTAGAGCTACTGGATATTCGCGCGAGTCCGATGGGCGGGCGTCTCGACGGTCTACTCAGGCCAGTCTGAGGACGTGAATACGCGATAGTATTCTGGGTGCATATCCTACAAATGAAGCGTGTATAGCTACCACCGTCGATGGGTGCGGAGCGTCGCTCTCCCAAGACGCAGCGCAGCTCATTCTTCTTAGGGCGGTCATCGATCATCGATAGCAGAAGGTGATATACCTAGCCTGCTACAGATGGGCACCCAGAACATTCCAGAGAAAAGAATCGAAACAATAACAATCGTGCGGTGAGTGGCTAGATCCCCATATTTGTCATCTCGAGACGAACAGGACTGACGGCGGGATGGGCTGGTCCTATGCGTTATCCCACGATAATAAAGTCACCCGATGTGGTGGGGACAAAGCATCCGAGCTTTCAACGACCGACACAGTTAACCGTTGCCTGCGATGGCGCCTTGATCATCTAATGCGACCACCTGAGTTTCTCTGTCGCTGAGCCAATAATGGCCCCACCACATCCTCACTGACAACGATGACAACAAGGTCATGCTCGCGGTCGTTCGCCCAATCGCTTCACCTCATTGGGTCATAAATTGACGTTGTTATTTTCACAAGTCGTACTGGTTCTGTCAAGGCGCTAGCTTTTACATCGCCCGACGGCGTGCTCATCTAGAGTCGCTCGTTCTGGACAATCACAGCGTTCATGCTAACACTATTGCTCCTCGTCTCCCTAGTGCATCGTGTATTATACGAAATCCACAAAGGCTATCTAGTCCCCAGAAATCGAGAGCACCTTCAGCAGCAGGCCGCACTGGAGTCCAGCCCGACCTCTCATCCACGTAGTAAAGCATTTCTCGACCCTTGCCATTTTCTTACGAGGTTCTTCGATGTACCACGTTCTCTCGCGTGAAGGCAACTACGAAGCAGGCACCTGTCAAACCCGGCATCTCCGCTCACCCCCCCTCTACAACATCTACTGGTACCCTCTATGCCCTCCTCCTCTCTGACTATCACTGCAACGGTTGCCTTACCAACAGGTTTCCCTCTCCTCCCTCGTCATTTTCCAGCTGGAGAGAAGAAAGGCACCTACCGACTACCCGGACAAGCGGTGCTCTCTCTCCAGGGCGCCGTAAGGAGACCAACTCTCTAGATGGGTGTGTCATCCTTTCCCTCTTTCCACTGCCAGACTAAAAAGTATTCGCAGTTCGCTCCCCTGTTTCGACAGGATACTGGCGTATTCCGTCATGGAATTTTGTGATTTCTTCAGTACCTCCTAGTCCCCCGCTTACGGTTAACCTCCACGTAGTTTCCTCTTCACGTTCCAGCTGCGGCCGTCTTCCGCAGTAACCTTCGACCAGTTGCACACCCTGCCCCGATGCACTCACCTTTCTTGGCCACTACTCTCGTCTACTGCGCACTCATTGCTCGTAACCAGTACTCCATTCAGCTAAGACAACCAGCCCACTACAACACACGCATTCGACAACCAGCCCATTCTCCCACTGATGAGCCGATATGAATCTCCTCGATAACGGCCCTACTTATGCACTCTCACTCTCGCCCACGATGATCAGGTCGAACCTCTCCTCGCCCCCTGCGTACATGGCGGCTTTCTGTGACCTCATACCCTTCCTCTGCGCCAGTGGTTACGCCCTCAACCTCCCTGCACTCCTCGTTCTGTTCGTCGAAGACGATTCGAACGATAGCAAGGTGCTCGGTGAGCAGCAGTCGCAACCCACCAACCACCAACG
>Ga0307515_10021909_pt1 | contig 11299 bp, 14 predicted proteins | sample 17_EM_MG_FD_194513 | JGI IMG/M metagenome (GOLD analysis project Ga0307515, IMG submission 194513) | Populus trichocarpa ectomycorrhiza microbial communities from riparian zone in the Pacific Northwest, United States - 17_EM | ecosystem: Host-associated > Plants > Roots > Unclassified | place... | reverse complement strand
CTCCCGAGATTACGGTCGGTTAGAGATCTGCGTGGACTCCGATCCGAATCGGATGTCAAGGCAGATCGTTTTGGACTGCACACGACACACTTCCCTCCTTCCTTGTCTCCCGGTCTGATCCTAAGAAGCTTAACGTAGTTCTGTCGTGTGCACTCTCAAGTCTTCTTCATCAAGTTTCATTTTACTGCCCTTCTATCCACTCGGAAGGCCCCCACACCCCCGGTGACTTAATGCGGCTACCTTATAATACGGGCGTGTGGTGGGAGGCTCCTGCATTCTGATGTCTGAATCCCGACTCGTTTTCGATTTCCCCTCCCTTTCTGCGAAAAGTGCCCGCTCAGTGCTCCCTTTCCCCTCTCGTTCCTTAAACTTATGTAGTTTAAACTATCCTGTGGATGAGACCACACGGCCCAATAGCGATAGTTTTGGGAAACCCCCCCCCCAAATTAAATAAATAAATAAATCATTTATTTCGCACAAGTCCCTGAGGTCCCTTGCATGGTATTTCGGATGCGTCGCAGTGGGTAATGTTCGTTGATAGATTTGCAGCAGCATGATCGATACCAACTAATCCAGCCGCATCCGTATAATGGCCGCTGATTCACCGCTCTATGTGATGCTTATGTCGTAATCATCTTGTACAATACGAATGTAAGAAACTTTATGCATTAGGACGGTTTCTTCAGACCTGTCTTCATCTCACTTGGACGATCACCTGTATGCGAGAGGGGTCTATCAAAGGGGTAAGAGGGGTAAGAGGGGTAATGCTAAGATACAACAGCCTAGTGAGAATATATTAATGTCAATAACAGAGAAAAGCTTTGGAGAATTGTCATAAGTTATGGAGGGGAATCGCATTCGGTCCGTTCAGTGTGTCCAGGAATGCGTACTCGTATCGTCCCTCGGTCTATAAGAGCCTTTCGGAGTCTGTTCTCGATCAGCTCATGAACCTTGGGGACATTCGCGAGTTTTGCGCGTGAGCCAAGCAACGAGCTCGTTTGGAGCGAGAGGGCAAACTCTGGGTGCAGCCTGATCGTCACTGATGGGTTCGGATCTCGTGGGTCGGGGGGCGATACGCTGAGCGTGGCCCGAAACGCGTCGAGCGTGAGCGAAAGCGAGACGGGGAGCCGGGCGAAGGCTGGCACCGGCTGGCTGAAGAAAAGCGACGTGGTCAGTCGGACGGATATTGCGTCGGTGTACTCCACGTCGAATTGGATATCCGGTGGGCCGGTCTGGGTCTGGGGTTTCGAAAGCGGAACGATACGCGCGTTTGAAAGACGTGGTGCGGACGTTCCAAGCGTCACCGAATCTATAAAAACGCGGTCCTAATAGATACGCGGCGGTTGAGTTGAAAAGTCCGAAGCAAAGCGCGCCCGCTTAATGCAAAAGTAAAGTAAAATGCTCACTATGAAAGATGATCCTATATGATTATTTACCCAGTGCTCTACTCGTTGGCGAACTACCTCATCACCAGCTAATCCACCGAGACCGTCTCGTAGCGCTATTCTGTACGACTGCACAATCTGTAATGCCGGAGCCCGGCAAGCCATCGCGTCAGCCCTTCCTCGCTCTCTTGGGTGCCCACCCAAGAAGGCACACGACGATCAGACATAGACCCTCCTGAACGCACCTCACGTATTATCAAGTTGAACCATTCCACAGACTCGATTCCTGCCACTCGCGAATGGACATGGACAGAATCCGAATCCGCTGCGTCGGCGGGTGGAAGAGGAGTCGGCTTCGCGTCTAGCGCCGCGCTCTGAGCAGCATCCCGCTGCTGGAAACGCGGTGCTGGTAGTGGTGCAAGCACAGTCGGAGAACCTGGTGGTGCCGACTCGAAGAACAGGTATTTGAGGATGAGCGCGAGCAGGAGAAGGATCGAAATTTGCCCGACGACGAAGCCTTGCAGAAAAGTGGGTTGCAGAGACAACAGCGACGTGGCTGGCATTCTCTCGAATGACGTATTCGATAGTCTTGCGACCGCAGTGGATGGGACCTCCAAGTGGATAGGGAGCAAGTCGGAGCCTCACCCTAAACATATGGGAACTCGACGATGCCCGCTATGCAAGACGTCCATCGGTCATTGGAGTCTGATACTGATGCCATGGTACAACGATCACAGTTGCAACAAAACCGTTGTTGGAGTCAAGAAGTTCCCGCCTGCATATTCGCATCAATCGGGTAAACACGTGCTTTACTTAGAAAGACCCATATTAAACGGGGTTTGAGAGCTTATAGCAAAAACAGTGAGCAGGTATACGAGTCTTCCACAGCATAGACAGTCACACTTCCTCCATAATCAGGTATGCCAATCAAACCACCTGCATTTGCATATCTAAAGGCAGAGGGTGGTGACGTGTATCACGTACTGATAGTACTGATGACGTGAATGAGATCGTACACTCTCGACTGGCCCTTTAGCACGCTCATGCTAACTCGTACTCAGAATCAGGGAGAGAACACGCGACAAACACGAAGCCCAGATATTGACTCCGTGCCGGCTGCTCGATAACGCCGCCCCTCTGAAGTTTCCTGCGCGATTCTGCGCGTTGCATGGGGATCGTCAGAATCAAGGGATCGGAAATGGTTTCTGGAGGTCTATTCCCAAGGTACAGAAGAAGTATTTCCTGGTATCTAATGACTTCCATGGCCATGGTGGGGTGCTTGCTCGAAACGAATACCACTAGGAGCAAAGTTAGATCTCTTACGGTGGTGTAGAAAGTAACAAAGCCTACCAGTATCTGCAGGGACCAGAGCAGGTTGAAAATAGAAAATAGTCAATGCACGAGTATTGCTTTAGCTCGCTCCTTGTGAACATACCCGCACGGCCGAGGGCCTGGCTTGTCCTATAGAGTGTTATTCCTAGATCACAGACTCGACGAGGACAAGAGCGTACGAGGTTAATGAAGATCTTGGGATGTCCCAACGGCCCACCTCCTGGAAAGTTGAGAAAAACGAAGGGATTGAGCCCTTGTGAAATACCACTAAAAATGACATTCGGCACTCACCGCCATCACAGACGGCCTTTCTTCCAGGGACGAGACGTATGGGATCCTCGGATACCATTTGCATGGCGCTCAACGGGCGAGGTTGCAACGACATATCGGTCTGCTCAAAGCGGGGCAGCGAGGCAGCAGCTGGACGAGAGGCTTGCATAGTAGACCATCGCTCGACTTTGTTGGGGGCTTGCGGCGGTGGAGCGTCAACAACAGGAGTGAGGTTCTGTAACGGAGTGAGGGAAGGGGCCGGAGTGCCAGTCTGCGGCGGCGAGGGAGTCGAGTGAGTTACTCCTGTTCGCACAAGCTGTCTGAGAGCAGCGGTAACTGGCCGGGAGGATCGTGACAACATCAGCGTTGGGGTTCAAGTTGCTCTTCGACTTTGGACTTGTACCGCATTTCGACGTTTACTGAGATGGACCGCTAGATTCCAAATTTATCAAGGTACAGAATGATGAATGTCTATCGTGTTTCATAACAAACCCAAACCGAAATCCAAGTCGTGCCGTACTGAGTCGATGAGTAAACCGTCGTGGAATCATATAAGTAGGAAGTGGACAAGACCGAGAAGGAAGACAAGATTATTACAGGAACTACATGATTCGAGCGCTTCCAATTTGTTGATCCTGCGCAGGGCAGCGACGCAATCCATTCAGTAGTAATAAAGAAAAGCCTTGACAGACACTGTCCGTATGGGATTGAATTCAATCTATGCACGTCCAAAGGTTCCCCCGACCATGTCCAACCCACTTGCGGGAATTTCGTGCTCCGCCCACTCGTCGCTCTCGCGTATGTAGACAGAGTGATGGAGAGTAGGGTAGTCGACCTCTTCGTCATTGTCCCACTCGTCGGACGAGTTGTCGTGTTGACGGTGTTGTTCGTTGGCGGCGTGGTTGGCTTTGCGTTGTATCGAGCGAGGGACCTCGATGCTCTGCTGCTTGCGGGGCGTATAAGGGAAGTAGGAAGGTGGACGGTGCCTGGCGGTGACTGGCAAGTAATGTTGGGCCATGTAGGGTGTCACTGGCTGAGACGACGAGATTTCGGAACAAGGTGTGGATGAGCCGGAGTGTGTCTCCGAGACTGTGGTCTCATCGGTAGTCAGGGGTTTGAACAGTTGGAGAAACCTGGGCGGTGGTCGCTGTGGCGCGGGCGCCGGTGCAACGAACGGTGCAGAAACTTTGGGAGTGGCTGTAGACTCCTTCCGGCTGGGTGGAGCGGCGTAAAAGTTGATGGCTGTTATGGAACGGTGCCGCTTTGGTGCTCGAGAAATGAGGACTTTATTGCGATCGGTTTTGCTGAATTCGCCCTTGCGGTTCAAGGGTTAATACTGGGAAAAACCAAAAAAAGGTGGGATATGGAATCAACTAACCTTGCGATCGAATGACTGTACGCGCCTCGCAAGATGGTTCTCAGCAGTTCCAAATGTTGGGCAATCCATGACGGCGGAGTGGCGGCGGGGAGCGGTGGTGGGGGGTGAGTTTGAGGATGAGGAGTGAGTGTGGGGCCAAGGGGTGTTCGTGGGGAAGTCAGGCTTTGGGCGGCTGTTTATAGGGGTACAATGCGCGTGTTACGTGCTACGGAGGTGTTACGGAGGTGCTACACTACGTGGTGTTGTCGCGGGCTGGCGCGACCGACTGACTGACTTGCGGGACTGACGGACGGACTTATAGTTGTAGACGACCTCTTTGTGTCTTGTTCGTTCTTCGCCGTCCACCCGCAAGATGCCCAAGACGCAGCCCAAGAGCCCCTCCGAAAGACCCCAGAACAATTCGCCTTCTTTCTTTCCGTCGAGTCTTCCCCTTCCCGTCACTTCCTCCACCGCCCGGCGGTGGCCGCCTCCTTGGCCGCCTGCCTCCCGCCTCCCGAACCCTGCCGCCCTGAGCAACAACGACAATCTCGCCTCGCCTCGCATAGTGCAGCGCCGAACCCGAACGCCGACCCTGAGTCCGATCCAGCTATTCGCTTCTGGATAATCACGCGCCGCGCCTAATCTGGCCATGTGTGTTTGACTTTGACGCTGTTGGGCCCTGTTTGGCCGTGCCGGCATGGGAATCTCATTTACTCACCTCAGCTCGATTGGCGCACAGACTCTTTGACATGATAGACAAACTCCTTTTGAATATTCAAACTTAACCTGCCTTATTTGCCGATTGCAAACTCCCGCCTTCGCGCCTTCGCACCTTCGAGAGAGCCCAGTGCTTCGCCCATTCGTAGCAACTTCTACCGTTCATCGCCAAAAACTCTCAACTTCGGTATGGAGTACATCCTTCTTGGCCAATACACCACCCCGTCTCAAAGCCCCGGGCCAAAAAACAGCGCAGACCCCATTCATTCAGGAAGCCCGGTCAAGGCGCCGCTCTCGAGCCTGTCGACGTCACCCGGACTGCTCATCCCTCTCCCAATCCCTCTCCCACTGGGTGCCTTCGTCTGTCGTGTACCATGTCGGTGTACCATATGCGATCAATCAATCCCCCCAAACGAGTTTCGGACCCGCTTGCGCCAGTCTCAGCGGTGCAGTTCATATTCACTATCCATACTAGTACCAGCTGACAAGGTTCAGGTTCGTGCTTACGTTGTCCTATTCCTCCATCAGTGGCTTGTTGGGGGCGATCCGGCCCTCAATCATCTTAATCTTGGGGGGAAATGAAAGCGCCTTCGACCTAATGTAATTGGACCAAAGCACCTGGCCAAAGTGATCCGCAAAGGAAGTTCATATCGTTGCGATGTCGTGGTTGGTTGCACGACCTCCACTGCTCCAGTATAACGGTACCAGCCACGAGCATGGAAGGCCTATCGGGGTTCTTCGACTCTATTCGAGTGACCCGTGTTCTCCCTCGGCATGGGCGGGCGTATGGGGTCGTCCTTTCTGGTCGATCGGCGGGATTTCAATGGGAGACGCAAACTCGCACTCGCACTTCGCGGGTGCACCCACACCGTGCACTATCAGCCTCATCAGCAATCTCACTGGCGCATCCAGTTTGTACGTAATTTATTCTGCCCCCTCACATGGCCCACCGGAAATAAATCCATCCTTGGTCCAAGTAAATAGTATACAATTGGTCGCATCCTCTCCGCACCTATGATGGTGATCATTTGTATTGAGGATGCCGGCAGTTGGATCACGCGCCCCCTGGCCGAGCGCCATCGGCTCCGCCACGGAGTTTCGACGCCCTATTACATCGATCAGATGATACCCACCAAGGTAATGGTGAAATACGCACATATCTCTAAAGGTCGGGTCGTTCATGAGCTCCCCCATCGACGGCATGTCGCCAGATTGCACGCGGTTCATCTATGGGGACCAAAGGTGAGCAGTTCAAAGGCACTACAGGTACACGAGGGCACCTTACCATGTTGTTGATGGCTGGGTTTCCCATAAGGTTCTCCAAACCACCATTCTGCATGAGTTGTTGAGCCATATTCATGAACATAGGGTTCTGCATCATTGAAGCCATATCGAAGCCGCCACCACCACCGCCGCCTCCGCCTCCGCCGAGCGACCGCAAGACGTCATTGAAATCGGGCCCTCCTCCGTCTCCCCCCGCTGCTGGCGTAGATCGGGCAGTCCCGGAGGCAGACGTGGATGGGATTCGTGCTTTAGCGTTGTCTCGGCCAGACTTCAAACTTGCATTGCTAGGGTCAAGGTCAAGTCCTCGCTGGAATGCATCTGCCGCCCCTTGATAATCCCCTAGACAGTAGAAAGCATGTCTAGCATGGGGAATTAGTATGGCTATTGTGGGTAAGGTGAGACACATTCTCCGGAACTGACCCTAGTCGGTGGTAAGCCTTCACAAAGCTAGAGTCCACCTCGATGGCCTTTTCGGCGTCCTTGACGGCTTCCTCATGATTGTTGCTGCTTGAATAAGCGGCTGCGCGGTTCGAGTAGTACACTGGATTTATTGGATCTAATGCTATAGCAGACGTATACGCAGTGATAGCTCCAGCGTAATCCTTCGAGGTCATCAGGGCATTGCCTTTGAGTTTCAATTGTTCCGCTTGCGACTTGTCTGCTGCACTAGGAGTAGAGCTGCTGGAGGATGCTCCAGTTGCGGCTTTCGAGGCGCCTGAAGAGGTTCCGGTGGCCTAACAAGGACTCAATAGAAATGCCTTATTCGAGGTGATAATGTAAATACCTTGGGAGTAGCAACCTTTTCCTTGGTCTTGAGATATACATCAAATAGAGATTGTAGAGTCGCCGGCTTAATGGTCAATTTCTGTCTTTGCGCGTCATCGGAAGGGTTGACCCCAAACGCTTCACCAATGCATTGAACTGTGGAAACACACATAAGCACACTGAGAAGTGTTTGACTGGAGCTCGCGCCGTCCATCCTTGATGAACCGCGATCGCCGATGGACGACGCGTCGCCGACGTTTGGTAGTGGCACAGTAATACGAAGAACGCACTCGCAACTTCGATCCCTTCCTGATCATCCTCACGTACTGAACCGTCCGCGATGCTCTTCTCTAAAAACTCTAGAATGGCCAAGACCAGTTTCTGATTCTTCTCTGCCATGGGGGTCTGATTAGATATTATACTGTCAGATTTGTGGGAATTGGAAGCTGATTGGATGGCAAGACAAGAATATTTCGGGTCTTGAACGCGTGGAGGAGTTCAAAAACGTGGATGTTTGGTTTATCTGAACTTGGCCACCCACCCACCGCAGTCCCCCAAGGGACGAAAAGATCTCTCAAGAAAATGCATTCATGAGTACACCTGACATCATTTCAGCTAGATTCGATGAAATGTTACGGACCCCCGACACCCACACTAGCAATTTTACTGGCACTGAGCAAACTCTTAAGGAGGATCACCCTTCACTGCTTAATTCTATCAATACTCGGATAGAACTTGCCAATGAGCGGCCCAGAAGGTCAATTGGGGATGTCACGAGGAAGATTCAGATGAGTATGGCGGTGATATTCGAGATTGTCAATGACTGGATTGACTATATATATGTGATTCTATGCTATTATGCAACATCACAAACCCCGATGACGCACAGACGTGTCTTCGGAAACATTAATATCGCTGATTTATTCACAGCCGGACTTCTTCACCACTACATCTGTGTCGGTGGTGGGGCAATACAGTGGGCAGCCGCCATACCACCGCTTCAAAAGTCGGCTGCGAAATCACATGGATGCGGTACCTCTTCGAGGAGCTTGGCTATACGCCCGTCCCTGCTCCATGAGGACAACCACTCTGCCACCCATATGCTGAAACACCCCAAACACCAAAACAACATGAACCACTGGATGAACGATCGCTGTGTCCTATGTGCCCGGAGATGAGGACCCCGCCGACATTCTCACCAAACCGCTTGGCCGCATCAAGCTCACCCAATACTCATGCGTAGTTCAGGGAATTGCTTCAATCCCCGCCGACTCTGTCAGGGGGTTGCCGCCGTGCGTCAAGGGGGTTGTGCTGGCTGCTACGATTATTGCCACACGGCGGTATGACGTAGAGGCAGACACACATTTCCTATTCAGGCAGTTTACCCACAGACCATGTCCGGTCTGTGGGCGGGCATGGCTTCTTATTGTTGCTTTGGGCTTCAGTATAGTGCGTTTATTTGTACAACGTGTGTGCCCTTTTGCTCCCTCACACACTGCGGTAGCTCAACATCAGCACTATATTTTGTTGAGCAGTGATCGACCTGGATGCGACAGATAACTAGACGACGTTCATGGTCAGGGGGCATCTTCACACTCAACCCTCCCCCTTATGTATTGGACGGTACCGAGATACTTGATGCGAGATCCCCTTCTTAGTCATTACCAGCCACATCACCTATCCTGTGGCGGACGGGCCTTCCAGTATTTTCAGCTCATCAGCTACTGGCTTACCTTGTTTATTGTGGCTGCACGATTATCCACCCAGAAATGGTGAGTAGGCTTGGTCATCATCACGAATCCATGCAGTACGGAGGATTGGGGAATGAGCATAAAAGCCATGTAAATAGTACGATATCCCACGCAAGCAGCACCCCGCTTTGCGCCTCAACTCCATGGAATGGGAACTCTCTTGCAGAAGGGGTGAATGTTGATATGCTTCAAACACCTCCACATTTTGTACCAGTACTCGTCAAGTTTCGTTTGGCTACAGTGGCATATCACCCACCGGGCAGTATCACCCACCAGGCAACAGCACCCACGCGACACCAAACCTCTTGCTTTGCCCATTCACATATGTAAATAGGATTATTATACTTCTTGAAACTGTCATCTGATGTGCGCACCATTAATCCCACTTGCAATGTGAGCCAGACACCAAAAACACCTAATTGCATAAGGATCCAGGGCTGGAAAATGCACGTGAACCTAGGTCGCGATGCCCAGAACCTAAAATAGTCGTGAGGAACCCAAATCTTTGTGTTGCAGCTCATCTCTTGAGCAAAAGGACTGCGAGTGAGCCCTCAAAGCCAGTGTCCAAAGCCAGGATCGATCACAAAGGCTGCCAAAGCAAATACAGCAGCTGTAAAGAAGGAAGAGGTCCTTAAAAGGGCTGTGGAGGAGTTTCAGCGGACTCAAAGCCTACCCTTGGCACCAAGCCAGAAATTGTTTGCAAACAGCTTGCTGTCAAAGACACTATCCGGTCAAGAAGAAAATGCCCTGAACATACAAAGGGGGATACATAGATACCCTTGCATGTCGATTGACCTGATCCCAGGTGAGGAAGTTGCCATGGGCAACATGGACTTTGTCAAAGTATCTGAAGCATGGTCAGCACATGACAAGAGTGCTCATTTAAGCATATAAGCGTACCATAGATTTTGAATTGATGCTTTGTGCCCCGCTAATCACACGTTGCTCGCTGCGTGATCCACCATGGAATCGGGTCAAGCACTAGCATAGATCAGTGAGTTAGAGGCGGCGCATGCAGGGGAAAGTAATAGAATGGGTTCTTCACGATGTATGACTATGTTTGATACATCGCTGCCTACTGTGGTCTCAGATTTCAGCGAGCACTGCTAAGCTGCCCGGCAGGTGATAGGCGACTGTAATAATGCGCGCCAAAAGCAATCGACGACTTACTGGTATCTACAAATAAGAACAGAAAGGTGATTCATCCTTGCGTCGTTGGGGATACATGAACTGGGCGTGTCCGGACGGATCTCGCCACCCGCGAGATGTCCTGCTTTCAACCTGCAAATGATTGATTCAAAATATTTACTCCTCCTTTGTAGCACCCAATAAACGACATGGAAGCATAAATTGTACCACCCCTCCCGATCAAGTAACTGTAATAACCCGAAACGCTTTCTCTGTGCGGCGCCAATAGCACCTTAAGACTAGCCTGCATACATCTTCGGGCCCTCATCTCGCTCCCTACCACAATCCACATTACGAGTCTCAGACTCGAGACATCCAAGCTCCATTCCCGTGATATGGCAGACATAGCAGCTGCGGAATACACCCGAAGCCTCACCGGGACGCATCGGCCAAGCGTTCCCTTCACGGATCGGAGGCCGCTCCATCACATTGAGGAACCTTGCATTGATGGCATCCACCAGCCACTTGATAATCGTCGCGTGGAGTGGTTGGTAAAATCCAAGCTCCTCGATACATTTCATTTCCTTGCGGAGCATGGCTTCCCGATTCCGCTTACGAAGTCGGCACAGAAAACGTGGCCAACTGGAGGGACACTGGGCTACAGTAACGGAATTGAGTTGAGGGCAGGTATCGAGGTTTTGCTCTAGCAACTTGAACAGCGTGTCAACCGGGGATTGTTGGGACAGTATGTAAAGACGTTGGGACAGGACAATTCGTTGTAGGGATATCAATTTCTTAAATGTTGCGAGGTTTGGTGTGCCACATGGGTTAATCCACTCTGTCACCAATTTCACATTCCACACTGCTGATAATGATCTAACCTGGCCGTGTGATGGGTCTGACATGGTCTCAAGGCCGGCATTGAGAGTATAGAATAATGGCGCTGGTTTGGCGAAATATAGTTGCAATGGTCTAGATGGTGAAAAAATATTGAGAGACTGGGTCTGAGGCAAATGAAAAACAAGGATATGATTGCCTTGCTTGTCACGAGGTATCTCAATCCTGAGAGATATGTGATCCAATAGATTGTTTGTGGTGGCACCCCAATCATGCTTATACAGCGTTCCTGGGCCATCCTCAACCTGGACTCGGAGAACTCGAAGTCGAGGCACCTGGAGATGCTCCATGACGAGGAGGTGATCAGGGCTGTCAGCAATAATCTCAAGTGAGACCAGGCTGGGCAGTGCGATTGAAGGCAATGAATCCGACATAGCGAAACCATAGAGGCGGAGTTTCCGTAAATGTTTTGG
>Ga0307515_10021908_pt1 | contig 11300 bp, 6 predicted proteins | sample 17_EM_MG_FD_194513 | JGI IMG/M metagenome (GOLD analysis project Ga0307515, IMG submission 194513) | Populus trichocarpa ectomycorrhiza microbial communities from riparian zone in the Pacific Northwest, United States - 17_EM | ecosystem: Host-associated > Plants > Roots > Unclassified | place... | reverse complement strand
CGCGTGGCAGTTGCAACTTTGCCGTGTGGGAGTTAATTTCGGGGCTTTGGATTTTGTCAGATTTCTGGGGTCTTTGAGTTTTCATTTGCGCGGAAGCGGCTGCGGAGGGGAAGTTGTCGTTTTATTTAAAAATTGTAGTTTATGCCATGGCCGCTATACGGCCGAATGCAATATGATTACAAACAAACAAAGAAGCCGGAGGCGAGTTCGGGCCAACTCTGAGAGTGATCCTGCAGAATATGGAAATATATTTTTCGGAGTACGGTGGGGTTTCCATATGTGTGTTCCCTTGTGATGTGATGACATACAAAAGCCAATTATGTGAATCGTAAGAATCTTGTTACTTTTTACCACTTTTTCAAGCTCAGACCCACCACCAGCATTGTGGCAACTCAACTGCTTGCTCTAAGGCGCACTGTCACCAGTTTAACGCTCACATTTAACAGCACTACTACCAAATGCCTACTTCCAATAACCGCCGATCGCATGTGGTTTCTGTGTTGGCAGTGATGTCAACCGTCCCGTCGGAGGGCCGGGGACGGAAGGCCGTCCGAGATATCTCCAGGACGGACAGGACTGCGCCAAGGCTCTCTGTCCCGTCCTTACTCCACAATGACGACATGACGCCCGGCCGACATCGGGCGGTTTCAGTATGGATTTAGATGACATCGACAATAGCGCTGAGAGCGTGCGGTAAGAGATATAAATAGACCCATGACAGCTGCAGAAACCTTTGATTAATTTGAATGGTTTCAAGAGCGGGATCCCGATGGTGAGCTACCTGCTGGTACCCTTCAATACTGGGTTGACAGGCTTCACTATCCGCGCCAGTCACGGCTTGCTCACATGGGTGTTGAGTTTTTTTTTTTCGTTTTAATCATATGGTATTCACTCTAATTAGATTATGACAGGACCTAATAACCCCTCCGCCTCCGGGCGAGCCGGCTAAATGGCGGAGCTCCCTCCCCGCTACCCTTCGTCCCCGTCATGCGTGTTGAGTTGATGAGTATCCCAGCAATGTCAGATGAACCTGAGCGTTTATTCAGCAGTGCAAAGTTGCTTATCAGTGACCGACGAAATCCCTTGGGTGATGATATTATGGAGGCCTCAGAGTGCCTGAAATCATGGGTGGAGCAGGGCATAATATTTGGAGCAACAGAGTCTGATATGGTACGAATGGAACAGATGCTTAATGATCTTGCATTGAGGTCAAGGGAATAGACTGGATTAGTTGTACCTAGTTTGATACAAATTTTTTTATGTACTTTGAGCATGATCCATGGATGACGGCCGGAGATGGAGCAAATGCTGAATGATCTTGCTTCGAGGTCAATGTAGATCTAACTAGTTTGAATTGGTATGTTGGTGGCTTCGCCGCCCCCTTCGGTGAAAAATGATCCTATACCCCAAAACCCATGATATCCAGCCAGCTCTCAGCCGGTTCACATTACGTCCAGCCAGCCGAGAGCCAGCCAATCAAGATTGAGTCCAGCCAGCGCAGAGTTAGCCCATGCAGATTACGTCCAGCCAGCCAAGAACCATCTCAGAGTGAGTATGTCAGGGTTGTCTAGATCGTCTCCAGCCGGCCAAAGTCAGCCCGTCCAAATCATATTCAGTTGACCAAGGTCAGCCCGTCCAAATCATATTAAGTTGACCAAGAGTCAGCTCATCTAGATCATGTCAAGCTGGCCAAGAGCCAGCCTATCCTGCGAAGATAAGAGTCGGAGACGGGGTCATACGATTCAACAACCAGGCGACACGCTGGCTGGGCATCTGGATGGACGCACACCTGACGTTCAAGGAGCAGCACAACCGATGCATGAAGAAAGCCAGGGCAGCAGAAGCCAGACTCAGAACCCTTACAAAGACATACGGGGTTGTTCCAGAGAGCGTAAGAGCTGTCCAAGTGGCATGTGTCCAAGCCGTCGCACTATATGGGAGCGAGCTCTGGTGGGATCCCAAAGAAGTAGGCAGACGAGACGACCTCCAACTTCTCCTCAATCGACAGGCAAGGTCCATCCTGGCCGCGTTCAGACGATGGCCGAGTGGGAGCCGCAGCAGTGAGGAAACACGGAAATCAATGGAGGTCCCGCCGCAGCTATCTGGGCACTGGACGTATGGAGATCTTCGACACAGACCTGTGGGCGATCGGACTCGCGCTTGATGTGATGATTGAGAAGAGACAAACAATGGAAAAGCATGGAGTGAAGACAGTGGCAGTGTTCAGCGACTCACAGGCCGCAATTCTGGGAACGTCACACTTTTAGCCGGGCCCAGGGCAGAGACTAGCGAAGCGTATGCAGCAAAGGGCCCAGACTCTCCTTGCCCACGGCATCACGACCGAGATCCACTCGGTCCCGGGGCCCATCCGCATCCCCGGAAACCAAGAAGCAGACCCTCAGGCCAACCTGGCCCGAGATGCAAGAGGAAGCACTGTGATAGTGCGGCCATACACCTGGCCCTCAAACAGGGCTAGATGATTCTCCGAGGGAAGATCAGCAGCCAAGACCAAGTGGGAAGCCGAGAAGTGCGGCAAGCACTTCCGCTACGGACTCAAGGGCAAGCCTGGAACCAAGAGACCTATCCCAATGACAAGCGCGAAATCGCTGGCAGCCAGGTTCTACCAACTAATGTCTCGGCATGCACTGACTGGAGTCTAGATCAAACGGTTCGGCCATCGAGAGGACGACAAATACTGGTGGCGCGGCGGCGGAGGCAGGAAGGTGGCCCAGATGCGGGAACATCTCTTCCGCCACTGCAGCCAGTGGAGAGACCAGCAGAAAGCACTATGGAAGGCGGTGGGAAAGGCGATTGGCTGCAAAGTGGGCAGATGCCGTCATGTGCAGATCATTGAGCTGTGTTGCAGAGCAGAATGCGACCATGCGTTGATGGACTTAGTGACAGCCACTGAAGTCGGGAAGTTCCCGCCCAAATGAAACGACATGGCGGGATGGAGTAGCCGCAGAGCTCAGGGGCGCCGGGGGCGGCGGTAATGGGGTTATACCCCTCTTCCTTCCTCTCTTTCTTTCTTTCTCTTTATCTTTCTTTGTCAGCTGGGACGAAAGGTAGCGGGGGGGGAGCTCCGCCATCTAGGCGGCTCGCCCGGAGGCGGAGGGGGTTATTAAGGTCCTGTCATACTCTAATCAGAGTGAATACAGTAGGATTAAACAACAACAACAGAGCCAGCCAATCTTGACCATATCAAGCCAGCAAAGAGCTAGCCCGTCCAAATCATATCCAGCGAGCCGAAAGTCAGCCCATCTCAATTGTCTCTAGTCTGCAGATAGCCAGCCTATCCAGAGCACGTCCACGCGTCTCGATCGTCTCCAGAAATTAGAGAGCCATATCACATCCAGCCAGCCGAACCCGTCCAAACTGTATCCAGGCTGTAGAGAGCAAGCCCGTCTCGATCGGCTCCAGACATTCGAGACCCAGCCTGTCCAGATCGCATCCAACTACCAGAGGGCCAGCCCGTCCAGATTATATCTAGCCAGCCGGGAGCCAGCCCATCCAGATCGCATTCAGCCAACGCGTCTAGATCGTTTCCAGCAAGTTGAGAGCAAGCCCACCCAGATTGCGTCTAGCCAGCTCGGATTGCTGTCCAATTCGAGTTATGGGAGCCACACTCAAGCAAAGCACCACGGTTCACTAATCATGAGCGAAAAAGACCATCTGCCAACCAATGAGCATTCTGTAGTTTGCCACAGTAAGATGGTACGTACCACCATCAACAAATGGGAATGCTTCGAGCAGACAAACCAAGTGTATAACTATTAGAAGAGTGTTTGGACCAGTAGTGCTGGAGTTGAAGCGAAGGCGGTAGTCTTTCGTGACTTTGAGATATCGTAGTATGTTCTAGTCCAGTCACGGATGATGTCCCTCCGCGGAGAGACCGGTCCATTCACTGAGTCCCATCCTCCGTGACTGGACTGGTTCATCCGTGGAGCATACATTCAAAGTGCTAATTACATTCAACCAAAAATAAGAATTACTCTGTACACTATCATTCATCATGATCCCAACAATTAGATGTGCCCCTCATTGTCGTCGTCATGCAACTACAATTCTACTTTACTCCATATACTGACTTGAAACCATCTCTTCTTCCTTTATGCCCATTTTCCTACCCATCGTCCTCTTCCTTAGCAACTCTCGCATTGAAACTCTTGCAGCGAATTGTACCGTAGTTCCCTTTACATCCACAACATACTTGAATGAGCTCAGCAGGGGACTGATGGCGTGCAGCCTCCCGAAGTGGGCTTGCCTTCATGAATGTCCGGATTTGATAGGGAATTGTAGCTGCAAGGCGGTCCATATTTCTCGTATCATAGAAACCATGCAGAATTCCATAATGCCACAGCAAGGCATAGCGATTATGATGATTGCCATGCTATACTTCAACCACCCTGCAGAAGATGCACATGTTATCTGTTGAACATCTATCCTAGATTGGAATCTTTAGGCGTACAAGATCACCTCAGTGCTCACAGGCGGCCCGGTCGACCACCCGGCATTAGGCAAGCAGTCACACCGGTCACGCCCGGCATGACTGCTAGAAAGACCCATGGTCTCCAGCTATCCATTTTAGAAGCTGGCAGGCCTAGTGACACCGGGAGATATCTGACTGCTCATAGTTATCCGAAGATATCTGGCGGCAATCGAAGATACCTGGCGGCTATCAACGATATCTGGCGGCATGAGAGTATATGCAAATACTGCTAAATGCTGGGGTTATTTATGGATATCTCAAGGATATCTATGAATGCCTGCAGGCTTTACTATCCTCCACACGTAACTGACTTGGGTATAAGAAGCAAGCTCTCTCTGTTTTGAAAAGAATTTGCGTAGAAGCTAGAAATAACCATGCATTCACTGCAGTTGCAACTTCTACCCATATTTGGGTTCATCTGGTGGGACTGTAAGCCAGCCCAGCTTTGAAATCTAAAGTCTGACCGCCCAGCTTCTGCAATGCCTAGAGATATGGTCATTAAAAGCCGACCAGTGATAAACGGGCCCAGCACCCAACTGAGATTACTTCGTCCGGCCCGGTCAAGATCATGCCGGGAACTGTGTCACCGCCAAAAAGTCTTGGCGAAACAGAAACAGCGCGATAAGTCGACAACAGCGATAGCAACGACAAAACGGACAACGGCAATGGAATCTGGACGTCGAATTGACCCCGGAGCGAGCGTCCCAGCACCGGTGAGACCGCAGGAGGAGAGTGTGCACACGAATCCACGCAATTGAGAGGAGTTGCGTAGAGTCTTGGCAGAAAACGTGATTGCGCAAAGGGTCAGCCAACCAGCAAGCGACGATGAGGACTACCCTAGAAGGAGAGGTTTGCTTCACAGGAGTGGTGACCGAAGCCAGAGTAAGCGAGAGCAGCGGCCAGGACGCGGGAGAAGCGGGAGACAGCAGGAGCGACCCGCCTGTGGACGTGGTGATGGTGATGACGACAGCGGTGACACCAACCCACACAGACACTGCGGGCACAACCATGTTTGAGCTGATGGAGAGAAACGAGAACGGAAAGCAGGGAAGGAGGAGCGAGGCTCCGGCGACCCCCAGCTATCGAAGGAGCCGCATGGAGAGAACAATCCGACATCAAGCGCAGGAGCTAATGCAGCTGCACCGAACTGTTGGACACCTAACAAACTTGGTGCAAGCGCAGGCAGCCCGCGAAGAAGCACACTGGTTGGGAATGAGGAAGTGGATGCAAGAGAGAGAGCAGAAGTGGGATGCCCACCACGAGGACGACAAGGTGTGGGGGGCGGGCGTCACAAATATTATCGTGAAGGTCCTGAAACGAGTAGCACCAGGCCAGGAAGCGAGAGAGAGAGAAAGTGACGAGTCCACCAGGATGGATGGCAGAGGGCTAGAGGCCTCGCAACATGCTGATACACGGCAGGAAGGAGGACCAGAGATGTGCCAACAGCTGCAGCAGCAACCGAAGCCCAGACTGCCGCTCAAAGTGGAGCCGAAACCACAGCAAGAACCCAAGCCAAATTCAGCACCCACCCCGGCGAGACGGTGGGAGACAGTCCCACCGCGAATCCAGAGGCAGAGGGCACCCATTGGCGCAGGCGGATTGAGCACGACAGCAAGACCCGTGATATTTAGGAGAGAGGAGAGCGTACCGCTCCCGGGCCCGCCTCCAACCTCTGGCTCGAGCATGGCAGATACAGGGCTGAACTCGAGGAGGGACGAAAGCATCCCCCTACCCAGAAAGATGGATGACGAAATAACATCAGCAGTCAACAGAGCGCTGTTCCAGCACCAGGCCCCGGCACACGTCCGGATCATGAAGGTGTGAAGGAACGCGAAGGGCACAATACCCGCAATCACGCACCAAAATGCAACGGCAGAGATGGGTCTCCTCTATTGAGATATCATTATTAAGGCAGCTAGATCAGTGGACAAGGGGATTATCGACGTGGAAGGAAACCAATCTTGGGAAAGAGTCAAAGACTGAAAATCTACACTGTCCCACTTGTGAGATATATGGGCAAGGGCACCGAAGGACTTCAAAAAATCAGGGAGGAGATTCAGGCAGAGAACGAGGGGGTGGCGATTCCTGCCCAAGTGAGATGGCTATCAAACCCCTGAATCATCAGAGAGAGATAGCAGAGAGGAGAGATCAAGGTATCATCGGTGGTCTTCAGTGTGAGGGGGAAGAAGGTAGCACAGAGAGTAGTGAACCAAGGGGTAATTGTTGCAGGAGTACGATACAAAGTCAAACTGTACACGAATGCGGGCCCCGACCGCCGCTGCGAGCTATGCTGCAGATGGGGCCCCATCCAGAGCAAGTGCGGCCACCATCAACCAAACTGCCGCAACTATGCTGGACCACACCGATCGAGCGAGCACAGGTGCACCGTGGTCGCGTGCGCATCAACACAGGGAGCAATATGCAGCCATACACAAGAACAATGCCCGAACTGCAAGGGGAATCATATTGCATTCAGCGGATAGTGTACGAAGAAAATCGAGGCCATCACAAGGGCGCGACAGAGCAGGAAAGTGCAACCGAATGGACGAGAGACACGGGAGGTAGCGGGGGCCAACAGAGTAGTGCTCGGCACCAGGCAGGCTAGGGACCCAAGAAACCGAGAAGGAGAAGGGGAGCTGATGGCCAACGTAGATCAAGGCGATACCACGGAGATGGAGGGGGCAGAGATGGAGATGGAGAACGATGTGCCCATGAGCGAGACCACTGCAGAGATCGAAATGGGAGGCGGCACTTCCAAAGATTAGAGCAATCCAACACAATTGCGCCAGGTCATACCCGTGGACCATGGCAGCGCTGGAGACAGGAGTGGATCGGAAGGCAGATCTGTTACTTTTGCAGGAACCGCCGGGGGAGAAAGTGAAAATCGGAATCAGTCACCCGGCGTATGAAATTAGAAAACGAAAGAGAGTTTGCACGGCGGTGCGCAAGGGAAGTGGCCTGGCAACGGACGAATGGACAGACCAGGGCAGGGGCGCGAACGACGATGTCATGGTGACCGACATAAAGAGAAGAGGAGATGACAAGGATTATCAATGTGTACGATCAAAGAGACGTACAGACTGGAGAGACACGCGCGAGGAAGCTAAACTGGCACAGAGCCATGCGACAGGGAGGTGGCACAATAATCGAAGGTATAAAGGCATACGCCCGTGTATGGCCTCGTAGGAAGGTATATCAGTAGATACGGTTGCAAACATGGATGTCAATATTGTGGAGTAGTATAAAGGTAAGTTAAGGCAAGATTATCGCTAGAGATCTAAGGCTCGTGGCGAGCCGACTATATAAAGCTGGTATTACCCGGCCCTGGACACGTCATGTGCAGCCGTGCCATTACATTATCCCCCTCTTTAGGTGCAGACCCCCTGGGCTGCATAAACCCGTATAAGAGTAGAAAAGGAAAGGAAACAATTAAACAACCGTTCAACGTACGGAAACGTACAAACCCATAAGTCCCACAACCGATCAGTACCGGATGGTAGCCATTCGGCGGATCCGGCGCACAGGGAAACTCCGCCTCCACTTGACTTATCTCTGAAGGTGGTAAAAACCCGTGCCGACGCCATTTGTACTGGGCCGAGATCCAAAGAAGTAAGAAGTAAAGAGAAGAGAAAGAAGAGATAGAAGAGAAAGAAGGAACATCCAAAGTGACACCGTCCTCCATATCTCCACTTCCTGAATGTCCGGCATCCGGCCATCCAATCCCGCATTCGTAACTCGTACCAAGTGTAGGTCATTGTCGGAATTAGACACAGGGATCTCAGTGAAATCCCCAATCATAGCATGAGCCTCGTCTTGACTCGGCAGTATCGATGGTGACTTCCACTCACTGGTCACCATCACCATCACCATCGCCATCGGCGATTGCATCGGTATATCTAATTTGTAAGCATTCCAGTAACCGGTCATACTCACCATACCTAAGTGCGCTAGCACTCGAGCTCTCGCAATTCCTCGTGAACAAATCCGCAGGCCCTGCCCATCAGTGATCATTGTTGCCGCATTGGAAGTTGCTTCGGTAGTCATATCCACGCTCAGTCAGCACGGATGAAGAGGGGTTGACTTCTCGGCGTGGATTGTAGGTCCTGCTCTCGGTATCATGGACGTCGGTGATGGCCAATCAAATATGACCTCGTATCTATCTCCTAAGCTTCTCATGAAATGGTCATTCATACCATATATATATTCAGGCGCGTTTGCTCTCTCCCGAGCCCTTGTGCACAGTTTGGTCGGCCAGTCTTGATGTATCTGAGATCATCCCTTGCAGCCGGTGGCTCTCACTGGGTGCCCGTCAGTAGTTACATTCATCCTCCTTCAGCATCGGCCAAGCAGGCTTATAGGCCTCCAGTATGGTCGTTCGGCATTCATTTCGGCAAGCCTTTAGGTAAACATCCCAATCTGTGCCTTCGGTAGAGGGCTCCGGATAATCCTCTTATTCAATCCCAATTTGGAGTCTTTCGAATGTGATCTTGGTCGCTGCAAAATCTCACCGATCATCTCTTGGTAGTTGTCTCAACTGTCTCTAATGATGCCATTCGGTGAGTTCGGATATCATTTTCGGTCTCGTTCGGAACTGCTTCGGTAGACATAAATGCACTCGTTCGCCATAGATCAAGCGAACTTGATCTTCTCATCATCTCTCCGGTGCTCATGCAGTCGCACTGATCATCCTCCAAGTCGGTGCACTTGTAGGTACACTTAACATCCGCCCTGTGCTCGGTGCACTGATCATGTCAAATTGCTCGCAGGATTTCCTCCGGGTATGCTTTCTGCTCCTTCTCCAGGTGTGCTCGCTCTCACTTGTCTGGGTATCCACATCGTCGTTTTCTGAGTTCACCAGTCGTTTCATCTGGTTGACTCTTCTCCACGGGCTTGTTGACTCTGCTAGTGATCTCTTCCAAGGTACACTCATCGACTAATCTCCAGCGTAGGGGTTGGTTATGATTCTGGTACGGTTATCCCCCTGTTGTACGTCGTAGCTCATCCGACGACTAATCCATTATGGCCTGGTCTTTCCCAGTAGCAGCTGTGTATCTCGAGATTGTTGAGCCTGAGTTGGGATCGCCGAGACTGAGTTGGGATCTCATTCGGGAATGTAACATGGGCATGTGGCATCTTGATTCATCTGCAGGTGTGTTTGCCATCACTTCTCTGGGTGCGCTTCATAGAACATTTGGTGATTCCTCTCCTTGTTTACTTGCCGCTGCTAGCCTTGTATATTGGTGAATGCATTTCACGGTGCATCGTTCCTGCACTTCCGCTGCGGTAATTGTTCGTGGTAGGAGTTGTTGCGATTCCGGCACTGTCATCCCCCTCTTTAAAGATGGTTGCTCCGCTGACGACTTATCTCATACAGCTTCGAGGTGTGCAGTATCGGCATTGTAGCTGCGTGAGTCGGGATCTGCTTCGGGGTCGTATTCGGCATTGTAACTCTGTAGCTTGAACCGAAAGTGATCTCGAGAAGGGTATAACTTCGCATAAACTCAATATCTCCATAAAAGGGAAGGAGATTGATTGTCATCCGTCTCCCGTGATCCATCTCGTGTCATCCATCTGCTGTCATCTCCCTCCGGCCGCATTCCATCTCCAGCCGCGATCCATGTGCGGGTGCGATCCGTCTCCGGCCGCAATCCATCTCCGGATGTGATCCAGTTGGTTCCGGCCATTCGTTTCCACCTGTGCATAATTGCACCCATATGTTCCGCATTCTTGACTTCTCCTGTAGCTCTGTAAGCGCTCTAAAGGTCATCGTTACTGACCTCCATAATGTCCATCTTTCATTGACTCTTCATCGCAGTCCCATAATCCATCCGGTGACATATTGTCCATCATAAGCAAATACCGACTCATTGATCCGTCCGTATGGCATGGGATCTTCAAGTCCAAATCCAAATGCGTGATCCGGCGTCGTGAGCACGTGGTCTTAATCCACGCAATTGCGTGAATATCGCTCCACCCAACTCACAGAAGTTGTAATTCCGCCCATATGTCAAATTGTAGCCGGGCTCCAAATCAATTGCAATTGACCGATGCGCCGGGAATGTCTCCGCCTTGGCTTTGCTGAACCTCCACGAAATCTCCATATATCGCTGGGTATGTCCTCCCTCATCTGTACGCACCATCTTTGTCGTGGTACCGGCTCCATCTGCAAACATTCGTTGTCAATTCATAATAGATATGGAGCTTTAGAGGAATATTCAGGAGCCCGGATTTAAAGCGGTTCGCCAGAATAGGGCCAAGCCCCGCCGTCCAGTACTCCCTTCGTGTCTGGGCATGCGGGTAGCAGTCATTCAAGGTTCCCATGTGGACGCTCTTCTGCCGCAACTACCACCGCTGCTCCTTGCTCGCCCGTCCAGTGCCTGGTGCCTATCTCACCACCAGAGATGCTTTCCACGGTCACTCCCAGCAGCCCTATACTAACTCCCACTCTGAGGAAGAACGTCCAAACAACCTCCTCACTGGCCAGTTGATCGTCAAAGGCATTCGTGCCAAGTAGTCAAATATCCGGAACACCGCCACCTCCTTCGGAACATGCCTCCTCCCTAGCCGTGATCCAGGTATATTCCCGGGGCATACCTGATGGCCTGCCCGGTCCACTGCCACCTTTTCCGCTTATCCTGGGGTTGCAGAGCCACAAGTCGAATGCTGTGCAAGTCGACGCTAATCCTCCAGCTCACACAGTGCGTCCACCGCGGCTGCCACCATGTGTACGAATAAGCTCACTGAGCGAATCACATACTTGTCACACCCAATTGGGACTGTCTGACAACCAAATACTGTCCATTCCCACGTG
>Ga0307515_10021907_pt1 | contig 11300 bp, 4 predicted proteins | sample 17_EM_MG_FD_194513 | JGI IMG/M metagenome (GOLD analysis project Ga0307515, IMG submission 194513) | Populus trichocarpa ectomycorrhiza microbial communities from riparian zone in the Pacific Northwest, United States - 17_EM | ecosystem: Host-associated > Plants > Roots > Unclassified | place... | reverse complement strand
CTAGCCTACGCTAAACGAGATAGGTAAGATAGTAGACCTTTAATAGGAAATGTATTTATATCTTTAGTTATAATAATATATCCTTCTAGCTATTAAACAAGCACTATAGTTAGCCTCTTTCTTCTTCGAATTAAGCGAGATACTAAGCTTTTAAGGGCGTTAGTATAAATGTTATAGATCTATACGTTGTTAGAGTCTAAATGCTTAAGTACTGGTCTACAATTTGGTATAAAAATTCCCGTCTACCTAGTTCTTAACTAATTAAAACACTAACTTAGATAATCTAAATAAGGGTAATCTATGTATAGATTATAGAATCTATAATAAGGCTATTAAATTCCCCGTCTATTACCTTGGTTAGAAAGTAACTATATCCTTATAGTTAAATTAGTTATACCGCCAGAAGATTAGTGGCTTTCCCAATTTAATTACTTGGTTTGTTAAGCGACAGAGGCTTAATGCCGACTTTGGCGAACCCGGCCATTCTAACCCTAAGGAAGCCTTCTATTATAAGTGTAACTACTCTATCCCAAGTATTCCAACGCGAAAGAGGCTATTAGTACACTTTAATAGAGACTTTTGTAAAAAAACACCGCTAGAGTATCCTTACTTAGTTAGTATTATTTACCTTTATAAGATAAGGCAGAAATGTTATATTTTTATTAGGAAGCGAGGTTATGCATTAAATTTACTATTTTTAAATTCTCTATATAGTTCTTAATAGTAACTTATCCCCTACCTATTACCTACTTTATCCCTAGTATTATACTCTATATTATACCCTGCATTATTATCCCCTATATTACCCACCTACTTTACCTATCTACTTTACCTACCTACGCCTTACTAAGAGTAGTAGGTTAAATTATCTATAGGCAGTTCTTAGATTATAAATAGTTTATCAGAATTATAAGATTTGTTTTAATATTTATAGATATAAGAGTTGCAACTTATAACTATAGTAGTATTTAATTTTTAGGCACTTGCAACTCTACTTTAAAATCTCCCGAGTAATCCTTACGTTGTAATAAATAACTTTGCCATGTTCTTGTATTTAAATTATAAACGCGGCTACTAAGGCCGTAGTAATTCTCTTAATATCCCTTATAATAACTATATTATCCTTTATATATAGTAAAAAGGTCCAACGCAAACCACTTTACCAGTTACAGTTTTAATGACCTTAATAGCTTTAACAGCTTTAACAAATCTAACAACTCCAACGGCTTCAACAAATCCAACTACTTTAACCTCTTTAGCAGCATCTAATACTTCGCGTACAACCTATTCAGTAATGAATTCGGCCTTTACTACACTAGCTTTAGATATTTAAAAGTAAGTAACTTAATAACCCTATTAATATTAAGTTAGTATAGAACGACTAACGAATATTTAAGTCTTAGTGTTAACGGAGAAGAAGGGAGTAAGACAAATTTATAGGGCATTTAAATAAATAGTCTTTAAGATTTAATTAGTGCTATCTTTAGAATATATAGTAGTAGTTAAATAATGCTAGTAGTATTTCTTGCCTTAATATTATAAACTAACTAGAATTTAGCTATACTATATCCAAAATAGTTCTAAGCCTACTACTATCTTTTATTCTACGTTTTGTAAATTAACGCGAAAATAAAGCTAGAAATTTAATACCTGAGAGAATAGTATAAAAATCTTAATAAATTAAAGATACTGTTTACGGTATCTCCTATAGCTAGCTAGGGTTTACCATAATTCTCTAATTTATACCTACTCTTAGCTTCTTAAGCGCATAAATATAAATATATCTAAATATCCTTGTTATACTACTAGAGCCTAGCTAGAGATATAGCACTCTCCTATTTTTATTCTCTAGTACCCTCTCTAGTACCCTCTATTATCCATCTTACTAAGATAAATTTTTTTTTTAAATAAACGTCTAACTTCTTAGGGTTAATATTATTAGGTTCCCCTCTTCCTCTTTTAGTAAACTATACAATTCCCATTATAGCGCTAAGATTCTATACAGTAAGGTGTAATTCCTCATTGTTTATTTTCTTACAGTAGCTGTTCCCTAGATCGTTAATATCTTCCTTAGTAGGATTATTATAGTCTACTAGCAATTTTTAGGTACGTTTATAGATAAGATAAGACTATAGATTAGGGCCTTTTTTAAGCCGTATTTAATTAGGTATTATTTAGTTAAACCAAATAGTCGCCAGCCTTTAATAGCTATATCCGTTTTATCCTCTTCTAGTAATTGGTTTTGCATTTCTTTAGTAGAGGCCATACTAAGTCTAACTAATAGTAAGATATAGATAAATTCGCGTATATAGTTCGGGCTTTATATAAGTAGAGACCGCCTTTTTTTTTTTACACCTATTACTTTTAAAACTTAATAGCTATAAGAAAATGCCTACCTCCTTGCTTTAACCTTAAATAAAAACTTATTACCTTTTTCCAATTATAAAAGCTATATCTTTTAACTAAATACGAGTAAACGGCCCTAGAAACGTCAATTAAGAAAGAGCGATAATAATAGAAATAGAGTAGTGATATTAAGGTGCGAATTATTTCTCTAGATAAATATAATTTTATTTAAAACTATAAAGGATTATTACTATAAATAGACATATTCTAAGCCCTTATAATAACTATAGTTTATAATTCTCTAGTAGCCTAAGCGAGATAAATTAGCTCTAGCATTACTTAGATACTAGGATTTGCAAATAATTAGACCAGGAGACATGTCCGTCATTGCTATCGCCACGCCCCTTACCACACCCCACTTTCTCCATCACCCCCTTACTACGCTCCTCACTACACTCTACTCTCTCTATTACCTCGCTACACTCCTTACTACACCTTACTCTCTCTATAGCCTCCTTAGCCAACTCCTCTAGTATATACACTTACTTTACTCTACACTTTCTATAAATAAACTCTATATTTATCTACCTAAAGTATTTCCGCGGGTAATAAACCACTAACCTCTTATCTTTTGCGTACATACCAAGCTCTAGCAAGGTTATTGGCGATATAGTATTTGGATTAAAGAACATAACAATTACTATAGCGCGCTCTAAGCCGTTAGACTCCTATTTAATTTACTTCTACACTTCTCTATTTAGTTTATTTTGTAGTAAAGAGCTATCCTAGTTATTACGTTATAGGTTTAGAACTGTAATTCTATACGGCTTAAGGAGCTCTATAATATCATTTTGCCATTTTATTACTTTACTATTTTTAATACTACTAGTAAGGAAGACAGATTTTCTAGTAATAGTACGTATAGTTAGTGGCTGATAGACAATAGAGTTAGGGTGCTTATCCTTAATAATAGGCTTAGTGGATTCTTTAGTAGAAATTGTAATGCTTAGGGCAGTAGGCGTAGAGTTAGTAGAAATTCCGGTAGGACTTAAAACAATAGGGGTCCCAGCTAGTTCGGCGTGAATTTTAATAGGAGTAATAGCAATTAAGGATATAGTAATTAACTATAAGTCTAAGAATAGATATAAGGCAAGCTTATAAAAGATAACTTAGATAAAAGTCTTGCTTATTAGTTCTGTATAAAATAAAACAGTTTATAATAGTTTCTTCTATAAGTGCATAGTATACTTACTTTATAGGTCTCTCCTTAATAAGGAGATATAGAAGTCTGCCTTAGAATAGAAGGCTTAGATGCTAAAGTCGGCCTAAAAATAAGAGAGCCTTAGAACGTAAGGCACTCTAGGCCCTATATATCTCTCCTACGCATTTAAAAGAGTGGTGTAAATTTAACTACTACTATAGCCCTATAACTATAGACCTTATACTAACCTACTTGGTCTATTATCTACTTAACCTACCTAATTTACCTTACTTACCTAATCTACCTAATTCACCTAATCCACCTATCCCTACTAATATTTTATCTAACGGCTAAGATATCCTATTAAGCCCTAGATATAAAGGTTATCTTATATACTTCTCTTAGCCGCTAATATTTTTTAAACTTTATTTACGTAAATTTAATTGCTACCTACTACTATATAGAGCTGCTAAACTACGCTAAATGCTTGAAAACCCAAAGTAAGGTATATTCCTTAGCTTATAGCTAAATAAACTAATAGGCATAGCGATAAACTCCTTATTAGAGTAGCTATGTTAATAAGCCGTAAAAATAACTATTATAGCGCATTGCTACCTGCCCTTACTATTATTAAGATTATTCTTATAATTTTAAACAGCCTTATAATTGTAATGCAGTTAAATAGTATCTGGTAAAGGCGCAAGCCTAGGGAAAAGTAGGTAAATACTAAGCAAGGTATAACAGACCTAAGATAACTCCTTTTAATACTGCATTTCACCTAAAAAAAAGCTTATTTATATTTTAATTTTAGGCTCCTCTTAATATATAAGTAATAGGGTATTTATTATATATATAACTCCTATAGTATATAGATTTTTTATAGTAGATCCTATATAGCTGCCTATATAATATTTTGCTTTAGTTTAAGACCGGTATTATTATATAGATATTAAAAATATTATTTTAGGATATAGAGCATTATATCTATTTGTATATTAAATGGTAATATAACCTTTCCCTCCCTTATTCCCCCCTAGTGATCCTTTTTAACTAAAGTAGAGTAGATTTAAGCTTAAATCTACTCTACTTATAGTTTAACTTGTTCTTAAACAGGACTAACGCTTGCCTATTAAAGCCAGTAGTCTACTCTACTCTACTTTAACTTTAACTCGGTCTAAAAAGATTACTATAAATCCAACCTGCTACTGCTACCTAATACGGTCCGTCTACTAGCTTCTTAAAATCTAACTCTTATGCCTAGCTTTGCCTTATTAAGTGGCAAAGGCTCCCTTAAAACCTATAAATGGTCCTAAAACTAGAGTGGATGGATTTGCTTAAACTTGGTTATATAGCCTTATACTTGCGTTTAAGGGGATATCTAACGAATTGTATTCTATACGCAATCTAAAGTCTATAGATTTTCCTCTACGTTATCCATTTACTTCCTTTCTATTACTATAACCCTATCCTACTATTATAGGCTTTAGATAGCCTATAACTAACTACAATATAAGGCAATATATTATATTGCTGTACCTTTAAAAGAGAAAGAGGCGACGAGACTAGCTCTGTCTGCATACTTTTTTAAGATATTTTTACGCAGTTATATCCCTAAAGCGCTTAGTTGTCCCTAAGGGTGGCTTAGCTAAAGCAGTTTTAGGCCAAGCCTGCCTTAATAAGACTCCTTTAAGAGTATAGGTGCCTTACGGTTTAACTTAAAGGATTATTTCTGTATAAAGGGGCTTATCTTATAATATATCTATATCTTAGCGCCGCCTATACTAAATCGTGTCAAATCTCTTTCTATAACTTAAAAGCTAATGATTCTGCCTTAGCTCTAGGAGATTTTAGGTCTATATTGCCTTTGCTCTCGCTAAAGAGATATAGGTAGAGTGTAATATCTAGCTGCGGTTAGGGCCGCAGTAAGTGCATATCCTACGTCTTTAGGTTATTTTAAAACATACTTACGTAATTTAAACGCCTCTAAGAGCCACACTCCTTATCCCTATACTACTTAGCTTAGAATATATATATCCTACTACGGATATCCGCCTCTAGATATTATACTTACCCTTTAACTGCTCGTTATATAGCCCTAACCCCTAAACTATATAACTAGAGTCTCTCCAGCTATAAAGCCTTCTAAGCTTTTAGCCTACGTACTTTTAGCAACTTTATAATTTCTAGTCTACGCTTTCTTTCTAAATACAGCCTCTAAACTCCAAAGCCTCTAATACTTAAAATGGTTGCTATTATAGATAATATTAGCTTAGTTTAGACTATGACCTCTTAGCTTAGCGTAGTAGAAGATAATATAGTAGGGTATATTTACCTCGTACCTAGTAGTCCTAAAGCCCCTATATAATTTATTACAGTACCCGTTATTAAGTCCAATTTAGAATCCCTTATTAAAACCTAGAAGAATATGGAAACTATTTATAGAGCCCCCTTACTCTGCATTCTAGGTAATATACTAGCACTTCTTATTAAACTTGCCTTTTAAGGGAATACAGTTAAGTACGTTAATGCCCTATAAATATTTTTATAATATTCTCTCTAATATATAGCAAAGAAATCCAGAGATACTCTATATCCTCTTAAAGCGATAGAATAATAACTAAGATTTTAATTAACTCTTAGCAGTCTGAATTCTAAGCGAACTCTACTCTTTGCTAATTACAAGGGCTTATAAACCGTCAGCAGTCTAGTTAGAGGGCTCTCTATATAAATAATATATTATAGTCTATTCTAAAAGCGAGGATATAAGTGTGGAATTTTTCTATATAGATATAAAGATCTATACCAAGTCTGGTAAGTCTCTAAAGATTTAGACTATACCTAAACTAAACAATCTTAGAATTTATTCGAAATACCTTTTATCTAGTTATACGCTTCTTTTTATTAGTTTAGTAGCCTTTATATTTATTATAATTTATATTACTATATCTTATTAAGTATAAAACTATTAAGCATATCCGGCACTGTTATAGATACCCTAGTTAGGGGCCTAGCTAGGGACTTGGCGCTATATATATAAACGTGTCTTTTCCTCTACCTTTTAGTCCTTAGCTTAGAATTCTAGTTACCTAGCTACTAATAGATCCCGTTTTATTAACTAAGCCTTTTATAGAGTATTAAATAGAGATATAAGTTCTAAATAGGCATACGGATTATCACTTTAATAATTTTTAAAAGTAGAATACTATAACTCCAAAATTAGCTGGTGCTATTACTGTAACACATTTAAGTCTTAAAGAGAATATTCCTACTATAGGGGCTATAAAGCCTAGCTTTTAAAAAAAAGCTCTTATTTAAGATGGCTACGCTTTTTAGCATACTAACCCTTAGATTTATTAGGCTGGCTTAAAGATAGATAGGGTGGATAAGATAGATAAGGTGGAGGTAGATAAGGTAATTGTATTATATAATGTTATATAAGGAAGATTATAGTCAAAGGTATAGCACTACGCGTAGGTCCGCAAGATTACATAGTATATTTTTTTTCTAGAGTTATTAATTCCTATAATATAAAGGATGCTTTTCTAATTACTCGCTTTATTAAACTAAAGAAACTTCCTATTAACTTGGTGCTAATTACTACTATATTAGAGTTAGATTAGGGGTGCCTATAACTTATCCACTATATATATATAGCCTTATTTCCTTTATAAATCAATCTATACGCGAGTTCGTTCCTAACCTAGGATTTTTAGTTAACACTTATATTTTAATATAAGACTATTATACCTAATTAGTCCGTTTATACTTAGGGCTCTAGGAGCTATAAGTCTATACTATACCAAACATAAAATAATAATCACTAAACAACGGGTATGAAATTTCTTAAGATTTAAAACCTCTTTTACTAACTCTATATAGGATATTTATAGCCTAATTAGACTCTATACCTAGACGGAGCCTAACTATTAAGGGGATATAGCTTAGATAGAATTTGATAACGACTTTTTCTCTTATAACGTTTTAAATTTTTATATATCCCAGAGTTTTATACTTATCCATCGCGGTCTTTAAGGCTAGGAGCAGCTAGATATTTCTATTACCCTTAACTTTAATACTTGGTCTGCGGATAAGGATTAGTTGTCTATAAATAACTCATTATACCGTTCTTTTATATATAGTTACTATTATCTTAACGGAAGCACTAATTGCACTAATATACCAAAGTTTATATATTACTAGCTATGGATAAACCTAGGCCTTCTAAAACGCTAGACTTTAAGCGGTGTATAAGAACGTAGGTATAATTATAGGTCTACTTAAGCTTCTAGTCTTATACTCTACTACTACTTCTAATAGTTCTTCCTTCTAGATTATATAAAGTGCGCATTTATTAACAACAAAATTTTATATACTTTATTTATCTTATATATTAGTTATATACTATATATAGCCTTAAAATCTAAAGTTCTTAAGCTCTACTAGTACTATTCTATCTAGCGCTTCCTATATCTATCCTAGTATGCCGCAGCCTTTATATTGTCCTTTAATCGTAATAATAGGGTAGTATTAGATATCCTTGTCTTTATCCCACTTATTACCATCTACCTCGCCTATGTTATCTACCTCGCCCGTATTATCTACCTTACCTATACTATCTACCTTACCTGCGCTATCTACCTTGGCTATACCAGCCATTAGTTAAGCGATTCTTGGCACCTCTAGCGGTCTTCCTCTAGAAATGATATAAGACTAGCTTATAAAGTTAGCTTAGTAGAACTAAGGACCATATTAATAAACTAGGTGCCACTCTAACTAAATTTATCCTTCCTTACGTGCCCTAACTCGCTTTATCTATTCTACTTATTACCTTTCTTTTATATTAAAAGTTACGCTATATATTGTATTAACCTTATAGTACTTACGCTTCTTAAATCTACTAGCGTCTATTATATTCTTAGCTACTTACTAAAACCAACTACTTCTAAAAGATGCAGCTAGACACAATATGCTTAAAAGCGGCGTATATTGCTATAGCATGTGCTAGAATAGGATTAATAGGAATTGTTTTTGCAATAATTACGAATAAAAGAAGAGAAAAGGCCGGAGCTTTTACTTTATAGGTTAGTACGGATAAGTCTAACCAGGTGCTTTTAATTATTAATACTTATATTTAGTTTTTATTTCCAGAATATAATTACTAAGTTCCCTAGAATATAATGGTTGGAATAAAATACTTTTATATAAATTATATAAACTATATAAGTTATAAACTACTTCCTCTTTAAGTTTCTAAATTATTAGCTAGCCTACCAATTTCCTATTCTTCTAATTACCTTAATTACCTAGATTACGCCTTAGCTAGACTCCTTTATAAGACAATTGCGGGTTACTTAATTATTAGCATAGTGCTTACATTTTGCTATTGGTGCATTTTAGCGTTTATTCTCTCTAATTTACAAATACCGTATAGACAGGTTTAGGTTAGCAGAAAGAACTTATTCCTCGTTATCCTTTATATAGTATACGCGGCTATATTCTATATTGTTTGCACTTTCCCTTACTATATATTATATTCTATACACTCTAACACTTACTTACTAGGCTTAAATATTAGAATAGAAATAGGGGATACTGCTTAATTCTGCTTAGGAGTACTCTATTCTACACTTTTTATAGTAGTATTTACAAGCCTTACTTTATTATTAAACCAAAGGTAGAAAGGTTATTTATATTTACCATATTTCTCAATATATTAAGTCTATAATAATATTGTTTTAGTAACGTCCCCGGTGCTATTCTTTACCTTTACCTTTAAATTACTTACTGTTGATTATTTAAGGAAGCCGGCTATTAGGAGGTTGTAGAGTGGGTGAATATAACTTCTTTAAGGGGTACTGTACTTTATATAAGTATAACCAAACTTATACAGACCTTTTATATCCTACTCTTCTTATATAACCTAACTTAATAATACAACTGTCGTATTATAAATGCGTCACGATACGGCTATAGACGGGGCTTGATCCCTTCTCTATCTATATTTAGCTTTGCTATACCTTTACACGATGGTTATATTGAAGATAATGGTTTATATTACCCTGTGTCTTCCGAGTATTCTAACACGGCGACGTAGGCGCGGCTGGTAAGGCGGTTATTTACAGCCCCCACCCCCCTTAACAAATTAATAGCTAAAAAACCTAGCCTAGGGCCGATATGACCTAGTTTAGGCTTTAAATTTAGCTATCTAGCGAATAAGAACTGATGCAGTCTGTAATTAGGATTATGTGCTTCCTTGTTATATATAGGCCTAATAAGTGTAATGACATCTTAAGGGCTTATCCTATTGCAGAAACCACCCCCTACCAGTGGTTACCGCATTGTCTGTCTACTAGCTTATATATCCTAACCCTCTTATAGGCACTAGTAGTAACTTCCGAACTTATAATGCATGGCGCTGCTAGCCGAGCCATAATAGAATATCCTCGTATTGAACCAACTGCTTGTGTGGGCCAGGACCGCTTTTTTCGAATGCATATGTCTAGTTCTCCGGTGCAATTCCCGGTGAGAAAGTATGGAAAGGGTAATTAACGCTCTGCCAAGCCTCCCTCGCGTATAAGTCTTCCTCCGTTGTAACCGCAGTCAATGTAGCATATGATATAAATATAAGCGTCTCCCATATTAATCCCCTTTTTAACCGGCTTCTGTTCCCAGGACTTCTTTTATAACCTAGCGCGGCGCGCAAACCCCTTCCCGTACTTTACTAAAGGTTTTGCAAGGAAGTGGCCTTGCCAGTATCTGCGCACGCTAGAAAAAGCATCATTGCGGTGATAGTTTGAGCCTCTTTTGGTTTGTATGGTTATGAAGGCTGCGATAACGCCCCTTCTGTAACCGCGGTGTGATTATTTCAAAAACCGATGGCAAAAGCTATGGGCAAGAGACTTCTCAGGATCGCTTGACCGAAAAGAGCGAAGGGGACCCCTTATTATCACCAGCACTGCGGTCACGCCGGTACTTCCCTTGCACCGATACCCCCGCCCCCTATTTTGGCCCATTTCAACGCCTGTGTCCTCAGTTATTCAGCGTAGCTACAAGCATACGGTCGACGTCCGAATTCTAATGACTAAGTGAAGGATAGAGTTTACCGAGTCTATCGAACTTCCAAATTGTGCTGCCCAACACCTGAAGTTTCAAGATTCCGGCAATCTGATTCTGAACCATGGCTTTCTTCATGACTGGGTGGATTTTTCCTGAATTCCCAATAAATACTCTCCACAGCGGGCTTAGATAGTCCTGCCTCACGAGCCACGAGCCTCCATATCTCTTTCTTGTACCTATAGGGTTCAGCGAATAGTGATAAGGTGTAGAACTCAAATCTTACTGATTGTATAATCGCACTATCCTCGTTCTCGTCAAGTCATCCACAGACTTTGTGATAAGAGTACTATAATAGCACTTTGTGCATGCTTGTTCACTCCGTCCTACTTCAGCACCGATCTCTTTCCATGTTATGTCAGTTTTAACAAGTTCCAAGAGTTTGGCATCTTCACTGGGGCGCCATCTCTCCTTAGGGATACCTGCTTGGGATCTGGGCTTCTTTCTAAGAGTTCTTGGGGGCATGATGCAAAAGTGTTATTAATTAAGGATCTTGTTCCCAAAGGTAAAAGCAAAAGTGTATAACGATATGTGCCAAATCGATTGAGCTAGGGATAACGAAAAACACGAATTCCTAGAATCTAAGAATAGAGGTGCCATCTATTATGTTCGTTTCTTAAGGGATCCAATTCCGGGCCCC
>Ga0307515_10021906_pt1 | contig 11300 bp, 3 predicted proteins | sample 17_EM_MG_FD_194513 | JGI IMG/M metagenome (GOLD analysis project Ga0307515, IMG submission 194513) | Populus trichocarpa ectomycorrhiza microbial communities from riparian zone in the Pacific Northwest, United States - 17_EM | ecosystem: Host-associated > Plants > Roots > Unclassified | place... | reverse complement strand
TTAGATGGAAGGGCGTGTTTCCTTTGTCATCCTTCTTCGTTTTAAGTCTGTCAAGTAATGGAATCCTCAGACATTCCTTGAATACTTCGGTTCTCCTACTGGCCACAACATAGTGAAGGGCATTCCAACCTCTGTTATCAACTAGCTCACAACAAGCAGGGCATCGAGAAACAATCTCTTTCATTGCGTTTACATGTCCTTGAATGGCTGCAATGTGAAGAGCTGTTCTCTTCTTCTCTGTTTCAGCAATGTAGGCTGCGGACGCATCATATTTTAGTAATACTTTCACAACAGAAATATTTAACCAAGTAGAGAAATAGGCAGCGTAGTGAAGTGGTGACCAGCCGTTGTCATCGGTTGTTTTCGTCAACTTTTTTTCTTTCTTTAACAATTTTCTTGCTGTCTCTGAAACCAACAAAACAATGAATAAATGTTTTCCTTCATGAACAACATAGATTTCACAGTCTGTGTGAATTACTATATACCCAGTACTTAAACTCACAAAGAATTTTAGTGGTATAATTTATTTTATTTTTAAAAAAAAAGCTAATTATCAAGCAAACACGGATATATAAAATCAATTATACGTGGCTTTTAAATTATAGTTACTCTATTATATATAAATTTTTTAATTCTCCAGACTTGAGCACAAAATCCTACCATAATCTCCCACCGCGCTTGCCGCATGTAGAACAGTTCTACCATTAGGGCCGCCATAGTCCACTGAAATGCAATTAGCAAGGATTTCATCGATCACCTTTTCTTGTTCTTGACCCCAACTGGAAGCAGCAATATAAAGTGGAGTTTCTCCATGAACATTGGCGGAATATGAAAACTCAGGGTCCTCTTCAGTCAATATTTCCACCACATGGCTCCGCATATTTCGAGCTGCCTCGTGCAACGCTGTATCTTGCTCGTCATTGGTCATCCTCAACATCTTTTTTGCTTCTGATACGCCGCTCTCTGGATCAGTAGGTAGAGCTTCTGCACGTTCAATGAGGACCTTTACCACGTTGGAATGACCATATCTTGCTGCCAAATGGAGTGGGATTTCACCTTTCTTATTGGCCTGTAATAAAAGTGGTGGGCACATTTCAAGAATTTTATCAACAAAATCAGTGGACTCCGGTTCCCTACTTTGGTTTCCTAAGTAGACATGAAGAATGGTGTTCTCGTCTGGAGTCAATAACTGATCAAGGCGGGTTTGATAATTCTCAAAGGGATCGATATCGCCTTCAGCTGCAGCTTTGAACAAGAGAGGATCCATATAGGTCGTCATACTATTTTGTAGCTTAGAGAAACTCACTAAATGAAAAGTGAACAAATGAAGGGGAGGTGAAATTAACCACTGTGGCTCAAAGGCAAGAGGTTCCACTCCTCAACTGATCACAAGCTGCTGCTGATTTCTTCGGTATTTAAAGGAAGAAAAAGCGTTAATAACCACAAATTACATTTATTTTCCTTTTTGATATTTTGTCGCAATATCATTTCTTTTGCCCTGCCGGAAAGTTATATCTGTTTTATCAAAATAATAAGAAAATAAAAAATAAATTGTTTGGCTCATCCATCATTATTATTGAACTTGGACTCGTCTATGTGTATCCAGGTCACTTTTGTCACCCAAATACCTTTCTTTCGGTTCCATGTTATGATGGGCACATTACTACTGGACACATCCATGCAGGAGCTGTACTGTATAACAAGCAAATTCTATCCTCCCGTACAGTTACTGGACACACCCAAATATCTGAAGTTTTTTCTTTTTTATTTCATCTCACACTTCATTTTTTCTTTTCTTTCGCATATTTAATTTCCTTTTTTTTTTTGTTGCAATCTATCTGTGCATATTTAATTCTAACTCTTATATAATTCTTTGTTTATATCACTCTAACATTTTCTTTTTCTTTTTTCTCCTCCCTCTCTATTATTTCCTCTAATTTATACACCATTTGCTATACACTTATACTAGAATAGTTTTTCTCATGTTCTTTATATTTCTTTTTGTACTTATCTTCAAATAATTATTCCAACAAAAAATTTATATTTATTTTAGGATACATTATAATTTATTAAATAATCATTTCAATTTAAGAATTTAAGTTATTGAAATTCGTAAGTCTTGACAACTAAAATTTTAATAACATATAAAAAAAACAACAATTAAATTCAAGAGCTCAATTACGGCAGCTCCGTCTTTTCAATACGAATTAGTATAAAAACGCTTACAAGTCTAGCTAGTACTTGGATTAATTAGCCAAAACTACCTCCTGTCAACGGCCACTGTCAAGAAACAACAGTCATGCAAGATGATTTCCTCTGATGTTGCATCATGCTGTAGTAAAAAAGCAACAGCGCCCATTCAAGAATCATCAAACTTCTCTAAACCAGCTATTGACTCCAAAAAAAAAACACAATTTTTTATGTTTAGGTCCGTTTAAAAACCGGGTCAACCCGCACTTTTAAAAAATTCAAATTTATAACATTTAAGTTTTTTTTTTTTTTGCTTATCATAAAAGACAATAGAGATGAAATGCTTTCTATCATAATAGGGTATAACCTGCCTTTTTTAATGTGGTCTGCCTAATTGTTTTTTGGGACAATAAAAAGTTTTCAAAAAAAACTTTATTTTCAATTCCCTCAGCATAACTTCCTAGCAAGGCAAAGGATTTTGAATCACAAAAGAAAAAGGAAAGGAAGACCAAGCTGCCACTTTTTTTTTTATTTTTTTTTTTAATATTTAGACACTTTTATATATATATCGTTACTTCAATATTTATTATCCTTAAAAAGTACTCATATATGTGCGCAAGTATATACACGCATCAACACACATAAACTAAATCAATATTTTACTTATTAGGGATTAAATTTTATAATTTTTTTAATTTTTTTCTATGAGATTATTTTAGTCTTATGATCTGAGTCGCAAGTTTGACAGATTAATTTGGGTCGTTTTTTTATGTCTTTTTTTTAATTGATTTTATTTTTAATTCCATCATTTAATTTTGAGTTGATTGAAAATTAAGCTTTATAATTTGTTTTAATTTATTTTTCATGGGGTTATTATAGTCTTATAACCCAAGTCACAGAATTGACATGTTAACCTAAGTTGATCCAAGTCAATCTAATATGTTATTATCTTAATATTAAAAAAATATCATCTTCAATTATTTTTAGTCAAATTATATTTTTACTGGTCGTCCTGGTTACTTTTGGACTCTCAAAGTCAATCAAGTCATATTAAGTCAACACTCACACTGTTTAAATTTCTTTTCCACTAAAATATACATTAGCAATATCTAAATATTTTTTTATGTTCAAGAAAAATTTGACTCAACCTACAATGTAGCTAGCGTGGGTTAAGGATCTAGTACGCACACTAAACTAAAATAATATTTCACTATACATGTACATACATGCATAAAACACCATTCAGATAATTAAGCTAAAAAATTCGATCACAAATTGTTTTAAAATTCTTTATTTTCTATTTGTAACTAACAATTTATTCCAACTGAATTTTATTTGATAGAAAATCAGGGACTGATTATTTTAGTTGTAAATCAAGTTCATAAATTTTAGCTTAAATTTTAATTTTTTTGTTTAATTATTGCAAAATTATTATTATTATTATTATTATTATTATTATTATATGAAAATATACTTACTATGATATTAAATATTAATAACTATCTAATTAGGAAAATTAATTATTCATACTAAATACAAATTTAATATCATTATATATATATTGTTTCAAAAAAATTCCAAATTTGCATTATTGTGAAAAAAACAGATTGTTGTGAACATTTGTTTGTAGTATATGCTGGATTAATCAATATTTTATTGATTAATTTTTTAATCAAATTCATTAATATGGAATACTGTCAATCTAAGATTATATAAATTATATAAATGCAATTATTGATTAATTTATAATTTTTATGTTTTTTGTATTTTTTTTCTTTGTTTTCTTATCATAAAAAACACTAGAGATGAAAAGTTTACAAAAAATTATTATTGTTAATTCCCTCTTCTAAAGCATAACTTGCTAGCAAGGCAAAGGATTTTGGAATACAAAAGTGAAAGGGAAAGGATGACTATGCTAGCACTTCTTCCTTTTTTAATGTTTTTTCTAATACTTAGACACTTGTATACATCAAAGTATCTCGCTACAATAATAGTTATTGAACTTAAAAAGTGAATAAAAAACACACACATTTATGAAATTTTATTTGATAGCAAATCTAGGATTGACAATTTTAGTTTGAAATCTTTTTCATAAATTTTAGCTAAAATTTAAAATTTTTGTCTCATTATTGAAAAACATTATTATTATTATTATTATTATTATTATTATAACCCAATTTTTTAATTTAAAAAAAATGAATGGATAAAAAAATAATTTGAGAATTGGGTTAAAACAACACAAATTGAAAGTTTGAGGATTAATAATGATGGAATTATAAATTTGGCAGTCAATGTGGTAAAAAATTAGAAGAATTAATAAGTTTGGGGACTTAATTAAACTTTGATTTAATTAATTAATGCAATCAAGGGCTTAATTGAAAAAAATACCAAAGTTTGGGGTTGATTTGGGTCATAGTTGCAAGCAATTAAAGTTCAAGGATCAAAGTGAATAGGCAATGATACTATAGGGGGTTAATTGATTTTTTCAGGAGTAATTTTGATTGAAATAAAAGTTAAAGAGTCAATTGAGGAGTGAATTGATTATATTGGAAACCAAGTACTGTTTTGTAAATGGCTTTGAAATTTAGGGGTTCAATTGTAATTTGATCCAAGAGTAACATTGAAAAAATAGATTTTTTTTAATTAAAGACCCAATTGTTAAGTGTTAAAAGTTCAAGGGTCAAATTAAAAATAGTCATTTCGAGTGAAACAGTGTTGTTTTCAACAACATTCATCATCTTTTTATTCTTTTGAAGACCGGATCAATAGGAAACACAACAAAAAAAAATCACGGATCACGCTACCAATATCCCCACCCACACAATGAATCTCTGAGTGAACAACACAGGGGAAGCACATAAATACCATCGCGATGTGGGTAAGACAATTATTGTTATTATTGAAAATGATGATGATGCTGTGGTATTAATTACTAATAACTATCCACTTAGGTAAATTGATTATTCTATACTAAATAATAATTTTATCTCTCTTTTTTCTCGACCAATACGTGACCTATATGTATTATTAAATGTTTTCAAAACAATTCCAAATTGATTTGAACTTTGCAATCAATTTCTTGTTTACCCACCTGTGTTGTTTCTTCTTCCTCTATCCAATTTGCCCCAACATTATTGAGTCCAAATGGCGGTTGTAGTAAATGGTCGTAGGCACAGAGAGTTTTTAGACGACAGAAGAGGTCCTGAACTACAGTAAAGTACAGCAGTCTCTACAGACCCATTTTTTATACGAATGTGATAAATAAAAATATAATTTTTAATTAAAATATCTATGTTTAATATGCAGTACGATTGCGATAAAGTCCATCACGGACTCGAGAGTCCAGAACATAACATGGGAATTATGATACAGGAAAACAAAAATGAAAATAAAGACAACAGTGACAAAACAGCCCAAAGACACAATTACATGGGAATTATGTCTATCGCAACTGGCTTGTAACTCGTAAGACTGTGAGCCTTGGGCTAGGTTGAGGCGGATATGTGGCAAATACATATTCCCGGTTCAACTCTGAGAACGGAGCCAATATCTTAGATTGCCCGGTTACAGGTTAAAAGGTCTCTCATAAGATTATTAGAGCCAGAGTAATTAGATTATCTTGAAAGTGCAGGGATGAATTTGACTTCACATATGATTTCTATTTTCTAGAGAAATTAACAATAATTTAATGAAGGACAACTTACCTGGCTTTACATCATCTTGTCTGTAGGCTCATGAGCAGAAAGCTGCCCTCCTCATCAATATTAATAGTCTTAAAATAACTTCATGTACTTGAAATTAATCAAGGTATGTATAAATTAATTCATATATTTATATTAATAAAAAAATAATTTTAAAATAAAATTTATGAATTAAATATGCCATTTATATTTTAAGATTAAAAATTCTTTAAGAATTTGGAGTCATTTTCAAGCAAGTTAGGAATTCTTTAATTAATAATTCCTAATTATAAAGGGATCTGCATTGATTTTTGGAGTCATTTTTATTCTCTTAAATGGTAGTAAAGGTTTCTTAATTAGCTGGCGAGGAATCTGTCTGGATTCGTTATTTATTCTAATAAAATAGCATGTAATTTAGTCTTTCTCAACCAAGTTGCAAATTGGCTCTGAATTTTCTAAACTTTTTGGCGTTGTCCATCCTTCTTTAGTTTATAAACTAGCTATAGAATATAAACTAGTTATTTGACTTAGAAACTGTTACGTTAATATCATCACAATAAAATCACTTCATTTTCTATTTAACCCTTTAAAAATGCCAGAAAAAAGCTCAGGCTCTCGAGCCCATAGCCAACTATTACTGGGCCATTATAAAAAAAAAGCCGAAGCATATAGGTGGGCATTCAAGCCCAGCCCTACATGCTTGAGCTTGATTTTATTTTTTTAATATAATAAAAAAAATAAACAACGTGTCGTCTACAAGCTTAAATTCTGGCCACTATAATAGTGACTAGAAAATCATGGTAATGTTTTTTTTTTTTTTTGTGAAAATACTTGATTTTTAAGCTATTGCAACCCCAATACACCTCATCAATATTAGGGCAATGCCTTTTTTGATTTTAAAAAAACCTCTATTTTTAAGCCATTGCAACTCCAAAACATCTCACCAACACCTTTATAGCACCAAAAAATTATTCCATCAACTTCAAATACCCAAAAAATAGCTCAAAAATCTGAAATCAAATCGGGTTAGTTTTGGTTTTTTGGTTTAGATCTGGATTTTTATGCAACATTAAAGGTCTAAACAATCATCATGAAACTCCTCTCATATCTGAGAACCCGTGGACACCAATAAAATCCATTTTGGTGGTCGAAAATGGAGTGAACAATGACTTTCTTTCTTATTATTAGAATCTAGCAACACTTATCTCTTTCTTCTCTCTAACCTTAGACTGAAAAATAATACAAATAAACTTGTGTATCAAAACTGATTTTTTTAAAATTTCAAGAGACCTGAATTCTATGAATGATGTTATTTTTAAAGATCAAAGACCTAAGTGTATTTTGCTTGAAGTCTCTAGTACATCATCTATATTTGATATCCTTTTTCATTTTAGTTTTTATTCTTTCAATTGCACTCTTGATTAAGAAATCATAAGTAATTTGCATTCAATTACAATCAAATGGTATAAAATCAAACTTCGAGAATCAAAATAAACTATTATTAAAAAAAATCCATAGTTTTGTGAATGTATGAACAATATCCAAATATAATAATAAAAAAAACAAACCACACGGTTTTACAGTTTGTTATAAATCCATCATTAGACTCGAATTAAAACCTCACAGGAGGACAGATTCATCGCGGGATCTCTGCCTCACCTCTTTCATATTGCCTAGTCAAGTTTCATCTAGTTCTTACTCACTAAAGGCATGCACACCAAAATGGAATTTCAACGAGAGAGATATATATAGCATATACAGATGGTTTTTTCTTATTGGGCAAGTGTAGTGGATTTACACATCATTTATACGAGTAATGAGTCGCTGCGAAAATTTGACAGCATTCAGGATATCACTAGCTATTTATTTAATGTGTTTCTTATATTTTATTAAAATCTTCAAAGTAAAAAAATTTAAAATATATATGATTATGATTTTAAAAAACTACCCCAAGGTGGTAGTCTAGCCGTATATCAACTAGGGGCTTGGGGTTTGCTTCTTCAGAACTCTGGTACTAGAAAAGTTATCCTTCATGAACAACAGTGATTTCACAAGCTGCTGATTTCTTCGGTTTTTAAAGGAAGAAAAAGCGTTAAAAACCACAAATTATATTTATTTTCCTTTTTGATATTTTGTTGCAATATCTTTTCTTTTGCCCTGCTGGAAAGTTATATCTGTTTTTATCAGAATAATAAAAAAATAAAAAATAAATTGTTTGGCCCATCCATCCTTATTATTGAGCTTGGACTCGTCCATATGTATCCACGTCACTTTTGTCACTGGAGTCAACCAATTGCCTCCTTGGTTCCCTCTAATATACTGTGATGTTCAATATTGGATGGTGATGAACAAAGATTTTCCTCGTTTCTTTCGGTTCCATGCCATGATGGGCACATTACTGGACACGGCCATGCAGGTGCTGTTTATAACAAGCAAATTCTATCCTCCCGTACAGTTCAACGGCAAGCTGGGGTTGTGTTTTTGGGCATGGGATTTGCTTACATTTTGATCCTCCATGCAGACTGCAAGATGTCCCTTGGTGAAGCTGCTAATATTCGTACTTCGTTAAAAAAACTGCAAATTATATTACAAGCAACATTGTAGTAATCAATATTTAGAAATAGTGCTTTCTGAATTTCCAGATCTCAATTTTATTATATTCCATATTACCTGTAGAATAAAAAAAATACCAAAAAATTCATTAAAAGCACGTTTTAACCACGAAAACAACTCATTCTTGAATGGGTGATGTTGCTTTTTTACTGCATAGAGAATATATCTGAAATAGAGATTTTCATAGCAATGCTCTGCTTTACAGATTCCTTGTTTGGCAAGAACATCTGCAGAGTGATTAATCTCCCTTGGTGTACGTACCAGTGAAGGATACTGGACCCAAGCAAGATGAAAATCTACCTGCTAGGATGAAAAGATCATTAAAGCGCCACGCACGACCTGATAAGGGGTTTAGTCATCCATTGAACCACATTTGCAGAGTCTGCTTCAATGACAAAATACCCAAGTCCTGCCTATATGATGATAATTCCAGAGCTTTAATTGCTGCAATCAATGCAGCCTCATTTGATTCCTTATTTCCCACAGGAATAGAGAAAACCCTAGCACCGCACCGCATTGATTCCGAAGAACATGTTCCTCGGGGGACCAACAAACAACTGAACTAGTTTTAATTTTTTTGTTTAATTTTTGAAAAATTATTATTATTATTATTATATGAAAATTCATTATTTTTCAAAAATGGTGATACTTACTATGATATTAATTATTAATAACTATCTAATTAGGAAAATTAATTATTCCATACAAAATAGAAATCTATCATTTTTTATGCCCGGTATGTCATATATATATGTTATTCCAAATTTGCATTTTTGTGAAAGAAATCAGATTTTTGGGAACATTTGCTTGTAGTATGTGCTGGATTAATCAATATTTTATTGATTGATTTATTAATCAAATATTTTAATCTGAATACTGTCTTGGTAAGATTATATAAATGTAATTGTTGATTAATTTATAATGTTTAAGTTTTTATTTTTTTTGTTTATCATAAAAGACAATAGAGATGAAATGCTTCTATCATAATAGGGTATTACCTGCCTTTTTTAATGTTGTCTATGCTCTTTAACTTGACAAATGCTCAAATTGAATAAATCACTTGTCTGCCTAATTGTTTTTTGGGACAATAAAAAGTTTTTTAAAAAACTTTTATTGTTAATTTCCTCAGCATAACTTCCTAGCAAGGCAAAAGATTTTGAAACACAAAAGAAAAGGAAAGGATGACCATTTTGCCACTTTTTTTTTTATTTGATACTTAGACACTTATATATATCAAAGTATCTTGTTACATCAATATTTATCAAACTTAAAAAGTGAATTAAAACACACACACACACACATATATATATATATGCAAATGTATGCACGCTTGCGTTAACTAAATCAACATTTCGCTGTAAATATTAGATATACATTTGTAAAACATTATTTATAGCAAATGAAACTAAAACATTTTATCACAATTTTAAAAAATAACAATGAGTATTTTTTTTCTTTTTTTATAAACAGAGAATATTGAAACTTTAACACTCATATATATCAAAGTATCTCATTACAATATTTTTCAGACTTGGAAAAAGTTAATCAAACACATTGCTTCTAATCTAAAGCATGTGGCAAAGTATTGTAGCAATAGTACTTCTCTCAAATATTTTAGTATGGCTCTAAAAAATTCATTTGCTTATGATTTTTTTATATATTTTTTTCAATCAATATTTTATTTTCAATTTTATTCTTTTAATATTAGATTTTTTTTTTATTGAGTTATCTTATTATTAAGACAGATTGCAGGTAGGTTTGATGGATTTTTAATTTATTCCAAATAATGAATATTTTTTTAAAAAATACAACTGAACTTTATTTGATAGCAAATCTACAACTAATTATTTTAGTTGTAAATCATGTTCATAAATTTTAGCTTAAATTTTAATATTTTTTTAATTATTGAAAAAATATTATTAATAGTTATTGAACTTAAAAAGTGAATTAAAAACACACATATTTATGAAATTTTATTTGATAACGGGATTGATTGTTTTAGTTTGAAATCTTGTCACAAATTTTAGCTATTTAAAATTGTTGTCTCATTATTGAAAAACATTATTATTATTATCATTATTATTATTATTATAACCAAATTTTGAATTTTCAAAAAACAATTAATAAAATATAAAATAAATAACAAAATAAATGAATGAATCAAAAAAATAATTTGAGAATTGGGTTAAAACAACACAAATTGAAAGTTTGAGGACTAATAAGGATGAAATTATAAATTTGGGAGTTAATTTGGTAAAAAAGTGGACAAATTAATAAGTTTGGAGACTTAATTAAACTTTGATTTAATTAATTAATGCAATCAAGGGCTTAATTGAAGAAATACCAATGTTTGGGGTTAATTTGGGTTGCAATTGCAAGAAATTAAAGTATAAGGACTAAATTTAATATGCAGTGATACTATAGGGGTTTAATTGATTTTTTGCAGGGGTAATATTGAAATAATTAAAAGTTGAAGAGTCAATTATGGACTAAATTGATTACATTGGAAAGAAAGTACTGTTTTGTAAATGACGCTGAATTTTAGGGGTTCAATTGCAATTTGATCCAGGAGTAAAATTAAAAAAAGAAGAAGAGATTTTCCACGATTAGGGAGCCAATCGTTAAATGTCAGAAGTTCAGGGGCTACCGTTTTCAACGCATACTATTCATCAGCTTTTCATCACCCACACGATGAATCTCAAAGTGAACGTTTTGGGGGGGGGTGTTAGCTATTTGGAGACAAGCAATGTCCCACCTCCACTATGTGCTTAGTGGGAATACCTAATCTCCACTTAGCACAAGTGGAGGCAAACGGTG
>Ga0307515_10021905_pt1 | contig 11300 bp, 9 predicted proteins | sample 17_EM_MG_FD_194513 | JGI IMG/M metagenome (GOLD analysis project Ga0307515, IMG submission 194513) | Populus trichocarpa ectomycorrhiza microbial communities from riparian zone in the Pacific Northwest, United States - 17_EM | ecosystem: Host-associated > Plants > Roots > Unclassified | place... | reverse complement strand
GCTCATATTTAGTATTTTTTTTTTAATATTTGTAGATTTGTTTTGTTGAGTTTTTTTATCATTAAAACTTCCATACGTCTATGTATATCATTCTTTTATTCTTTCTAATCTTCTTTGAGTTTCAAGCGTCGTTTTTTTAAAATATTGCATTTGAAAACCACGAAATTTATGGGTTTTTTTCCAAAACTTTATCCAAACGGAAAAACACAAATTTAGAGATATATATTGATAGCTAAGTACTTGGCTACCAGCTAGCGCACACTTGACAGGAGGGAAAAGGATCCCGATCAAGTGGAGGCACTACCTGGAGTGCGCAAAAGAATGCAAACCCATCTGGGCGGAGCGTGAAGACACGCGCAGAGGCTACATGTCTTGAATTCACAGTTGTTTGCTCCTGCTGAAATTTAGCCATCACCTCCAATCCCATCACACAAGGAGTCCTTGTAGTCAGGGCGCTGAAGTCAATGCCACGCACATATATGTATATATATATATATATATATATATATATATATAAAACTATCCTGAGCTTTGCGCATTGAGATTCCAAAGGAAAACTTGGCACTGATGCTGTTGCCCAAAAGTTCCAAATACAACCAATACCCTTGCAATCTTTTTATAATCCCAAAACACAGACTTGGCCATTTTCTCCCAGGCCATGGCCAATCAATCCCAAAAAAGAGCATACAAAACATTTTGATTTGAGTGAAAATAGCCAACCCTGAGGTAGAAAACAGAAAGTCTAGAGAGAGAGGTACTAGATATATCCATCCTCTTTCTTTTTTCGTGTCTTGACTCTTTAAGTACAACAACACCAACACCAACTCATTGCAAGGAAAGGAAACCAGCCCTTTTACCTCCCCCTCCCCCTCCTCCTCTCTCTTCAAACCTTCTCTCTCTCTCTCTCTCTCTCTCTCTAAAGGTGTTGTGGTGGTGGAAGAGGAAATCAATAAGAGAGCTAAGGGAGGGAGGTGGGTAGCTAGCTAAGCTTGGTTGTTAGGAGAACAATTCTCGATGGAAACCTCAGCAAGATTTCAAGAAACCAGAAACCCATCTCCAATAAACTCGCCTCATGGCAATGGAAGCAACAATGGGGTCCAAGTTCACACCTCAACAGTCACTCCAATACCCATCTCCAGATCTGACACTAACCCTTACCCAACAACCTTTGTCCAAGCAGACACTTCTACTTTCAAACAAGTTGTCCAGATGCTCACTGGCTCAACAGAGACAGCAAAACAGGCTTCCTCGAAGACAACCCAAGATCCACCAACAACACCGACTCAAACTTCAAGAAACTACGCCATCCCTCCTATCAAGAACATGCCGGCCAAGAGACAACAAAACAGCTTCAAACTTTATGAAAGAAGAAACAACAGCTTCAAAAACAGTCTCATGATCAACACTCTATTGCCTAGTTTTGCAAACAGTAGTAACGCTTCCCCAGTTACCGGGTTTTCGCCAAGAAACAAACCAGAGATCTTGTCTCCAAGCTTGCTTGACTTCCCTAAACTTACACTTAGCCCTGTAACCCCATTAAATGAAGATCCTTTTAACAAGTGCTCACCTTCTTTAGGGAATTCATCATCAGAAGAGGAGAGAGCAATAGCAGAGAAAGGTTTTTATTTGCATCCGTCGCCTATCTCTACCCCTAGAGATTCAGAGCCCCAGTTGCTGTCGCTTTTTCCTGTAACCTCACCGAAAGTCTCAGGCTCTTCTTCATGAAAATATTCAAGTCAAAAGGATTGATGATGGGCTATGGATGGTTTTGAGGGAGAGGTAGAAATCTTTGTGTTCAATTATACAATTTGATCTCTCTTTTCATCATATATCGGTAAAGCCTTTAATTAATTTGTTTAACCATTTTCCCTTTCCCTTTCCCTTTCCCTTTCCTTTCCTTTCCTTTTTCAGGTAAATTTTCTAATAACTGGGGACTATATCATTATATAAAATTATTTAGGTGAATCTCCTTTCTTCCCTTTTTGTTTCTTAGGACTATCAACATGGGTAAATGAATTTGACTGTGGATGTATTTGTGCGTACATTACTGATTTTCAAGAATTTTTATAGGAACTATAGTGTTCTTTCTTCTCTTTTACATGTATATATGAGCTCGCTTTTCCTCTCTCTTATTGACCCATGAATAGTAGATATAAAATTAAACTTTAATCACCAAAAATAGGGTAAACATTTACAAGCTGCACTGAAATATTTAAGAGAGTTGAAAAAGAAAAAAGTATGTGGTGTGCTCAATCATTGTTGGAGCAGACTGCTTAACAATGTTAGTGGCAAACTAATCAACTTGCGTGGAGATAGAGTATAAAGATGTTCTGCAATTTTTTATATGTAATGCTTGATTTGGTCCTGTCAAGTTAGTTAATCAGGTCGATTTCCACTTTGGGATGCTGATCAAGCTCTCTTAGATTAAGGTATTTTTGTCCTAAAATGGCCCACAAACTAGATGTTCAACAATTAAGTTCACCCACAGTTTTTTGAACATTTATATTATTGACAGAACAAAAAACAAATAGTACAAGGGAGAGATTACACAGTGGAAAAGGAACTTATACAAAGAGAAGGTGTGGTATCAGAATTGAGATCAGAACAGCTGAATAGCTCAAATTATTTACCATTAATGTCATAAATACAGCAGCATGCTATTTTTTTACTGGTCTCCTGTTCTTTTCCTTCTCTAGTTTCTTTTTCTTTGGTCTAATGCATGCTCTCATTATAGGACACAGTGATTTCTGCCCTGGATCCTTTGGCCAACTACTACTTGGTATAAGATTTTCTTGCAGTCTGAGTGCTCAGATTCTTGATCAGTACCCCCACCTAGAGAACTGAGAGATAATGAATTCGAGGCATCCTTAGATATTTTGGGTATCTAGCACAATTTGTAAAGTGCGTGTAAGGGAACAAGACAAGTTTAATGAACTATCTCAGTTTGCTTCTTTCAAGAAGGAAGTGAAGTCATTGTCCTTAGCTAGAACTTTCAATTGCTATGCAAATATGGTATCATGCAATGTTATTGTTTCGTTTCTTACTCTTTTTTAAATTTGAATATGTTGAGCTTAAGGTGTAGTCGTTTTTTGACTTAAGAAGAGACCCTGTTATTATGGTGGGGGAAAAGCATAAGAAAAGGGTAGAAAAAATAGAAAAAAGGGAAGAGAAAGTGGACTTGGTTATGATGATGATGATTGAAAAGGAAGGGAAAGATGGAGTATGAGCCGAACAACAAAAGAAAAGCAGAGAAAATGTGAGGGACTTTCTCTTAAAGTTTTACTTAGTCATTCATTATGTCTGTATGGTCTAGTTAGGGCATTATTTGACAAAGAGCTGCCGTGATCTTTTTGTACTGGTTTTGTTGCAAGTTGAGCAACTTTTGGCACCTTCTTTGGGTGCCTGGCAAAGGGCAGCTTCTGTGGCTGTTCATCGTAAATTCAAACTTGATATTAATTTCGAACAAAAGATACAAATACACATCAGTTTAAGATGTAAGTTCTTGTGACTGGCCGGCCAGCCATAAAAGACTCAAATCCTGTTCACCGCGAAAGCAAAATAAGAGCTTGCACCACTCATGCATGCTGGTGAATATCTGCAATTATCAGACCGCCGAGTCCACTTTTCTTGGCCTAGTTTTCAAAGTTTGGAAAAACTATACGTCTATAATGCCTCCAGGCTAGTAGTATTTCTTGGACAAAAGGAAAGGAGAAATCTCAACGAGATATTGATTTTTTTCCACGGTGTTCGTCAACAGGTCTTAATGATTTTGTCTCTTTGAAAAAACTAGCAGAACACATCCATTCCCTCTCACATGTATGATTGAATGGTGGATAAATTATTTGATCAAGACTTCAGATGAGCACCCTTTGGCCCACCAAGTGCAGATTCATACACTAGCTGTACCCGCATCTCTTCGGTGGTGGTGTCAATTGCGTGCTGCTGTGTGGTTGTGTGCCGTCACTGTTTTGGGCCACCACAGAGCACAAAGGTATTCAGGGCATGTTGTGTATTGTTAAAGGTATTCAAGACATGTTGTGCATGGTGTAGTTCATGACCGCAAAATAATTACTTTCTTGGCTGTGGTTGACCGGAGCGCACCGTTGAATTCTTAGGCCAACCATACCTTTGAGCACTTCAGCTACAAAATAATCTAAAATTTATGGTCCCAACTCCCAACTGTTTTACTCATATTTCTCCGGTCGCTGCTGACTTAGGTTTTGTCCGGCATTACAGTACATCCGTGTTTAGAATCCTACATGTGACAAGGGCCAGCAATATACAGTCGTGACCTGTGTCTATTATGATCTCATAGTAACCTTTATTTATATTTATTTCATAAGAAAAAAAGGTGAAAATTAATCTTGAAGAAGATAGAAATTAATGTAGCAAATGTGTGACCACCATGTAGATTAATAAAACATTCTTTGAATCCTTCAACAGGAAGTTGCGATCACAACGAAGGGAACGACCTCAGCTCACAGATGGTGACAGACTTAATAATTTAAAGGGTCTGGATTTCTTCCAATCTTCTAAGAACTTTGAATTTGTCGTAATCCAGTATTTGGCATTGGTAAAGGATCATGCTTGCCTAGTCGTCAGAATAATATTATTATATGTTTTTATATCCCTTTTGAATTATCTAACAAATCAAGTGGTCACAATAATAATTAGAATCAAAGCTAGAAACAAATTGAATTTAGCACTTGCAATAAAAAAAATCTTTGAGATGATGGCAGCTTTCTCAAGCATTATTTTTCTATTTCGACATAGTAATTAAATTCTATTTTTATATTCTATTTTATGGCCGCTGAATTCGTACATATGTTTGGATCAAATGATCAATTCAGTAGATTTTTAGTAACAGTTGCTGATTTATTTATCTGGGGGTGGATTGACAGATGTTGCAAACCAGGACAAAACATAATTTCTAATCTGGTTTATATAATTGGCTAGAAAACTTAGATCAAATGATCCATTTGCTGTTTTCTTATATGAATTGTGTTCAATTAGGTATGTTAATTTCTGAAATAGTTCATAATAAATTTTGTTTTCCAACACAATCTGCACTTCTTTTATTTCCTTCCGGATGACAGGCTTCAATTTGCAGCTCTTACCAGTTTCAATAATTAAAATCAATTCCCTCAACCTGCAGTTGAAGGGCTAACCATGGCAATGTGCAAAATCGAGCTGTGGAGATGAAACCAGCTGGTGGAGCGCTGCTGGGAATTTTAAAACTCATCTTACTGCGTGCTAGCAGCAGCTTTGATAACGAGAGACATTATCTAAGATACCCAAGTTCACCTCTCAAGCCTGTTTTCCTTTATTGAAAAACAGTCAGATCATGCAGGACATTCCCTTCGGGCAGGCGCGGGCGGGCGAAACATGGTGATGCAAAGCAGAGAGATGATGCAATGGAAACTACTTCCTTTGATTTAAAAACAACTGATTTTATTTATGCGCTCGAGTAACGAATGATACATCATACATTTGCAACAATACTAGTGCATATCTTCTTTCAGATTTCCAATCAAAACTTGATTTTTAGCATGATAAGTGTTTTGAAATCTGTTCAGATTTCAGCGAAAGAGGTGATCGTCTTGAAACTTTGATCATCTGGAAGAGGCGCGTTTCCAGGTTGGATAGAAATCATCACCTCCAAACCTGAAACACGCATGAAAATTCAAATATCAACGCAAATAATAGCATGAAAGAAAAGGATGGCCTTTTCTTTTTCCAAGCATGGCGCTGAAGATCCAGAACTCAGTTTACAGAACAAATATCTGCTCTTAGCTCAAGATTCATTGCTGGAGATGAGTAAACTTCCACAGATGCCAATTCATAACACTTAGCACCGGAGTAAATTAGCTTCTTTTTGACACGCTGAAGCAGCATGAAAGTGTTTTCTTTGCAAATTGGGACACTCCGAGCAATTCAGCTACAACTTGTTGGCAGTGACATGGTTTGTTATTAGGGGCTATCAGGGGTTCAACTAACATTGTCTCATTCCTAATGCTCAAAACAACGATGGTGACAAAAAGAAAGGAAATCCATTGAGCTGGTTAAGTAACTCGAGACTTGTAGTGAAACGATGCACTAGGAGGATTTTGCTACTGGTCTTGCAGCACGTTATAAAATAGAAAACTAAAAGCAACTTGTTACCTGCTGCTTTTGCAGCTACAGCTTCTTGAAAGACATCCATCAGAAACAAAATGTCAGATGGTTTATTAACTCCAAGTGACTCTGAGATTTCAATATAACTGTGTGTCTCTTTCTTATTCCTGCAAGAAACAGGAGTAAAGAGTGTTATCAAAGTCCAAATTTTAAGTGGAAATGTAACTTGGGAAGCATCTATAAAACTTACCCCACTTTGGTGTCAAAGAATCCAGACAAATATTTTATCAGGTCTCCATAGTTTGTCTTTCCAAATGTAAGTCTTTGCGCCAGCCTGCTTCCACTAGAATATATATACACCTGAGGCAACATAGAAACGGTACATAATGGCACAAAGAGAATATACATAGTCAAGGAGTTGATTACAATCCGGAAAACAGAAAGCCTTTGAGTCACAATCAATCAGCTCAAGGAACTAGGTATTTGTATTTCAAGGGCCATCCCTTCTCATGCATTTATACAATGGATCTCTAGCTCTTCAGTACCACTAACAACTATTATTCATATATTCCAATTCTCACTTGTCTATTTCTACTTTTGGGCGGGCTTTCCATCCCTTACGTTCAGATAGCAATTGCATTGTGTTTTGCACGTAACGGATTGCTTAATATTCAAAACTTTTACACACAGTATAATATCCATTATAGCTATTCATACAAGGAACTTCATATTTAGCTTGATAGACTGTGACTGTATGTAACACCTTCTTTACAACTTGAGTGAATAGCTATCTAACACAGAGTCCAAGGAGCCATTATGTTGCAATATCACTTCAGATGTAAATACCATTAGGGACCAGTTATTAATAAGAAATATTTGACATGCAGCACTAACATCCTCTTCTGTCTACAACAGTAACAGTTCAGAGTAATGGAGTTTTCAGGATAAAAATGGGCAGCAAATTAGCATGTGATCTTTAGAAATTACTGTTTGAATCATTCAAAGAGAAGTGAGAATTTGCTTTGATGGGTATTTAGCTACATTGACAGGTGGAAACCAAACTGCAACTGTGACATTTCATGCTAGCATAAACAAAAACTAAATAGATAAATGTTGAAAAATAGAAATAGGAAGAACCTTTATGCCCAAAGCATGCCACTTCTCCAATGCTTCTGGAACGTCACCATAAACTACCCCTTCCAGTTCATTATTCTCATATCCAGTTCTCCATATATGACCCTGCATCAATAAATTTTAATGTCACAGAGATAAACTTTATACCAAGCATATTTTTTGGTTACCAACTTTATGTTTCTGAATACTTACTTGTAATTGTTTTAATGCAGTGATCTTTCGATCTGCTTTTATCATTTCTTCCACGTTAGCAACCAAAGCTGCAATTACCTCCTCTTTCCCAGCATCATCTGTTGGAATAGGAACAGCGCCATCAATACCTTGTTTCAAGTCATCTCCAACCTACAAAAACAGATTTAACAGCTCATGTCAACATATTTCCAAAGTCCCTGAACTACTAAACTCATAAATTAAGGGCAACGATCAACTCCTTGAGCAAAAAAGAGACCAAGAAGTGCTAAGCTTGGCCATCCAAATCCACTTTATACCTTTTTGAGCAATACAAAAGGAATTCAAGTAGAAATTGTTGGGCGCTGACTAGACATGGTAAAAATACAAGCATTGCAAGGGAGAGTTTCCATCAGCCAATTGACTACATCACAATCACATGCTACAAGTCCGGATATCCATCTCTACTAGCTGAATTTTCCATTTTCTAAGATTGACAGCATATTTGCACTTTTTCTGGAACATCCAAAATTCTAGGGCCATCTATTGTGATTATGTTCCTAACAAGTCCTTGTCCAATACAGAAAGAGTTGCCGTCTTTCTCTCCAGTTCTACCTTTTGGTGTGCTTCTCTCTCTCTCTCTTTTCTTGTTCACAACAAACCAAGACATTTTACCATTGACGTTCAAAAGGAATAAGGAGCGTTAAGTTTCAAAAACTATTAGCAACTAACTTCTTAACACGCTTCCCGCAAATGAATAGCAATCTTTACCACCATTGCACTCAAATTTCAAGAGATCAATGTTACAATTCCACCAGCAGCATGCAATAGAAACCATAATCAATCTGGTACAACATATTAATTGCTATCATACCAAAACTTCTAATAATGATTCTTACTTGTGCGCGCAACAACTTTATATCATCATGAGTTTCTGCAGTCTCGTATGTTGCAGACAGATGCCTCCCAACATTATCACGGGCATATGGAAAGAGAACATCAGCAACAAATGTTATTGGAGTAGTAGTTCCCTCAATGTCAAGAACAATGCAACGCTGCAACAAAAACAATTGAAGAATAAAAATGTTTATTTGATACGATAAAAATATTTGATAACAGAAAAAAATTCATAACTGTTGCAGATTTCAAACCACAAGGGTCTGGGGCCAACATAAATCACAAGTTTTTGTTAATCCAGTGTAACATGCATCAAAATCAAGATGCAGAGAATATCAGTAATGATGAAGGCATCGTTTTAAGAACTTACTGGCAATGGTCCAGTTCCATTATCTGAATTGTTCATGCCTGCCTTAACCACCATTTTTACGTTTCCATTACAACCTAAAACTCCTTTGACCTTTTGAATGGGGCCATGGTCTGGGGTGGACCAATCTAGGCCCATCTGATGAAGTTTTATAGCAGCATCAAACAGATAGTGATAACATTCAGCCTGAAAGATTTGAAACCAATTTAAGTACAGCTCCAAACAGCAGTGAGATAAAAAAGAAGAATTGATCATTTGGAGATATAAAAAATTATGTAAAATCAAAACTTGTCTGTAAGGAATTGAGGATACAAGATTACACACACACAGCTAGTTTTGGGCTAGAACCATACAAATATATTCTCTCTCAAATATATCTTATAGTACAGAGGATGGTACAACCACATAGATAGAGCAGGAGTAGATATATGTTGCATCGATCAAGCAACATTTTGTCTTGAAGGTGTGAAACGTTATTAGATATTGTGCCGAGCATTATCATGTCTAGTACAAAATTTCCAGGTGTAAAAGATATTGAATATGCAAGCCAAATCAAGAAAAAAGGGCAAGAAATCCCATGAAAGTGGGTGATTATTAAAAAAAAAAAAGTCATTCATGCACATATCAGCTGTCATATATGTAGGAGCTTTGTTCTAAATTTTGAGGGGGGGAAATTTTCAAGCTGATGTATATCCTGAGGTTTTCCTTGCTTGGCAAAATAACACCAATTTTAGGGTTCAATCAACAAACTTCCTAAGGTTTCTGCTATAGTGCATTAGAGAAAACATGTAGCAACAAGGAGTCAGAGGGGAAATTGTTAAGATTAAGAACAGTAAACAAAAATAAGAAACTGGAAAAGAAATCTTTTAACAAGAGATCAATAGAACCCCTTTGCATAGCTAAATTTATTTCAACATTTTATCAATAGTTTGAATGGCGTTGCAAGTCAAATATCTATTGAATTCTAGAAACAATGGCAAGGATCAGTGCAATACTTGCAGCAGCCTAAGCTTTGCCCATGTTAACTTTTCTCTTCACCTTCACTGACAGAAGGAAATTAACATGTGATTCAAAGATTAAGAATTTGAGATTCACTTCAGATTCACAGCATTTCACAAATAGCTAGCTAAAATCAACTGATGACAGATCACTTTTATGATTGATCTGGCCCTTTATCACTAAAATAAATTATGCAATACAAACACAAGGTCAAACAAATATAATTTTAAAATTTAAAATATTTCTAAATAGTCAAGATTAAATAGATCTTTAACTTAAAGTAATTCAACTTAAACAAAATATCAAAATATTATGAAAGTAAAATGTTTTAACACAAATATTTTAAATATAAAGCTAGGTCAATGTTATCAAGGCTAATAGGATCTAAAGCATCCCTTGTTTTGCTCAAATTCCTACAAAGTATAAACTTGAAAAAAACAACATGAATATAAACCATATATATTAGTGATAAATCTAATTTTAAAAAATTAATATCATTGTTAATGAAAATAGTAATAATAATTTTCAATATTATTATTAATATCATTGTTATTAAAAATAGTAATGAAAATGAGCTTTTTATACTTGGGTGGTTTAATTAATTAAATTGAACCAGGTTCAATTTGATTCAATGGTTTTTCAAGAACGGAACGGAACATGTGAAATGAAACCGGAACATTCCGGCCAAAATTTAGCCGAAAAATCCGGAACGGACCGAGATTTGAAATGAGATGAAAATTGTTCTGTTTTTTGAATTGGTATGAAATGTTTCGGCCATTCCGGACGAAACGGAACGGAATTGACAACCTTGATTCAGATCCTTCAAAAACAGACACAAACCTGGGTTTTGGCACTGATCCATGAGTCTCCCCATATATATATGCCATGGTTGCGAACAAGCACAGCTGTTGTTTTGGGTACGCTTCAATCTGAAACATATGAGTGCATTCTAAGTCGTCTAAAGCATATCCCGCTGAATAAACAAAAGAACTGGAGATCAAAGAAAAGTTTTCCCAAAAAAGGCATTCATTCTCCAGAAAGTACAGTGAAGGCATGTTCTAATTAGCAAGGGTTGGTTTTGGTTATGCCACCCATCATTATGATAGTTAGCTACTAAAGAATAATAGTCAAGAGATCACTGAAACAATAATCAAGCAAAATGGCATGAGGAAACGAGCACAAATTTCTCCAACAAATATTTGATGGGACAACAGATCTACACATGGTGAGGTCCAGCTCACAAGGAATATTTGATTAGTTGCTCCCACAGTATCTTTTGTTCTACAGATGAGCACAGAAAGTCAAATGTTAGAAACCAAGCTACAAATTATAGATGTCAACAAACAAAAGAACATACAGCTTTAGCAAGAGAACCTGTAAGCTCGTTTTCATGGGCTGTGTTCTCTATTATTGGGACAACAAGTTCATCATAGTAGCCATGCCCTTGAATTCCTTTTATCATCTCCATATGGGTGATCTGTAAATGTAAAAAAAAAAAAAGAAAAAAAAACACCAGAAGCAAGTCAAATGAAGCAGTGAGAAAAGAGTAGTAGTTGAAAAAACAAATCATGGGTGATGTTGTGTACAATTTTAATGATGCATGGGTGATGTTGTGTACAAT
>Ga0307515_10021904_pt1 | contig 11301 bp, 1 predicted proteins | sample 17_EM_MG_FD_194513 | JGI IMG/M metagenome (GOLD analysis project Ga0307515, IMG submission 194513) | Populus trichocarpa ectomycorrhiza microbial communities from riparian zone in the Pacific Northwest, United States - 17_EM | ecosystem: Host-associated > Plants > Roots > Unclassified | place... | reverse complement strand
CTTTATTGTTCCACTATTTAAAGGCTCCTATCTTAAAGCGCATCTTAAATTTTATTTCCGTAAGCTAAGGATATCTAAGAATAATATTATAGCCTATAAAGTTAGCCGCCTAAAATAGTTGCGGGCTAACTACCTTAATACGGTTATATATATCGGCTACTAACACTATATAGTTTAGTCTAATACTTATTTAGAAAGCCTATAATAGGTTTTTACCACCTTAGTAATAGAATAAATTTATACTTTTTTACTAAATTATATTATATAAGATTAATTTTAGTGCCGCTATTATATAGTACTTAAAACTATTATACCTCGCTATAACGGGACTAGCCCAGTTATAGTAGGAATGTCTCGGTGAAACACTTAACAGATAAATTCCGACGCTTTGACCAAATTCTGCCAGATCAATCGAATTCTACCGAAGTCCGTCGAAGACCGCGTGCGCACGTACGCACGCATCGACCACCAAGCCCCTAAATATTTAATTATATAATTCTCTTGTTATTCCTTTCTCTTCTTTACGCAACGTCTTGTTCTTAGCAAGAGCTATATACCCTTAGATTTAGATAGAATTTATATCATTCCTTCAAATCTTCCCCGAAGTCTCTCCGCGCCCTTACACTCGCTTATAGGGAGTACCATTTCTAGCTTAATAGTAATATAAAAAGTCTCTCCTTCTATATCTTGCCGTAGTTATAGCTAAAAAGGTCCGTAACTAGGGCTTTTCTTTTTTTAGCCTTACTAATAGCGTAAGGCTTATCCCTTAGAACGCCGATTTGCGTCTATCTATTATCGATAAGAACTAGCTAATAATGTTGATGGGATTAAGGTTCCGTGATTAAAAGAACGTAAAGGGGGGTAAAAGTAGGCAGAGGCCAGGGCTGTGGGGGAGGTTCTTTTATTACGGACCTTATATTGGCAGTAGTAGAACTACTAAGAAGAGACATGTACGGGTTAGTTAAGATAGCACGGAAGACGCTAGAACCGATCGAGCCATAGGACGAGGGGTAGCCGAGTCACGTGGCCAGTCACGTTGCAAGTTCGGAACGTGGGAACGTAGGACGTACCAACGTACTAACGTACCGACGTACTCAGTACATTTCTTAGGCGCAGCATTGTGTATTTAAAGGACTATAGTTCCTACCTAGATAGTTCTATTCTTCGTAGTAAATCTTAGAATACAATTGGAGTTAATCTATTGGGTAACCTACTCCACTAGTTATATTTACTTTGTTAATTTAACCTATACCTATATACCTAGCCCATTAATAAGTTTACCGTAGTATTTCCTATAAGGCTTCGTTATATCTTTTACCTAGCGATTTAGACCAATTTGATACTAGGTTGATTTAATAAGACCTATATTATTAGAAGTACGCTTAGAAGGCATAGTTAATAAAAACCAATTACTTAAATCTATACGCGTATTTTTAAGCTTGGTGTTCCACACGGACTACTTTAGATAGACGCTGGCATTCTATAGAATAGTTAATCATTATTAGTCCTTAAAGCTTTGCACTACCTACTTCCTAAAGTAAATACTTAATTATATTAGGTCTTATATAGCCTAGCCTTTTATACTAAAGCCTGCCTACTACTTCCTAATTAGAAAGGGGGTTTTGCGATTAAATTATAAGTAAGGCTTTTAGCTTATTATACTTAAGGATTAATTAGTTATAGTAGTACTTACAATTGGCAAACGTTTTATAATTATTATTATTAAACTTCTTTAGGTAGGTTAAATTTGTATAAAAAGCTATTATGTATACTATATTAGCTAAGAAGATTTTCCTAAAACCTAATAGCGTCTAGATAGTAATTACTACTATCCCTACGCCCTTAATCGGATTTATACCTGCTCCGGTATATATAAAGTTATTACTTAGTTAAAGCTTATTAACAAATCTTAATTAATTGTTAATAATATATATAGTGGTTCCGTTATTAAGAACTACGCTATTATATAGCTTATAATTAGTGCCTACCTTATAGGCGCTTATTTAATATATAGCAAAGATACTATTTTCTTCCTTTTAATTTCCATCTAGGCTCTATATAGCTTCCTTTTTTTAAAGCTTCCTTACTTAAAACCTAAAATTTTATCTTTTTATTACGGGACACCCCCGTAATACCGTATACATATCCACCTATTTCTACTAACTTAATAACTAAAGACTGACCATAAGATGGCAATCTAATAGCAATTTGCGGCAATCTAACGGTAATCTGCCGTATTCTACTATATTCTACTAAGTTCCACTAAGTTCTACTAAATCCTGCTAAGTTCTGCTAGGACTACTACCCAAATCCTATTTTACTCCGTATACGTATTAACTAAGCAACTAAGTTTATAATATATACTCTTTCTTCCCGTTTTCTTACTTTCTTTCCTTATATAACGTCTTAACCTCCTTATATAGTTTATATATATAGCTTAATAATATCTACCTTGCTATATACTATCGCCGCTTATACTTACTTTGTAACACTATGTTACGTTAACTCCCTATACTACTATTAATATGCAGAACGAACCCAAAACTCCTATAACGGCCACTAGTATTATATCCGCACTTTAAGAATAATTAGTAGAGATATAGAAGTCCTTTATAGACGCCCTTATATAAAACTAAGCTATTTAAATTAATAATAAGCCGAATAAGAAGTATGATACTAGTAATTAATTAAGGACCTCTAAAAAGAAATATATACCCTTAAGATATCTACGCTAGAACCTTAAGACTAAACGCTATCTCTAAAGATAAATACGCGGAACATAAGCCCTAAACCTATAGTAGTCTCTTACCCTAAGCCGACTACTATACTATAATAATCCGAATAACTACTAGATCCCCTAGTATTTATTAGTAAATAATAAGAGCTATAATTATTTTTAAGCTAGCTTAAAAATAAGCTAACTAGTAATGCTAACCGCTATCTAACTAAAGCTAACCGACTCTGTTACGCCCTAAGTTAACTAGGAAGAGAGGTAGCTAACCTTATTAAGCCTTTTTAGCCGAACTTAGTATAAAGCCTAGTTGTACTTCTTAAAGCTATATACAGTAACCTAAACTACTAAGCCACTACTTAGAGGAAAATAAACTATATAGCTTAAGGAACGAAAAGTTTCCTAGTATACTTCTTCGAATTTAACCGTTATATAAAGGAAACTAGCTATAATGACTCTATACTAGTTAACAGCCTTATTTAATCCCTAAGCCCTAAACTAAAAACCTCCTTAATAGGCGTAGACCTACTAGGAGCCCTTAATGCCTACATAAATGTTATTAATAAATAGTATAATAATATACTACGCCTAATACCGAAATACGCTCCTTAATATAATATAACAGCCCTATAAACGTCTACTAAGTTATCTTAGCTTAAGCACCTTAACGCTTAGATATTAACACTAGGGCCTTAGGATACGCCCTATTACAAACTCTAACTCTTAGGATTATAGTATAACCATTAACTATTATCTTTAGTAAAATAATTAATAGGCTAATACTTAAGTCCTAATTAATATAGGAGCTAGTAGTATAGGATTTATTAATAAAATCGTTATATAAGATAATAGTTTTACCTTAACCCCCCTTAACCGGTATATTAACGTATTTAGATTTAATAGTAAACGCACGGTCTTAGGCTAAATTACCTATATAGTATACCTAAGACTCTAATATATAAACCACAAAGAACTAATTAGGCTTTTTATTACTACTCTAAGTTACTTAGTAATCCTTAAATAACCCTAGATAAAGCTATATAAGGTAACTATTAATTAAAATAACTTTAAGCCTCTATTTACCGCCTCCCGTTATAGATAAAAGTGCCTTATAACTTGCTACTTAGACCCTAAACTAAAATCTAAAAAAATCTACTAAGATCTACTAGTTTAAATTTTCTATTAACGTTTACCCCATATCTAAAGAATCCACTTAATTCCACTAACCTAGGGATTCTACCGAATTCTACCAGTATAAGACTCTTACTAACACCCACTAAGGATCTAAAAATTCCACTAAATTCTATAAGTTATTACTAAGCACTACACCGCCCTAAACTAAGTAGAAGCTTAAGCTTAATATATAAAACTACTAGAAGAACTAGTATTCTATAATAAAAAGAATATTTAAAAAACCTAAACCTAAATCTAATACTAACTCTATACTTAATACTGAACCTAAAGCCGAATAGGAAACTATATAAGAAACTATAGATAACCTAAGCGAACTTAATACTCTAGACATCTATATAATTAGAGCTACCCCGCTAGCGCGACTTGCTAAGAAACCCAAATATACAATCTTTGCTATTACGATAGCTAATATTAAAAAGGCCTTAGCACTAAAGAAGTATACTAACCCTGCTATAAAGGTACTAGTAGAGTATTATTACCGTCTAGATATATTCTTATAAAAAGAAGCTAATAAGCTACTGGAATACCAACTATATAACTATAAGATTATACTAAAAGAAGGAAAGTAGCCTAGATTTAGACCCTTATATAGAATATCCTAAAATAAACTTTAAGTGCTATAAAAGTATTTAGACGAGAACCTAAGTAAAGGATTTATTAGAGTAAGCTCGTCGCCTATAGTTGTATTAGTAATCTTTATTAAGAAACCTGGTAGTAGTCTACGTTTCTATATAGACTACTAAGCTCTTAACGCCGTTACTATTAAGATCTAATATCTAATCTCGTTAATATAGGAGACACTAAACTAATTAAGTAAGGCTTGCTACTATATAAAGCTTAATATTATCTCTATATTTAACCGCCTCTATATAGTAAAAGGAGATAAATAGCTTACTGTATTTTATACTTAGTATAAATTATTTAAATACTTAGTAACGCTATTTAGCCTCGCAAATGCTCTAAGCTTGTTTTAATATTACGTAAATAATACCTTATATCCCTACCTAAATATCTTCTATACTGCTTATATTAACGATATCTTAATATACAGTAATAACCTAACTAAATACTGGAAATATGTTAATCTTATTCTATAAGTCCTATAAGGAGCTAGTCTATAATTAAATATAGATAAATGCAAATTCTATAAAATAGAAGTTCTATACCTTAGGCTTCTTATTTCTATAAATATCATATAAATGGACCTAAAGAAAGTTAAAGTAATTGTAAACTGGTAAGAACCTAAGAATGTTAAGGATATAAAAACCTTTATAGGATTTACTAATTTCTATTAATAGTTTATTAATAACTTTTCTGCCCTAGTTTTACCTCTTATAGCTCTAACCTAAAAAAATAAAGCCCTTATCTTTAATAAGGAATATAAAAAGGCCTTTACTTATTTAAAGGTTATATTTACTACTATACCTATACTCTAATACTTTAACCTAGAATAAATAAGTGTTATAAAAGCTAACTTATCTAATTATATTACTAGAGGCATTCTATCTTAATATAACGAAGAAGGAGTATTATACCCTATAGTATACTTTTTAAAGCAACTAAGCCCTACTAAATATAATTATAAGATCTATAATAAAGAATTACTAGCCATTATTAGATGCTTTAAGCAATAGTAACCTAAATTAGAAGGCGCTAGATTTTTAATTAAGGTCCTAAGCAACTATAAAAACCTATAGTACTTTACAACTATAAAATAGCTAAGTTATTATTAGGCCCGCTAGTTAGAATATCTATCTTATTTCTAATTCTTAATTATATACCGCCTAGGCGTTTAAGTGTTACGGCACTGGCAGAACTTAGTAGAACTTCGCGGTCATGTAACTAGAGGACCGTATAAAAGAACCCTACTTTAACCGGCGCTGCTCTTCTTCTCCTTTCCTTTCTCTAGCTTTAGATCCTCGTTTATAGACTACCAATTATATAGGCTTGCGCGTCCCTCTTGCCGTGCTCGTGCCTTAATTAACTAAGTTGCTAACATTATCTAAAGCTTAACTACCCTTTCTTCCTAAGAAGGAACTTAAATATATCTATAGACTACAAACTAGAATAGAATATAGAATTAGACCTAAAGAATATTACTAGAACTAGAAGAATAAAAAAGAATAATAAGACCTATAGAATACGTACAGACTAGAACCCCTGCAGAATCCTACTAAAGGTTACCCTAATAATTATACCACGATGCTAAGAAATACAGCAGCCGGTAAAGCAGCTGTAGGACCCTTAAATACCTTCAATAGTAAAACAGCAACTAACTTAAACTCCTAGGTGGAGCTCGCAGCAGCTAATGCCGAAATTAAACAACTTTAAGAGCTGCTTAAAGTTAGAGAACCCCCTACGCCTAGTAAAAAATTATTAGATACCTAAAGACTTGCTATAGTCCTTAAGGCTCTAGCCTAACGTATAATATTAGCATTATCGCGGTCCGTAAAGGTTGTGGACCCTCTATTGCTTATAGACGGAACCGACCCTATATTTAATAATTAGAAGCTTTAATTATAGGATAAGCTTTAAGTTAATGCGGACTACTTCCCTACTACTTAGGCTAAAATGGCCTACGTCTTCGGCTGTACCGGTGGGGGCGTATAGACGTACCTACGTCCGCGGTACGCACAGGACTTAGTAAAGCCCTTCCTTTCTAAAGAAGAGATAATTATCTACCTGTTTTTTTTATTTATAAGGACCCCTTTAAAGTATAAAACGCCTAACTTAATTATAAAAGCCTAAATATAAAAACGATAGAGACATTTTTGGCCTTTTAGACCCGTTTTCTGCACCTAGCTAGCTAGGTTTAAATTCCCTAGGAAGATTTAATGCTAAACCTATTTGACAAGCTTACCCTAGACCTATAGCAAGCCGTACTACTAGTTTTTACTACTGTATAGACGCTAAAGGAACTTATAGACTAGTGCTTGGCTATTAACTAAGGCCTTTGCTGAATTAAGGCATACGCCGAACGGTATAAAGCTAGAAACCCTTTAAATTAGACCATAAGCAATATAAGAATGGCCCGTAATGCCCTAGCACGATTAGTAACCCCCATAGTACTACCTATACAGCCTACCGCCAATTTAGCAGCTAGCTATACGGCTAGCCCTACTATAGGTCCGGCGAATACTTAGCTTATATATAGTAACCCCTATATACAGGCCTTTAGTGATTAAGGAGCTTGCTTCTCTTGCGGATAGAAAGGTTACTATATAAAGGATTACCTAATAAACGCGAAAATAGACGAGGTTTTATTAATCTAGGAGGATAGTATAGAGTCGGAAAAAGAGGAACCCTAGAGAAAGACCCCTCTCTAGGGTTAAAAGGGATTAATATATTAGATATTAATCTAGGTCAGCTAGTTAGTGGAAGAAGCTGCACTATCCCTTATACTTTATTCTATAATAGATACTAAGTTTTAACCTCTGCTTTAGCTAACTCTAAAGTAAATACCTTTGCCTTAATAGACACCCAGTATACTATAAAGCTGGCTAACTTTTTAAATATACCTATTAAAGAACTGCCTAAACTAATTCCTATCCGCGGGTATAATAGGCGGATAGGACTACCTATTATAACTATCTTACGGATTTACCTCCATATTGACGGACGAAGGTAGTATAACACCCCCTTCCTTATTACGGACCTAGGTTGCTATAATATAATTTTAGGGCGAAAATAGCTAGCCTATTTAGGCTTATAGCTTAATATATAGAGTAGATTGCTTATCTGGCCCGAAACTCTACCCCTAACCCCTTCCTTTATAAAAGAAATCAGCATTATAATAGAAAACCTCGTACGGCCCTAGATTAATACTATTTACTAGGCCAATGCTATGCGTAGGGACTAGGCCTTTAAGAAAGATATACAGCTTAATTCGCAACGGATCCGTATACTATGTCGCCCCTAGACTACCTATATTATACCACCCGCATTAAAGACCTAGGAAGTTAATAGTGACCTAAAAAAGCCCCCTATAGAGAGCTTAGGCCCTATATAGCTATAAAGAATAATAAGGGATATTGGACATTATACTAAACTAATAGATTAGAGGGATAACTTATAGAAGATAGAATAGGAGCTAAGAAAGATTATAAACCCTAAACCGTAAAATACGGTCCAGAAAACAGCTATAAGGAAACCAGCGGACCTCCTACTAGTTAATGTCTACTATATTAGTGCCGTAGGATTTTACCGGAACTTGGTTTAGCCTAATACCGTTGCCTTTATAACGAGCTTATACGAAATTAATTAAATAATTAAGGAAAAGGGAAGTAAGCTTAGCGGACAAGAAAGTGAGCTTATAGATAAGGAACTAGTAGAATAAAAGCTGCCTTATTAATACTAGAAAATTAAGAATATATTCTCTAAAATAGCGTTTAATATACTTCTACCTTACCGACCATATAACTATAAGATTAAGATTAAGTAGGGCAAAGAAAATACCTTTAGCTTTAGCCCCCTTTATAAGCAGTTTATTACCAAATTATAGGCTATAAAGTAGTATTTTATTAATAACCTAAATAAGGGCTTTATTGAGCCTAGCTAAGCCCCTTTTGCCTTACCTATTCTTTTTATTAAAAAGCTAAATAGAGAACTCCGCTTCTATATTAACTACTATAAGCTAAATAATATAACCTATAAGGACCGCTATCCGCTACCCCTATTTAATGAGACTCTAGCCTAAATAAGTAGAGCTAAGGTTTTTATAAAGCTTAATATCTGCTAGGCCTTTTACTAAATTAAAATAGACCCCGGGTCTAAAGATCTTACTATATTTTAGACCTATTACAGAACGTATAAATATAAAGTGCTCCCTTTTAGACTGACTAATAGACTAGCTATATACTAGCGGTATATAAATAATGTACTCTTTAACTACCTTAACGATTTCTGTACGGCCTATTTAGATAATATTATAATTTACTCTAAGAATAAGCTAGAATACGAGGAGCATATCTATAAAGTCCTATAACGGCTCCGCGAGGCTAGCCTCTAGGTTAATATTAAAAGGTTAGAGTTTAGTATTAAGCGTATAAAGTACCTAGGTTTTATTATTAGTATAGACGGAATTAAAACCAACCTAAAGAAGACGGCCGTAATTAACTAGTGGGCACCCCCACGGACCGTAAAGGGGGTATAATTATTTTTAGGTTTTTGTAACTTCTACTAACGCTTTATTAAGAACTATAGTAGGATCGCCCGGCCTCTTAACCATCTTACTAGAAAAGACTAGCCCTTCTACTTTAACGCTATATATAGGTAGGCCTTTAATAAGCTTAAGAAACGGCTAGTATTGGCTCCCCTACTTACCTATTTTGACCCAGAATGGCCCTTAATGCTAAAAACTGATGCCTTAGACGGCGCGATAGCTAGTATTTTTTTAAAAAGTAACCGGACGGAGAGTGGAACCTTATTATATACTATTTAAAGACTATAATAGATGCCGAGCTAAATTACTATATCTATAACAAAGAAATGCTAGCTATTATCTTTAGCTTTTAGCACTGGTGTATATAGCTAGAGGGGACCCCTAAGCCGATTAAGGTAGTTTTAGATTATAAGGCCCTAGAATACTTTATAATAACTAAGGCCCTTATAGCCTAGCAGGCACGCTAGGCGGATACCCTATCTTAGTTTAACTTCTTAATTATATATAGACTAGGCGCTATAAACCGTGCGGACGCTCTTATAAGGCGTAAGTAAGACCTAAATAACTAGACGGCTGTAAAGATCTTATTATAGACCTAGATGCTACTATAACTAAAATACCTTAACCTCCAGATATAGGTAGAACTAAGCACAGACTCCTTAGGCGCCGAGATATGTCCTATTAACTCCTCTAAACTTAACCTTATTAATAAACTACTACAGGCCAACTAAATGACCCCCTCTTTATAGGAATACCGTAAAAAGGTAAAGAACATTACTAGCCTATGGTCCCTTAAAAACGGACTACTTAAGCACTAGGAACGGCTAGTAATAGCTAAAGAACAGAACTTACGGACCCGGCTTATTACCGAAGCTTATGCCTAGGTCTCTATAGCCTACCCTAGAAAAAATAAGACCTGTAAGATTATTGGTAACCGCTACTACTGGCCCGGAATAGTTATAGATATTGACCATTATATACGGAACTGCAATATCTGCTGTAGATCTATAATCCCATAAGATAAGACCCTAGGACTATTAAAACCACTCCTAATACTAGAACGCCCCTAATAATATATCTCTATAAACTTTTATAAGCTACCTATAGACCGTAATAAATATAATATGGTTATAATTCTAGTTAACTGCTTTAGTAAGCGCCTGTTTTTAATCCTATGTTATAAAAATATTAATGCTAAAGAAGCGGCCTAATTATATATCTACTACGTCTACCGAATCTACGGACTACTAAATGCTATTATATCTAATTATAGGCCGCAATTTATATTAGCTTTCTGGAATGAGTTTACCCGGATTTTAGGTATTAAGCTAAGGCTTTTTACCGCATACTACCCCTAGATAGATAGTTAGATGGAAATTGTAAATTAATACTTGGATTAGAGACTTCGGCTCTTTATTAACTACTTTTAAGATAACTGGGCTAAACTGCTACCCCTAATGGACTATGCCTAAGCGACTCTACCCTATAACTTTATAGGATTTGCCCCTATTTAACTAGAAATGGGTTACTTACCCCGTATAAGCTTTGACAGGGAAAGACTAGAAGGACCCCGGACTATACGCAAAAAACTATCTTATAAGGAAGCACGGCAGTACGCTAAGCGTTTAGAAGAAGCCTAGACGGTAGCCCGTACAAATCTAGAAAAGGCCTAGAAATTAATGTAATAATAGGCGAATAAGCATAGGCGAGAGCCTGACTTTACCGTAAAATATATAGTCTGGGTTATAATAAAAAACTAGAAGACGGAACGACCTAGCTATAAGCTAGGCTATTAAATGGCAGGACCGTATAAAGTTCTTAAGAAGATAGGTAACGCGTATAAAGTAAAGCTCCTAAATTCAATTAAAGTTCACCCTATTTTCTCTCTAAATAAACTATAAAAAGCTATAAACAACCTATTGCCTAGATAAAAGAACGAACCTCCCCTACCGATTTAAGTTAATAGCAACGATAAATAGGAAATTGAAGAAGTACTGGCCTGTAAACTAGTAAGGAAAACGCTAAAGTACCGCGTTAGTTGGAAAGGCTATGACCTAGATCCTACATAGTACCCTATATAGAACTTTATTGGCAGTCCCTATAAGCTTTAAGAATTCTATAACCGCTACCCTAATAAACTAGGACCCCTAAAGTACCTAGACGAGTGGATAGAGTGCTAGCATAGTAAAGACGATAAGCTACCGGAAGAATATAA
>Ga0307515_10021903_pt1 | contig 11301 bp, 6 predicted proteins | sample 17_EM_MG_FD_194513 | JGI IMG/M metagenome (GOLD analysis project Ga0307515, IMG submission 194513) | Populus trichocarpa ectomycorrhiza microbial communities from riparian zone in the Pacific Northwest, United States - 17_EM | ecosystem: Host-associated > Plants > Roots > Unclassified | place... | reverse complement strand
GGTGAAGGCAATTGATCTTTACACCGCTTGCCCGCCGTGCATGGCATAGAAGGCAAGAAACTCTCAACTTGAGAAATTAGGAACATATTATTTCACTCCACCATTAAATAGTTTTACTGATGGATTTATTCCATCAGTGTGATGTACAAAATTTATCAATAAAATTTTTACCAATAATATTATTGACAGAATTAATCCGTCAAAATATTGATCATCGGAAATTTTATGTTGGTATATACCAATAGAAGTAGAAACGGAATTATTTCCGTTGGTAAAAATTACCAACAAAAAATTTTCATCGATAATTTCGTTGGTTTTCACCGATTTTCTAGTAATGTTTTTCCTACTAAAAAAACTTCTCTCTCTGTTTTTAGTAGATGAGTATAATAAATAGTTACAATTTTACCAATTAAATTTATTGCTAAATCATTCAATATATAAGTTTCAACACAAGTAACATGTGAACACGTTCTTGATTATTCGCACAAAAGACATGCATTACCATTGCCACATTTAGATGCTTTAAGTTTTAAAAATAAAATATTAATCTTTTTAATTAGAAATTAAACATAATAAAAATACATTATTAAAATCCTTATTTTCATCTGAATAAAAATATTTGCAATTTTTGCATTCCTTAGTGAATTAATTATATAATCAATATATCAATTTTGAATCCCATAATTAATTTTTTTTTCAAAAATAATATATTTATATCAATTAACATTCTAATTTAAGAAATATGAGGAACTTTAGCTCCCACCTAAAATATAACCAATTTAGCATTGATTATAAAACCAAGCACGGTCAGATAAATTAATAAAATAATTTATCCATTTATAATATCATCCAAGCTGAGTTTTAATATCTAATTAAATAGAAAGTTAATATAATTAAACTCGATTAATTTATAATTTATTTAATTTTATTGAAATTCAAGTGAAATTTAATTTATTTTTTTAAAAAAATTTATTTCAAAATAAATATTTTTGCTTTTTAAAAAAAAAAACCTTAAAACAAAATTGTTATGTTATTTTAAATTATCTTGAGATTGAATTGTCCAACTGGACGGGGACTTAGATCGGTCAATTTATTCGGAGCTAACATATGAATAAATATGAACCATAATCATAACTCTCTCCTTCCCTCCAAAAGTCAAAACCATAACAAAAAAAAAAAAAAAAAAAAAAAAAAAAAAAATTTCCATTTCTTTGATCAAAATGAACTCAAAACAACCTTACAAATCTGAATCTGACCTCCCAGTCCCACCACTCCCCACCCTTCCCTGCCTCCACTCCCCTACCACCCCGAATTCCACCTCCAACCGCCGTGTCGCCATAGCCGTGGACCTTTCCGACGAGAGTGCATATGCAGTCAAATGGGCAGTCGAGAACTACCTCCGACCAGGCGACGCCGTGATCCTCCTCCACGTCCGGCCAACTTCCGTCCTCTATGGCGCTGATTGGGGGTCAATTCAACTCCAAATCAATAACAACAACACGCCTTTTGAGCTAAGTGGCTCAAACAGTCCTGATAATCGAGAAAGGCAGAAACTTGAGGATGATTTTGATAGTTTTACTAATAACAAAACCAATTTGTTGGCTAAACCTTTGTTGGAGGCTAATGTTCCTTTCAAGATTCATGTAGTGAAAGATCATGACATGAAGGAGAGGCTCTGTTTGGAAGTTGAGAGATTGGGGTTAAGTGCAGTGATAATGGGAAGTAGAGGTTTTGGTGCTACAAGAAAGAAGGGGATTAGTAAAGGAAGAAGTGTTGGTGGTGGGAGGTTAGGGAGTGTTAGTGATCATTGTGTGCAGCATTGTGTTTGCCCTGTTGTTGTTGTTAGGTGTAGTGATGATGGTAAAGAAGAAGAGAGTGTGAAAACAGGTGGTGTTGGTGACGGGGTTGAAGAGGGTCTCCATCCTGTGCCTGAGGAGGATCAAGAGGAGTGTGTTGATGATGAGCTGAAAGGTTTGTTCTTTAGAACTTTCTGTGTCTTTTTTTAGATATGAAATGATGAGTTTTTGAATTACTGATGTGAGTTTTGTGTTTATTTGGGAATTTTTGGGTTAGGTGATTGGTTTGATTGGTGAGGTTGTTTGTACTTCTTGTAATGCTTTGGCAATTTGAGCCTTTTCGGGTCTTTATGTTGATGTTATGTGGATAATTTCTTTTTTGATGTTGCTTGTAAATTTTAGCTTGGTTTGGGTAATTGAGTTATAGTGTAGGTGTAGCAATGGAGTCTTTCTATTATATGGTTCCCTTGAAAGACCAAGAGAAAAAATGGGGATGGAGTTTTAATGTTTTTTTTTTTATTATTATTATTTTGTGCTGTTTCTGGCTTCAAGATCAGGTGAGGGAGAAAAAATAGCTCTTCTCTGCACTGGAATGATCGGTAATACTTGAATTGGCTATGGAGGCTTTTGTCTTTGGCATTATTATTTTTTTAAATGAAGGAGAATCTGCTGTCCAAAATTCTCTAGGGGATTAATTTTCATTTTTTTTTTTTAACAGAAATCTCTGTATAGGTTCGTTAAATATTTAGAGTTTCTGAACTGATAGATGCTGTTCCAGTTTTTTAATGGAGGAGTAGCCACCCAAACTTGTTTGTTGTTTTGGCAAATATGGTGGGCACCCTTGCCTAGGAGATCTATTATGAGGAATGGGCTGAGTAGTGATAAAGCTTTGGGGGCTTTGTGGTAGGCCAAGGGATAGGATATAGGAAAGGGAGGGTAATAGCCTACCTGTCCTCTGTTCGGCGCAGGATGGGCAAAGAAATTTTATTCCTGACCAAGATGAAGTATATCTATATTCTGTTTTGAGTAGGAAATTGCTATATGCCCTTGTTCTTTCTCTTCTTGCTGCTGCTTTTTATTCTAAACATTGCTAACGTGTCTTATACGATAGCTTAGAGCATATGTGGACTGCATTGGTGCTTAAGTACTAGGTTTTCTGTTTTCTGGAACTTCTGGCAATGAGACTTGGGACCTTTGACTCGGTCTGGTGCTCTTCTAATGTTTCTATTAATTTCGTCAGTGGATTTATTTGTTCTTAAATATGTGTTTTCTTCGCTTGATAGTAGCTATGTTTCCTAGTGCCTGACTTCCTACCCTGTTTATGAAAGTTCATGGTTGTATAACTCTTAACCTCTCTTGTAACAGATGCTTAGAAAGTGCTCAGTGCAATTGCAAGCCCCCTCTTGAATACAGGTGACAATTAATTGCAGGTCATTTTTCTTTGCAAATCTTTTTACGCTCCCCCTTTGTTTTGCACAGAAGGAGAAAAAAGTTTAATTTAGATGACAAGTAAGACTTGTCAGGATTTTTTCTTTAGATTAAGATGTTCCAAGGTTTTCATCAATGCTAAATTATATTACATAGATCGAATTCTGATCGATTGCTTGGAGCACAAGGCTGTTGACTGTAACTGAAATAAATTTATAAATGTAGTGTGGTGCTATGTTCAGATTTTTTGCATGTGAATTGTACATTTTATTTGATTAACTCCTTGGTAATTTTGTCCTCACGTTTGAGTGTGAGAATTATATACTAAGATGCGAAGTTTATTGTGATCTATTGGCCAATCTGATATATATGTCTTCACATTGTGCAGCTAACAATTTAAGGCCCCAAAATAGTTGAAGGCTGTGAACTGTCAAGAATTACTCTCTGTCTGGTTTCTTTAGAATTCCTTGTCAACTGGCTTGTTTTCAGATGCGATGTATTGGTAGTTACATATCTTCACCCAGTTTCTCTGAGAATGTTAATAGGTTTTTAGCATTCCAATGTCTTGTGAGAACTGGCTTTTAGAGTTGTACAAATTTAAAAGTTGCACACTCTGGTTTCTGGACATCTTTTGCATCCCTTCTTTTCTTTGTATGTGTAAAAAGTGTGCACCTTGCATGATGATGTATAATACACTTTCATGGCCTTCAGGGAATCAGGCCATGGCCTTGCCCATGTTATTTCTTCATTGGCTCCTTGTCAACGTGTCCTGAGGAAACCTCGCATGAACTTCTGTCTGGTAATGCTGCGTTTAAAATTGCTTCTCAAATATTTGGCTGAAAAAGCATCAATTTAGTCAGATTAGGCAGAAAGAAAGTTATCATGGTTATGGAGCTTGCAAAAAACTAGGCAACCACTTTCTTCCTGCAACTTGATAAAATGTAAATTTGCCTTCCGTTCTCCATCACATTAGAGCCATTTTCAAGCTGCAACTTGATTCTCATATACCTTTCTATTAAGAGGCCGGCTCTTTTACAACAACCTCTACTGCTTTGAGTAAAAAATAATAATGACAGAAAACCGTACGTCAAAACAAAGTAATGTACCAACCAGACTTTGGAAAGCATAATAGAAAATCTCCTAGAACGCTCTCAGAGTCCCCTCACTTTGACTCCTATGAACTAAGAACTCCGATCTAAAGTTCAGGAGTTTGCTACCAGGATCAATGAAATGATGATGATGGCCTGTTGTTGATTGGGTTCTACTTGGTTGTGAGTGGAGATGCCTTCCACTTGACCGTTTAGTTGAGGTCAAAGGTTGACTTTTACGACCATGAGTTGATGAAGGTAATGGCCTTGAACCAGCTAGACCATGGCTAACCTTTCTCACAGCTTTGCTCTCTGACCTGAGGCCACGATCAAATTGATGGGCATTGATGCCTACCCTAACTGATCGATCGACTGAGTCCTTCAAAGTGCTGGCTTTAATTGACTGCCGATTGAAGTAAAGCAGATGGGGAAGAAGGCCTTGTAGATATTTCTTGAGTTGTTCATCTCCAACATTTTTCTGCACTGGATTTCCTTCCAAGCTGATGGCTTGCAAGGAACTGTGGTTAGCTGCAAGTAGGCCCAGACATTTAGCGGTAGAGATTTTGTTGAAACGCAGATCCAGCAAGGTCAGTTTCAACAAACGGTGGAGACCCTCTACCTCGCTTATTTTATTTCCAGCCAAGTATAGCTCTTTCAGGGAGGAACACGATGCCAGACCTTTAACAAAAGAAAGTAGTGTTACAAGAATCAACATGACTAATGCGAGAAGATTTCAACAGTAATTCGGAAAAGAGAACGAATAGGAAAGATACAACCATCAAATAAAAATCCAGCATATAACATACCATGTCCAATTCTGAATATTTGATTGTAGCTCAAATTCAGTACACGAAGGCGGGTGAGCTCGTGTAAACCCTCAAAGGTGGAAATATTGTTTCTTGACAAATTCAGCATATGAAGTCCTCGAGGGAGGGCACCAGCCGATATTCTTACTGCAAGGCATATAAGAAACAAATAAATGTCAAGCACAAATTTCTCAAGAGTTCAAGACTATTCTGCCAAGGCGCTTGAAAAAATGGAAGAAATAAAATGGGATGAAGGAGAAACAAACCAATAGAGTTTCCTGATAAATTAAGCACCCTCAGGCTACCAAATACACTAAGAAATGGGATCACTTCCAGCCCAAGGTCTGACATATGAGCTGTGGTAGCAGAGACACTCAGAGAAGAGATGTATCTTTTAGCAGCTTTTATACCAGGAGTGTCCTTATTATCAACCTTGGCAGAAGTCAAATCATTGGAATCTCCCTCAACTGGGTCATCGGCATCAGGCAATCCATTTGTTTCTTCCAAAGAATCATAATGTTGAAGTTTGTTTACCCAGTCCACGATACGCTTCATTTTAAAATCCTTACTCGGCAATTCTTCCCACAGCTGAGTGGAGGATTCCCCTTGGAGATTTTTTGCCTGGTTCACTTCGTCTATAACTGGCATTATCCAGTCCTTTGCCAAAGCTGAGTAATTATAAAAATCAAAACCTTCATCAACACAACTTTCTGAATTGTTTTCCTCAGTTTTAGGCACATTAACATCCCCTTCTTTTTCTTTCATTTTTTGAGTTTCATTCCCATGAATTGAAATCGTTTTCCACCTCAAGTCTAGAGCATTGAGGTCCTCAGAGGATCTTGACCGAGGTGCTAAATATTCACAAGAATGTCTATGAAAAGTCGGTGCATAAGAGCCCATGTCTGAAAAAGTACATGCTTTTTCAATGATGGGATGGCTGTGAGGTGACTGGTCACCAGAGACATTGCCACCTTCACCAGATAATGGAGTATCAGAATTTTCAGGGCCTTCCTTTTCAGAATGCTGAGCATCACCAATTGAGAATATGGATTCCTTCTTGACAAATTCAGAACTCTTATTAACAGATTCTAGTTGCTGAGCTTTCATATCCTCACTAGTTGGGCTTATTCCTGAATCCTTGCTGCCATTTGGTCTAAGTAACCCATTTTGATCAAGGGAATCACTATATACTCCTTGATCTATCCCCTCCTCAGTATCATTGTCACATAGATCCCTTCCCTCAAGGCATAATCCACTCCCGAGAGACTGACTTTTCCTAATAAGCCTTGTCTGATGGGCTCCTATGTCATTCTTGACATTGATTTTGTTCTCAATTTTGTCTGAAATCCAGCTTTGTCCAACAGATACATCAGAGCTTGTAACATCCCTGATACCATTCCTACTTTGAGCATCTACTCGTGCATTCGGAAGTGCTAAGCTTGAAGTGTTAGTCAATGCCTTAGGAGCTTGAATTTGAGAAAAATCTTCCAAACTCTTATGCTTTGCTTCAGCAAAAGGGTGGGCTGTTTTCTGAACGAGAAAGGAAACTCTGGTAAAAAAAAGCCATGAAACGATAAGTACAAAGATTCTAAGTCCAAGTCAGTGATTTCTCCACATACCTTTGGTTTGTGAGAAAGGATGTGAGCATTGAAGCATGAGAACCTAACCATTGTAACAATACTAACGCAAGCAACATCTACAATTGGCCTAAACTTGAATAAAGAATGCTATCAGTAAACAACCATACTATTTCTGTTTCTTAACGTCCAGACTCCTAGAGCCCAGAACTGATACCTGACTATCTTCAACTACCAACAAGCTTCCAGAAAACTAGCAAACCTTAGCCAAAATCAAGAGACAAGCCCTTTGAACATGGCACAGTCTCCAAACATAAGATGATCTTGATCGCCTTAAAACTCAAAGCAATATCACACCCTCGTTATCACCCCACACCCTCCTAGAGGTGTGAGAATGGTTTAAATCTGTTGCGGCGGCCAGAGTGAACCAATATCTTTGCCAACTAGGAAAACCCAATTCCTATTATGCATAGGAAATGCTGGCCTGAAATTAAGGAAAAAAGTTCAAAAAAATGCCCTGCATATTTATAATCTGCAGGGGTGATACAATTGGCAACCCATCATGAACACTTCAAGACCCACATTGGGTTGTTTCCATCAGAACAGGCAAACATGAAGAAACAAAAACAATTTTCTGAAATAAGAAAACAAACATGGCATTAAAGATGCTTTCTTTCTCAAACACGGTTTCTAAACAAGAACCAAATCAAAGAATAGCATTCACAAAAACTGTATAGCCATCAGTCCTTAGCAATCACATAACGCCAAAGCAGCAGCCAATAAACTTCAGCCAACCATAGCAAATTCAATATTTCAGAAAACAAAACTCAATGAAGCAGAGACACGTTGCTGTTATTCAAACAAACAGGAGACCAATCTATGCATAAACTAAGAAAAAGAAATCTTTTCCCATTTATTCAAGAACACAGATATCAAGCACAATTAACTTTTTTCTCAGAAACAAGCAAGAGGAATTCATTCTCTCAAACAAAAAACCAAGAGATACACAAAAACAAAAAAAGAACCAATTTTGAGAGAACAAAAATAAAAGCAACTAGCACCCAGAAAACTAAAAGAGAAGGAGAAACATGTTACCTTTCTCTAGCCAGGTTTTGATAAAGACAATGGTCCTTTTGGAAGAGAAAAAAGCTTTTCTTGTTATTTTGCTGTCGCGTGTTGTTCTTGGGCTAACAAAATAAACAGAAATCGTTATTACAATGGGAAATAAAAAGAAAAAAGAAAAAAAATGGTAAAAATACGTCGCGTGTTGTTCTTGGGCTACCAAAATAAACAGAAATCGTTATTACAATGGGAAACAAAAAAAAAAGGGTAAAAATACTTTTTTTAGAGAGAGATTTGATGAAGGGAGAGACTATGTGGTAAAGCTTGGAACTTGGCTAACCCTAATATTTTGTGTGTTTGTACTAATTTGTGATTGAGGTTTTTATAGGCCAAGAATATTTATGGCTGTGATTAAAAATAAAATTTCGATGATTTTTCTTTTTACGGAAAGAACAAATACACATGTTTAAATGTATTCTGCTTTATTAAGTATATTTTTATTTGATGGCAAAATATATACACACACTATCTAACCCGTGCTTTCTTTTGTGTTATAAAATTTTTTTTCAAAAAATTATATGTTTTTACATAAAAAAAATAAAAATAAAAATTAAAAAGTATATGCAAATTTCTAAGTAAATAAATCGATAATTATCTATATAAATAAATGAAAAAACAATTAACAATAATAAAAAATTAAAAGATAAAGGTAGATTAAGATATTCAAAAACACAAAATAAAACATTTTCTTTGTAAAGTGCACGAATGTAACAAATTTAAGAAAAAACTACTATAAAAAAAATAGGAACAAAATAAAAAATTAAAAGAATGAGGACTGAAATTGAAAAATCAAAGAAAGATGACAGTCATGTACTTATCTTGAAGGAGAGAGAAAAGAAGAAGGAAAAATGAAACGATTGTTGGTTACAATTTGATCACCATACGTCGTCACGTGTCATACTATATGGAAGAGGACATGATGGTGCCTTCAAGAAAACAACGAAGGGTCAATTTTGGCCATCGGGTAATGTCACATGCACTGCCTGAATGACACTGACGCCACTCACTCAGCACGCGCTAGCAACTTTTCTGATTAAAAAATAAAAGTTAATGTGAAAATACTAAAACACATTGTAATTACCAAACACAAACCTTTTTTTTTTTTTTTTGTCTTATATAAGGCCAAAAACATGCTTTTATTGAACATGAATAATGAAAAAACAAAAAAAACACCTCTTATCCAACAACCCAATAATTTTTTGATCTCTAGAATAAAAAAATATTTTTACTCTTTAAAAATTTATAAAAAGTAAAAAAAACTCTTGGTCAACAACTCTAAGTTTTGTTGACTTTAGAGGTAAAAAAATATTTTCATGGTGCAAAAAATAAAAATAAAAACCTAAATACCCTTGATCAATCTTTTAATGATCAATTGGCCAGTAGAAAAGACCAAAACACCCCCAACCTCAAGACTACTTCTTTTTCATTTAATAGCAAATAAGTAACTTCACTTACCACAAAAAAAGTTTAAATTTTTTTTTTATATTAACACATCAAAATCATAAAAAAATTACTAAGAAAACAAAAATTTAATGATTTTTTATACAAAATATATTTTTAAAATAGTTTCAAATGTAATGCAAACACACAAGTGTCATGTGATTTGCTTTTCATGTGCATCACTATTTTTACTTTTTCGGATTTTCTTTTCCAACGAGAAGAAAACAATGTGTGTATCAATATTGAATCTTTAAAGCCTTCATTGGTGTTTTTCTTGCTTGCGATCTTAGGACATAAAAAACAAAGACAGCTTAGAAAGAAACATGTTTAGCTACGAAGACAAAGAGATCAATTTTCTATTCCTCTAAAAAGAACAAAAATATATATATTGATACTTGAAGAAAACGTTACTTTGATGATGATAAATATGAAGAAAATGAAAACTATTTTTTTTTTCGTTTTTCTTCATTTTTGTAGTTTAATTCAATATCAATTTCTTTGTTTCATCTTGTCTTTTCTATTCTAGTTATCTCTCTTTTATTTTATTTTAGTTTGGAATAAAGAAAATAGTAGGAAAAACTTAATCAACCCGGTCAAAAGCTTGGATTAATTTGTTTACTTGGTCGATTCAGTCAAAACCTAATTTATTTATTTTTTTAATATTATTTTTTAAGTTAAAACGATATCATTTTGATTATTTTTAATATTTTTTGGGTGGTCAACTCTTCAATCTCCTATCCCATATCTTACCTTAATTCAATTCTCGATTTTATAATTATGATTTGAAGAAGCATATGTTTCAATTGGAAAAGGTAAACTATAATCTTAGAAGATTATTAAAATAGTTTGGTGTTTTATCTATACATGCAGGGAAACTGCAAATCCATCACTACAACCTGTAGAATATCATCTTCAAAACAGAAACATTACAGGGAAACTTCCACCTCTCATATTAATAAAAGAATATACCGCAACCATTCAGTAGGTAGTACAGTAATAAAAATTTGAAATCAAGAAATTTATTCTCCTGTGATCTCAAATTCGAGCCATGTGGTTGCTAATATGATAGTCACTAGAGGTTTACATGGGTATTAACTTCAGGGCCCGTGAGATTAGTCAAGATGCGCGCAAGCTGACCCGAACATCTACATTAAATAAATAAATAAAAAATGAACATATGGCGTAGTGGAGATGAGACAGAAGAAAAAAAAGTAAAAAAAAAAAGAGGAAACAGAAAAATCAATCAATTATTTCATTCCTTTATGAGCCAATCAAATCATGTGAATGAGCTAGCCAGGTAATGTGGATTCCACCCCTAACATTCTAAAGCAGTGGTGGATGGGACGACGTTACCATTCCTCAATCCTTGAAAAGAGTATTTCCAATTAAATAAAAAAAAAAAAAAACTGGTTTGATGATAAAAACAAATAAAAGAAGTATCAAATCTAAAGTTATAGGTAGATATTATTCCCAGATAAAAAAAAATAAAAATAATAAAGACATGTTTCTATATATTATCTGTTTTGAAAATATATAAAATTATTTTAAATAAATTTATTTTAAAAATAAATTTATTCTATGTTTCTATCTTTACCATTAGTTTAACCAAATACGATTTTTTTTTAATCAGAGAACAATAATTAAATACAACCTTGAAAATTAAAGTCCTAACCAATTAGTTCATAGGAGGTCTAGTCCACCTCAAGCACCATTTTTTGGCTTCATCTGGGAATCCTGAAGTTCTTCCTCGTTCCATCCACCTAATGAGATTAAGCGTGTATTTATTTTTGTATTTTAAAAAATGTTTTTTCTTAATTTTTTATTTTAAATTAATATTTTTTATATATTTAAAATATTTTAATACGCTAATATCAAAAATAATTTTTAAAAATAAAAAAATATTATTTTAATATTATATTTTCAAATAAAAAACACTTTATAAAACAATTAATATCATATTTTAAATATACCTCAAGTTATGTATTTGCTGGTAACGTTGATTGTACGTTACATTGTTCGTTACAATAGCTTGGGAGAAAGAAAC
>Ga0307515_10021902_pt1 | contig 11302 bp, 4 predicted proteins | sample 17_EM_MG_FD_194513 | JGI IMG/M metagenome (GOLD analysis project Ga0307515, IMG submission 194513) | Populus trichocarpa ectomycorrhiza microbial communities from riparian zone in the Pacific Northwest, United States - 17_EM | ecosystem: Host-associated > Plants > Roots > Unclassified | place... | reverse complement strand
CGTAATATATAACGTTATAACTATAGGTTTCTACTCTTCCTCTATTAATTAGCTACAATTATATAGGAAAATCTTCTATTAGAGTCCTCCCTTAAATTATTACTACTTATACGTATTCTTAATATTAATAATAATAAGCCAGTAAAGGACTAGCTTAATATTATAAGGGAGGACGTGCTATATACGTTAAATGAGGTGTATTAAGTGCTATAAGTGGTTAAACGGTTTAACTAGCGGTTATTCAATATCCGGGCGTTATAAGGCGCCAGCGCCCTTACTACTAAGCAACCGCACTGACCAGAGGCTTCAACACCAAGCTCTATACGGTATAGAGCCTCTAGATTGGCTTATAAGGCGTGCATATACGAAAAGTCTATAAAAAAGTTGCCACACGAAGGGATAGAAGTTGTTCGGTTGCACCTCCGTTACGAATACGGAGGCTCCATACGGAGGTCGCTAACAAAAGTTCCTACACCTTCCTAATTAGGAAAGTACGGCTCACCGCCCGCCAAAAATCCTAAATTTAATCATAAAGGCTCAAAAGTTACTTAAAAAGCTTCAAATAAAAGGCAATATAAATGCGATTGATTGATTGATTAATAAGCTAGGTATTTTTAAGGTTATGGGCTCTGCGCGACCGTATAATCCTGCCCTGCACTAGCTCCTTCACTGGCTCCTCCACTAGCTCCTCCACTGGCCCTATAAGGTCCTCTGGTTAAGAAGCAACCTCTCGCCGCTACCTTCTTCCTGCCTTCTTAGCAATCGTTTATATAGACGTTTGGTGTTTTGGAGGCTCTAGAGGCTCTACACAACAATCCGCGGGTGGCTCTATAGACTTCTTTTTATCAACTAAGCTGCTAGCAGAGGCTCTGTTGTTACCTGCAGCCTCAGTAAAGGCAGCGGTAGAGTCCTTTTTTGGCCTTACTAACTTCCTTATAGATTAATTAATTGTATGCCACCTAACATTTATTACTTAGTATTAATCCTCCTATGGCTGCCTAATTTAAGGCTTAACAAAGCTAACTTTAAACGCTGCCTTCTTTACGTTCCTGCCCTTTATATTCGGTTAATTTTAAAGCTCTTATAGCTAAGGAGAAGGAGGCTTAATAGGCGGTGGAGGCTTAAGAGGAAGCTTCTTAGAGGGAGGCTTCTCGGAGGGAGGCTTCTCAGAGGGAGGCTTTAACTGAGTAGGTTGGTAAAGGACCCATTTAGCCCGACGTCGGCGACGCTACTTTAGATCGTGATCGCTATATAGAGGCTCCAGATCTAGAAGCTGATTCGGAAGTTAAGGTCCTATTTTTATACGCTCTAGAAGCTCTAGTTCTTATAGCTTACTTATTAAAGGCTTTACAGGATTATCTTAATTAAGGCTTAAAAGCACCTGCTGTCGCATATATGCAATTACATCGCACTAATATTAAGCTATGCGCTTAAGAGCTTTCTAATCGCAAGTAGAGTCAGCAGCGCCTTTAACGTAGTTATTGCCTCCTCTATAACGGATTACCTCTTTAATATATTATAGTATTTGCTTAATCTAAGCTTGTATTTACTACTATTTAAGCTCCTCCTAAGCCATCCGCTATACTTATTTAGCTTTTACTCTAGTCTTTAGTACTCCCTTCTTTATAGTAACTCATTTAAGGTATAGCTAAGCTGGCTTAATTATATTTAGATTAGGTAAATTACCGGGCCAAATAAGGCGCTAGAGGTATACTGCGTTAAAGTAGATCTACTAGTAATGCAATGCATAAGCTAGAGCCTTATCCTCCTAAATAATAGTATTTAGACGATTAATTTAATACTTAATACTAAAAGGAATAAGGATTAGTGTTACGGACGCTTTAAGTACAATGTTATAACTACTAGGAGAGGAGTCGGAAGAAGCTAGTTAGTTAATTTAGGCACGGTCTAGAATAGAGCCGGTAAAACTATGTAACGAGGAATAGTAACTAAGGTTACATAAGGTGATCTATATAATCTGTGGAATCTGTATAATCTATAATAGAGTAGGCAGAGCACGCGTATATTACGTATAAGAAGGATTTTATAGGAGTACGGTTGTATATTTAAGGACCCTTAGTCCTTACCTAGATAGTTCCTTCCTAGTAGTAATTCTCAGAATACAATTGGAGTTAATCTATTAGGCAACCACTCCACCAGTTATTATTACTTTGTTAATCTCTCTACTTATATTACCTATATACCTAGCCTAATAATAAGCCCACCGTAGTTCCTGCTATAAGGTTCCGTTATATAATTACTACTTAGTTACGGTATTAAATATAGAGAGTTAAATAATATGCTACTAAAAGCACTAGCTATAACGCTATTAACGGCGGCAACTACTTTAAGGTTAGGTAACGACACTAGTATAGCAGACACTAACTTATAGCAACCTATAACAGTCGGACAACTATAAGAGATAGTTAACTAGTTAATAGAAAATAATGCGATGTTAGAAAATAGGATTAACGGGATAGGCGTAGCAAAGGTTAAGTTACTATTAATTAAAAGGTACTTAGGAGAAAGATTAAAGCTTAAAGAATTCCTTATATAAATATACTTTAAGGTAGCATAGGAAGGAGCAAAGCTGGTAACACCTATAGATTAAATAGCGTACGTAGGATTGTTCCTAATAGGAAGAGTACTTAAGTAGTTTAAGCCTTACTTTATAGAAATCCAGGTAAACGGAATAATAACTACGAACTAAGAGGTATGATTTATGTTCTTAAGCTAGAACAGATTTATAGAATAACTTACGCAAATGTTTGGGGACCTAGAGGCAGTAACTATAGTAAAAAGAAAACTCTAAGAACTTACGTAATAAACCTTAGCAATTAAGTATATAACGCAGTTCCAGACACTAGCGATATAAGTAGAGTGGAATAATAGGGCGCTTATAGCATAGTATAAACAAGGACTTAAGGCTAAAGTTTAGGACGTAATTATCCTAATAGAAGATGCGGATACCTTAAGGGAACTAATAGATTAAGTAATTAAGATTAATAATTGGATCTACTAAAGGGAATAGGCTAAGAAGGGCTAGGATAGAGTTCTATAGTCGTATAAAGCGCAAAGTATATAATAATAAAAGCTAAGTTAAAAACTATAGTATGGCGCAGAGCTAATAGACCTTAGTGGTACTAAAGAAGCCTATAAGAGATAGAGTAATAAACCGTAGAAACCTAAAGGATAAGGATTAAGTAATTAAAGGTCTAAGGAGTAGAGGCCGAATTAGGGATCTTAGTAGCAGAAGATATTTAGGCGGACTCTATAGCAAGAAAAATAGTTTAAAGAAGGAGCTTACATAAATTGCGGAAAACAGGGTTATTATATTAGAGACTATAGAAGTAGGTAGAGTTACTACGCAGTAAAAGGTATAAGATTAGTAGATAATATATACGTATAGAGGGATAATAATATGCTCTAAGGAACAAAAGAGTGTTTAATTAAAAGTTTTACGTTTTATTATAATAACGCATACCAAATTTATAAGGACGCTAAGTATGGCGTAAGCTATTAGCTATAGAAGCTAGCACCTATAAGATATAGAGGAACTAATAAACCAGCTCGCAGATTGGATATTAAGGATAATAATTTTAACGTAGGTGAAGTATTTTATAACAATAAGGTAATAAGAGCGGCTTACTAGAAGTACGTAGACCTTAGAGATATTATACTAGAAGTAGAGGATAATTCCACTATAAAATAGGGAACATTAGTAGGGATTAAGACCCTACTAGATATAGTGTCTATCGCTTTATAAGACGCAAAAGAAGTAGGATAGTAAACTACTTCGGCACTTAATAAAGGCAAAAGGCTAAAGGCTTAAGATTCTTAAGATAAGATGAGAGATAACTAAGATTCTTAAGATGAGATAAGGTAAGCTTAAGGACCTATAACGGACGATAACCGATGAAGTAGAGCAACGGCTTAGTTTAGTAATATACAAATAAGCTTAGGACGAAGTTTCCTTAAAGCACAAGACTCTTAAGACAAGATAAGTGAGATTTAAGACTTTTAAGACGAGATAAGAATACTAAGTAAGCCTAGTTGGACTAAGGCTAGAGTAAGGCTTAAGATAGAAGCAAGCTTAGGATTAAGAATCCAAAGGGGTTAAGAATTTAGAGTATAGATAAGGATACCTATAAATAAGAGGTAAGAGGCTTCTTTATAGATTAGAGAATCTATAGCATAAATAGTAATTAGACTAGGAGACGAATATATAAACTTAGAAGACTTATTAGTAGAATATAGTGTTCGGACTAAGGATTAAAAAGTTAATACTAAGATTAAGAAGTAAGAAGACTTTAAGGATTTAAGCGCGAGACGCAAACCAAAAGAAACCATGGAGGAATTTAGATAGAGAATTATTATATAGTAAGAACAGAAACTAGATAAGAGATCTAGTATATTAGGACGTATAAAGAACAGAGCACTAGTATAAAGAGTTACTAATAGGCCTAGAATAGGTATACTAAGAGCTAAGTAGCTCACCGAATTAGAAGATAAAGAGGATTTAGGGATCTTAACTAGGTTCAAAGAACGATATATAAAGGGCTATTATAATGCAGTAATAAGAAGATACTTTCTTACGGACAAGCTGTATACACTTTAGTAGTTATATTAAAAGTAGTATAGGCAAAGATATAACAATAAGTGGGAAGATTTCTATATATAGTTGGATAAAAGAGTTATCTAGGACCACCTAATTATAGAAAAGGCTATAACATATATTAAAGGAGCCTTAATTATAATATTAAAGGATCTAGAGGAACGGTTAGAGGACTAAAAAAGTAAGAGATGTATTTTAGTACCTGTAAACGAAGTTATAATATTTAGATTAATATAATAAAGGTTTAAACTTAAAGATAAAGATAAGTTAAGAGTTAACCTAAAGCACCTAGCATACTATACGCTATTATAGATTGTATATATAGACGATATATATAAAATGCATAAGAATCCGAAGGAAAAAAAATTAGAAATACCCTATAAGGATATACTAGATAATAGACGAATAATAGTATAGGAATGCTAAATATATATATAGATGGCATCTAGCAGAGGCCTAAGAGGAAGGAAGCTTAGTACTTTAACTAGGAAGATTCCTTATAGAAGAATACTTAGACGGACGACAGTGGTGGAAATGCCTAGAGAACACGTGTCTATAGTATATTAAAGATAAAAAGCGAACTAGGCATTAGCTAAAGAGTGAGCTAAGTATATAAGGATTAAGTAGCTAATAGTTAGGAAAAGTAAAGGCCTACGGGACTAAAGGGAGCTAGTAGTAGAGCCTTAGACCCTTAAAGGAATTTAAGGACAACACCTAAATTTATAAGTTAATTAGTAAGATTAATAGTTTAAAGCGCTAATAGATAGTAGAGTAACGAGGAACTATATTTTACTAGTAGCAGTTAAGAGAATAGGGCTACTATATAGATAGAAGGAGCAACCTTACCTATTAGTTATAATTTTAGGAGATCTAATAGCCTATAGAGAAGGGATTATTAATCTAGAAATAGGACCTATTTAAATAACTATTAAAGGAAGATAGATTAAGATATCTTTTAACATTCTACTATTAGGACGGGATAAGGCAGTATTAGGGATGCCTTAATTATAGGAGTATAATCTAAAGATTAATTAGATTATAGGTTAGGTCGATATTAGGGATACTTAATACCGTAAGTTATAATAATAAGCTAAGTTAGTATAGTACTAAGTAGGAGCAACCTATAAAGAAATAGAGAGAGGATTAAGTTACGTACTAAAGAGATACTATAAGTATAGTAAGAAACTATGGAGCCTAGAAAGTAAAAAGCTGTTAGTGTTACGGACGCTTTAAGTACGATGTTATAACTACTTAGGGAAGAGTCGGAAGAAGCTAGTTAGTTAATTTAGGTACGGTCTAGGATGGAACCGGTAGAACTATATAACGAGAAATAGTAGCTAAGGTTATATAATGTGCTACGTATTAAATAAGAGGAATAAGAGGAACTTACGTACCTTATGTATAAGACGTATATTATGTATAAGAAGGATTTTATAGGAGTACGGTTGTGTATTTAAGGACCCTTAGTCCCTACCTAGATAGTTCCTTTCTTATAGTAATTCTTAGAATATAATTAAAGTTAATCTATTGGGCAACCACTCCACTAGTTATTATTACTTGTCGACTATTATTATTTGCATTTTCTACATACCTAGCCTAATAACAGGACCTACTGTAGTTCTTGCTATAAGGTTCTATTATATAATCACTACCTAGTTACGGTATTAAATACAGTAAGTTGGATAATATGCCACTAAAAGCAGCCACCACAACGCTATTAACGGCGGCAACTACATTAAGGTTAGGTAACGACACCAGTATAGCAGATACTAACTTATAGTAACCTGTAACGGTTGGATAACTACAAGAGATAATTAACTAGTTAATAGAAAATAATGCGATGTTGGAAAATAGGATTAACGGGATAGGCGCAGCAAAGGTTAAGTTATTATTGATTAAAAGATACTTGGGAGAGAGATTGAAGCTTAAAGGATTCCTTACGCAAATGCATTTTAAAGTTGCGTAAGAGGGAGCTAAGCTAGCAATACCTATGGATTAAATAGCATACGTAGGATTGTTCCTAATAGGAAGAGCACTTAAGTAGTTTAAGCCTTACCTTACGGAAATCTAGGTAAATGGAATAACGACTACGAACTAAGAGGTACGGTTTATGTTCTTAAGCTAGAATGGATTTATAGAGCAACTTATACAAATATTTAGAGACCCGGAGGTAGTAACTATAGCGGAAAGAAAACTCTAAGACATTACGCAGCGAACCTTAGCAATTAAGTATATAACGTAGTTCCAGACGCTAGTAATATAAGTTAAGTAGAATAATAGGGCGCTTATGGCATAGTATAAATAGGGACTTAAGGCTAAAGTCTAGGACGCAATTATTCTAATGGAAGATGCGGATACCCTAAGGGAACTAATAGATTAGGCGATTAAGATTAATAATTAGATCTACTAAAGGGAATAGGCTAAGAAAGGTTAGGATAGAGTTCTATAGTTATATAAGGCGTAGAGTACACAATAACTAAAGCTAAGTTAGAAACTATGGTATGGCGCAGAGCTAATGGACCTAAGTGGTACTAAAGAAGCCTATAAGAAATAGAGTAAGAAACTGTAGAAATCTAGAGGTTAAGGATCTAGTAATTATAGGACTAAGGAGTAGAGGCTAAACTAGGGATCTTAGCAGTAGAAGACGTTTAGGCGGACTCTATAGCAAAGTTAATGGTTTAGAGATAGAGCTTATATAAATTGCGGAAAATAGGGTTATTTTATAAGGGATTGTAAAGATGGCTAGAAGTACTATATAATAAAGGGAACTAGACTAGTAGTAGACGACATATATATATAGAGGGACGATAGTGTACTATAAGGAACAAAAGAGTATTTAATTAAAAGTTTTGCATTTTGTTATAATAATATATACCAAATTTATAAGGACGCTAAGTACGGCGTAAGCTACTAGCTATAGGAGCTAGTACCTATAGGATATAGAGGAACTAATAAACTAGTTCACAGATCGGATATTAAAGACGATGAATTTAACGTAGGCGAAATATTCCGTGATGATAAGGTAATAAGGGCGGTTTACTGGGAACACATAGCCATTGGAGATGTCATACTAGAGGTAGAGGATGATTCCACTATAGAATAGGGAATATTAGTAGGGATTAAGACCCTACTAGATACGATGTCTATCGCTTTATAAGACGCAAAAGAAGTAGGATAGCGAGCCACTTTGGTACTTAATAAAGGTAAGAAGCCAAAGGCTTAAGATTTTTAAGATGAGATAAGAGACGACTAAGACTCTTAAGATGAGATAAGGTAAGCTTAAGGACCTATAACGGACGATAACCGATAGAGCAGAGTAGTAGCTTAGTTTAAAGATATACGAATAAGCTTGGGACGAAGATTTCTATAGGCACAAGATTCTTAAGACGAGATAAGTGAGATTTAAGACTTTTAAGATAAGATAAGAACACTAAGTAAGCCTAGTTAGACTAAGGCTAGAGCTAAGCTTAAGTTAGAAGCAAGCTTAGGATTAAAGAATCTAAGGGGTTAAGAATTTGGAGTGCGAATTAGGATACCTATAGGTAAGAAGTAAGGAGCTTCTTTATAGATTAGAGAATCTGCGATATAAATAGCAACTAGACTAGGAGACAGATATATAGACTTAGAGGACTTATTAGTAAAACACAGTGTTCGGACTAAAGATTGAAAAGTTAATACTAAGATTAAGAAGTAAGACGACTTTGAGGATTTAAGCGTAAGGCGCAAACTAAAGGAAACTATAGACGAATTTAGAGCAAGAATTATTATATGGCAAGAATAGAAACTAGATAAGAGATCTAGTACATTGGGATGTATAAGGGATAGAGCGCTAGTATAAAGAATTACTAATAGGCTAAGAGCAGGCATACTAAGAGTTAAGTGGCTTATTAAACTGGAGTAAGAAGAGGATCTAGGGATTCCTACTAGGTTTAAGGAATGATATACTAAAGGCTATTATAATGTAGTAATAAGAAGATACTTCCTTACGGATAGGCTGTATATACTTTAGCAGCTATACTAAAAGTGGTATAGGTAGAGGCATAACGATAAGTGGGAAGATTTCTATATATGGTTGGATGAAAAAGTTATCTAGGACCACCCGATTATAGAAAAGGCTATAACTTATATTAAAGGAGCCTTAATTATAACGTTAAAGGATCTAAAGGAATAATTAAAGGACTAGAGAAGTAAGAGACGCATCTTAGTACCTGTAAATAAAGTTATAACGTTTAAATTAGCATAATAGAGGTTTAAACTTAAGGATAAAGACGAGCTAAGAGTTAACCTAAAGCACCTAGCACACTATACGTTATTATAGATTGCGTATATGGACAATATATGCAAAATATATAAGAATCTAAAGGAAAAGAATTGGAAATACTCTATAAGGATATACTGGATAATAGATAAGTAATAGTATAGGAATGCTAAATATATACACGGATGGCATCTAGCAGAAGTTTAAGAGGAAGGAGATTTAATACTTTAACTAGAAAGATTCCTTATAGAAGAATGCTTAGAAGGATAACAGTAGTAGAAATACCTAGAGAATACGTGTTTATGGTATATTAAAGACAAAAAGCGAACTAGGTATTGGCTAAAGAGTAAGCTAAGTATAATAGGATTAAGTAACTAATAGTTAGGAAAAGTAGAGGCCTACGGGACCAGAGGGAGCTAGTAGTAGAGCCTTAGACCCTTAAAGGAATTTAAGGACAACACCTAAATTTATAAGTTAAATGGCAAGATTAATAGTTTAAGGCATTAATAGATAGTGGAGTAACAAGGAACTATATCTTGTTAGTAATAGTTAAAAGGATAGGATTACCTTATAGATAAAAAGAGGAGCCTTACCTATTAGTGACAATTTTAGGAGATCTAATAACCTATAGAGGAGGGATTATTAATCTTAAAACAGAACCTATTTAGTTAACTATTAAAGGGAGATAAATTAAGATGTCTTTTAATATATTACTATTAGGGAATAATAAGGCAGTACTAGGAATGCCTTGGTTATAGGAATATAATCTAAAGATTAATTAGATTACAAGTTAGGTCAATATTAGAGATACTTGACGCCGTAAGACGCGATAATAAGCTAAGTTAGTATAGTACTAAGTTGGAGCGATATACAAAGAAACTAAGTAAGGCTTAAGTTATATACTAAAGAGATACTATAAGTATAGTAAGAAACTATGGTTACCTAAGAGTAAAAAGCTGTTAGAGTATATAGTATGGGACTATAAGATAGAATTGGAACTAGGAATAAGTCTAAGGTTCTTTCCAATCTATAAGCTTACTAAAGAAGAAGGTAGAGCACTAAAAGAGTTTATCTAAGAAAACTTACGAAAGGGATATATTAGACCATCGCAGTTATTAGCGGGTTATTTAGTACTATTTATACCGAAGAAGAATGGCAAACTAAGGCTGTATATTAACTATAGACAGTTAAACAGCATTATAAGAAAGGATAGGTATCCTTTACCCTTAATTAGCGAAATCTAAGATAGGATAGGTAATGCGCAAATCTTTATAAAGATAGATCTGAGATGGGCGTACCATCAGATTAGGATTAAGGAAGGCGATAAATAAAAGGCAGCCTTTAAGTTAAAGGAAGGACTATATAAACCATTAGTTATGCAATTTGGGCTTATAAACGCACTAGTAACGTTCTAAAAGCGTATTAACAATATATTAGGAGAATACTTGGATAAATTTGTTATGGTATACCTTAATAATATTATTATCTACTTAATAACTAAGGAAGAACACGGGGAATATGTTAAATGGGTTTTAAAGAGACTATAAGAAGAACAAATGCTAGTAGTAATTAAGAAATGCGAGTTCTTTACCAGAAAGAACGATTTTATTAGATTTATTATTAAACTAGGCCAACTTAGTATAGATCTAAAGAAGATTAAGGCTATAGTAAATTGGTAAGAACTAGAGAACGTTATGCAGTTAAGATTATTTTTAGGGTTTTGCAATTACTGCAGAAGGTTTATAACGTAGTAGTTAAAAGATATTAAACCATTTACGTAATTAACGAAGAAAGAAGAACTATGGGTATAAGGAGAGGAATAGTAAGAACTCTTTAGGAAAGTTAAAGAGTTGTTTACCTAGGAGCTAGTTCTTAAGATCTATTAACTAGGATTAGAGACGGTTATAGAAATAGATGCATTAGACTTTACACTAGGAGTATATTTTATATAAAGGTATTTAGATAGATAGTATCTAGTGGTATATTATAGTCGGAAGATGACACTACTAGAGTTAAACTATAACATTTACAATAAGGAGTTGTTAGGTATAGTTACAGTATTAAAGGAATAGAGAGCATTCTTATAAGGCATAGAGAAACTATTTATGGTTAAGATGGATTATAAGAACCTAACAGGATTCCTAACGATAAAGGAATTTAATTAAAGATAGGTTAGATGGGCAGAGATACTTACAGAATACTATTTCGAGATTTAGTATAACGTATTCCACCATCACCTCGGTTATACCATCACCTTAGTTAGTTAAAAACACACCAAAAAATCAAAAATCTAACCCTAGCAATCTTAACAACAACGCTATAATAAATTATAAAATTTTAAATATAAGCTATTGTATATATAAGTAGTCTTATTTTAAGATTATTAAGCTTTTTATTTAGTAGGTCTAGAGAAATTAAGATTTTATCTT
>Ga0307515_10021901_pt1 | contig 11302 bp, 11 predicted proteins | sample 17_EM_MG_FD_194513 | JGI IMG/M metagenome (GOLD analysis project Ga0307515, IMG submission 194513) | Populus trichocarpa ectomycorrhiza microbial communities from riparian zone in the Pacific Northwest, United States - 17_EM | ecosystem: Host-associated > Plants > Roots > Unclassified | place... | reverse complement strand
AATTACAGTAAGATCTGCCATGTTTACTGTATATATAGTGGTATTAATAGAGGTCAATAAAAAGGAACGTGCTAAGATATTTTGATGTTCATAATATTTTGATGTTCGTCACGTGAATTCTGCCGTAACTTACCGCGCGCGCTTTTTTTTCTAACCAATTAGAAGTCTACTTTCCAACCAATCAGAAGCTAGCTTGGCGGAGTTTGAATTCCAGGACCCGAAAATATAGACCACTCGTACCTCGGGTCAATTAACGAATCTCACCTGCCTAACGTCTTTCGTCAAACCATTAAAAGGCCGGAGACGGGGCCATTAGTGACGTATGCAGAAGCTGTATAGTCAAAATCCGATTCGGACTTCTCGACGTCTTTTTGATGTGGTTGCCAGCTTCAACTCTGCATTGAGATCTCGTCAATCTACCAGTGCCAATGGCCCGTGTTAACCTTTGGTTTCCGTCCAATGCACCGCTTGTATTTTAGCCACCCCCGCTAAGGCTGAGCCATCTTTTCATCGTTTTCTGCCTGATGAATGCAGCAGGCTGGACCGGACATTAACCTCCACTTGCAACCACACAATATGCAATGCCGGAACTGACGTTTGTATTCGGCCCTAACAACACTTTTTTCTTCGACTCGCCGAAATCATGGAAATTGTAAGATATTCTTCCTGCTCTTCGGAAAGACTTGCGAAGCTGATGCGGCTAGTCACAATATCCCGCCCACGCTCCGCCAGCTCTTCAACGCTTCCATGAACCCGGGATGGCGAGTGCAACAACCGTACTGCGTAGCCCTCGCGCCACAAAACGATTCTCCGGAGCCACTGTGGTATATAGGCTGCAAGGTGTGCGACGGTAGCGATAAGCTATGTAAGTTTCACTAGGTCATCCTGTCCCTCTACTACGCCTCTGGGCGCTCCCATCTGTTGCCCGCTAATCGTTGCTGCAACAGTTTATACACAGAACCACTTCGACATCAACTATCCAGACCTATCTCGATGGATCAAATCGACCCCAAATGCGCCGAGCGCATGTTTTTTGACATTTGGGCCCGGATTGACGTATTTCGCTTGCACGCCGGGAATGGGATCGAGATGGAGCGGCGTACCCAGCGATTTAGCAGATAAAGTCACGAAGGCATATGATACGCCCAACCAAGTTGCCCTTGGAGTCAATAATGCGTGGTTCGTCATGTGGCCCGATGGCTATTATTCGTGGAAGTTTTATGGGGGTTATTCAGGTCTGGATAAGATTCTTGATGCGGCGGAACCGAGATCCGTTGCGGTAAGTCCGAATATCATTTCCTCGGAATAGGCGTCACAGCATCGTGAGATGCAGTATTTTGTTAAGATAGCGCTGATTTTATTGACAGCATCTTGCACTAAGCCCTTACTCCAGCCTGCAATACTTTGTTGCCTTCAAAGATCGCACGGTCAAATACAGCCTCTCACCAGAATGGATGCCGCAAATGCAAGAAGTCTTCATGGAGTGGCAGGTTGAGATTATGAGGGCTCAAGGAATCTATCGTAATCCGTCTTTCAGCTATCCTCAGACGCCTCAGACGCCCCAGACGCCTCAGACGCCCGGAACGCTTGGTTATTTCTCACCCATGACGCCCGCCCCGCCCTACCAGTACGGCGCGAACACGCCGATTACCCCTCCAAACCCATACCCGGGGTATCCATCCCCGTATGGGTATTCTCCCGTGAACGGACCGCTGGTCGCGAATAATCTGGGACTCCCGCCCCAGATGTCCCGCGATGTAAGCCAGCCATCCTCTCGAGATCGAAAGTCCCGTGTGTTTGGCCCTAGTTTGCTGACAAGATTTTTTTCCTAGAGGAAGGACTCACTCAAAAAGATTGACGATGGGATAGGAGTGGCGCGTACTGTGGTTAGCATTGCGGCCACAGGTATGGCTATGGGCGGCACGACGTGCAATGTCATGTGATGCATATCAGTGTGTCGGGTTCGGTTTGTCAGGAGCTACACTTTGTTTTTCGGAGTTTGCGGGGATTTTTGAGGGTATGAATTCTGTCTCTGACGATGTCACGGTGCGGCATTTGAATACCCTGGAGTCACGATACGACTGTGGAGCCTTGGAGAAGCGTTCGTTCTTGACATTTAGATTATCAAGCTCTACACTTCTTTTCTACTAAATAATTATGACTCTGTTTTAAGCCCGGGGGGTGGTGCTTTGAGAAGCTGTCCCTTAGCACGGTGACGTCCACACGGTAAGTGATCCGTGCAGAACACCAGAATCACCCTCATATTTCTCATCACGATCCTAGATTCTATTGATTCTATTGGCTAAGCCTTATCGATAGGTCGTGGTCGAATTTTACCGTGCCAAGGGGTGATAGTTGCGGAGGTCCAATCGACTCCTGGATTTACAAGTGATATGTCTGATGGTCTGATCCTCTTGCCTCCGACTTCTATAAAACCATATCTTCGAGTTAGATCTGGCATCTCCATCGAAAGAAGCTATCAAGTCGATTCTCTCCTGGTCGTCTTCATGTTGCTGACTAATGGGGTATCGTTCCTCTCCGTGGAAGGTCTGAGGCTTCTGTCGGCACTTATTCAACTTATGGATCAGATAATGTCTCTTTTGAAATCCGGCCTGCATGTGCTGGTGCAGTGAGCTGAAAGATACCAAATTTCTCTATTAAATCGTGCAGAGGAGTTTATGCAGTGGTATGTCTGGTCCTGCATTCTCCTTCCACTTGTGTAGAGTGTCTCCTGATTCAGCTTGTTTCTCTTCTAATTTTATTTTAATTTCCGGCTTGTTGTCTTAATTCTAATCACTTGGACTGCAACTGTGCAAGAACTTAGAGCTCGTGAGTGTTCATGCCTGGTCAAGGCGTTGAGAGGGAGGCTGTCTTGACGAATTGGAAAATACCTCGTCAACAAAGTCGAGCGATTAAAGAGTTCATTAGCTGTATCGTTGGTCTTATAGGCAGCTATATGCGGCGAAATTCCGGCATCGTGTTTGTCGGTGTTTCACCTTCCTTGTCCAGACGATCGTCACTCGTTTCTCCCTCGTTCCTGCATGCCAAGAGCTTAATGAGCGGAGTACAACGTCTACCATGACCGAGATCCCGTCACCGATCCCACTTCCGCTTTTATTGAGTTGCAGATGTGGGCAGCATCCCTGGCAACCGTTGTTCGAGGCTGAAATCAAAGTTTGCGCCGCCCTACATTCAAATATTTCGCAGCATCACAGGAATTACTTCGCCCGCCACCTGCCACCTGCCGTAAGGATGTTACCAGAGATGCGGTCGTGGATGTGGCTATTACTTGCCCTTTCATTTTTGGTCTCTCCTATAGCTGCGGCTGATCCCACTATGACTATCCTAAATGGCACATATTCCGGCCTTTATCTTCCAACTTTCAACCAGGACCTGTTTCTTAGCGTGCCATACGCTCAAGACACTGGTGGACAAAATCGTTTCCTTGTCCCACAGGCCCTCAGAAACCTGGACAGGCGTACGCTCAGCGAAGCAATATGGGAATGCATGTCCTGATAATACCCTAGCCGCGGATACAGTGTATGGTATGAATGAGAATTGCTTGGGTATCAATGTCATAAAGCCCGCGGGATTGGAGGAGGGCCAGAAGTTGCCAGTCATGCTCTGGATCCATGGTGGCAAGTTAGTTTTCATTGTCTTTACCCATTGTCCTTTATAGGCTACTCGCACCATGTAACATGTCAAGAGGATTAATATTTCATTCTTTAATATCAAAGCTAGTAGAATTTATCGTCTACTTCATTTCCATTCATTTACCATCTGACCTTTTCTTCTAGCTATCAAGTAGGAACCAGTGCTCTTCCATATTATAACCTCACATAGCTTGTGCAAAGATCTGTCGAGATAGGAAAGCCTATAGTCGGCGCAAGTATCAATTATCGAAAAGGAGGATGGGGCATACTTTACAGCATCGAAATCCAGGCATGTAGCGCAGCACTGCTTTCAGCTATGACAAACTAACTAATATCAAGGGATCTAGTAATACAAATCTATTGTGGAAAGCGTTGGCGTGGATCTCAGAGAATATCTCAGCATTTGGAGGTGATCCTAATAGCGTGACTATCTGGGGAGAGTCTGTGGGTTCATTCGCTATAGTACGTGCATCCAGTTTAGCTCCAGTCCAACTTCTATATTGGCTGGAGCTTCCCTACTACTTCCTCCGCACATTGGATCTAGATTTGACACTCCACAGGGTCAGCTCCTGATGACATACGGTGGTCAGACCTCGAATCTCTTCCACCGCTCAATCCAAGAATCCGGCAGCGCAACTACAGCCTGGTATAATGGCAGCTCCTGGTACCAACCAATATACGACAAAATCGTCGCCCAAACCAACTGCTCATCCGCTATTAACACGCTAGCCTGCCTACTCTACCATCTACCCCTTTACGGACTCCTCCAAAGTCGCCGGCCCAGGCTTCTACCCCACCGAGCTATTCCACTCCGGTCGCTTCGCCCACATCCCGCACCTCTACGGCACAAACTCCGACGAAGACACCGACAACGCACCCGACGACGATGTCATAAACACCGACTCTGACCTCTACACCTTCCTACTCAACTCGACCGGCTTCGGCTTCCTGCCCTCCACGGTCCGCGAAATCATGCGCTTGTACCCGGACGACCCAACCCTCGGCATCCCGTTCAACACGGGCACCGAGCGCTTCGCCGCGCAGGGCTACCAATACAAGCGCATCCCCGCGACCCTGGGCGACGTGTTCTACCACGCGCCGCGGCTCGACGACGCGCGGCACTACGCGCTCCACTCGTCCACCTACATCTACCGCTTCAACACGCGGCCGTTCGTCAACAACACAAAACGCGGCGTACACGGACCTGACGGGCAGTCTGGCACCCGCGTACAAGGGCGTCGAGCATTTCAGCGAGGTGGCGTTTGTGTTTGGGGATACGCTGTTTGTGGGGCCCTGGCCGGAGTATCGGGAGTTGAGCAGGCAGGTGAGTGCGCAGTGGGTTAATTTTATTCATGGGGAAGATCCGAATGGGGTGGGAGTGCCGGTTTGGCCACGGTATAGTGAGGGGTCTCAGGGGCTTAATTTGGTGCTGCAGACGGAGGGGCAAGGGGGAGTTATGTTGAGGAGGATACGTATCGCTTGGCGGGGAGAGAGTATTTGACGCAGTGGGCGAGGAGGAGGCATGTTTGAGGTGAGAGGAGTTGGGTTGGGCGTAAGGAAAGGGTACGAAGGACGTGTGGTAACGAAAGCATGCAGGGGAGGTGACTAGAGGTTCATTCCTAACCAACTTGAGAGATTTGGCATGTATAAGTTATGATAACGTGACCTAACAAAGAAATCAAGATATACGTGCTACTAATAACTTAATTAGATGCCACGATATTATGGGTAGAAAATTACATTTTTAGGGGTAATTATCCCAGTAAACCAGCGCACTGCTCTGCCATGTGCTACGCTCCGATTTCTAGACCTCGACTCTCATATCTTCGATGTCCGGTTCTTCGATTTCGCTGTGCATACGTCAGTTTCATCCACACAGCCCCCTAAGAAATAAGGGAAGTGAACGAGGGAAAGCTCACACTCCAACAACGCCCTCTTTTCCTCAAACCTCTTCACCGGCGCATCCTCCACGAACCGCTCCGCAAGCGCATCCATCGCATTGACCACCGCAATCATCCTCTGATCCCTCCTCGGCGCATTCTGCAGCCTCTTCATCTCCATCATACTCTTCCCATCATTAACCTCCAACTGCTCGCGCAAAAACCCCAGCACGGCCTCGTGAAACCCGCCCTTTGGGAAAATCCGATTGACCAGCCCCCACCGCTCGAGCTCCTCGACCGTGGCCTTCCGCCCGAACATCAGGAAGTCGTTGGCGCGGTGCACGCCCATGCTCTGCGCGAGCGAGATCGCGGACCCGTTCTCGGGCACCAGCCCCAGCGCGCTGAACGGCGCTTGCAGGTATGCGCCCGAGGCGGCCAGGAAGATGTCGGCGATGCCTTGGAACCAGGCGGCGCCGCCGCCGACGCCGGGGCCGTTGAGGGCGAGGACGACGACTTTGCGGTGGTCGATTAGGGAGCGGAGGAGCTCGGTTGCTGGGGAGGGATTAGGGTTTATGAGGAGAAGAGAAATTTGAGATGGTTGAAGAATTAGGGATGAGGAAAGTAGGTAAAGAGGGAGAGAGAGAAGGGAGGGGTCGTAGACTTGGGGATGCAGGCAAGGCGCGCGAGAATATTGAGTTAGGAAACCACCTACTGGTTGAGAACCGCGCCAGAAATGCTAGCTTCTTTTCTGCATCGTTCTTATACTCGACTTTCGCCTTTCCTCCTTCCGCTATTCACTGTATTAGTAGAAGAACCAGCTGTGTCTAAACCTTCTTCGCCTCTAAAATCCTAAGCACTCACCCTTGACATCTGCGCCTGCGGAGAAAAACCTCCCCTCACCGGTCAGAACAGTAAACACGGTCTCCGGATGCTGATCTAGCTCTCTTAACGCGGCGATAGTGTCCGGGATCAGATTGCCGCCAAAAGCGTTGAGAGATTTGGGGCGGTTGAACTGGGGAGGTTAGAATAAGATTCACAGACAATGATGCAAAGAAAGTAGCATAGGAGACGGTGTGGATGAAGGATAAGAAAGTACCTTGATAATGCCGATTTTACCCGTGATCTCGAAGATGATGTCGGTGTACTTATTGGCGGACATTGTGGTTGTATTTGTACGAAATTGAGAGTAAGGTGCTTGATAGTGGGAAGACTTAGAACACGAAGATTTGAGTAGTATTCTCACTGGTTCACGAGGTAAGCATTTCACTCATAACTCAGTCAGCCTCGAAGGAACGCGGTTGAAGTACCAGAATACGTCGGGGGTAATAGTAAGCTAACCCCACATCTGGAAATTGCCTCGGCACAACGACCGGTTGGGTATAGCGCCTCAATGATGAGCCTTAGTGACCAGTCTCTTGTCTTGATGACCAAATATGGCTATTGTTGGTTCTCTGGCGTGTGACAGGATAGTCGACACGACTCGTGTACGGGTGAAACTGAACTGGCTCCGGGCTTTCTGCTCCGGGCTCAGACTGCATGCTCACTGACACTAGTACCGGGAACGGTTGGGCTTGAAGTTGCGCATCTATTGACAATAACGACTGTAGATTAATTTAATTGAGTTTGAAGACGTAAGAAGCTACCGGGTCTGGACCTGTCGATTGGCGCATTTATACTAACATTACAGTACCATCTCTGAATGCTAGGAACCTTGTCAGAGGGAGCGCTGAGTGGCTAACTTTATTAACCAATGGTTGAAGAACTTGCGAACGTGCGCCAAAATTGCAAGCACACTCCTATTGGCCTCTTTCGGCGTTACATCTCTCTCGTGGATGCTAAGTTGTAGTGCAGGGCTAGATTTTTTCTTCGCCACCCAGATTGAGTATGCTCAGGACATTTACTAAATAAGTTGGTATCAATGCGGGGCTCTTCTTTTCGTCTTGCTAAGCTAAGGAAGGCCTGCTTAATGCTATAATATATTAGGTATTAACTGTGCTCACGAATACTTTGAATGCCAACGCTTCTGAAAGGGTGATTCCGAGGAAGGTACGCTTGGTCTTGTTCATTAATTTTGCGAGCGTTCGAAGATAATGCACCAGGAGCTGGAAAGGAAAAATCACAAATCCCGGATACTCATTAAGATGATTCGGATCTATTGCTGGCATGCCGAAAGCGCTATCATACATATAATATGCCATCATCTATACGCGTACGGCTGGCGTGTAGGTCCGAACGCCGTCGCTGTCTCTATCCCTGCCCAACCATCCTAGATTTATGAGTGGAATCATACCAGAGATGAGATATCCCGCCTCCACTCCGAGCGTCTCCAAAGCCCGTTGACTCCTAGGCTCGCCTTCCAGCTCAATCATCCTTCAAAAACCCCGTGATTAAGCTCAACTCCAAACTCCTTCGCCATGACCCTCATGTGCTCCTCAATATCCTCCTCCATGCCCCTTCCCACACCCAGCACCTGCCTGGCCCTCGACCACAGAAACAGCACATCGCTCCCCAGCAACACAAGCCTAAATCTCAGATGCTTAACCCAATTCCTCCACCTTTCCCCCCACGCCAGATCCCTACTCTCCGCAAGCGCGCGACTGGCCCACAATCCCGTAATCTTGATCCGATTGACCGGCGAGCCCAAAAACTGATTATTCCCCTGCACAATACGCAGATTGCGGCCAATAAAAATCAGCTCGCGCGGCCACTTCGTCTCATCGCCGAGGATCTGCTTGACGCCCTCATGCGCACGAACCTGCATCTCGAACGCGCGCTCCTGCTCATCTTTCCTCCTGCCGCCCCTGCGCAGCTCCTCCAGCGTCGAGTTGTCGCCGCCGGTGTAGGGCCGCATGAGCGTGGCGGACGCGAAGATGTCCGGGTTGTTGATGCCCCACGAGCGCACAATGTCGGTGATGGTCGCGTTGTCGAAGGCTAACAGCGATTTCCAGAACAGTGCGTACTGGTGCCGGAACGCTGGGTTCATGTGGATGTAGAGCCCGTGGTCGATGAGCACGATTTCGGGCTGGCCGGACGGCAGGCGCCGCACGAAGATGTTGCCCGGGTGCGGGTCGCAGTGCACGAGGCCCCAGAGGAACATTTGTGCGCTGAAGAGGTCGACCATGGTGGTCATGACGGATTTGAGGGAGAGTCCGAGCCCGCCTTTGCCGTTGGGGCCGCGCCAGTGGGAACGGTCCGGCTTGAGCGTCTCGTGGGCGGCTGGGTTAGTGGATTGGTCGTCGGAGTTTGGATTTGCGGCGACAGCGGCGCTGGAGGTTGGAGGGAGCGGTTTTCCGCCACATCCTGGACTGCCCTGGCCCCGATCACCTTGCCAGTTGTTGGTGATGCCTTCTTTGTCCCAGAGACGGATCCCTTCAATCCATTCGGCGGTCATGACTCGCTTAGAGCTCAACTCGCGGTAGACTTGCGGAATATAAACTCTTCCTCTTAGCCGCTTCTCGCCATGTACTAGCTTCCTCATCGCCTCAGCGTTATCGGCCTCGTTCACGAAATCGGTCTCCAGCATCAGTCGTTCCGAAATATAAGGTACAAGGCTGTACATCGGGATGTCAAACCACCACGTATATACTCTCGCGACGACCCTAAAAGCCCACAAATCCCATCCGACTTGCCTCGCAATCTCCCGCTTCTGGATCTTGACTGCAACCTCCCTCCCATCGGTCAACCGTGCCCAATGTACCTGCGCCACGCTTGCCGACGCTCGTGCCGTCCTCTCCATGACTCCCTTCCCCTCCTCGCCTGCAAAACTGACCCCAAATATCTCTTCCACGCTCTTGCCAAAGTCCTCCCGGATCACCTTCTCGACCTCGTGCCATTCGTTCTGCGGCGCATCGTCGAACATCTTGCTGAACATCTTCTGGAACGCCGGCGGCAGGATTGCACTCTGCATGGCGATCGCCTGGCCGATTTTCAAGTATAGTCCACCATTTGACCGTAGCAGCTCGAAGACCCGTTCAGCGTTGCGCGCGTGCAGTGCTTCGATAGACGGTGCAAGCGGCGGATGGGCCCGAAAGTTGATCTTGTAGTCCACGCCGACCAGGAGCCCAGTTTTGAACGTGCGGAAGGAGCGGGTCAGGGAGGAGGCGTTGAATTGGATGTCAATGACGTATCCGGTGCCAACGATGGCTGAGAGGATGAAGAGGCGACGAACCCACTTCCGCCGCCGGAACGGAGGTTTGACTTTGCGTATGCGAGGTTTGGGGAGGTCGGCGGGGTTTGGGGGCGTGAGGGGGGAGAATTGCTGCGATTGTAGGTGGCGGACGAGTTGCGGAGGAGAGCGGGCGAGCCGTTGGAGGGGCGATGTAGGAGAAGTGGAGGGAGGTTTTAGCAGGAGGGGACGACCATAGCTAAGAAGGGCTCTGCGCAGCACTGGCAGGCCAAGTAACATAGTTACGATTCGTGGTGGAGGTGGTGTTGGGAGAAAGCCGTCTCCCACCGCGTGGTGTAAGCCTGAAAAGACAGTTGAAGTTAATTTTGGATATGTAAAAGTTAGATGACGCCGCTGATCTCACAAAAAGCTTGGCCTTTCGGCTCACTGACAACCCCTGTCGATCTCCTCTCCGCTTACAACTCTTTTCTCCGCAGCTTTGAATTTTGGAACGAGATCTTCCAGCGCAATAATTTTCCTTCAACCTACTTAGTCAATTCGTACATTTGCCCGTAGGCTAGGAGACAGGTACAACAGCATTTAGACTTGTCCATCCCGAAGCTATGAAGAAGGAAATGTAAAAGGGACTCGAGCTGCATCTTCTGCTCAGTGACCTTTTCTGCTCAAATGTGTGGTCTATTCTCCTACGCACTATATACGGTGAATTTATTATCCCTCGTTTATGCTGCCACCAATTCATCTGCTCCTATAGCAAAGGTGCTCAATGGGAAATCCCATTTGCCCAGCCCCCTGTAGGGCCACTGCGATTCAGGTGGCCATAGCCTTTGAACAGCTCTTTCTCGGGGGTTAAAGATGCTACACAGTACGAATACAGCTGTTACCAATACAATACTGCATTCAATCTGTCTGAGGATTATCCGGCACTCAGTGGTCTGCTCGCTGATCCTCTGGTGCAATATTTTCTAATAGTATACTTATACTTATATCTAGTCTTCCGCCCAAGTGGCTACACTAATATGGCCTCTACACCGGTTCAACTGCTGACCCGCAACACAATATCTCCGGCATCGTGTGCAACTCTCAAGATACAAACACCTATCATTACGGCTAGCAATTGTGGTTTTGTCGAAGCCGATATGTGGAGGAAGGAGGGGATTGCGTTTATTAACTCGATTTCGAGGGAGCTGTTGGCATAGCTTTCGATCCAAGATTCCCAAGTAAATCTTGGAGAATATCCCAAATATGCTGTAGTCTACGCTCTTTGCATCTCGTGGCGGGGCATGTGATTCTGGCGGATGAAGAAGAGAACCGTTCGCTTTGGACTTTGCGGTTGTCATCACTCACGACTCAATCCTGACTCTTCAGAAATCTCCTCCCTCTCTAGCACCTCCAAATTAACACCCCGCCTCTCCGCCACCTCCCTCACAACCCCCATCCACTTTGCAACGAGCGGATGCGCCTCCGCAACCTCTCTAAATGTGACATCCTCCTTCCCCTCGGCCCTAGGCACATCCCACCGCCACACGCCCCCCCCATCAAAAAACTCCTCCCCCATCACCCTCTGCATCCCCAACTCCCGCCCCGCCTCCCCCCTCAACTCACGCACCTCTTCCACCCACCCCTGCCAGCCTCCCTCCTCACCC
>Ga0307515_10021900_pt1 | contig 11302 bp, 12 predicted proteins | sample 17_EM_MG_FD_194513 | JGI IMG/M metagenome (GOLD analysis project Ga0307515, IMG submission 194513) | Populus trichocarpa ectomycorrhiza microbial communities from riparian zone in the Pacific Northwest, United States - 17_EM | ecosystem: Host-associated > Plants > Roots > Unclassified | place... | reverse complement strand
GTGCTGGTGCTGGTGCTGGTGCTGGTGCTGGTGCTGGTGCTGGTGCTGGTGCTGGTGCTGGTGCTGGTGCTGGTGCTGGTGCTGGTGCTGGTGCTGGTGCTGGTGCTGGTGCTGGTGCTGGTGCTGGTGCTGGGCTCGGCTTACCAGACAGAGGCGTGGACGCCGCGTCGTCAGATGAGCCGCCGCACGCCGTCAGCAACAGCGACATCAGCAATGCGCCGACCGCATGCGAGCGGATGGACCCCTTCCCCTGGTTCATTCTTTTCTTTCGTCTTGTGAGGCATCGGCGAGGCGGCGCTGATGGCCGGTACCGTGTCTTTTGGCCGCTAGCCGGCGAGCCGATTTCGCACCGTAGCACGGCGCCGACAGGTGTCGGTGTCCAATGATTACAAGACGGGAGGCGGATTCACGCCTTCACGCGGGCAGGCTTCCTGTTGCGGCCATGACGCCGTGAGGCGGCGCTGCGAATAGGCCGGGAGATGCAACCTGCTACATCTCGGTCGCTGCGCCCGAGGCGGGGAGCCAAGCGTTGACGCATGGCCGAGTCGCATTTACCGGCGATTGCAAATTGGTGAGACGAACGAGCGAGCAGCTCCCGCTGGCCATTGAACGTCGGCCAGTGCGAGATGAACGGCATGCGATGAATGCGAAGGGTCAGCGCTCCTTCTTGGGCTCCGCGGGCTTGCAGGCCCCCGGCTTCAAGGTCCAGTCGACGGAATCCTTGGCCGTCTCGATCCGTTTCTCGGCGGCCATGGCTGCAGTCGGCGAAATGGGGTCGCTGGCAGGGAAGGTCTGATCGAGCGCGTCATCGAGCAGCTCCTGGTAGGTCGGTACCTTCTCTGCGGCGTCTGCGGCTTTGCCGTCGAGCCGTTCCTCCACTTTCTTGACAGAACGCGGGTCCTTGCGGGCAGTCGGTTTGGAAGAAGAACTGGTAGTGCGACGTGCGGTCATGGCAGAACTCCATGCTGTATGGGTTGCTTGCTGCGCTGGTCCACTCGCGCGAGGGCGAGACGCGTCCAGTGCAGTCCTTGCTCGGGCAGCAGCTTGCTGAGAACCCCGGCATATCGATAACTCAATGCAGCAACCGGCGTGCCCATGGAGTCGACGGCAGAGCCTTGCCGTCAGCTGCGCGTTTCGCAAACCGGCATCACCGGGGCAGGATGTCGGGCACCAGCGGCCGCTGCAGCCGCGTGCGCCACCACTTGAGTGCCTCACCAGCCTGCGCTGTTCTCCACGCCAGCCAGAAAGGCTCATCGGGCCGGGACTCTTCCGAGGGCAGTTCGATCAGCGTGCCACGCTTCAATTCCGTTTGCACGCAGGCCCGTGGCAGGAAGCCGTGGCCGAGGCCCGCGACCTGGCAGGCGATCTTCGCGGCCATCGACGGCACCGTGATGCGCTTCTGGCCGGCCAGCAGGCCGATGGTGCGCTCGGTCAACAGTCGGGCGCCATCGCCGACCACGACGGCCGTGTGCTCGAGCAGGTCGCCGCGCGTCAGCGGCCGTTGCAGCCGGGCAAGCGGGTGCGTCGACGCGACGCAGAACACGAACTCGAGGCTGCCCACTGCCACCGCCTTGTAGCCACCGCCGGCAGGTCCGTCGCTCGCGGCGACGACCAGGTCGGCACGGCCGTCGCGCAAGGCCTCCCAGGTACCCGTCATGGTCTCGCAGGAGATGCGCAGCCGCGTGCCGCAGTTCAGGTCTTCGAAGGCCCGGATGTCGTCGGTGAAGGCGCTGGTTGGAATGAGCGAGTCATGCACGAAGCGCAGCTCGGACTCGAAGCCGGTGGCGATCTGGCGCATGCGCGATTCGAGGTCGTTGGCGGCGGTCAGGAGCCAGCGGCCTTCCTTCAGCATCTCCTCGCCGGCCGGCGTGAGGCTCACCCGCGGGCCTTGCCGTGTGAACAAAGCGAGGCCGAGTTGCTCTTCGAGCTTGCTCACGGCGTAGGAGATGGTCGACGGCACCTTGTTCAGGCGTTCGGAGGCGGCCGCGAACGAGCCGTGGCGCGCGATCGCGTCCACGAGTTCGATGGTTTCGAGCGTCAGCTTCAACACCTGGGCGGCTCCTTCGAAAGCATCATCGAAATATTCGATCGAAGCGGCCCAAAACGTTCAATCTGGAGGGTGGCTGGATGGCGGAAACTTCTTTCACGCCGCCAAGCGTACCTATGAAGAGAATGGCTCATGAGGACGATTGTGGCGCACGAGTTGATTGTGAATTCGGTCGAAAGACCGGCAACAAGAAAGGACCACACCATGATCGAAATCCGCAAGGCAGACCAGCGCGGCGTCGCCAACCACGGTTGGCTCAAATCCCGCCACACGTTCTCGTTCGGCCACTACCACGACGCCAAGCAGCAGGGCTTCTCGGACCTGCTCGTGATCAACGACGACCGGGTCGACCCCGGCATGGGCTTCGGTACGCACCCGCACCGCGACATGGAGATCTTTTCGTACGTGCTCGAAGGCGCACTGGAGCACAGCGACTCGATGGGCACCGGCTCGGTCATCCGCCCGGGCGACGTGCAGATGATGAGCGCCGGTACCGGCGTGCGCCACAGCGAGTTCAACCACTCCAAGAGCGAGCTCGTGCACTTCCTGCAGATCTGGATCGTGCCCGACGTGCGCGGCGCCGCACCGCGCTACCAGCAGGTGCACTTCACCGAGGCCGAGAAGCGCGGGCGCTTTCGCTTGATCGTCTCGCCGAAGGGCACCGATGGGTCGCTCGCGGTGCACCAGAACGCGAGCATCCACGCCGGCCTGTTCGACGGCGCCGAAACCGCGACGCTCGATGTCGGTGCCGACCGCTACGTCTACGTTCATGTTGCACGCGGCAAGATCGAGGTCAATGGCCAACGCCTTGGGGAGGGCGATGGTGCGCGCATCCGCAACGAGCAGCGGCTCGAGTTCGCCAAGGGCGACGGTGCGGAAGTGCTGGTGTTCGATCTGCGTCCGCACGAGCTTCCGTCCATGTGAGGCGTGCGGGCACATGCCCTCGCCGTGACACCACAGAGAAATCGGCGCTAAATCGTTCAAGCCAGATGGGCAGGGGCTGCTAGGCCCTTGCCCAGGCTCCGTCATCACCACAGAAAGGAAAGCACTCCATGAGCACCAGCACCATCACCACCAAGGACGGCACGCAGATCTTCTACAAGGACTGGGGCCCGAAGACGGCGCAGGCCATCGTGTTCCACCACGGCTGGCCGCTGAGCGCCGACGACTGGGACGCGCAGATGCTGTTCTTCGCGGCGCAGGGCTTTCGCGTCATCGCGCACGACCGGCGCGGCCACGGCCGCTCGTCGCAGACGGCCACCGGAAACGAGATGAACACCTACGCGGCCGACGTTGCCGCGCTCACGAGCCACCTCGAACTGAAGCGCGCCTTCCACGTCGGCCACTCGACCGGCGGCGGCGAGGTGGCACGCTACGCCGCGCTGCACGGCGATCGCGTTGCCAAGGCGGTGCTGATCGGTGCCGTGCCGCCGATCATGCTGAAGACGGCGGCCAACCCCGGTGGCTTGCCGATGGAGGTGTTCGACGGCTTCCGTGCCCAGCTGCTGGCCAATCGTGCGCAGTTCTACAAAGAGGTGCCCACCCCGTTCTACGGCTACAACCGCCCGGGCGCGAAGGTCTCCGAAGGCGCCAAGGACAACTGGTGGCGCCAGGGGATGATGGGGGGCAGCCAGGCGCAGTACGACTGCATCAAGGCCTTCTCGGAAACGGACTTCACCGAAGACCTGAAGAAGATCGACGTGCCCACGCTCGTGATGCACGGCGACGATGACCAGATCGTGCCGATTGCGGACTCGGCGCTGCTGTCGGCCAAGCTGCTGAAGAAGGCCACGCTGAAGGTCTACCCGGGCCTGCCGCACGGCATGTGCACGACACACCCAGACATGATCAACGCGGATCTGCTCGCGTTCTTCAAGGCGTGAATCTCAAAGAGTAAGCCCGGGTGAATCGGCTCCTGTCTGGCGCGCCAGGCAGGGCCTTCGTTTGCAGCACGTTCTCAGTGCACCTTCACTGACACCTGCCGGCGCCGCGCGCCATCGGCCTTGGGCAGTTCGATGCGCAGAACGCCATCGCGGTAGCTTGCGCGTGCCTTGTCGACCCGAACCGCTGACGGAAGTGCCACGTCGCGCTGGAATGTGCCGTAGGCGCATTGCACGAGCGCGTAGCCACCGCGCCTTGTTTCCCGGTCGAAGCGCTTCTCGCCGCGGATGCTGAGCGTGCCGCCGAGCACTTCGATGTCGAAGTCGTCCCGGCGCATGCCGGGTGCTTCCAGCCGCACGATCACGCGATCGTCGTTGTCGATGACGTCTGCGGCCATGAAGGCCCAGCGGCTCATGCTCGAGGGCTCGAATGCGGTCACGTCGCTGCTGTGCCTGTCACTGAAGCGAAAACGCGTGAGCGCCTCGTCCGCACGCGACCTGAGTTCGCGCCACCCGTCGGACAGCGACTCGATCGCATGCCCGACCCCTTGCTTCAACTGTTGTGTCACGCTGTTCATGTCTTCTCCTTTCCGAAGTTGACTGTGCGTTCGCTGCTGCACAAGAGCGACGAACTCATCCCTCTCCTCATCGCCTTCGCGCAGCAGAGAACAGCCACGGTGTGCACCGAATTGGTGGTCGCCCTCAGGCTTTCAAGAGCACTGCCTCGCGCGGGTTTTCATGCACGTGGCGAACGGAACATCGGCCGCGCAGATGACTCTAAAACCGCGTCCTGTGGCGTCATTTCTCTGAAGAAAGGAGGTACACCATGACGAGATTCAAACGTTGGCAAGACGTGGTGAACGCCGTGCTCGGTCTCTGGCTGATGGTTTCGCCTTGGGTCATTGGCTACGACGACGGCAGCACAGCCATGTGGAATGGGGTTGTCTCTGGTGTGGTGCTGGCTGCTCTGGCGCTCGGTGCCGTGTTCATCCCCCGGGCCTGGGAAGAGTGGGCGCAGGGTGCAATTGGCGCTTGGCTCATCGCCTCGCCGTGGGCGCTCGGCTTTGCCAGCCGCGAAGCCCCGATGCTGAACGCCATGTGGGTTGGCATCGCGGTGGTCGCACTGGCCCTGTGGACGCTGTTGGCGGACAAGGAGGAAAGCGCCGCCGCGCGAGGTCGCGAGACCACAGCGGTGCATTGACGATCGGCGGGGTCAGCCTCCGCCGATGCCGAGGTTGACCTTGCCCGTGCCTCCACATTCGGGACACGCTCCCGAAGCGATGCGGCCTGTTCCGCCGCACTCCGGGCAGACGGCCTCTCCGGTCCCAGGCGTTCCCGGTGGCGCTTCGTCACCGGGAGCTGCCTGAGTGCTGCTGGAGGGCCGCTTGCCAGCTGAATTGCTTCCTGCATCACCACGTCCTGCCGGCTGACCGGAGGTTCCGGCGCCGGCGGGCGGGTTGAGCGAGAGATCCGCCGAAGCGCCCGGGTCTTCCTCGCCTGCCACCGATTCGCTCGCCAGATCAACGCGCGGTGATTGCGACTGCGTGGGTTCAGGTTTGTGCATGTCCATCTCCTTGTGGCCTCGCGTGCGGGCTTGGGTTCGTCGAGAAGCGATGTCGGTCCTGCGATTGAATCGGCAAGCCACATGCCGCGGGAGCGATGCTCATTGCACGGACGCGCGCAACGCCAGCAGGTTCTCGCGCCGGCTGTTCGCGGCTGCCATGCATTGCTGGATCACTTCCTTCACGCGTTCGGGCAAGCCTTCCGCTCGCAAGGCGTCTTGGCTACGGGCGGCGTTCGCTTCTTCCTCGGCGATGCAGGCCTCGAGAAGTTCACGGTCGTCCTGGCCTTCGACCGGCGGCGAGAACCAGAGCGGGTCGGCCAGGATGGCGGTCGTCTCGCCCGAATGCGGTGTGCCGCGAAGCTCGACCACCAAGTGATGAAGCCGCTCCGCCTCTGCCTTGTGTTCGGCGCCGCGCAAGACCAGTTCGGCGCGCAGCTGCGGCGTGCGGGCCAGCGCGGCGGCCACGGTGCACCGGTGCTCGCCGGCCCGTTCCAGGTCCATCAGGTCATTCACAAGCTGGCTCACATCCATGGGCGCATTCAAAGCAGTGCAGGGGCGCACAGCCGCCGATGTGGCAAGTGGCGTTCCGCATCGCGAGGCCGCGGTGCCGCCAAGGGATAAGCGAGGAAAAAGTTGCGGCAGTGAGCGTCGTGCGCGGCATGCGCAATGAGTTCAACCCGCATCAGTCCTCGCCCGCGGGCCGTGCACCTGACGCCCAAGAAGTGGCACGCCGTTTGCCCACTCTCATTCGCCTCAGCTTCGGGAGTGGACATGAGTGGTGGCGCGAACAAGAGCGATGGACAGGATTGGGGGCGAATCAACGTCCAGGATTACTACGAATTGTTCTACTGGGCGACCGAGTTCGAGGTCACAGCAGACCAGATCCAGCAGGCGGTCGCGAGGGTGGGAAACAGCGTCGCCGAAGTGCATCACTACCTGCGCCAATCCGGCACCTTGCTGCATGACGACCCCGAGACTGTGCCGGCGTTCTGGAACCCGAGGCCGGGTTGACGGCGCGGCAGGCAGCCACCTTGCGTTCGTTCTCGCCATCGTCGAGGGCTCCTGCGTGAGGACGGGCCAAGACCCCCCTCCGCATCTGCTCGATGCCACCATGTTCTGGAATCCTTCCGGCGGCGTGCACCGCTACCTGTGCGCCAAGCGCCGGTGGCTTCGGCAAAACACGGACTGGCGCCACACCGTGGCCTCACCGATGCAGGACGAGGTCAGCACCTTGCGGCTGCCTTCATTGCCACTGCCGGGCAGCCGCGGGGACTACCGCTTCCCCTGGGCACGCCGCCGCCTGGCGCAGATGCTGCGCGACAGCCGGCCTAGCGTGATCGAGTCCGCTGATCCGTACCGCCTCGCGTGGGCAGTGCTCGACGCCGCACGCGAGCTCGGCATCGGCAGCATCGCTTTCTGCCATTCGAACCTCGCGCAGATGGCGCGCCTCGGCGCTGGCCCCTTGCTCGGATCGCCAGCGTCTGCCGCAGCGCGGCGCTATGCCGTTCGCCTCTACCGCCAGTTCGACCTGGTGCTGGCACCCAGCCGTGCCATGGTCGCGCACCTGCGTGACTGGGGTGTTGCATCCGCGGTGCATCAGCCGCTGGGAGTCGACACCAGCGTCTTCCATCCCGCGCGCCGCAGCGCGGCGTGGCGAGCGAGCCTGGGATTGCCAGCGTCTGCACGGTTGCTTGTCTATGTGGGCCGCTTCGCACCCGAGAAGCACCTGTCCACGCTGGTCGATGCGGTCAACCTGCTGGACGCTCGCCATTGGCTGATTGCGCTCGGGTCAGGCCCCATGCCGCCGAGCGGGCCGCGGGTGAAGGTGCTGCCGCCTCGCCGCAGCGCGATCGACGTGGCCACTGCGCTCGCGAGCTGCGATGTTTTTGTCCACGCGGGTCGGCAGGAAACGTTCGGACTGTCGGCGCTCGAAGCGTTGGCCTGTGGCTTGCCCGTCGTCGCGCAAGGATGCGAAGGGCTGGCCGAGCTGGTCGACGATCGAGTCGGCCAGCGGGTCATGAAAACCGGCGCGGGCGATTTCGCGGACGCCATCACCGATGTCTTCGAGAGCGACAGAGACGCGCTGGCAGTCGCTGCCCGGCAACGCGCTGAAGAAAGCGACTGGAGCCGTGTGCTGCCGCAGCTGCGAGCGCGCTACGAACGGCTGATGCACGGTGAACGGCAGAGAGAGGTCGGCGGTGTCGCCTAGGTCGATCCACATCGTGCTGCACGACGTGGCGCCGGCCACGCGGTCCGCATGCCAGCGCGTGCTCGATGCATTGGAGCAAGTCGGGTCGTTTCCGCTCACGCTGCTCGCGGTGCCTCACTACCGGGGTGCTGGTCGCAACAGCGCCTTCGAACGCTGGCTGGTGGACCGTGCCGAGCAGGGCGACGAAGTGGCGCTGCACGGCTACACCCACCAGGACGCCGGTCGACCCCGTGGCCCGAGGGACTGGGTGCTGCGCCGTCTCTACACGCGGGCCGAAGGGGAGTTCTTCGACATCGGCCGCGACGAAGCGCTGAGCCGGGTCGACGCCGGTCTGGCCTGGCTGCGCGATCTGTCGCTGGAACCGGCGGGCTTCGTGGCGCCGGCTTGGCTGATGGGCGAGAACGCGTGGAGTGCCGTGCATGAGCGCGGCTTCGTCTACACCTGCACGCTGCGCCGCCTGCATCTGCTGCGGGTGAAGAGCAGCGTGGATTGTCAAAGCCAGGTCTTCAGCACGTCGTCTGCGTGGCGCCGCCGCATGTCGACCCATTGGAACGAGACCTTGGCGCGCATGCAGCAGGCCGCGCCGATCGTACGACTGGAGCTCCACCCGTTCGACGCCGACCACCCTGTGGTGCGTACATGCTGGCAGCAGCTGGCGCGGCAGCAAGCGCGTGACCGCGAGGCTACGACGCTGTCGGTGCTGGCGTCGCGGCTCGAGGCGCTGAGAATGCCGTCGATCGGTGCGCCAGCCGGGTAGTGCCGCTTCAGCCGTTACGCCGCGTACTGAGCGGCAGGGCGGTGGCTTTCCTGTGCGTCGCAGGCCTCCAGCAAGTGCTGTTCGAACTGCGCCAACACGCGGCTCCATGTGGCCGCCAGCGCCGCTTGCCGCGCCCGCAAGCGCATGCCGTGCGCTGTGACCTCGTCGAGACCGGCCAGATGGCAGGCGGCCTGCACGAAGGCGGCGCTGTCGTTGGGCGCGATCAGGTGCCCCTCGACGCCGTCTCGCATGTGCTCGGCGGCCGCAGCACGGTTGAAGGCCACCACCGGCAAGCCGCTGGCCAGCGCTTCGAGCGTGACGTTGCCGAAGGTGTCGGACAGGCTGGGAAACAGGAACACGTCGGCGCTCGCATAGCAGGCCGCGAGTGCGTCGCCCGTTTGCATGCCGACGAACAGAGCTTGTGGAAACTGGCGTTGCAGGGAGCCGCGCATCGGCCCGTCGCCCACGACCACCGCTTTCGCTCCGGGTACTCGTGCCGCAGCGATTGCCGCGGCCCGCAGCGCCAACGCGACGTTCTTCTCGGCCGCCAGCCGGCCGACGTGCAACAGGATGGGCCCGCCCGCTGGGTTCCACCGCTCTCGCAGCGCCGGGTCCCGGCGGCTCGGGCTGAAGTGATCCACGTCGACGCCGCGGCCCACTACCGCGAGACGTTCGAAGCCTTGTTGCGCCAGCCGCTGCCGGCAGAGTTCGGTGGGCACGAAACTGCGGTCGGTGCGGTTATGGAACCAGCGCAGGTAGCGGGCGACGGAGTTGCCCAGCCAGCCGAGGTGATAGTGGCCAGCGTAGTCGCCGAAGTCGGTGCGGTAGTCGGAGGTCGTCACGATGCCAAGTTGCCGGGCGAGCGAAACCGCCGCGAGGCACAGCGGCCCGGGTGTGGCCACGTGGACGAGCTGCGGCCGCGTGGCCCTCAATCGCGCGGCGACGGCCGATACGCAGGGCCAGCCGAAGCGCACCTCGGGGTACATGGGGAGCGAGCTGCCGGCGACGCGGAGCTCGTCTGCATCGCCACCGCTTGACTCATCGGTGCGGCGCGGGCGGATCACGTCCACCGTGTGGCCTTGCTGGCGCAGGTGCGCCACCACGCGAGCCACCGTGAGTGCCACGCCGTTGATCTCTGGCGGGTAGGTCTCGGTGACGTAAGCGATGCGCATGCTGCGTTGAGGCAAGCGGCATTCCCTGTTTTGCAGAAAGGCGCTGCGAGCGCGGCATGTCGCTTGCTGAAAAGTTGGCCGACATCGCCGGCGCCACCGAGATTCGATGCCATGCCTCCGCCCGGCGCGAGCCGAGAACGACCTGCATCCTCCCGGGCTTCAGTGGCGGGCAGCCGCGTGGCGGGCCTGCCGATGCCCTGGCTGATGCGCATGCTGCTCTGGGTCGGCTTGCTGGTTTGCCTGCGATTGACGGCAGCATTTACGGCAGCGCTGGTGGTCACGGCGCTGCTGGTGTTGCTGTTGGGGCCCGCCGCCGAAGCGCTGCAACGGCGGGGTGTTCCAGCGCTGGTGGCTGCCGCGACGGTGGTGTTTTTGCCGGTGGCCGCATCGGCCGGGCTGCTCTTCGTCTGGGCGCCGTCCGCGCTGCGATGGCTCGACGGCGTTTCACAGGCGGTCGACCACCTGCGGCTCACCGTTCAGGGCCTGGCCGCGCAACGCGATCCCATCGGCCGTGTGGCAGGCCTGGCCGAACACGGTTTGCAAGGTTGGCGCCCTGATCTGGCCGACTGGGTCGCTGCCGAGGGGCTTGGCGCGGCGCTTGTCGTGGCGTCGGTGTTGATGCTGACCTTCTTCCTGTTGCTGGGCCAGCGCTCGTTGTGGGCCAAGTTGCTGCAGGCCATGCCGCAGCGGCGCTCGCGCTTGCGACTGGTGCTGGCGCTGGAAGCATCACGCCGCGGCGTCGTGACTTACCTTGCGACCATGGCGGTCATCAACGCGGGGCTCGGCATCGCAACCGCCTTGGTGCTGTGGGTGCTGTGGGTACTGGCCCTGCCGGCCGTGGTCACGTGGGCCGCAGTGATCACGCTGCTCTTGTTCGTGCCTTACCTCGGCCCAATCGCGATTGCTGCTTTGCTGGCCACTGCCGGCCACGCCATCCCAGGGGCATTTGCCAATGGCCTGGTTGCGCCACTTGCCTTCCTGTTGTTGCACGCGATCGAAGCCCACTTCATCAGCCCCTGGGCCACGGCCTCGCAGTTGCGCCTGGGCCGCTCAGCGTTGCTGGCTGCAGTGATCGCAGGCTCGTGGGCCTGGGGCATCACGGGGGGCCTTCTCGCGGTGCCTCTGTTGATTGCCTACCGTGCGGCGCTGCGCGGCGCCGGTGGCCATCGCATCGCGAGGGCCGTGATCGCGGCCGAGGACGGCAACGCGCCGAGCCTGGCCGCATCGACTGCGGCAGCATTGGCCCGAGACGACGGACCGTCGGACGCGGGCTCAGACGAGAACCCTCCATCGGCGATGGCGCGACTGCGACCCGTCGGCTCGTCCAACGAGCCGCCTGTGCAGCAACCGGCCGTCGCTCGCCCTCGAGCGCGGAACCGCACCGTCTCATGAACTAACGATTGCCCGGCATCCACTCCGTGGTGTCGTCCGCACCCGGCCCGCCGGGCACGTAAGCGTCGACATGGGCGGCGACCACGAGTGGAGATGGTTCGAACTCAGTGGGCAGCTTGGGCCGAGCTGCCTTCAAGGCGGCTGTCGCTGATGGGCTGATCGTTTGCCACGAGAAGACTGGCGCCGCAAAGCATCCAACGGCAAAGCCCACGGCGATCCAACAAGGGGGCGAAGCCAGGCGAAGTACCTTGAGCCGAGCCGTCGAAATGGATGAGGTGCTT